>OHBE01001332.1_pt1 | contig 21797 bp, 19 predicted proteins | sample 1577231 | NCBI WGS metagenome assembly OHBE01 (sample SAMEA3541506, study PRJEB24748) | human gut metagenome | biome: human gut; feature: human-associated habitat; material: faeces | place: China | collected 2012 | reverse complement strand
GTGAAAGTCGGGGCTTTGTGCATAAAAAAAGAGGTGTGCATTTTGACACACCTCCGCCTTGTCGTATATTATTTGTATATAAGGGAAAGGTCGCACAGCTGTTTCTTCAGCAATTGCTTGGCCCTTCGCTTGTAAGCTTTAATCGTATCTTCAGTAGCGTTCATCGATGAGGCTATTTTGGCAATGGACTCTCCTTGCAATGTCTTAATCATCGCTTCTCTATAATGTTCCGGAAGCAGGTCGATGGCTTCGTACAATCGCATGAAGACTTCCTCGTCAAGAATGGCTTCTTCCCAATATTCATTCTGCAGCGCTTCTTTATAATTTTCCAGCAGTCCGTTTTTACGGAGAACATTAAGGCACTGGTTCTGTATGCTTGTATATAGATAAGACTTAAGGGAATTGACATTGTCGAAACACACTTTGTTCGACCATATTTTGGTAAAAATATCCTGTACGGCATCTTCTGCAAAGCCTGAACCTACTATTTTCCCGGCAATTCGCTTTAAGGGAGCATAGTATGCAAGAAACATCAAACGGAAACCTTCGTCAAAGTTCGTGGTAAGTTGTGTGATGATCCATTCGTCTTGATGTGCTTGACTCATTGGTTGAAAATGCGCTTTTAATATTTTTTTGTTACTTGGTTAAATTTACATTATTCTATATGGAGGGGCAAAGTTACAATAATTTTCTTTTGAGCAATGTTTCTTCCGATGAATTTGAAAGAAATGTGAGTCAAGGTAGAAAATGTATGAAAAAGAAAGAAAAAGATGTTTTTTTTCAATTCTTGCGCCACTTTTTCTTTTTTTAATTGTCTTGTTAATAAAACGATAATCTTTAGTGTCAGAAATGGGAAACAACCGAATGATTATTGTATCCGAGTTAATTCGAAAAAAAATCTTGGGTATTATAACGTCCGAAGAGCAGAAAGAGCTGGAACGGTGGCTGGCGGATTCGCCTCGATACAGAGAGTTGCTTGAGAAATACGAGCGACCGGAGTTTCTTGCATCGTTCGATCCCGAAAAAGATCGTATGGAGGCGGAAGAGGCGTATGAGAAATGGACAAATACCGGAAAACAAAAATCCGGAAAGAAAATCATATTCTTCAAGCGTTGGTCTGTAGCTGCGGCATTAGTTGCTTTGGTGGGGCTCTCTTCGTTCTTTTTTTATTGGATAATGGAAAGAAGAGCGTTGCAAAACCGGATATATACCGAGCGTTTGATGGATGACAAATTACCTGAAATCAATGAAACGCAGGCTGACGCATTATTGTTGACTGCGGATGGAAAGCGCATCCCGATGAATCAGTCGAAGAGTGTGATGACGGTTTCAGCGGAAGCGATCAAACAAGGAGAACAATTGATTACAGAAGAAAAGGATAATTCTCCTGAGGTCGTATACAACACACTTAAAATACTCAGGGGAAAACAATTCAAGATGCAACTGAGCGACGGGACGAAAGTATGGCTCAATTCGGATTCGGAAATAACATTCCCTAACCGGTTCGATGGCCCTGACCGTATGGTGTCTGTCAAAGGAGAACTCTTGTTCGAAGTGACCGAAGACAAAGCTCATCCGTTCATAGTTAATACCGAACATGGAGTGGTCAGGGTATTGGGTACTGCGTTTAATGTGCATTGCTACGATGATGAGACACCTATGATTACGCTGGTGCGCGGTAAAATCAGATACTCACTCGGCAGCCAGTCGGTCGAATTGACCCCCGGACAGCAATGCCGCGTGAATGACGACCGGCTGACAGTGGTAAATGTAGATACATACGAATATACGGCATGGGTAGATGAAGTAATCACATTCAAGAACAAACGGTTGGAGGAACTGATGAATATATTAGGCAGATTGTATGATGTCACAATTGCCTACGAAGAGCCTTCGCTGAAAGAGTTGCCGTTTACCGGTGCGTTCAAACAATATGAACAGTTGGATGAGATCATCCGGATGATCGAAGAAAGCGGTTTGATACATATCGATCGCAAAGGCCAAGAAATCCTCGTCAGGAAGTAAGAGGATTTTAGTGAAATGTGGCGGATATTTTCGAATCTGTAGAAAAGCACAGAAAAATAATAGGTATAGTTGATAAGGAAGCCAAATGGTTTTCTACAAAATTCTTTGAGTTTTTTTGAGACATAATTAATATAAAAACCAAGGTGAAGTATGGATAAACGATCATTCTTTTCTTTAAGAAGTTTAGCATGCGTTTTGCTCTTTCTTTGCCATTTACAAGTGGTAAATGCGCAGCAAAAGGGCAGTCGGATTACGCTAAATCTGGAACAGGCTTCTATCGAAAGCTTTTTTCGGGCAGTGGAGCAACAAGTTAAGTATAAGTTCTTGTACAGAAAGGACTTGATAGACATGTCGAAACGGTTGAGTTACGCATGTCGGGACAAGGAGCTGAAGGAGGTATTGGACGAATATCTTCCGCAGGCAGGCCTTTCTTACAGGTTGAAAGATATGACAATCATATTGTCTCCCCAGTCTCAGCCTTCGAAAGAAACAAAAACGGAAATAAAAGGAACGGTTGTCGACGAGCAAGGCGTACCTGTAATCGGAGCGGCAGTGAAACTGAAAGGAACTACGCAGGGAACGATTACCGATATCGACGGAAACTTCAGGCTCGATGCTTCTCTGAATGATGTGGTGATAATTTCGTATGTCGGCTTGGAGACGGTAGAACGACGTATCGGGACGAAAACTATGCAAGTGGTAATGAAAGATAATGCCATCAGTCTGGGAGATGTGGTGGTAACCGGTTATCAAAAAATCAACCGTAAAATGTTTACGGGTTCTGCCAGCAAAATAAATGCCGATGAAACGATTCTGAAAGGAACCCCCGATTTGACGAGCTCACTGCAGGGTAAGGTTTCGGGAGTGCAGATAACAAATGTGTCGGGCTCTTTCGGAGCCAGTCCGATATTGACCATTCGCGGAAATTCTTCGATCAACGGAACCAATAAACCCTTGTGGGTTGTCGACGGCGTAGTGCTGGAAGACTTGATGTCGGTGAGCGCTGAGGAACTTACTTCGGGTAATCTTTCTACCTTGTTGAGCTCAGGCGTGGCAGGATTGAATCCGGAGGATATCAGCAGCTTCGAAATATTGAAAGACGTGTCGGCTACTTCATTGTATGGCGCGCAGGCCATGAACGGTGTGATTGTTATTACGACCAAACAAGGTAAGAAAGACAAACTGTCGGTCAACTATACAGGAAGTTTGGCGTTAAAAGGGCGCCCGAGATACGGTGACTTCAACATCATGGAGTCGAGCGACGAGATGTATATTTACAAGGAGCTGGTGAACAAAGGATGGATCGATATCACCACGGTGGCGCGTAGCGAGAATTTCGGAGCCATGGGGAAAATGTTCGACGAGATAACCAAAGGAAATATTAACTGGGGCCCGAACGGTACGTTGAACGAGGATTTTCTCTCGGGTTATGCCAACAGCAATACCGATTGGTTCAATACTCTGTTCCACCATTCGTTGGTGAACCAGCACTCTTTGAGCCTGTCCGGCGGTGGTGAGAAGACGACTTATTATGCTTCGTTGAGTTATTACAACGATAACGGTATGGCTGTCACTTCGGATAAGGTGAAACGTTATACGGCTTCATTGAGAGGAAAGTTCAATCTTTCGAAAGTGTTTAATGTGGGCTTGAAGCTTTCGACAAATATTCGTGATCAACGTGTACCGGGAACGAAAGACCGGAACTTTGACGCGATAACCGGTGAGTTTACACGCGATTTCGATATCAATCCTTTCAACTATGCGTTGAATACCAGCCGTAGCATGAGAGCGTATGACGAGAACGGCAATCGGGAGTTCTTCCGCCGGAGCTATACCGACTTCAATATCCTTCATGAATTGGAACACAATTTTGTAGATCTGACCGTTCGCGACATCACCGCACAGATGGATTTGGAATACAATCCGTTCAAAAGCCTGACGTTGATGGGATCGTTCCAGTATCGTGCTGCCAATACGTTGAAGGAACATAAGATTCATGAGTTCTCGAATCAGGCGGAAGCCTACAGGGCGGATTATTCGCAATCGATTATCGATGCCAACCGTTTCCTGTTCCGCAATCCCAAGTTGCCTACAGCCAATCCGTACAGTGTTTTGCCCGAAGGCGGCTTCTACAACACCGAAGAGTCGGACATGCGCCACGCGTATATGAGGGCGACCGCAGATTTTTCTCCGAAAATCAGTATGGATCATGTTGCCAACGTGTTTGCCGGATTCGAGATAAACAGTGTGGAGCGTAAGCTCAGAGCCAACGACGGTTGGGGATATCTGTGGGATAAAGGCGGTGTGGTTTCCACTCACCCGGATGTAATGGATTACCTGAAACAACAGGGAGATGTATATTACGCATATCGCGAAAGTCGCGACCGCAGAATTTCATCGTTCATGAATGTGGCTTATTCGTATGCCGGAAAATATATATTCAACGGCGGCTTCCGTTACGATGGTTCGAACCAGTTGGGCAGTTCGCGCGATGCCCGTTATTTGCCTTCGTGGAATGTGAGCGCTGCATGGAATATGCACGAAGAATCGTTCCTCAAGGATTCGAAAGTGATCAGTTTGTTGAAACCGAAAATATCTTATGGGTATAACGGTATCATGGGTCCGGCTACGAGTGCCGAGCTGACGATTTATGCGAAGCAAACGCTCCGTCCTACCGACAACGAGGTATACAACGCTATCGAAAGTCTACAGAATAAAGATCTGACATGGGAAAAAATGTATGAATTGAATTTAGGCTTTGAGATGGCTCTTTTCAAAAACCGGATCATGTTGGATGTGGCTCACTATCGTCGTAAATCGATAGATTTGATCGACTTTGTATATACTTCAGGAGTCGGCGGTCAGGCTATCAAACTGGGAAATATCGGTAACATGAAGTCACGCGGATTTGAGTTTGCCGTAAGTACACTCAATATTGCCACGAAAGATTTTGAATGGAAAAGCAGCTTGAATCTCAACTTCCATAAGAGTGAGATCACCAAGCTGAACAACTTTTCAAGAATATCTTCCGCTATTTCGAATACGGGTGTGGCCATGTTGGGCTATCCGCAGCGGGGCTTGTTCTCCATTCGCTTTGCCGGACTGGATCAAGACGGTATCCCGACATTCTACGGCGAAAACAATGAAATCGTGTATGACATGAATCTGCAGTCGCGTTCGGACATCGACAAAGTATTGAAGTACGAAGGTCCGTTGGAACCGAAAAGTTACGGAGGATTGACAAACACATTCCGTTACCGCAATTGGAACATGTCATTGGGATTGGTGTATAAATGGGGCAATGTCATCCGATTGGACGATGCGTTCTATCCGTCATACAACGACTACTCCGCTTTCCCGAAAGAGCTAAAGAACCGTTGGAGAATCAAAGGAGACGAGCAGCTCACTTCAATCCCTGCCATTTTGGATAAACGGACTTACAAACGTATTGAAGGGAAACAGACTTATCAGATGTACAACAAGAGTACCGAGCGGGTGGCAAAAGGCGACTTTATTCGTTTGAAAGACCTGACTGTAGGTTATTCGTTGCCACACAGCTGGTTGAAAGGTACGTTTATCAACAGCGCCAACCTGTCGTTTCAGGCAACCAACTTACTGTTGCTTTATTCCGACAGCAAACTCAACGGAATCGATCCGGAATTCTATTTGTCAGGCGGTGTTTCTCTGCCCGTTTCTAAAATGTATACATTTACTGTAGGTCTAAACTTTTAATTCGCAAGTATATGAGAAATCTGTTTACTAATATCATTATAGGGCTGTTTGCGCTGGGAGTTTGCGCTTCGTGCGACTCTTTCCTGGACGAAACGCCCGACAACCGGCTGCGTTTGGATAGTTATGAGAAAGTAGCCGAACTGCTGACAAACGCTTATCCTAACGGAAGCGGCGTATTTATGGAGTGGATGAGCGATAATGTAGGCGCCGATCCCAAGAATGTCCAACGTCTCGATATGACACAAGCTTACCGTTGGCAGAATGTGGAGCTCGAAGGGCAGGATACTCCTTCTTTCTATTGGAGTTCTCATTACAATGCGATAGCGCATGCCAATCAGGCATTGCTGGCACTGAAAGAGATTTCCGAGAAAAATACCGAACGTCGGAATGCTATTCGAGGTGAGGCGCTCGCCTGCCGCGCGTTCGCCCACTTCATGCTGGTGAATGTTTTTGCCAAAACATACGACCCTCAGACAGCAGCTACCGATCCCGGAGTGGTAATCATGGAGAAAGCGGAAGTAACCTTGCTGGCTCAGTATAAACGAAGCAGTGTACAGGAAGTATATGATTTTATCGAAAAAGATTTGTTGGAAGCCATTGACTTGGCATCGGACAGATTCTTGAAAAATTCCGGTAAGTATCATTTCAACAGATCGGCTATTCTGGCTTTCGCTTCCCGTTTCTTCTTGTTCAAGAAAGATTATCCGAAAGCAGAGAAATATGCCACCGAACTTTTGGGGCATGGATATAACCCACAGTTTATTCGCGACTATAGCCAGGTATATACCGGTGCGAGCAGCGAAGTAATTGCACGCAAATTTACCGATCCGGCTTTGATGTCGAATTTGTTGCTGATTCGCAAAGACGTTCTATACGGGTATAAGGCTTATACCGGTTACCGTTTCAATCAGGATGTATATCAAAGCATGGTGATTTCTAAAAACGACAAACGTTTTTCCGTAAGCTACAGTTATGGCAACGGAAGTACCACATCGTTCCTTCCCAAATTTCAACGCGATTTGATACGCCGCACATCCATTACCTCTTCGTCCGGATTTCCTTATACCGTTGAAGTCGCCCTGAGAGGCGAGGAAGTTTTCTTCAACCGTCTGGAAGCATGGGCCATGATGGGAAACGAAAAGAAGACGGAATTCGAAAGCCAGTTCGGAGCCTATCTGAACGCTGTATATGGCGGAACGATTGATTATGTTACTCTTTATAACGGTTATAAAAAAATATTTCAGGATTTGGATGAAAACGCCTTGCGCATGAAAATGGTGTTGGATGAACGTCGCCGTGAATTCGTAGAGGAAGGATTGCGTTGGTTCGATATTCGCCGTCATTACTTGCCCGTGGTTCATGTGGATATGGAAGGAACTGTGAATACATTGATGCCCAACGATCCGCGTAAAGTATTGCAAATTCCGCAAACAGCCATTACTCACGGAGGTTTGCAGCCTAATGTGAGAGAAGACTCTCCCGAACCGAAAGAACATTTAGTGACTTATAATTAAATTGTAGTTTATGAAAAAACTTATATATATACTATTTGGCCTATGTTTGTTCTCGTCTTGCCAGGATGATGAAAACAAAGCTTATGTACCTGAGAAAGTAGATTTGTCTACAGATGAAATTGATGTATATTTTCAGGAGAATTTTCAAGACAAGTATCGTTGTGCCATTCGTTGGAAATGGGTGGACAGGTATGTCGACATCAGTTATATTGTGGCGCCTGCCATGCGAAAGGTTGTTGTACCTACGGGAGAGATGCTCCGCCGGTTTTGGATCGAGCCTTTCATTCTGGAATCGAAAGCGAGCGCAGATTTTATCCGCGATCATTTCCCTCCCGAAATCGTTCTTGTGGGTTCCGAACTTCGTAATGCCGACGGAACGCGTACGTTAGGATATGCCGATGCCGGCGTGCGGATTACGCTTACCGAATTGAATTATTTCGATTTGTCAAAGAAAGATTGGGTGATCCAACAGCTTCATACCATTCATCATGAGTTTTCGCATATCATTCATCAGAAGTATAATTTGCCGGTGGGCTTTAATAAAGTGACCGAAAACAACTATACAGGCCGGGCATGGCAGGATATGTATGTGCATGCGCAGCAGGAGTTGGGAGCTGCCGGTGTGCAATCTCCCACGCAACATCAGGTCGATTCCGTTGCCCGGAACCGGGCCATCATGAAAGGAATGCTGACTCCTTACGGAACTTCTACCGAATTCGAAGATTTTGCGGAGCTGGTCTCTATCTATTTGCTGACCGATCCGGTGGATTTTGAAACGACTTATTTACAGAATGACCTTTCCAGACCATTTCTGAACGAAGGAAAAACGTGGATCGACAAGAAGCTTACGCTTGTGAAGGAGTACTACCAAAGTAACTTCTCGATCGACCTTGAACATTTGAGAGAGATAATACTTCAACGGTTGAACCAGTCAAATATGAAATAAACGAATGAATGCAATGAAGAAAATTATAGTTATCCTCGTATTGGCTTGCTGTTATGCCTGTTCGAGTGATTCGGTGAAAGATATATTCGACCAGACACCCGAACAACGGGTAGCTGCCGTGAAAGCGGAGTATAAAAAGATACTGCTGGACGCACCGCACGGTTGGAAAACCTATTTCGGAACCGGCAGTTCGGTGGGACGCTGGCTTGTTCTTATGAAATTCGACGAGAAGGGAGAAGTGACTTTGAAGTGTGATCCGGTGGATTATTATTACCGTAAAGGAGTGAAATTCGATGAGACAATCACTTATCGTGTGGATTATATTCAGAATCCGGAACTGATTTTTGAATCTTTCTCCCAATTCTCCGCATGGAACGAATTTGTGATAGATACCAACGGAGACGGTCGCCCGGACAGGTATGCCGGTCCGGAGACTCAGTTTATTTTCGAGAAATTCCATGACGGCAAGCTTTATATGAAAGGAAAGTCGAACATGGGCATCGGCAAGAGGCAATCCGAGATTATCACCTATGTATTCGAGCCGGCTACAGAGAAAGACTGGACACTCGAAGGAATTGCGGAAGTGAAGAAAGCAATCGGTTACGACCCGACGCAAGGAAAATACCAGCGTTTGCTTTATAAAGGAAACTTTCTGGAAAGTTTGTTCTTTGTAGATGCCGATTCGAGAGTTGTACTCTATCGTTACAGCGATGGGCTGAAGAGCGAGTTCGCCATACTTCCTTTTTATATTACCCCCACCGGGTTCAGTCTGGTATCTCCTTTGAAAATAAAGGAGGTAGGTACGATTCAGCATTTTCTGGTAGATCCTGCGGAAAAAACAATCGTAGAAGCTGCCCATCCGGAACTGACACTGGCGTATACCGATAAGGGAGCGGCGGTTCAGCGGATGGCGTTCGACACGTTCGATAAAGTGTATCTGGGAATCGAAGTGTACCATGCCACGGGTGATCCGATCGGGCGCAACCTGAAAAAGCTGTTCGATGACCTTCGTCCTCCCTATGCTCCCGACGAACAACATCTCAATGTCATCTACTTTGCCAAAAATATCGATAAGGACATGGGAAAAGTTCCGTTCAAATATGAGAAAGAGCTCACTCTGATTTATGCCGATACCGATCCGAGCTATTCCGGCAAAGATTTGTACGGCTCCAATCCGACATTTGTACGTATTCCGGTAGACTATGAAACTACAGCCGACAGAAAATGGGTGATTTCATTGACCGGATCTATCGAACAGGCTTTTCTGGATGCTTATAAAGAAAAAGGAGAAGAATATGCCCGTGCGAAAGCGAAAGCTGCCATGCCGATGCTGTATCAGCTCTTGCATGAAAAGGGATGGGGGTTGTATGCGCAGGGAGCTAATACGAATAATCCCACTATAAAGGTAGTGGACGAGGAGGATATTGCCGGGAGCTTCTTTACGCTGTATCCCTATACCCAGAAAGATGTAGACAGATAAATGTTGTTTAAGAAAAAAGAAAATAACTTCATGAAACAGATCATATATAAATTATGGATATTGTTATTCTTGTTCGGTTGCAGTGAATCGGACAGAGTAGACTACGCCTCGCTTCGTGTCGATTTCTCCAGGAGTAGCGTGGATGTCGGAGAAAATTCGGGGCTATTGGAGCTGCCGGTCGTTCTATCGGGGGTGCGCAACGATCTTCCTCTTTCGGTCTCTGTGAAAATTGAGGCCGCAGACGGGAGCGCTGTTGCAGGCACAGATTATGAATTGCTCGACAAAGAGCTGACATTCGAGCGGTGCGGAACCTTGTTGCTTCGTATCCGGATGATTGATAACAAAGAAGTCACAGAAGACAAGAAAGATTTTACAGTTACTTTGAAGGTAGAGACTCCTGAAGTGCAATCTGTCGTATCGACCGTTAAAGTTTATATTATCAGCGATGATATGAAACCTTTCGAGTTACCGGGTAAATATACGCTTACAGCGAAAGATTTCAAATCGGGAGATTTGATGAAGACAGAGCCCGGCACTGTAGAGATAGTGCAGGATGCGCAAAATCCTCAGCGGTATGTACTCCGTAATCTGATTTTGGTTAAAGGTCAGGAGGTTTTCCCATTGTCGTTGGCAGACGATCTGTATATTGAAGTCGATGAAAGCGGCAACATACAGATGCCCGTAATGCAAAAAATCGGCGATTATGGAAAAGGCGAAGGGTTTACCATCAGCATCACCCCCGATGGATATGCCGAACAAACTCCTATCCGTATCAGAGTGTCCGGAGGGAAAAAACTGGTTTTCATGAAAGATGCTTTGGCGGGAGTCACTCTTGATAAAAAGAAACAGCCCGTTTTCTACTACGCCTTGAAAGATATTGTTCTGGAAAAAGTAATTCAATAAGAATCGGAAGGTTATGATGAAGAAAAGTATAAAAACAGTTGCGGCCTGCATGGCATTGTCGGTTGCGGTCGCATGTAGCGAGAAGAACGAATATTTGTTCGGGGCGAAAGAACCTTTTGTGAAACTCGAAGCCTCTGCGGAAGATGAGGGAATGTTTACCCCCGACGCCCAGGAAGGATACGGATTGCTCCGGTCTAATGCCCGCTGGAAGGTTGCCAGTTTATCGGAATGGCTGACTTGCAGCACAGAAAAAGGCGAGTTCAACGACACTCTGCGTTTCCGTATGGAGGCGAATGCAGGCGATGCCCGCGAAGGAAAGATCGTAGTGTATAACACTGTGGGGCAGAGAAAGAGCGATACGCTGGTCATCAGGCAGCAGTGTGCCGTGAATTTCATTCCGAAGGGATATGCCATCGAAATACGGTCGAAAGCTTTGGAAAAACCTCTCACCGGGGAAGAATACACTGAAGTGTCATTCGATATATCAAGCTCCACCTCTTGGCGCGTATACACGAAGAACGCCGACAATTGGAGCACGGTGTTGACCAAACGCGGTGAGAAAGACGGTAGCGGAATGTTGATTGTCAGCAAGAACGAAAGCGTGGAGGCACGTTCCATGTATGTGTATGCCCAATCTGTGGAGTACCCCACATTGAAAGACAGCATCGAGATTATGCAAGACGGTCGTCCGTTGGTTCTTAACATTGTTTCTCCCGGAAGCAAGAAAGTATTGCTCGATGATGAAGCGTCCACATTCGCTTTCACTGTAAAGGGAGACGGGAAGTGGAAGATTGAAGGCAAGCCGGAATGGTTGCGGATAGACAAGTCGGAATATGAGGGCGATGCGGTCGTGCTTGTAAAGGCCGCCGCTGCCGATGCGGAACGCAAGGCTGTTCTGACCGTTCGTTCTCTCATTCAGACCGGCAAAACGGATATGCTTACCGTCGAACAAAAGAAGATTCCTGCCGGACGGATGAAAGACAGTCTGGCGTTGGTGGCTCTCTATGAGGCTACGGGAGGCGAACATTGGACTTATCCCTGGAAGTTGGAAATGCCACTGTCCGATGAAAATTGGCCGGGAGTGTTCTTTGATCATGTGAATGGAGAGCTTCGTGTGGTCGACCTTTCATTGTTGGATTATAATATGGAAGGTTCATTGCCGAACGAGATCGGTTGGTTGACTGAGGTGATTAAAATCAAGTTGCAACGCAATAAACTATCAGGCCCATTACCTGCCGCCATAAACAGGCTGACTAAATTGACACATATCTATATAACATCCAATCGGTTTAGCGGTGAATTCCCCGATATATCCGCTCTTAAGTCTCTCGTTTGGCTCGATATGGATTTCAATCGTTTCGAAGGAGAATTCCCTGCGAGCTTTTTAAGCCTGCCTAAGCTGACAAACTTAAAAATGAAGTATAATAAATTCGATAAAAACACCTGTGTACCGAAGCGTTTCGGTGGTTGGAAACTTAATATCTATATTAATCCTCAACGCGAAGTGGAGGGAGATAATAGTACTGACTATAAATTAAAAGAATGTACGGAGTAAGTTAGAAAGAACGTATTGTACAGACATCAGAAACTCCGCAAAAGTGATTGCATCGGTATTGGAAAATATCTTGTAAGAACTATTTGCGGAGTTTCTTTATTTGCGCGAAAGCCCGAATCGAGCTTCGGACTTGTTCGAATGCTACGTTAATATTCCTTTTCATTCGTTCTTTTTCTCGGTGAAAAACTCTACATTTGTCGGTATAATTAAACTATACTGCATGAAACGTATTTTATTTGCTATATTTTCTCTGTCTGCCATTTCTCTGACTGCTTTTGCCCAACCCCGTATCTCTTCGAACAAAGAGACGCACCATTTCGGGCAAATAGAATGGAAACGCCCGGTGATGGTGGAATATGTGATTACGAACACCGGAAACAAACCGCTTGTGCTGACAAACGTGACGACTTCTTGCGCATGCTCTGTGGCCGAGTGGACCAAAGAACCTATTCCGCCCAAAGGGAAGGGGATAGTGAAGGCTTCGTTCGACGCTAAGGCTTTGGGGCATTTTGAGAAGACGGTAGGAATATACAGCAATGCCGAACCCCATTTGGTTTATCTGAAATTTACGGGCGAGGTGGTGCAGGAGGTAAAAGACCATACTCAGAATCACCCGTATGCGATTGGAAAAATACGTATCGACAAAGAGGAGTTGGCTTTCCCCGACTCTTATCGCGGAGAGAACCCCGTCATTACGTTAAGCGTGGTCAATCTGTCCGACCGTCCTTACGAACCTGTGCTGATGCATCTCCCTCCCTATCTGAAAGTAGAAAAAGAACCTGCCGTGCTGTTGAAAGGAAAGAAAGGAACAGTCAAGGTCACTCTCGACACTCAACGGCTGAAAGACTACGGGCTTACGCAAACGTCTGTCTACCTTTCCCGCTTTGCCGGCGATAAGGTGAGCGAGGAGAACGAAATACCCGTGTCGGCTATTCTGCTTCCGCCTTTTGCCCATCTGTCGAAGAAGGACTCGCTGAATGCTCCCGCCATCCGTCTTTCCGAAACGAGTATCGATTTAAGCGTTCCGTTGATGAGAAAGGAAAAAGCCGGCAGGGATATTCTGATTTCCAATGCGGGTAAAAAAACGTTGGTCATCAGCAAGCTGCAAGTCTTCAACTCGTCGGTGGAAGTAGCGTTGAAGAAGACGGTCATACCTCCCGGAGGAAGTACGAAATTGAGGGTAACCATTCACAAGAGAAGCACGGGGAACAAGAAGCATCATCTGCGCATTCTGATGATAACGAACGACCCGCTTCGTCCGAAAGTGGAACTTAATATACAACGTTAAATCGCATAGCTATGGAACATCCTGAGAACAGTGAAGAATACAAAGGGCTTATTGTCAATCAAGGCATCGAACAACCCTCTTCCGTGAGTCCTTACCTGAAACGCAAGCCGAAGAGACGTAAGCGATCGGTGGCGGAGTTCGTAGAGGGCATCGTAAAAGGAGATGTTACGGTGTTGAGCCAGGCTGTTACCTTGGTAGAGAGTGTGAAGCCGGAGCATCAGATCATCGCGCAGGAGGTAATAGAGAAGTGCCTGCCTTATTCCGGAAATTCCATTCGCATAGGCATCAGCGGAGTGCCGGGAGCGGGAAAAAGTACTTCGATCGATGTTTTCGGGTTGCATGTGCTCGAGAAAGGCGGAAAACTGGCCGTGCTTGCCATCGACCCCAGCAGTGAGCGGAGCAAAGGGAGTATTTTGGGCGACAAGACTCGCATGGAGAAACTCTCCGTACACCCGAAATCGTTTATCCGTCCCAGCCCGTCGGCAGGCTCATTGGGCGGAGTGGCCCGTAAGACGCGTGAAACCATTGTGCTTTGCGAAGCTGCCGGATTCGATAAGATTTTCGTAGAAACGGTGGGAGTGGGGCAGAGCGAAACTGCTGTCCATTCGATGGTGGACTTCTTCCTGCTGATTCAACTGGCAGGAACCGGCGATGAGTTGCAAGGCATCAAGCGCGGCATCATGGAGATGGCGGACGGTATTGTGATCAACAAGGCCGACGGCGATAATCTGGACCGGGCGAAGCTGGCGGCCTCGCAATTCCGCAGCGCGCTTCATCTCTTTCCCATGCCCGATTCGGGCTGGACGCCGCAGGTGCTGACGTATTCGGGATTCTACAATATCGGCGTGAAAGAAGTCTGGGATATGATTTACAACTATATCGACTTCGTAAAAGACAACGGTTACTTCGAATACCGCCGCAATGAGCAAAGCAAGTACTGGATGTACGAAAGCATCAACGAACAGTTGCGCGACAGCTTTTATCAGGATCAGCGGATTCAAACGCTCTTACAGGAGAAGGAACAAGGGGTGCTTCGGGGCAATCTGACGTCGTTTGCGGCTGCCAAAGATTTGCTCGATGTGTATTTCCGGCAACTCCGGCAGTAGGTTTCCTGTTGCAGGCAGGCAACGAAACTCCCGGCAGGATGATGGACCGGAAAGGTTGCAATATTGCTTCTCGCTCAGCGTGATATGCCTTTTCAAAAGCCCGCCCGCCTTTGATTTCAAAGTCCGCCGTGTTTGATTTCAAAGCCCGCCGCCTTTTTTTCAAAGCCCGCCGTGTTTTTTTTAAAGCCCGCCGCCTTTTTTTTGAAGAACTGTGTGCTTTTCCGGAGATGCAATCAAGTATATTTCCGTGAAGCTGGTTAAATCAATATTTTTGTTTACATTTGTAAGTACTTAAAAATGAAACAGGATGGAGAAACAGGCCAACTTTATCCGGCGTATTGAGATAGACGGACTCTGGAAACGATACGATATCGCATGGGATTTGCGACCGGATGTGAATATCCTTTCCGGCATCAACGGGGTGGGGAAGACGACCATCATCAACCGTTCGGTCGATTATCTGGAACAGCTTCCGGGTAACTTCAAGAGCGACGCGAAGAAAGGGGTGCATCTTTTCTTCGATGATCCGCAGGCTACCGGTATTCCTTACGATGTAATCCGCAGTTACGACCGCCCGCTCATCATGGGCGATTTTACGGCACAGATGGCGGATAAGCATGTAAAGTCCGAACTCGACTGGCAACTGTATCTTCTACAACGCCGTTACCTCGACTATCAGGTGAACGTAGGCAACCGGATGATCGAACTGCTTGCCGACCCGGAGGAAGAACAACGCAACAAGGCGGCGGAATTGTCGGTTCCCAAACGTCGTTTCCAGGATTTGATCGATGAACTCTTCGGTTATACGCGAAAGAAGATCGACCGCCGCCGGAACGACATAGCCTTTTATCAGGACGATGAGTTGCTGTTGCCCTATAAGCTCTCTTCGGGCGAGAAACAGATGCTGCTGATTCTGCTGACCGTGCTCGTGCAGGACAATGAACACTGCGTGCTTTTCATGGACGAGCCGGAGGCCTCTCTGCATATCGAATGGCAGCAACGGCTGATTTCGATGATACGGGAGCTGAATCCTAATGTGCAGATCATTCTGAGTACGCATTCGCCTGCGGTCATCATGGAGGGATGGCTCGACGCGGTGACGGAGGTAAGCGATATTTCGACCGATATTACCGGAGCGTCCCGTCCGCCCGTTTCGTAGGCTCCGGTGATTTTTCCCGTTCGCCCGGCATCGCTTGCCGGTCACTCATCAGTTTGTTCCCCGATCTCTAACCATAATCATCAGCAAAATGCCAAGCACATTACGAGACAACCTCACCTCTTCTTACTTCCATGCGGCTCATAAGCTCTACCCCAAGAAGACGCGCCGGCGGATCATCGCATACGTAGAAAGCTACGACGATATCGCTTTCTGGCGAAGCCTGCTCGAAGAGTTTGAAAACGACGAGTATTACTTTCAGGTCATGCTCCCTTCGTCCACTTCGCTGACGAAAGGCAAGAAAATGGTGCTGATGAATACGCTCAACACCGATGAGCTGGGGAAAAGCATGATAGCCTGCGTAGACAGCGATTATGATTTCCTGTTGCAGGAGGCCACTCATACGTCGCGCAAAATCAACCGGAACAAATATATCTTCCAGACGTATGCGTACGCCATCGAGAATTACCATTGCTACGCCGCCAGCCTGCACGAAGTCTGCGTGCAAGCCACGCTCAACGACCGCCCCATTCTGGATTTCGAAGCCTATCTGAGCCGTTATTCCGAAATCGTTTACCCGCTGTTCTTGTGGAACATCTGGTTCTATCGCCGGCGGGATACGTACACCTTCCCCATGTACGATTTCAACAATTGTACCGCCTTGCGCGACATCAACCTGAAACATCCCGAACACAGCCTTGACGCCTTGCAACGGCGGGTGAACCGTGAGCTCAACGCGCTGGAAAACCATTTCCCCGATTTGACGGCAAAGGTGAACGGCATGCGCGGAGAACTGAAGAAATTGGGGTTGGTGCCCCAAACCACCTATCTCTATATGCAAGGACACCACATCATGAATAATGTGGTGATGAAGTTGCTGATTCCCGTTTGTACGGCTTTGCGCCGTGAACGCGAGCTGGAGATCAGACGTCTGGCCGGACACGACGAACAGTTCAGAAACGAACTGACCGGCTATGAAAACAGTCTGGTGAATGTAGAAGTCGTTTTGCGCAGAAACGTTGCCTATAAGACTCTTTTTCATTACGAATGGCTGAAACACGATATTCAGGAATACTTGAAAAACGGTGTGCCGAAGAGTCAGGCAGCGACTTCTGTGCCCCAAAAGGGTTAATCTGAAAAAAGTGTTCTATAAAAACAGGATTTGGAAACGAACGGATATGTTTTGCCCGCATCCGATTTTATTGAGGAAATGAGCGCTTGTTTTTATTTGGCAAAGCTAAATGATTGAATTGGAAGAAATCAAGCTAAAGTGAAATCCCTCACAAAAAACTATCGGAATAATTTGGTGTTTCATATCCTTTTTATAGTTTTGCCAATTGAAGAATAAAACACAGATTTTGAGACAACTACTACTTATATTAATTGCAGTGCCGATAGCTTTCTTTGCTTGTTTCAAGACTTATGGTCAAGAGTCATCAAGGAAAGTGACATTGGATGAAGTCGTGAATGTTTTGTCTTTAAATTCTTCCACTGCACTGATAGAAAAACTAAACTATCAAAACGAAATACTTCAATTTGAAATCTACAAAAAAGGGTTTCTCCCATCTTTTTCGTTACATTCCAATCCGATAAACTTCAATCGCTCTTTGCGTATGTTGCAACAGCCGGCTGATGGAAGTTATTCTTATGTGGAAGATTACTCCAATAATGGCAGCGCAGGTATTTCCATTCGTCAGAAAATTGGAATTACAGGAGGAGAGTTAAATGTTGGTAGTAATATCAATTATCTCAATGATTTTTCCCGTAAAAGGAACAGTTTTAGCACGACTCCTTTTTCAATCGGTTATTCTCAACAATTGTGGAGAGGCAGAAAACTATACCGCCTTGAAAAAAAGATAGAATATGCCAAAAACAACATAGCGATAAAGCAATACTGCACTAAGATCTCTCAAATTCAGCAGCAGGCACTCGGTCTTTTTATGAAGGCTTTGCTGGGTAGAATGGAGCAGGATTTAGCCCGACAAACTGCTCAAAGCAACGACACTCTTCTACAACTTGCCCATATCAAATTAAACATCGGTGATATAACCGATTACGACCTGAAACAGATTGAACTCCAATCGATCAATTCCCAATACGCTTACGAAAACGCAGTTAAAAACTACTCTGAAGCACAAGAACACCTTGCTGTTTTCTTAGGGATAAGCTTTTCCGATGTGTCAATCCCCGAATTTAATGTTCCTATTGCCATTGATACTCATTCCGTGCTGTTTTACGTAAAGCGGAACAATCCTTTTTCCAAACAGCAGGAAATCCAAAGCTTGGAAGCTGAGCGAAGTTTATTTTCTGCTAAATTGAGCAATCGTTTTAATGGAAACGTCAGCCTGAATTATGGTGTAAACCAATATGCCGACAATTTTATGGATGCTTACCGGAATGGAAATATACGGCAATCCATCGTTATAGGCGTTCAAATAGCTGAAAAAGCTTATCATCTTTCGCAGGAACAATATCGGATACTGATTCAAAAATTTTCGCTTGGTAAAGTTTCTGTTTATGAACTTACAGCTGCCCAAAGCGACCAAAATAACGCGATGCAACGCTATTATTCAGCGATTAGAGATACATATAACAGCTATTTCACATTGAGGACGATGGCATTGTATGATTTTAAGAGGAATGTGGAATTGGAGGAGGCATTTACAAAAGGTAGATTATAAGTACTAAATATAAAATACTAAAAGAACATCGATTATGCAAAGAAAAAAAGTAACACGTGCTACATTAGCGGAATTGGCACAAAGAAAAGAAATTATTACGTTCGAAATGCAGAAAACCTTTGTAGGATGTGGAGATGGAACCTATGGTGATCCATTTACTTTTGATGAGTTTCAACGATTTGGAGGTGGAAGTAGTATTTATTATTACAACGAAAGTGGCGAATTGTGCTGTAACTTGCCGGAAATTACAGTTACCGGCGGGACAAATACATCCTATAATGGTGGAACTTCATCTAACTATTGTAATAACAGGCAGTACTACAATTACAAATTCTGATGGCAGTTCTACTACTACTTATAACTTTTACGATCCAGCCACAGGTAACCCAAACTACGGAACGTCCTCCAATAATACATTAACTGTGAATGATGGCAAACTTACAGGTAGCTTTGAGAAAACGAATGGTAGAACAAATAATTATACGGTAACAAGCGTTCGTACAAATAAATAAGGAAATGAAAAAGATATTTATATTACTTTTAATAACAGTAGTAGGCAATAGTGCTATTATATTTGGTCAAAATACGGTTTTGTTTGATAGCTATACGTCTAAGTTTAGAGAAGTAAAAACAGACACTATAGATAACGATTTCTTAAGAAGTAAAAACGAAATCGCGAGCGAGTTTGTTAAACTTTTTATTAAACATAAACCAGACTGTGGGTGCGATATTGAAAATTTGTGGTATCAATATGGTTCTATAATTAAAAGTAAGGATTTTATTTTATGTTTTATTTATAAAAACTGTGATATCCCTTCTTCTTCCGGAAATTATCCATATTCTGAGATTATACTTATGGTTTATTCCCCAAAAGGAGAAATAATAGACAGTAGTATTATCTCTCGTGGAGGGGATCTATGGCAGGCTAATTTTAGAGGTAGCATAACCCCATTTAGATTAATTGTTGAACAGGCAAGCATATCCAAAAAGGAATTCGAAAAAACAAAGGCTTATCCGATGTTCTGTAAAATAAATACTTATGAATACTTTATAACCGAAAAAGGGGAAGTTAAACAAAAAATTATATCAAAAGATAAAGGAACTATTATATGGGATAAAAAGAAAAATAAGAGTTTAATTGTCAAAGACAATAATTGATTCAATATGTTGTATTTACAAGCAGACCTATCAATTGAAGGTTGCTTGTTTTTTAAACAAACAAAAATACATATTTACAATGAGACAAAAATTAAAAGAAAAAATTTAGCAGAGCTAAAAGCATCTATGTGTGTTATAGATTTTGAGCAACAAAGTAGCTTTGTAGGTGGAGCTTATGGCGACATTTCAGACCCTTATACTTGGGAGGATTATTCCATGGTGTACAAGTGGAGTAATCCCAACGGCTACTATATGGGCGGTACAGACGGGACTATTTATCAAAATGGAGTACCTGTAAATGATCAGTCTTATTTCGGAGGTTCTTATACGGGTGGAACGCCTGCCGAAGGTGCGTATTACGGCGGTTCATATGCGGGAACGGATTACAACGGCGGGACAGATGGTAATTGGAATAATACAAATTCCTATTATGCTAATAATACGACATCTCAAGTTGATAATAAGTATCCGTGGATTGATAAGACGGCGTTTTTAGAGGGGCAGCATAATGGTTATGGCGACGCAGTCAGACATTGCTATTGGAGTGCCCTTAATTAGACCAAAACCGGCTACAGCTTAATACCTTACGCCGAACAATACGGAAATGTTCATGAGAGCGAATCATCAAATGAGGATGAAAAAATGGACTTATTTAACAATAGTGTTGGGTATGCGTTGGGCAAACAGGCGTTAAAAGAAGGATGGAGTGAAGACCGGCTGTATCAAGAGTGTTTAAAAGCCGCAAATCAAGGTAAATTACAATTAAAACCATAGATTTATATTACAGCCATGTAAATATACCTTTGACACACAAGGGAATACCCTAATAAATATCAGGAGGTTCGTTCTGTGTGTCTTTAATGTAAAAATAAAAAAACAAACACATGAAAAAATATATATTTTACATTCAAATATTGATATTGTTTATCGTTTATAGCTGCAACAACTACGATATGAGTAATGATAGTGTAGGATATCTGAAAAGATTATCCCCGAGGTCAACTTTCAGTTTTATTCCGCTTGTTGATGGTAATAAAATAGATTCGCTTTATATTCTACAGCCATACTCTTATGAAGACCTTAAAAAAAGAAGTTTTGATATTCCCCCCAAAATTCAAAACAGGCTTAAAACGAAAGCATCTTTTGACAATATCTGTGTTTTGATTTTTATTCACGACAAAAGAATAATAGGATTTGCCGACGTTCCAAGGGGAGCCGCAGACTTTGCCGACATAAGTCCTGCCCTATTCTCAATTAATCAACTATTTTATTTGGATAATCAGAAAAAGGTAAAACTTTTTTCGAGAATTAAACAATAACCCCAATTTATGCATAGCACATAAATTAAATCAACGATTATTGGGGATAAAAAGAGAAATAAGAGTCTAATTATCAAAGACAATAATTGATTGAGAGTATTGGATATACAAACAGACCTGTTAATAGCAGGTTTACTTGTGCTATAAACACCTAATTCTATGAATATAGCTTTTCTTTCAAATTCTAATCCAGATGATGTACATCACTGGTCGGGTAGCACAAGCCATATTTTTCAAGCATTATCACAGCATCATAATGTGAAATGGATTAGTCGTAATATCATAGATGGTTGTTTTTGGCATCAAATGCTTACAGTTATTGGGTTGAAACCGTTTCAGCCATTCAAGACATCAAAATTTACAACTACGAGAAACATCGCCGTTGGAAATGGGAAGAGATACAGGCACGGCTCTATCACGTCAATAAACGGGTGCTTGCTGTAACAAATGCTCAAAACTTAGGTGCGCAATTTATTGAAAGCGTTGAAGTCTTTTGGGAGAGAGTACTGTTACTTTTTTGCCTTCTCTGTTGAAGTAAAACAGACTGTCCGACTTCGCGAAATCTTTGGCGGTGGCATTTTCCTGCATTTTGAATGTAAGGAGACTTCAAGTCGTTGTCCGAAAGTGTGGCATTCTGGTTTCTTAGTGTGCAAATAATTCCAAATATTGGTGTTGAATTGATTTAAACCATTCTTTTTCTTATTCATTTCTTTAGAAGGATAAGGGTAAAAACTACCTAGTTCCACGATTCCCAATTTTCAGCATCAGCTATTATTGTATATTTGCCTTGAAACAAAATGATAAAAATGAAACTTATAGATTAGAAAATGCAAAAAGGAAAACAGGAGTAAATGCTCTTATTCACTTTTTGTCTGGCAGAGCTAAATGATTGAATTGGAAGAAATCAAGCTAAAGTGAAATCCCTCACAAAAAA
>OHBE01001317.1_pt1 | contig 22009 bp, 16 predicted proteins | sample 1577231 | NCBI WGS metagenome assembly OHBE01 (sample SAMEA3541506, study PRJEB24748) | human gut metagenome | biome: human gut; feature: human-associated habitat; material: faeces | place: China | collected 2012 | reverse complement strand
GACACTGGATACACAACTTGCACTATTCTAAATTCGTCGAACTCACGTTAAATTACAAGCATCCGATAAAGTGCATCTTCCTCTAAACAATAAAATCGCTATAGCATTCTTTCCCAAAATTTGCTGTAGCGATTTTGTTTATTCTAAAGTATAGCTGTTCAGTAAATATAAGATAGAGCTTTTAGAACACTGCCGAAAGACATCAAGATAGAGACTGTTGCATGACAATCTACATGTTTTACCTCCCCTTTGGGTATATGTATATCGGTTATTTCTTGTTTGAATCATGCCAATACTCCTTTTTTCCTGTCATAGCTCCCTCGTTTTTCATTGAGTTATATCGATACTATGAAAACTTTTCGAGGTATTTAGTCCGGTATAAGTATTCGGTGCATTCCTCTATCGCTTTTCTGCATTTATTCAACGGTTATTCAGAAATTTCCAAAAATCTATAATCATCAGCTGAGCACTTCCCATATGGTTAGCCTCATATTGCTTATAGGTAACGTCGGCGCCTCTGCTTCGAAGATTATCATATAAGCGGTCGGAACAGATTATCGGCACTAATGTATCGTCTTTCCCATGAAACAAGTGTATTTTGAAGGCAGGTGTCCAATCATTCGGAATTCGTTTTTGCCGGCAACTCTGCAAGAGATGCTGATATTCGGGAGAATCTTCCTTTTTCAGAAAACTGTCTGTGAAGTATTCTCGAAGGTCCGTTCCTAATAATTGGGTTAATTTATCTATGGAATATTGACCATAACACCATTCTTCGTAATATTTCAGCAATTCTCCTTTGAAAATCCGGTTGAAATCCAGCTGCAAATCTTCATAATAATTCAACGAACATATAATATTGGGACAAGCGGCATGCTCAGAATAATAAGACGAAAATTGAGATTCTATGCTCAATGCAGGATCATAAGCTCCCCCCCCGATAAAAACGTTCTTGACCTTAACTCCTCTTTCCGCATATTGTTGATAATATCTTGCCAAAGTCAAAGCTCCTCCCGCTCCTAACGAATAGCCGAACAAAAAACTTTTTTTATCTAACTTGCGATGATAATGATTGTATACAAACTCCTCTACCGCTTGTCGCATATCAGCACTGACAACAGCTACATTCTCATATTGCAAGTAACCAATAGGTAAGTCTGCCGTAGAGCCATAGCCTATTTGGTCGGGTACAATATAGACATATCCGTTTATTCCCGGAATAACCTCCGGCATGTAATAATTGACAGTACCGCATTCATTCTTGCTCTTAAACCAGGGGACGACTTCTATAACCCCTTTCGGATTATGCGATTTGGGATAATACAAAACACCAGATGCGACAACCTTTTCTCCTTTAGGATTGACTGTATGATAAGTGATGCCATGCACGTCATATTCGCTAGATAGCTTGATATACAACTTAATCTGAACGGTAATGGATTTAATCTCATTTTCCGGTATACCTTGTTTGCGAAGAATCGATTCGATGGACTGTATGCCGAATTGTCGGAATACTTCATCCATAACATCTTCCAAACGAAGTGTTTTTGAAAATAAAACTCCAGAAAACTTCTCATATTCTACTGGCTCGAACAGATCAGATTCATTCCGTTCGCATGACAGGAATAAACTCATGAAAAGAAGCGTGAATATCACGTCTTTTATCAACGACTTGATTTGTGAGAATGTAAACATGGCAATTATTGATTTTGAAAGTTTAGAAAATCCATTTATATTGCAAGAATCCCAATCCAACTCGAAGTTTTATAGGCTGTTCATCGGCATAATTGAATAAATGCGAGAAAAGAGAAGCTTCCATATTTTTGGAAATTCTATAATTAAAATACAATCCTGCATAGCATAGATGCTTGTCGACAAAGTAAGCGCCCGATATTCGTGTGGAGAAACGTGGAGTCAAAGGATAAACAGCTTGTGCCAAGACACTCCATCTGGAAACAGACAAATCTTTAGCCGATTGCGGATCTATATAAAAGTAATGAAGATTATACATATCCGTATCGGTGTTACGGCTACTGTATAACACTTCTCCTTGTATAACTAAGTTGTTGGAGAAAACATAATCGGTCCCGATTGCCGCCTGAAGTATATCATAGTTGTTCTCTTTGTGTTTCAAAGGGTGAAAATAGGAACTTTCCATTCGCAGAATCAGCCGTTCGCCTCCAAGGTTCAATGACCCTCCCATCACGACATCTTCTCCGCAATAAATACCTCCCATAAACCGATATTCCACACTGTTTGCCTGTCGGCTATGCAAGAGGGCAACAGTGGGTTTTCCATACATGTTCAATGAAGCGGCAAGTTCACTGTAAGAAGTTACGTTGTGATAATAAGTTGCCCGGATGGCATCACATCCCGGGTGCTCGGGATAGTAGAATTGAAAAAATGAATACGGGTTAAAAATATTGTTCGGATTCCACACCAGCGTTTGCCCCCAATTGATGCGCTGTCTGCCTGCCTTGACTTCCCAAGCGCCGCATATATATTGAAAAGAACAACGGTCGATATTCAAATGATACAAAATGTTTCTCCGGCTGAAGATATTCCACGAGAAATCCCCCCATCCTCTGTCTCTATCTACATTATCCTTAACATAAGACAAAATAGTGGCGTTTCCCGTATACAAAAGATTGCGTATCCCAACTTCTATACGAATGGAAGAATGAGGCCTCCAATCTACGTTCATCCGTTGATATGTTATATTTTGCCACAGCGTTTCCTCCAATAGGTCAGGATGGGTGGAAGCAAAAAGCGTGCTATTATTCAGGTATCCCGAGATACGCAATGCCCCGTTGTTTTTCTGTGCATGTATTCCTAGTGTTCCAACAACCAACAGGAAAAGAGAAATGAGTATCGGATATTTCATAGAAATTGTTCTTTTATCATTCTACCATCTTCCAAGGTGATGATGCGATTAGCTTTTGCCATAATTCGAGGATCATGTGTGGAAAAAATAAAGGTCATGTTCTCTTCCTTGTTCAACCGCATCATCATATTGAGCAGATTCTCCGCTGACTTAGTATCAAGATTAGCAGTTGGCTCATCTGCCAACACGAAGCGTGGTTTAGCCGCCAATGCACGAGCTACGGCTACCCGTTGCTGTTCTCCACCAGACAAATTGGCCGGACGAGTACGGGCACGATCGGCAAGACCAATAATTTTGAGCAAATCGTTCGTACGCTGTTTTCGTTCTTCTTTGGAATAACCTTGCAGCTCCATTAAAAAAGAAATATTTTCTTCTACTGTAAAAACCGGAATCAAATTATATGATTGAAAAACGAAGCCGATGTTATGCAACCGAAAATCAATTAACTCCTTCTCTTTCATCAACCCAATATCTTTTCCGTCAATCAGTATGCGCCCGGATGAAGGGTGATCCAAACCTCCCAGGAGATTCAACTCGACCAAACAAAAAACATATTCATCAATAGATGAAGGGTGATCCAAACCTCCCAGGAGATTCAACAGAGTTGTCTTCCCCGAACCCGATGGCCCCACAATTGCAGAAAACTCTCCTTGTTCAATGTTGAGGGTAATATTGGCCACAGCATGTACCTCGAAAGCTTCGCCTCGAAAAGTCTTTTCCAATTTCTCAGTCTGTATCAATGCCATACTTTATTATTTTGAAGATATAACCATATAACCTTATTTATTTTATTATTTTCAACGTTTTTTGCATAGGCAGAATAGCAGAAAAAACAGCAGAGACTAACACAAGAATTAAAATTATCCCAAGAAAATCAATGGATAGTTGAGGATAAATAATCTCTCCGAAGCCATATGCAAATTTTATATTGAACAACATGCCAAGATGAATACCTTTCTCGGCAGTGACCGCAACAAATACTGTGGCGCATATCATCCCGATAATCGCACCGACAGCGGTCAGGAAGAATGTCTCCAACATTACCATTCGCAGTATGAATTGCGGGGCCATACCTATCCGGCTGAGCATTTTAAACTCCTTACGCCGTTCAAGCACGGCCATCTGCATAGTGTTGACAATGCCGAACGACAAAGCGGTCAAAAAAATTCCTAACAAGACATAACTCATTACGTTTATCCAAAAAAAAGCGATGGTCAATATTGGATATGTCTCACTCCACGATTCTATTTTCAGTTCCGGCAAGCTTTTTGATAGATGAAATACTTGTTTCTGACATTGTTTGGGTTCGTTCGTCATCAAAGCTATTTCGTGCACCATTCCTTCCGGCATCATAAGATAAGGGAATAAAGCAGCTTTACTAACATAGGCAGTAACTGCATCAAAGCGTTTACTATGAGTAGTGAAAAGACCTCCTACCCTGAAAAGGGTACTTTGCATCTCACCCAAACAATCTTGTACGTTCAAGACTATCTTAGAATGAAGGCGTACTTTTAAGAATTGAGCTGTCTCCTGACTGATAATAATAATTCTTTCTTGAGGGTCTGATAGAAAACTGCCGGATGAATCGGGAATAGTAGTATAAATACGTGATATCTGCTTCTCCTGTTCCGGATCTACGCCCAATAATGTCACCCCGGTACTTGCTTCTGCACTTGTCAAAAGTGCATTCACTTTCAGACGAACGCTGAACCCTGTTATGCCGGGCACAGACTTCAGGACTTGCACAGCCGATTCTTCCGGAAAGAAGTTTCTGACATCATTTATATCTTCAGTACCGTTTTTATGTATCTGAATACAAGAAATCTGCATATCCAAATGTTCCCGTAGAATGCAAGCGCTCCATCCTTTAAGAAGTGCTACCAGAAAAGTACCCGCAAATATTCCAATGCCGATAGCTCCCATGATAATGCCACTCCGAAGCTTATTGCGCCATATATTTCTCCAAGCCAGCCGATAGATCATGGTTCTTCTTTTTATTGTTTGAGGACTTGATTTATTTTTAATTTTAACAGGATAAACGTGGGGTACAACATTACCATGCAACTAATCAACAAAACGACAAGCAGCTGTTCTACAAACAAGTCGACTCCTACGTAGCAAGTAAACTCAGGTTTCGTGAGGTATTCCTGTATAAACTTTGCCGAATTGCCTTTTAAAAGAATGGCATGTTTGCTGAAATGGGAAATTATTGGCAAAGCGGTAGCAACGGCAATGGAGCTCCCTATCACCATAATGAGCAAGAGTTCATAGAAAACGGAAATGACAAGCCAACTTCGCTGCATGCCCAAGGCCAACAGCATGCCAAATTCATACCGACGCTCGTTGATAAGCATGATAACAGTACTTAATATACCCGATCCCACCAGCAGATAGAGTATGATGTTTACTATCAGGCCAATTGCGTGGGTGGTTTCTGAATAGGCAAGTAATTCGGTCATGACGTTTTTCCAATTGTGTATTTCATATTTGTCAGCAGGCAACATTGCGGCAACTTGGCTCTGAATATCCAAAAGACGCTTGTCCTGCTCAAGCAACAAATAAACGCAGCTATACCCGTCCAACAAACCAATAAATTCCTGTGCAGATTCTATATTCATATAAACAACGCTTCTGTCCATTTGAGGAACAGGTATCGACAAAATACCTCGCACAGGATACAGCCCAACTGCGCTAACCCCGTGGTATCCCTTCCCTATCATGACTATGCTATCACCAACGTGAATACCCAAATAACGACTTAATGCCTCGCCCATCAATACTCCTCTATCTTGCTCTGTGAGATACACTCCTTCCACAAGCATGGAAGCGAGATCCATCCTACGCCTCTCCAATGCAGGATAAATGCCCAATACAGCCACCCCCTGACTAAGGTCTCCAGAAGATGCCATGGCAAATGTCTCTATACGGGGAAGCACATCGGTGATACCTGCTACACCGGATAGACGCTGTAAATCATCTTCTCCCATCGCCATGAAGTTTTCGGCAGACATATCCTTCCCATCCGACTTATGGTGTATTTCAAGATGCCCTTTCTGCATGCGAAGTATATTTTGTATAGCTGCATTCCAAATGCCGCCATAAGCGGAATTCATGAGTATGCAAAAAAAAACAGCAAAGCATACAGATGCTATACTGATGCATGTCCGCCGCGGATTTCTCCATAAATTCAACCAAGCCAGCTTAAACATCAGTGAATATTTTTAATGTTTTGCAGGGAAAAGAAACCATCCTTCAAAGGAGGATTGAGTTCATACACTTGTACGGTCAACACGGTTTTATGATTGTTTTTCCGAGCAGGAATTATCTCCGTGCGCATGGGTATGTAATACGAAGCGTAATGTTTGAAATCATATCCGCGATAAGTTTGCACCAGTTTACCGTCTTCATCATAATATTCATTTTTTAAATCGATGAATTCTTTCGTGCTGACCCATGAAATAATCTTTCCCCATATAATGACACTGTTGGGCTTCGGAGTAAGCTGAATTTTGTAACATTCGGTTCCGTCACATGTTTCCTGTCCCAATATGGTGTGAGTGAAATCATTCAAAAAGGAGGTTCGACGTATAATATCATCCGTCGTGAAATCACTGCCCAACCAAGATTGTCCAGTGACCGATGCCGACATCTTGATCGTGCGCTCTATACTCGGTTGCCAATTCCACAAATGGTTTTTCCGCTTCAAAAAAACTTGCCCGCGCTCCCGAACCGGAGAAGTAAGCAAGACAAACGAGAAATCTTGTGTCTTTACCCACATCTTAGCGCCAATCTCCCTTTCCCACGTTGGTCTGATGATGGTCATCTTGATTTCAGAATAAAAAATCTGTCCTTCTCTGTTACGAGACACTTTCTCCACAATAGCGGTAGCAGAGAGTTCTTGCCCGCTCGCCTGTGAAAGAACAACTGTACAAAAAAATAAAAAGAATAGAGACTTAAGATTCATAGGGAAAAGAACCGATTTATAATTAAAAACGTTTTTTCTCAAACTAACATGGGAGGAAAGTATGTCAAAAGAAAAATCCCTTGTGCTTATTCTTTACAAATGGTACTTACTTTGGACATACTCTCTTATAGCTTTAATTTTTAGAAGCAGAACAATGCTCCTAACGACAAACTGTTACTATCAACATCGAGACCTATTCGAGTTATTTTGAAGTCGCTGTCTTTCAACTTAAAAGTTTGATAACCCACAGTTCCAATCTTAGCAAACAGCTTGCATTGATCTGTCAGTTGTAAGGCAATACCTGGTCGGAGGCAGACTTCTAAACCGGTGATCTTTGGAGTCTTCAAATTATCATCTTCCAATTCACCCTCTCCTAAACTTCCTGAAATCCCGTTTGCAATCTTAGAAGCATCTGCCTTTATAAAATTGAGACCTATAATACCGTCTATGAAAATTTGAAATTTTCCTGATTCAAAAATAGTATAACGCAGGTAAGGCGCAATGCGGAACGTCTTTAAATCCAGATCACCCATATCTCCCGAAGAAATGTCTGTCATTGTACTTACAATAGCACTTTCCAAAGCCTTAATATCCGTTACGTCAAAAGGAGCCAATGCAGCATATCCTTTCATGTATCCCATGCTGACACCAAAAGCCATTTGATTATTAAACTGATAACCTATCTCCGGTAGAATCTTAAAAGAAGATCCGCTTTGATCGCCATCTTCTCCCATACTGATTTTACTGTTCGTATATCCAACGGAACCGCCGATATAGATTTGTGCATGCACTTGATTGATACCACACATAGCAATAACAACAATCAACAATAATTTTTTCATGACTCTTTGTTTTTTAATTAAACATTTAAATTAACAAACACTGATTTAATTTAGCGATAAATATGACAAAACAGAATAATGCTTTCATTAAAAACGCAAATTTAATTTCATTTGCAATAAAAGAAAAAAAAGCATAAAACCGACTAACAAATCGTATAAAAAAGCAAACATCTCTATTTTTTGTACGATTTGTTAGTCTAATCTGTTAAAAATACATTGAAAATCTCGAGTCATACTGCTTGTGTATACATACACAATATAAATTCTTGAACTTATTTTTAGAGCCTGTGATCCCAGCTTTGAGATTATTAATTATCCGCCATTTGAGTAAGAAACTTTAATTAATTGGATAAGCTGTAATTCCCAAACGGAATAGCGAAGAACGAATTATTTACCATTGAAAGGATAAAGTTTTTCAATAACATCGATTTTGGGATAAAAGATCATAAAAGTTCGGTTGAATAATACCAAACTAATAATCTTGTCACAAAGCAGTGCCGCCGTCATACTCACAACAAGCAGGGAATTCAAGAATTCAACCAAAAATAAAGAACTGAATATAAGTACAGATGTCGGAACCAAAATTCTAATTATAACCATGCCGACATAAACCGAAACGGCTCTATCCTCCGGTTTTAATCTTTTAGAGAGAAAAAACAAATATCACCCGGCCAATTCAATGATTTCCAAATCTTTAAACGTACCCTGATCGATCACAAAACGAACCAATGTACGTACTTTATGGAAGCCGGACATGCCCGCCGCGCCGGGATTGATGTGCAGCATATCCAGCGTCTTATCGTATTTCACCTTTAATATATGAGAGTGTCCGCTAATGAAAAGCTTCGGCGGACGTGTCATCAGGCTGCCGACAATCGAAGGATCGTATTTTCCCGGATAGCCTCCGATGTGTTTCATCAAGACTTCCGCTCCGTCGACGGTAAAACGGTTGACTTGAGGAAAACGCCTGCGGATATCCTGTCCGTCGATGTTTCCATACACGGCCCGCAACGGTCTGAAAGCCGCCAGTTTTTCGGCTACTTCCAGCGATCCGATGTCTCCTGCGTGCCAGATTTCATCACACGGTTCGAAATACTCCGAATACTTTTCGTCCCAATAAGCGTGGGTATCCGATAAGAGACCAATTCTTGTCATAAATTCTTTGTTTAGTCCTGCAAAGATACTATATTTGGGCAAATCTTAACTTACATGAAAAGCAAATATAGTTATTTCAAACGGGATATCAGTTGGCTCTCTTTCAACTACCGGGTGTTGTTGGAGGCCCTTGACGAACAGTTGCCTCTGTACGAACGAATTAACTTTATATCTATCTATTCGTCGAATCTCGAAGAATTCTACAAAATACGGGTTGCCGATCATAAAGCCGTAGCATCGGGCGTAACCCAAAACGATGAAGAAACCGTGCAGTCGGCACGCGAACTGGTAGAAGAGATCAACCGCGAAGTAACCCGCCAGTTGGACGACCGCGTTTTCATCTACGAACAGAAAATACTCCCTGCGCTCCGGCGCAATCATATCATCTTTTATCAGGACAGCCATCACATAGAAGATTTTCACAAATCATTTATCAGAGATTATTTCAAGGAAGAGATTTTTCCTTATCTCCAGCCTGTTCCCGTAGCCAAAAATAAAATAGTTTCTTTTCTGCGAGATAACCGGATTTATCTGGCTATCCGGCTTTATCTTAAAGAATACGGAAAAGACAATGAAGGACACACAACACCCACAGAGGGTGAAAACAATGAATCCGCCTCACGCAAAGCCCATTATTTCGTGATGAAGCAACCGTATGCCAAGGTTCCCCGCTTCATCGAGCTTCCGTCAGACGGCACGAACTACTACCTCATGTTTATAGAAGATATCATCAAAGCCAACCTTCCTCTTATCTTTCCCGGCTATGACATCGACTCGAGCTACAGCATCAAGATATCGCGCGACGCGGATATTCTGATCGATGACGACATAGACAGTGCATCGATCGTAAAACAAGTGAAAGAAAAAGTCAAGAAGCGCAAGATAGGAGCCGTCTGCCGATTCGTATACAACCGGAGTATGCCGGAAGACTTCCTCGACTTTCTGGTAGACGCGTTCGGGATTCATCGCGACGAACTCGTACCGGGAGACAAGCATTTGAACATGGAAGACCTGAGCCGCTTGCCAAATCCCAACCGTTTACTGCCTCGTATAGAGAAACCGAAACCGATAAAACTGAATGCTTTCGATGAAAAAGGATCGATCTTCCGATACGTGGCAAAGAAAGACCTTCTGTTGTATTATCCCTATCACTCATTCGAACACTTCATTCACTTTCTTTACGAAGCGGTACACGATCCGAATACCAGAGAAATCATGGTGACCCAATATCGGGTTGCTGAGAATTCGGCGGTGATAAATACGCTCATAGCCGCCGCCCGTAACGGTAAGAAAGTAACCGTCTTCGTAGAACTGAAAGCACGGTTCGATGAAGAGCACAATCTGGCAACGGCAGAGATGATGCAGGCGGCCGGAATCAAAATCATCTACAGCCTGCCGGGGTTGAAAGTACATGCCAAAGTAGCACTCATCCGCCGGGAAGGCACCCACGGAGAAGCCGTTCCGAGTTATGCCTATGTCAGTACGGGCAACTTCAATGAAAAAACCGCCACCCTTTATGCCGATTGCGGCTTATTCACCTGCCACCCGGAAATAGTAAACGACCTGCACAATCTTTTCCGTACGCTGCGCGGAGAAAAAGACTTGGCGTTCTCTACCCTCCTGGTTACCCGCTTTAATTTGATTCCCAAACTGAACCGGCTGATCGACCGGGAAATAGCGCTCGTCAAAGCAGGAAAAACAGGACGTATCATTCTCAAGATGAACGCGCTTCAGGATACCACAATGATAGATCGCCTCTATGAAGCTTCAGAAGCAGGCGTGCAAATCGACCTGATCGTCCGCGGCATCTGCTGCCTGATACCCGAACAGCCTTACAGCCGTAACATCCGTATCACAAGGATTGTAGACAGTTTTCTGGAGCATGCACGTATCTGGTACTTCGGCAACGAAGGCAATCCGCTGCTGTTCCTGGGTTCTCCCGACTGGATGAGACGCAATCTCTACCGGCGCATCGAAGCCGTTACTCCCGTACTCGACGATGATTTACGCAACAGCCTGATCGAAATGCTCGACATCCAGTTGGCCGACAATCAGAAAGCTTGTTGGGTGGACGGTCAGTTGCGAAATATTTTCAAAAAACGATTATCGAGCCAGCCCGCCGTGAGAGCGCAATATACATTTGCCGAGCTGCTTGCGCAAAAGGCCCGTCTCCCCCGAAAAAACACCGACACAACGGACACGGTAATACAAATGTAACAAGTATGACATTCTGTTGCAACGTCAAAATTCGTCCTTTGCTCCAAAAAATAACATACACATTATTTTATGGAGACAATTTACTTATGTATTATCATTTTTCTGTTTGCCCTCGCCATATTCGACTTAATGGTCGGAGTAAGCAATGATGCGGTAAACTTTCTCAATTCTGCGGTAGGAGCCAAAGCCGCTTCTTTCAAAACCATTCTGTTCATCGCCGGAGTCGGTATCTTTATCGGCGCCTCTCTTTCGAACGGAATGATGGACATTGCCCGACACGGCATTTATCAGCCCCAGCATTTCTATTTCGCCGAACTGATGTGCATCCTGTTGGCTGTGATGCTTACAGACGTAGTGCTGCTCGATGTGTTCAACTCAATGGGTATGCCCACCTCCACCACCGTTTCACTGGTATTCGAGCTATTGGGAGGTACGTTCGCCCTATCGCTTATCAAAGTGCACAACAACGACGCGCTCGGTTTGGGCGATTTGATCAATACCGACAAAGCCCTTTCCGTTATCATGGGCATCTTTGTGTCGGTAGCTCTTGCTTTCTTCTTCGGAATGATTGTGCAATGGCTTGCCCGCATAATCTTCACGTTCAACTACACAAAGAAGGTGAAATACAGCATCGCCCTCTTCGGAGGCGTAGCGGCAACCTCCATTATTTACTTCATGCTGATAAAAGGATTGAAAGGCAGCTCGTTCATGACTCCCGAAAATAAAGAATGGATACACCGCCACACTTTTCTGCTGATTACTTCTTTCTTCGCGTTTTTCACCATATTGATGCAAATACTCCATTGGCTCAAAGTGAATGTATTTAAAGTAGTGGTGCTGATGGGAACTTTCGCGCTCGCCCTGGCTTTCGCCGGCAATGACCTTGTCAACTTTATCGGCGTTCCGCTGGCAGGCTTCTCGTCTTTCATGGATTATACGGCCAACGGAGCCGAAGCCGGAGCAGACGGTTTCCTGATGAGTTCGCTGTTGGGACCTGCCAAAACGCCCTGGTATTTTCTGGTCGGAGCCGGAGCCATCATGGTGTATGCCCTGTCGACCTCAAAAAAAGCACATGCTGTAATTAAAACATCGGTCGACCTCTCCCGGCAGGATGAAGGCGAAGAAAACTTCGGAAGCACACCGATGGCACGTACGCTTGTACGTTTCAGTATGGGACTCGCCAACGGGATGGCCCGCATCGCGCCCGAAAGAACCAAAAAGTGGGTCGAAACCCGCTTCCGCAAAGACGAAGCGATTATAGCCGACGGGGCGGCATTCGATTTGGTGCGAGCTTCCGTCAACCTTGTGCTGGCAGGTTTGCTTATCGCCTTGGGAACATCGTTGAAGCTGCCGCTCTCTACTACATACGTCACCTTCATGGTAGCCATGGGTACTTCATTGGCCGACCGGGCATGGGGACGCGACTCCGCGGTTTACCGCATCACCGGTGTACTGAGTGTCATCGGCGGATGGTTCATCACAGCGGGAGCAGCCTTCACCATCAGTTTTTTCGTAGCTTTGATTCTCTATTACGGAGGCAATACTTCCATCTTCATACTCATCGGGCTGGCAGTGTTTATCTTGATACGCAGCCAAATAGTATACAAGAAACGCAAAGCGAAAGAAAACGACAACACTACGCTGAAACAGCTGATGAAATCTACCGACAGCAAGGAAGCTCTGCAACTGATGCGCCGGCACACGCGCGAAGAATTAGGCAAAGTATTGCAATACGCCGAAAACAACTTCGAGCTGGCAGTTACATCGTTCATTCATGAAAACCTGCGCGGACTCCGCCGGGCAATGGGGGCTTCCAAATTCGAGAAGCAACTGATCAAACAGATGAAACGTACCGGAGCGGTAGCCATGTACCGACTCGACAATGCTGTTGCACTCGAAAAAGGATTATATTACTATCAGGGGAATGATTTTGCCAGCGAGCTGGTATACAGCATCTCCCGTCTCTGCGAACCTTGCCTTGAACACATCGACAACAACTTCAATCCGCTGGACGCTATTCAGAAAGGAGAATTCGGAGATGTGGCAGAAGATATCACTTACCTCATTCAGCAGTGCCGACGACAACTGGAAAACAACGATTACGGCAATCTGGAGGAAGAGATCGGACGCGCCGGCACTTTGAACGACCGGCTCTTACAGCTGAAACATAAAGAGTTGCAAAGGATTCAAGACCAGCTCGGCAGTATTCGTGTCAGCATCGTCTACCTCACCATGATACAAGAAGCACAGAATGTGGTGAACTATGTGATCAATCTAATGAAAGTCAGCCGTAAGTTCCAGACCGATACAAAGACGGCATAAACAAAGATTCACCATACTATTCCCGGAATATATTTGCTCAACGTATCACGCAGGAGCTCCAACGAGACAGGCTTCACCAGCACCTCATCGGCTCCTGAGTTCAGCGCATCTTCTCTATCGGAACGAAAAGCATAAGCCGTTTGTATGACGATAGGAATCTCTTTACACGTCCCCCGGATTATTTTCACAGCTTCCAGCCCATTCATCACGGGCATTTTGATATCCATCAAAATCAGCTTAGTCTCCTGTCGGTACATATTAAACAAACGTACCGCTTCTTCTCCGGTCTGCCCCCAATGCAGCTCACACTTTTTCCCTATAATGGCTTTTATCAGTTTAAAACTGCTCTCATTGTCTTCGGCAACTAAAACAAGAGGTCTTTCGTCTATTGTTATTTCCCCCTTCATAATAATATAGACTTAATGGCACTTTTATATTTGCATGTTCCTGTTTATCCCTCTAAGATATAAAAAAAAACAATAAAAACAGCTATCTTTGCGCCTCAAATTTAAAAAACATATGATTTCTGTAGACGGACTGGCCGTAGAATTTGGCGGCACGACTTTATTTAGCGACATTTCTTTCGTAATCAACGAAAAAGACCGCATCGCCCTCATGGGAAAAAACGGAGCGGGAAAAAGTACCTTGCTCAAGATTCTTGCCGGAGTGAGGCAGCCTACGCGCGGTAAAGTGTCGGCGCCCAAAGATTGCGTCGTGGCCTATCTGCCGCAACACCTGATGACCGAAGACGGACGCACGGTGTTTGAAGAAACGGCGCAGGCATTTGCCCATCTCCATGAGATGGAAGCACAGATAGACAGGCTGAACAAAGAACTCGAGACCCGCACCGACTACGAAAGCGACAGTTATATGGCGCTGATCGAAGAGGTTTCGACCCTGAGCGAGAAGTTTTATTCCATCGACGCCACCAACTACGAGGAGGATATGGAGAAAGCATTGCTCGGACTGGGCTTTGCCAGAGAAGATTTCGGGCGCCAGACGAGCGATTTCAGCGGCGGTTGGCGCATGCGCATAGAGCTGGCCAAGCTGTTGTTGCAGAAACCGGATGTGCTTTTGCTCGACGAACCCACCAATCATCTGGATATCGAATCTATCCAATGGCTCGAAGAGTTTCTGATAAACAACGGGAAAGCGGTCGTCGTCATCAGTCACGACCGGAAATTCGTGGACAATATCACCACCCGCACCATTGAAGTGACCATGGGGCGCATATACGACTACAAGGTGAATTACTCGCAGTATCTGCAACTGCGCAAGGAACGGCGCGAACAACAGCAGAAAGCTTACGACGAACAACAGAAATTCATAGCCGAAACCAAAGAGTTCATCGAACGCTTCAAGGGAACCTACTCTAAAACCCTGCAAGTGCAAAGCCGGGTGAAGATGCTCGAAAAGCTCGAACTGCTCGAAGTGGACGAAGAAGACACCTCCGCCCTGCGTTTGAAGTTTCCTCCTTCTCCCCGCTCGGGGAGTTATCCGGTGACGATGGAAGGAGTGGGAAAATCGTATGGCGACCATATTGTGTTTCAAAACGCCACCCTGACCATCGAACGGGGAGATAAAGTGGCTTTTGTAGGGAAAAACGGCGAAGGCAAGTCCACGCTTGTGAAATGTATCATGAACGAAATAGAACACACCGGCACGCTGACGCTTGGGCACAACGTACAAATCGGGTATTTTGCGCAGAATCAGGCGTCATTGATGGACGAAAACCTGACGGTGTTCCAGACCATCGACGATGTGGCAAAGGGAGAAATCAGAAACAAAATACGCGATCTGCTCGGCGCTTTCATGTTCGGCGGGCCGGAAGAGTCGATGAAAAAAGTAAAAGTGCTTTCGGGAGGCGAACGTACCCGGCTTGCCATGATCAAACTGCTGCTCGAACCGGTGAACCTGCTCATTCTCGATGAGCCCACCAACCATCTGGACATGAAGACCAAAGATATCTTGAAGCAAGCGCTGGCAGATTTCGACGGGACGCTCATCGTCGTTTCGCACGACCGAGACTTTCTCGACGGTCTGGTGAGCAAGGTTTACGAGTTCGGAAACAAAAAAGTCACCGAACACTTGTGCGGCATCTACGAATTCCTCGAAAAGAAGAAGATGGATTCGCTGCAAGAGCTGGAAAGGAAATAGGCACAAGGCTAACGGAAAACAAGCAGTCCGAGAAAGCAGATAAACCTTATTGAAAGGAAGTTTACGAACAATGCCGTAACCGCTCCGGGAGAATACTTCCGGAGCGATTACCGAAACAGCCGCATGCTGAATAGAGTTTCAAGCAAATGCCTTTTTCTTAGATTCAATCTAAATAAACTTTTAAAATTCAAACAAATATCATATCTTTGCCCAATCATAACATAAAAGCAGGATGATAAGGAGAAAGCGGATAACAGTAACCATATTGCTTATAATCAACATTTTCATGTTGGTTATTCCCGTTATTCCCCATCACCATCATCCCGACAAAATGATTTGCATGAAGCAAGACCTGTCCGAAGTACCCGACTGTCCCGCACATCACCACCATCCCGGACAAGACTCTTGCTGCGACAGCGAGTGCATGACCCGCTTCCACTCTCCCACTCCGGCGAGACAAACGGATAGCGGACCGCATTACCTGTTCGTTACCACTCTGTTTACGCATCAAATCATCGAGCGATTATTCCATCCGCAGGAGAAACAACTGAAAGACTATTCCGTATATCGAGAATCCCTGCACGGTACGAATATTGCCCGTACCTTCTCTCTTCGTGCCCCTCCTTGCACGATTCCCGCATAATCCGTCTGTTCCGGAAAGGATTATACGGCTCAAAGCCAAAGCGTATCTGAAGTCCGATTTGTAAAAGCCCCTACGAAGCCGGTTCGTTATGCACGTCAAACGGCATACATCAGTGTTTTTGCGACAGATCGACAGGTACGACACCTGCGGCAAAGTCTATTCTTATTTTCAAGCCTCCGGGCTTTATTCAACAAGGAGAATATATTTATGAAAAAACTAATTTATATCGTATTCCTCGGATTGTTTATCCTGGGATCATGCACCCATAAACACAAAGAGGGAACGCGCGAAAACACCCACACGCATGCCATCGGCGACAACCATACCCATGAAGAGGGAGATGAGCACGACCATGAGCAAGAAGTGGGGCACAACCATGAGGAAGAAGGTTACGACCACGAAAAAGAAAGCATCCGCTCGCATGAAGACGAAATCATTCTCTCTGCCGCAAAAGCCGAAGCGGCAGGCGTGAAATGCAGCGTCATCGAACCCGCCCCTTTCCGGCAAGTCATTAAAACCAGCGGGCAAATTTCGGCAGCGCAGGGAGACGAGTCCGTCATTGTAGCCACAGTGTCGGGAATCGTTTCTTTCCACGGGCAAATCACCGAAGGGATGGCGGTTAACCGGGGTAAGCCTCTGGTCAACATCTCGTCGAGCAAGACCGCCGAAGGCGATGCCGCGCAACGTGCCCTCATCGTTCATGAAAGCGCCAAAAAAGAATACGAACGCGTAAAAGCGCTGGTGGAGAGCCGAATCGTATCGAAGAAAGAATACGAGCAAGCCAAACTGAACCACGACAACGCGCACATCGCCTATGAGGCGCTTTCCAAAAATTATTCGCCCAAGGGACAGGAAATATCATCCCCACTTGGCGGATACGTCAAAAACATCTTGATACGGGAAGGCGATTATGTATCTGTGGGACAACCCTTAATGAGCGTCACTCAGAACCGCCGCCTTTTCTTGCGCGCCGAAGTGTCGGAGAAATACTACTCCCACCTGCGCAACATCCGCTCCGCCAATTTCCGCACCCCCTACCACAACCGGGTGTATGAGCTGAAGCAGCTCAACGGAAAGCTTCTTTCTTTCGGAAAATCTTCCGGTAGCCAGTCGTTTTACGTGCCTGTGACTTTCGAGTTCGACAATAAAGTCGACGTCCTTCCCGGCTCATTTGTCGAGGTCTACCTGTTATCGTCGGACATGGAGAACGTGCTTTCGCTCCCCCGAACGGCGCTCACGGAAGAACAGGGTTCTTTCTTTGTGTACCTGAACGTGGACGAAGAGGGCTACCGCAAGCAGGAAGTGACTTTAGGCGCCGACAACGGGAAAAACGTACAGATTCTTTCGGGACTGAAAGCCGGCGACCGAGTCGTTGTCGAAGGGGCCAACCAAGTTCGTCTGGCAGGCATAAGCACAGCCATCCCGGGACATACGCACAATCATTAAAACGAGGAGACACATCATGCTGAACAAAATCATATACAAGTCGCTGCACAACCGGCTGGTGGTACTCTCTGCCGCAATCCTCCTGCTCATCGGAGGAACCTACACGGCCATGCACACCGAAGTGGATGTATTTCCCGATCTGAACGCCCCCACGGTGGTGGTGATGACCGAAGCCAACGGGATGGCCGCCGAAGAGGTGGAGCAACTCGTCACATTCCCGGTGGAAACCGCTGTGAACGGAGCCACCGGAGTACGCCGCGTACGCTCTTCTTCCACCAACGGATTTTCCGTTATCTGGGTAGAATTCGACTGGGGAACAGACATTTATCTCGCCCGCCAGATCGTTAGCGAGAAACTCGCCGTAGTCAACGAATCGCTGCCGCCCTCTGTGGGCAAACCGACGCTGGGTCCGCAATCTTCCATACTCGGCGAAATGATGATCATCGGGCTGACTGCCGATTCCACTTCGATGCTCGATCTGCGCACGCTGGCCGACTGGACAATCCGCCCGCGCTTGCTCTCCATCGGCGGGGTGGCTCAGGTATCCGTGCTGGGCGGAGAAATAAAGGAGTACCAGATTCTGCTGGAGCCGGAGAGGATGCGCCATTACAACGTATCGATGGACGAAACCATGCGCGCCGTGCAAGACATGAACCTGAACGCCAACGGAGGGGTGCTATACGAATTCGGAAACGAATACATCATCCGCGGTATGCTTTCGACCGACCGTACCGGAGAGCTGGAGAAAGCCGTCGTCAAGACGGTCGACGGATTTCCCGTCACCCTCGCCGATATAGCCGATGTGAAGATCGGCCCGAAAGTTCCCAAGCTCGGCACGGCGTCCGAACGGGGAAAGGAAGCCGTGTTGATGACGGTCACCAAGCAGCCCGCCACCAGTACGCTCGAACTGACGGACAAGCTGGAGGTTTCATTGAAAGAGCTTCAGAAAAATCTGCCGCCGGACGTAAAAGTCTCTACGGACATCTTCCGCCAGAGCCGGTTCATCGAAAATTCCATCCGTAACGTGAGGAACGCTCTGCTCGAGGGAGGATTTTTCGTGGTCATCGTGCTGTTTCTCTTTCTGGCCAATGTACGCACCACGCTCATCTCTCTGGTCACTCTTCCCATCTCCCTGATTGTTTCGATACTGACGCTTCACTACATGGGGCTGACCATCAACACCATGAGCCTGGGCGGCATGGCCATAGCCATCGGATCGCTGGTGGACGACGCCATCGTGGATGTGGAAAACGTGTACAAGCGTCTGCGGGAGAACAGGCAGAAACCGGCAAACGAGCGGCTATCCACGCGGGAGGTGGTGTTCAACGCGTCGAAAGAGGTGCGCATGCCGATACTGAACTCCACGCTTATCATCGTTGTGAGCTTTGTTCCTCTCTTCTTCCTCAGCGGGCTGGAAGGACGGATGCTGGCGCCGCTCGGAATCGCTTTCATCGTTGCCCTCTTCGCCTCCACCGTGGTGGCGCTCACGCTCACTCCCGTACTCTGCTCCTACCTGCTCGGGCAGAAACATACAAGCGGCGAGATGAAAGAATCGTTTGTGGCGAGCCGGCTGAAAGGAGTGTATAAGACATCGCTGGTATGGGTGCTGAAACACAAGCGGGTGACGCTGGGAAGCACCATCGTCTTATTCCTCATCGCGCTGGGATGTTTCTTCACGCTCGGACACAGTTTCCTGCCTTCTTTCAACGAAGGTTCGTTCACGATCAATCTCAGCACGCTGCCGGGCGTTTCGCTGGAAGAAAGCGACCGCATGGGACGCAAAGCCGAAGAATTGTTATTGCAGATTCCCGAGATACAAACCGTAGCCCGGAAGACAGGACGCGCCGAACTGGACGAACATGCTTTGGGAGTGAACGTATCGGAACTCGAAGCTCCTTTCGAGTTGAAGGACCGTTCCCGCCATGAATTAATGGCCGACGTGCGTGAAAAGCTGGGCGGCATCAGCGGCGCGAACATTGAAATCGGACAACCCATCAGTCACCGCATCGATGCCATGCTTTCGGGCACAAGGGCCAACATCGCCATCAAACTGTTCGGCGACGACCTGAACCGGATGTTCTCGCTCGGCAAACAGATTAAAGAAATCACCGGTGACATTCCCGGCATTGCCGACCTGAACGTGGAGCAACAAATCGAACGGCCGCAACTGAAAATACATCCCAAACGGGAAATGCTGGCACGATACGGCATCACGCTGCCGGAGTTTTCGGAATACATCACGGTGGCTCTGGCGGGAAAAGTGGTGTCGCAGGTGTACGAACGGGGCAAAAGTTTCGACCTGACGGTAAAGATAAACGATCATGCCCGCGACGAAATGGAAGCCATACGCGACTTGTCCATCGACACGGGCGACGGAAAGAAAATCCCGCTGAGCTACGTCGCGGAAGTGGTGTCGGGCATGGGGCCGAACACCATCAACCGCGAAAACGTGAAACGGAAAATCGTGATCTCCGCCAATGTTTCGGGACGCGACCTGCGCAGTGTGGTGAACGACATCCGCGAACGTATCGACCGTGCCGTTCGCCTGCCCGAAGGATACCACATCGAATACGGCGGCCAGTTCGAAAGCGAACAGGCAGCCAGTCGGACACTCACGCTGACCTCCGTTATCAGTATCGCCATCATTTTCCTGCTGCTGTATCATGAGTTCCGTAGCCCGAAAGAAGCCGGAGTCATCCTGCTGAACCTGCCGTTGGCACTGATAGGAGGCGTATTCGTGCTGCTTGTCACTACCGGCGAACTCAGCATTCCCGCCATCATCGGATTCATTTCACTGTTCGGAATCGCCACCCGAAACGGGATGTTGCTCATCAGTCATTACAAACATCTGCAACAGGAAGAGGGAATGAACGTGTACGAAAGCGTCATCCGCGGTTCGCTCGACCGTCTGAATCCTATTCTCATGACGGCCCTCTCTTCGGCTCTGGCCCTGATTCCGCTGGCTCTGGGCGGCGATTTGCCCGGCAACGAGATTCAGAGTCCGATGGCAAAAGTGATATTGGGCGGATTGCTCACCTCTACGTTTTTAAACGGTTTCATCATTCCCGTGGTCTATCTGCTGCTTTCCGCAGATACCACGCATTTAAAAGAAAAAGAAAACTATGTATAAGAAAACACTCCTACTCGCACTCGCCGGCATGCTTTCCTTTTCGTATGGAAGAGGGAACGATGGAGGCGGAAACATCGACCGGGTGCTTCGTTCTATCGAAGCGAACAACAAAGAACTGCGCGCCAAAGCGCAGTGGACGGCGGCGCAAAAGCTGGAAGACCGGACAGAGAATAACCTGGCGGACCCGTCGCTCTCGTACGCCCATCTGTGGAAATCGAAAGACAAAAGCGAAACCATCGGCGAACTGGTGGTGTCGCAGAGTTTCGACTTCCCGAGCCTGTACGTCACACGCCGGCAGCTGAACCGGCTGAAAGCCGGAGTTTACGACAACCGCGCACTCCTTTTCCGCGAAGAGCTGTTGTTGCAGGCGAAAGAAACGTGTCTTGATATCATCCTGCTGCGCCGGCAGAAGAAGCTGCTGGACGAACGGCTGCGGAATGCCGAAGAGCTTTCGGAAATGTACGCCCGGCGTCTGGAGGCGGGCGATGCCAACATATTGGAAATGAACAAGATTAAATTGGAGCTGCTCAACGCGCGCACAGAGGCGTCGATGAACAAGGCCGCCCTGAACAACCTGCTGCAAAAGCTCACCGAACTGAATGCCAACCTCCCGGTCGACTTCGACGACGACCGCTATCCCGACGTAGCTTTCCCCGCAGACTATCAGGCGCTGAAGGCGGAGGTGATGGCATCGGACCGCACACTGGCGGCGTTTGAAAAGGAAAGTCTGACGGCGCACAAGCAAGTAACGGTGAACCGTTCGCAATGGTTGCCCAAGTTCGAGCTGGGATACCGGCGAAACACAGAGTCGGGCACTCCGTTCAACGGGCTGGTGGTAGGATTCTCATTCCCCCTTTTCGAAAACCGCCACAAAGTGAAAGCCGCCAAAGCCCAAGCGCTCGACATAGACTTGCAGAAAGAAAACGCGACCCTGCAGGCGGAGGCGGAATTAATGCGCCTGTACCGGGAGGCGGAAACGCTCTACCGCTCGATGCAAGAGTATCAAAACACTTTTGAGTCGGGCAAGAATTTAGATTTGTTGAAGCAGGCTGTAACGGGCGGGCAGATCAACATGATCGAATACTTCGTAGAAGTTTCGGTGATTTACCAAAGCCGCCAAAATCTGCTGCAATTGGAAAACCAATACCAAAAAGCAATGGCACGGATATATAAGGGTCGCCTGTAAAAAAGACGGCGGGCTTTGAAAAAAAGACGGCGGGCTTTGAAAAAAAGACGGCGGGCTTTGAAAAAA
>OHBE01001315.1_pt1 | contig 22031 bp, 15 predicted proteins | sample 1577231 | NCBI WGS metagenome assembly OHBE01 (sample SAMEA3541506, study PRJEB24748) | human gut metagenome | biome: human gut; feature: human-associated habitat; material: faeces | place: China | collected 2012 | reverse complement strand
TGAAATATTCTGGGATAATAGTTGGAAATGATAGATTTTATTATACTTTTGCCGAAAAATAGAAAAGCAAAATAATTAGTATTCACTTTTTTAATACTGGATTTTATGTATTGGACATTGGAATTAGCATCAAAACTGGAAGATGCTCCCTGGCCGGCAACCAAGGACGAGTTGATTGACTATGCCATGCGTTCGGGTGCCCCTCTGGAAGTTATCGAGAATTTGCAAGAGATGGAAGATGAAGGCGAAATTTATGAAAGTATCGAAGATATTTGGCCTGACTATCCAAGCAAGGAAGATTTTTTCTTTAACGAGGAAGAGTACTAACCTGAGAGAGATTTCGAACAAGTATTTTATAATAACCCGATGACCCCAAAAAGGTTACCGGGATTTTTTATTTTCATATTTGATAATAGAAATAAATGGTTGATAGTTTGTATTTTACCATTAAATAAATATCTTTGTCTCGAAACTTTAACAAATATATTTATGAAAAAGATTTTTAGTGTTTTTTTAGTTGCCGTATGCATGCTTGTGGCAACTCCGGTTGTAGCTCAAGTACATTTTGGTGTAAAGGGCGGTTTGAACTTGTCGAAAGCAAGTCTTTCTGATGTGCCTGCAAATTTTAAAAAGGACAATTTTACCGGCTTCTTTATTGGACCGATGGTTGAATTCACTCTGCCTGTTGTCGGCTTGGGAGTAGACGGGGCTCTGCTGTTCTCTCAGAAAGGAGTCGATGTGGGTAATGAAAAAATCAAGCAGAACGGATTGGATATTCCCGTTAACCTGAGATATACGTTCGGAGTAGGTCAACTCGCTGCCATTTATCTGGCAGCAGGTCCCGATTTCTATTTCGATTTCGAGAAGAACAAGGATGTTTGGGATGCCGATAATAAGAAGCTGCGCACGGATAAGAAAAAAGCAGAAGTTGGTTTCAACCTGGGAGGTGGCGTGAAATTGCTGAATCATCTGCAAGTGGGTGTGAATTATAACATGCCTTTCAGTGACACTGCTAAATTCTTCAGCGGAGAAGAAGAGTCGGGATCGTATAAGACAAAGACCTGGCAGATTTCCGTAGCCTATATGTTCTAATATAGATTTGGTGGTTTCGAACTATCCGAAAGCCGTGTTGAAAGGCGGATATAACGTAGAAATAAACAGCCCGAAAAGTCTGTAAGCATGTGAGAGGATTTATCCCGACGAGACGTGGGTAGAAAGAACTTAGAAAGGAACAGTGTGTTCCTAGCCATCTTGAAAGAAAGATAGTGGCAAGGCTTAATGAGATTTTTAGAAAAAATGTTTTCGCGCAGATTAATGCAATGATTACTTTAATGAGTTTGCATTGATTTGCGCGAATTCGTGTCTGCCTGAAAAGATTTTTGCGTTTGCCTGAGAAACGCGTTTAGAAGGATAGATAGTTTTTTAGATGGAGGTCTTCTTTTTTGTATCTTTGTGCCTGTAATGAAAAAGTTTGTAGATGTTATATTACCCTTGCCTTTGGCAAAGAGTTTTACTTATGCGCTGCCCACCCACTGTGCGGATGAGGTAAAACCGGGTTGTCGGGTGGTGGTGCCTTTCGGTCGTAAAAAGTTTTATACCGCTATCGTGTGTAATGTGCATTGCTATTCTCCCGAAGGATATGAAGTGAAGGAAATTTCTACCTTGCTCGATCCTTCGCCTATCCTGCTGCCGGTGCAGTTTAGGTTTTGGAAATGGGTGGCAGACTACTATCTGTGCACGCAGGGGGATGTATATAAGGCTGCTTTGCCTTCGGGATTGAAACTGGAAAGCGAGACAATAGTGGAGTACAACCCCGATTTTGAGACGGATGTTTCGTTGCCCGAAAAAGAACAGCGGATACTCGACCTGTTGGCGGCAGATTCTCAGCAATGTGTCACCAAGTTGGAGAAGGAGAGTGGTGTGAAAAACATCCTTCCTGTCATCAAGTCGTTACTTGATAAGGAGGCGGTTTTTGTTAAAGAGGAGCTGAGGCGTAACTATAAGCCAAAGACAGAGGCAAGAGTGCGCCTAACGGTGACGCCCGACGAACAGCAGTTGCATATTCTTTTCGACCGTTTGTCTCATGCTCCCAAGCAACTTGCGCTGTTGATGAAGTATGTAGAGTGTACGGGTATCTTGGGAGGCGGAGTTCCGAAAGAGATTTCCAAAAAAGAATTGCTCGAACGCGCGGGAGTATCTGCCGCCATTCTGAATGGTTTGGTAGAGAAGTGTATCTTTGAAATTTACTTCCATGAAGTGGGACGCTTGAACAGCCAAGTCCCCGTGCAAAGCGTCTTAAATTCCCTTAATCCTCTGAATGAGTTTCAGCAACGCGCATACGGTGAAATCATAGAATCTTTCCGCCGGAAAAATGTCTGTCTGCTTCACGGGGTAACCTCCAGCGGGAAAACCGAAGTCTACATTCATCTCATCGAACAAACCATTCGGCAAGGGAAGCAGGTGCTTTATCTGCTTCCCGAAATAGCGCTTACCGCACAGATAACCGATCGTCTTCAGCGGGTTTTCGGCTCGAGGCTGGGCATCTATCATTCCAAGTTCCCTGATGCCGAACGGGTGGAGATATGGCAGAAGCAGTTGGGAGAAAAAGGGTATGACATTATTCTGGGAGTGCGCTCGTCTGTCTTTCTCCCTTTCCGGAATCTGGGATTGGTTATTGTAGACGAAGAGCACGAGAATACGTATAAGCAACAAGATCCTGCTCCCCGCTACCATGCGCGCAACGCAGCTATCGTATTGGCTGCCATGTATGGGGCGAAAACTCTTTTGGGAACGGCCACTCCCTCTATCGAGACATGGCAAAATGCCGTAACCGGAAAGTATGGATTCGTGCAATTGAAAGAACGCTATAAAGAAATCCGTCTGCCCGAGATTATCCCGGTAGACATCAAAGAGTTGCACCGGAAGAAGCGGATGGCCGGCCCGTTCTCTCCTTTGCTCGTGCAATACATGAAAGAGGCATTGGAGCAGAAAGAGCAGGTAATCCTTTTTCAGAACCGGAGAGGATTTGCACCTATGGTGGAATGCAGTACATGCGGATGGGTGCCGAAGTGTAAGAATTGCGACGTGAGCCTGACTTATCATAAAGGTATTAATCAGCTCACCTGTCATTACTGTGGATACACCTACGGATTGCCAAAGGCTTGCCCCGCTTGTGAGGGAACGGAGCTGGTAAACCGTGGTTTCGGAACCGAAAAGATAGAAGACGATATCAAAAATCTTTTTCCCGAGGCAGCGGTAGCGCGTATGGACTTGGATACAACCCGCACCCGCACGGCTTATGAAAAGATTATTGCCGACTTCGAACAAGGAAAGACGGATATACTCATCGGTACGCAGATGGTATCGAAAGGACTCGACTTTGATCACGTCAGCGTAGTCGGCATTCTGAATGCCGATACCATGTTGAACTATCCCGATTTCCGTGCTTACGAACGGGCTTTCCAACTGATGGCTCAGGTGGCGGGACGTGCAGGCCGCAAGAACAAACAGGGCAGAGTAGTGTTGCAAACCAGAAGTATCGACCATCCCATCATTCGCCAGGTGATAGCGAACAGTTACGAAGAGATGGTGGACGGACAGCTTGCCGAACGGCAAATGTTTCGCTATCCGCCCTATTATCGGCTGGTATATGTTTATCTGAAAAACCGGAAGGAGTCTTTACTCGATGAAATGGCGGGAGTGATGGCAGATAAGCTCAGAGCTGTGTTCGGTAATCGGGTGCTGGGCCCTGATAAGCCTCCTGTAGCCCGCATACAGACTTTATATATAAAAAAGATCATTCTGAAAATAGAGCATAATGCTCCCATGGAACGTGTGCGTGAATTGCTGTCACGGATACAGGGTGAGATGCAGGAAGAAGAACGTTTTAAGTCGCTCATCGTTTACTACGATGTAGATCCGGTATAGAACAGACCGTTGCGTTATGTCATCTGAAGGAAAACAGCCTGCTTTCTATTACCCATACTTCCGGCACGATCTTCCTGACTGTCGACTACTTGTTTGGCAGCTTCAGAGCTTGATATACCTCACGCTTTTGGAGCGGTGGGATAATGTGAAGTATTGCAAGACAACAAGCCGAAATATAGACGTTGGTAATATAATGGATGGAGGTTATTTCCCATTTTTATTCGGGGGTAGCTGTTAATTTTATAAGAATATGAAAAAAATACTGTTTGTTTGCTTAGGCAATATATGCCGCAGCTCTGCGGCGGAAGAAGTGATGCTCCATTTATTGAAGGAAAGGGGAGTGGAAAAAGATTTTATGATTGACTCCGCCGGGATTCTTTCCTACCATCAGGGAGAATTGCCCGACAGCCGGATGCGTGCGCATGCCGCCCGTCGGGGGTATCAACTGGTGCACCGTTCGCGCCCGGTGCAGACGGAAGATTTTTACAGCTTCGATTTAATTATCGGGATGGATGACCGGAATATAGACGATCTGAAAGAGAAGGCTCCATCGCCCGAAGAGTGGAAGAAAATCAATAGGATGACAGACTATTGCACTCGCATAGCTGCCGATCACGTACCCGACCCCTATTACGGAGGGGCGGAGGGTTTTGAATATGTATTGGATATTCTGGAAGATGCTTGTGAAGGCTTGCTCACTTCTTTAACTCAGGATAGCTGATTCGAGTATGATAAGCGATTTTCAGCTTCTCCTTGAATACGGTTTTCACAGTAGCGATGTCTTTAAATGTGATGGGACAATCTTTGAAGTATCCCTCTGCTACTTGAGAGTCGATAATCTTGTCGACAAGATTGTTGATACTTTCTTCCGTATATTCCGGCAAACTGCGGGAAGCCGCTTCCACACTGTCAGCCATCATCAGGATGGCTGTCTCTTTGGTAAACGGATTAGGCCCCGGATAGGTGAATTTTTCTTCATCGGGTTCTTCTCCCGGATGTTCGTTTTTCCATGAAATATAAAAATACTTGGTTTTTCCACGTCCATGGTGAGTGGAGATAAAGTTTTTAATAACCTTAGGCAAGTTGTGCTTGTCCGCCAATTTCATACCGCCGGTAATGTGCTTGATGACAACCTGCGCACTTTGTTCATAGCTCAGATTCTTGTGCGGGTTGATGCCTCCCGATTGGTTTTCGGTAAAGAAAGCCGGGTTTTCCATTTTTCCTATATCATGATATAGAGCGCCTGTACGTACCAACTGACTGTTAGCTCCGATACGGTTAGCCGCTTCGGAGGCCAGATTGGCCACCTGCATGGAATGTTGGAAGGTGCCGGGCACAGTTTCCGACATTCGGCGCAAAAGGGGGCTGTTTATATTTGAAAGTTCTACGAGGGTAACATTGGAGGTGAATCCGAATGTTTTTTCCAGCAGGAATAGCAACGGATAAGCGAAGAGTAACAAGATACCATTGATTATGAAGTAACTATACATTCGCACATTTAGTTTCGATAGATCGCTTGAAAAACCGTTTCCCGCCATAAGTTCGAGCGCGAGGTAAATACTAATGTAAGTCGCTATCACCAGTAAAGCAGTGCGGACTAATTGAGATCGTTGTGAAAGTTCGCGAAGGCTGAAAATGGCCACTAGTCCTGCGCCCAATTGCGTCAGTATGAACTCATGTGGGAATCTGAGCGATATGGAGCAAATAAGTATGGTGACAACGTGCGTCAGGAAAGCGGTTCGCGAATCGAGAAATACGCGTATGATAATCGGCAGCATTGCATAAGGAATGATGTTGATATTGAATATATTGTGCGTAATCATGAGCGCTGTGATTACACTGTAAAAAACAATCAGCATGAACAACAAAGAAAGCCTTCCCTTGTGTACGTAATAGTCTTTTCGGAACAGGTCGAGGTAAAGCATGAAGTAAAATATCAGCATACTTACAAAAAGAATTTGACCCACAATTACCAGCCGGCTTTGTCCGGTTGATTCGCTTCGTTTGATTGATTCTTTGCGTAGCGATTCCAGAATGTTGTAGGTTTCGGGACTGATGATTTCTCCCCGGTCGACTATTTTTTGTCCGGCAACTACAAGCCCGCTTGCCCACGAATAGTTTTTGAAAATGTCTTCCTGCGCAACTTGAGTACGCTGGCGGTCGAAAGACAAGTTTGGAGCGATATATTCGTTCATGGCGCACTGACGGAGAATGTCTAAGTTGAGAGGCAGGGAATCGGCGGCGGATAGCAGATACTCATAGGCTTTCTTCACGGTGAAGAGGTTTTCGGTAGCTTCCGGGTTGGCCAGTTTATCGTCGATAATCATAATGGAAACCACACTGTCTTTTTCGAGTTTCTGTTTGTCTTCCGTAGAAACGATTCCGATTGCGTAAATCCTTTTCAGTGTTTTTTCAATATATCTCAAATGCTCTGCGGCCGCAGGAATACCTTTCAGATTTGCGTGGCCTTGCCGCTTCAGCTTTTCCAAAGCTTCTTTTTCCACACTTTTGTTGAGCGTATAGTAGGGCTGGAAAAACTCCATCAAGCTGTCTTTCTCGTGCTTCACTACCGATTCGCTTTTATAAATCGGGAAATCGAAAGTGGCTATCAACTGGGCGTATTTCCACGGTTTGTTCATATCGAACTGATAGTTGAATTTTCCGTCGCGAGGCAAGAAATATACAATAAGAGCTACTGTGACTATAAACAATAAAGCTTTATATATTAAATTTTTCCGTAATAAGCCTCTTTTTCCTTTCAGATATTCCATAACCTTTGATTTTTTGGCGAAAAGTACGAAAAAAAACCATAGTATGAAAAAAAAGATTTAATTTTGCTCCGATTTACCTATATTAAGACCCGATATTATGGCAGAAAGAAAAGTAAGAGTGCGTTTTGCACCGAGTCCTACAGGAGCATTGCACATCGGTGGTGTGCGTACAGCTTTATATAATTACCTGTTTGCGCGCCAGCATGGCGGAGACTTGATATTCCGTATCGAAGACACAGATTCCAACCGTTTCGTTCCCGGTGCGGAAGAATATATACTTGAATCTTTTAAATGGTTGGGCATTCATTTCGATGAAGGAGTGAGCTTCGGAGGAGAACATGGTCCGTATCGTCAGTCCGAACGCCGCGATATTTATAAAAAATATGTCCGGCAGTTGCTGGATACCGGAAAAGCGTATGTCGCTTTCGATACGCCCGAAGAGTTGGATGCGAAACGTGGCGAGATAGCTAATTTCCAATACGATGCTTCCACACGCGGAATGATGCGCAACTCGCTGACTATGCCGAAAGAGGAAGTGGAGGCATGGATTGCCGGGGGAAAACAGTATGTGGTTCGCTTCAAGATCGAACCGAATGAAGATATTCGCATAGACGACCTGATTCGCGGCGAAGTGGTAATCAACTCTTCCATTCTGGACGATAAAGTGCTCTATAAATCGGCTGACGAGTTGCCGACTTACCATTTGGCCAATATTGTAGACGATCATCTGATGGAAGTCACCCATGTGATCCGTGGCGAAGAATGGTTGCCTTCGGCTCCGCTGCACGTATTGCTGTATCGCGCTTTCGGCTGGGCGGACACGATGCCGGCGTTTGCCCATCTGCCTTTGTTGCTGAAACCCGAGGGCAACGGCAAGCTCAGCAAGCGGGACGGAGACCGTTTGGGATTTCCGGTATTTCCCTTGGAATGGCACGATCCTAAGACGGGAGAAGTGTCTTCAGGGTATCGGGAATCGGGCTATCTTCCCGAGGCTGTCATTAACTTCCTTGCCTTGCTGGGGTGGAATCCGGGTAACGATCAGGAACTTATGTCGATGGCCGAGCTGGTGCAACTTTTCGACCTGCGTCGTTGCAGTAAATCGGGTGCGAAGTTCGATTATAAGAAAGGCATATGGTTCAACCATCAGTACATCCAGCAAAAACCGGATGAAGAGATTGCCGAACTCTTCCTCCCCATATTGAAAGAACATGGTGTGGAAGCACCTTTCGAAAAGGTGGTTGCCGTAGTGGGTATGATGAAAGGCCGGGTAAGTTTTGTGAAAGAGCTTTGGGAAACGTGTAGCTTCTTCTTCGCAGCTCCCGAGCGATACGATGAGAAAACGGTGAAGAAACGCTGGAAGGAAGATTCTGCACAGCATATGACCGAATTGGCTGAGGTGCTTGCCGGTATCGATGACTTCAGCATCGAAGGGCAGGAGAAGGTTGTGATGGATTGGATTGCCACGAAGGGCTATCATACCGGAAACATTATGAATGCTTTCCGGCTGACATTGGTGGGTGAGGGGAAAGGCCCGCACATGTTCGACATCTCTTGGGTATTGGGAAAAGAAGAAACACTGGCACGTATGAAACGCGCTGTTGAAGTATTGAAGTAATCTCACGACACGCTATGCTCTATAACTTAGCTATTGTTTTATACGATTTTCTGGTTCACCTCGCGGCGCCATTCAGCCGCAAGCCTCGGAAGATGATGAAGGGGCATTGGGTAGTGTACGAGCTTCTCCGCCAGCAGGTGGAGAAAGACGAACGGTATATTTGGTTTCATGCCGCTTCGCTCGGAGAGTTTGAACAAGGTCGGCCCCTGATTGAAGAGATTCGTGCACAATACCCTGCCTATAGAATTCTGCTTACGTTCTTTTCGCCTTCGGGCTACGAGGTGCGCAAGCATTACAGAGGTGCGGATATCGTTTGCTACTTACCGTTCGACAAGCCTCGCAATGTGAAAAAGTTTCTTGACATCGCCAATCCGTGCATGGCTTTTTTCATTAAATATGAATTCTGGAAAAATTATCTCGACGAACTTCACAAACGCCGGATTCCCGTGTACAGTGTTTCGTCCATTTTCCGCCGCGACCAGATCTTTTTCAAATGGTATGGCGGAAGCTACCGCAGGGTGCTAAGGAATTTCGACCATCTTTTCGTTCAGAACGAGGCTTCTAAACGCTATTTGTCGAAAATCGGCATCAACCGCGTGACGGTGGTGGGTGATACCCGTTTCGACCGTGTGCTGCAAATTCGCGAGGAGGCTAAGGAACTGCCGCTGGTGGAAAAGTTTAAAGGAGACAATTCTTTCACCTTTGTGGCGGGAAGCTCATGGAGTCCGGATGAAGACCTGTTTTTGGAATATTTTAATACGCACCCGGAAATGAAGCTGATTATTGCTCCGCATGTGATCGATGAAAATCATTTGGTAGAGATCATAAGCAAGCTGAAACGTCCGTATGTGCGATATACGCGCGCTGATGAACGGAATGTGCTGAAAGCCGATTGTCTGATAATCGACTGTTTCGGTTTGCTTTCTTCCATCTATCGCTATGGAGAAGTCTCTTATATAGGTGGAGGATTCGGTGTAGGTATTCATAACACGCTCGAGGCGGCTGTATATGGTATCCCGGTCATTTTCGGGCCAAAGTATCAGAAATTCATGGAAGCGCAGCAGTTGCTGGAAGCCGAAGGCGCTTATTCCATCAAAGATTATGAAGAACTGAAATCTCTGCTCGACCGTTTCCGTACTGACGAGGCATTTCTGCATGATACCGGTGCAAAAGCCGGAAACTATGTGACGGGTAATGCCGGTGCTACACGAAAGGTAATGCACATGATCAATTTCTGACGAAACGATATACGTGCGATTTTGACTTATGCGATTTTTTTAGGCAGGCGTGATTGGTTGCGTATGAGACTTATTTATATTCTGCATCCCATCCATGCAAGGGAATTCCTACTGATGATATTTCATTACAAACAATAACAGTATGATCGATAGGTAGTCTTTTAGTTCTTCCTTGAGCACTGCCATTACTTTCTGTTTGTACCGGTTGATGGATTTTACGCTGAGGTTCATCTCTCCAGCTATCTCCGCATGCGTTTTGTTTTCAATAAAACTTTTCAGGAATACTGTCCGGTAGTTCTCGGGGAGTTTTTCCAACGTACTGAAAAGCAGACGGTATAATTCGTCCAGCGTATAAACCTTGTCGGGCGAGGTGGCGTATACCGGTGTCTTTTGCTGCTGCCATTCTGCGTAATTCCATTCGTATTCCTGATGCTTGAGGTGGTTGAGGCATTGATTTCGTACGGACATTTTGATATACCCTACGGCGGTTTCGGGGCGCAGTTCGTCGGAGTCTATTTTTTGCCACACCACAGCAAATACATCCGACACAATGTCTTCCCTTGACTCTCTGTCGTCGATAAACCGCTTGGCATAGAGGCAGAAAGGAGCATAATATTCTTCGAACAACTGTTTGAAGCACTGCTCTTTTTCTTTTTTATTGGATGAAAGAATCATGTATGCTGAAAAGGGTTAGACATGTTTTTCGGGTGCAAATGTACGTGATAATTTCCAGATTCTTGCTATGGATTTCGATAATATATGTCACATTGTTGGGTTGGAGAGACTGATTCGAAACGCTCGAAGCCTTGTTATAGGTCCTGTTATGCCTATAAGCCCGGATTTTTGATCTTTTAGTGATCGAAAACTACACAGAGCGAATATGCACTGAAAGATAAAGAGAACGGCTGCGAAAGTTAAGCCATTTGCTTATACGGATACTTCGTCTGCCGAACGTGCTCTATTCGTCTTTCGTCTGTGTTTTATTCGTCTCTCATTCGGCAGACGAATAAAACACAGACGAAAGACGAATAAGTTTTTTAATATAACGTTTTGTTTTTCACTTATTTGGGGGTTAATGTGTGCTCTCTCTTCCGTTATGTTGCGTTGCAATTCAAAAAAAAACAGTCGTATCCTGTCCCTTTTGGGCAATTCGCTTGTATTATAAATAGAAACTAAAAAAACAGAGACTTTGGATACTAATAATCTGAATACGGATGCGAACGAGTTGCTGAGACGTGCAGAAGTGATTAGCGAAGATATTCTCGAAATGGAGTCGGTGAATGTAGCGTCGGCTTACCAAAAACTGAAATTCCAAAAGCAGGAACGCCGTAGAAAAGAATTGCGTATGCAATTGATGCGCTATGCGGCAATGCTCACCTTGCCTTTGCTTTTTGCAAGCCTAACGCTGGGGTATCTGTATTTCCATCGTTCCGATCGCATCGAACAAGAAGCATTTGCCGAAGTCACAGCCGCAGCCGGCTCTATCGTGCGATACGAATTGCCCGACCGCTCTACGGTATGGTTGAACTCAGGTAGTAAACTTCGCTTTCCCACCCGCTTCCAATCTTTTCGCCGTCAGGTGAGTCTGCAGGGAGAAGCATATTTTGAAGTCTCTGCCGATAAAGAATCTCCTTTTTATGTAAACACCCCCACTGGTCTGAATGTATATGTGTACGGTACTCGTTTTAACGTTTCGGCTTACGAAGATGATGACTGCGTGGAAACCGTGCTCGAAGAGGGGAAGGTGAATGTGATTTTTCCGCATAGCGGGCATCAATGTTCTCTTGCTCCCGGCGAATATTTGTCTTATGATAAACTCACGGGCAAAGCTTTTAAGGAGCCTGTCGATGTATATGAAAAAGTGGCATGGAAAGACGGGAAAATGATTTTCAGAAACTCTAGTCTGGAAGATATATTCAAGCGTTTGGAACGCCACTTCAATGTGGATATTTCCTTCCGCAACCACTCGAATAAAGAATATAAATATCGCGCGACGTTTCGTAGCGAGACCTTACCGCAAATATTGGATTACTTGGCTAAGTCGGCTAACCTGAAATGGAGTGTCGAAGAATCCGAGCAACAGGCGGATGGGACATTTACCCAGAAAAGAATAATTATTGATTTATATTAACCGTTAAAACAGTGAAAAACATTGCTTATGATTTAATACCGAAAAAATTAACAAGAAAAGAGGAAAGACTTCTGCGATAGCGAAGTGCTTTCATTTTGAGATCTTACAGCAGGCGGGCAACCGAAGTGAACTGCTGTTACCCTATCAATTTAATTTATTTATAAACTATAGTTAACCGCACATGATGAAAAAAACTCATTCATTTTCAGTGCTTAATCCTGAATGTGCTTTGAATCTAAAACTACCTTTAAAAATGAGGATTAGTATTGTGCTGCTTTTCATGGCAGTATTCCAGCTTTCAGCTAACAATGGCTATGCCCAACGTACGGGAGTGCCTATTTCCGTCTCTAATGTTACCATAGAGCAAGTTTTAAACAAAATTGAAGAATCTTCCGATTACGTATTCCTTTACAACGATAAGACTATCAATACCGATAGGATTGTTTCGGTGAATAATAAGAGCGGCAAGATTACAGAAATTTTGGACCACATCTTCCGAGGGACGAATGTGGTTTATACCGTAGTGGACAAACAGATTATTCTGTCGACTAAAAAAAACGATCAGCAGGCGACAGCTTCTTTCCCTTTGAAGGGGACGGTTCGTGATAGCAAGGGTGAGCCCCTGATCGGAGTAAATGTGAAAGTAAAGGGGGCCGCTGTGGGTGCGATTACCGATTTCGATGGTAATTTTTTGCTTGAAGTGCAAGAAGGCGCCATTATCGAAATCTCGTATGTGGGCTATGTGACTCAAGAGGTCAAGGTCGCCGGTAGCAAACTGCTCCAGATCATACTGCAGGAGGATAATCATGTCTTGAACGAAGTGGTTGTAACGGCATTGGGTATTAAACGCGCACAAAAGGCTTTGAGCTACAATGTACAAGAAATTAAAAACGAGGCCTTGACTACGGCCAAAGATGCCAACTTCGTGAACTCGCTGAACGGTAAAATAGCCGGTGTGACTATTAATAAAAGTGGTTCAGGCGTCGGTGGGGCCACACGTGTAGTGATGCGTGGTGCCAAGTCGTTGGAGGGGAACAATAATGTGCTCTATGTAGTAGACGGTATCCCTTTATTTAATACGTCGGCAGGCGATGACAGCGGAGTAATGGGAACCGGCCGCGTGAGCAGCGAAGGTATTGCCGACTTCAACCCCGAAGATATTGCTTCTATCTCTGTCCTCTCCGGCCCGTCCGCTGCCGCTCTGTATGGTAGTAGTGCTGCAAATGGAGCCATCTTGATTACAACGAAAAAAGGCGAGTCGGGAAAGGTGAAGGTAGATCTTACTTCTTCATTTGAATTTAGCAATCCGTTTGTTATGCCTCGTTTTCAAAATACGTATGGAAACAAGCGAGGTTCGTACAAAAGCTGGGGGGATAAGCTCGATACTCCGTCTTCATATGATCCGGCCAAAGATTTCTTCCGCACAGGAAGCAATTTTATGAATTCGGCTACGATGGTTTTCGGTACAGAGAAAAGTCAGACATTTATCTCCGTAGCATCGACCAACGCCGGAGGTGTTGTGCCCAATAACGACTATGAGCGCTATAATTTCTCTTTCAACAACAATATGAAAATGTTGAATGAAAAGTTGGAACTGGGCGTGGGCGCACAATACATCAAACAGAAAGACCGCAATATGGTGTCGCAGGGACAATATTGGAATCCCATCGTAGCGGCATACCTCTTCCCGCGGGGAGAAAAGTGGGAGCCGATCAAAACTTTCGAAAGATGGGATCCTGCCCGTAAAATCTATACACAGTACTGGCCGGTGAGCGAAGGTACTTTTGGGGTTCAGAACCCTTACTGGACGGCTTATAGAAATATTGCGGAGAACGATAAAGACCGTTACATATTCACCGCCAATGCACGCTATCATATTTTTGACTGGTTGAACGTGGCGGGACGTTTACGCTTGGATAAAGCAAACACTTATTTCCATAGAGATCTTTATGCCAGCACCAATGAAAAATGGGCGAAGCCCAAAGGGAACTTTGAATACAGCCGAACCACAGACGACCAGTTTTATGCCGATTTGATGGCGAATGTGGACAAGAGGTTCGGAGATTATAGCGTAGTAGCCAATTTAGGCACGAGTTTCTCCGATTACAGCTCTGATATGGGAGGATACGGTGGCCCGTTGCAACTTGTTCCCAATCTCTTTACTATCGGGAACATCAATCCGAGCGTGGGAGCTCCATCAGAAGGCGGAGGCGATCGTGCAGTAAGAAACGTGGCTCTTTTTGCCAGCATAGAGTTGGGCTGGAAGAATATGGTTTATCTGACCGCTACCGGACGTAACGACTGGAACTCCCGGTTGGTAAATTCAAAAGAACCTTCTTTCTTCTATCCCTCTATCGGTATTTCCGGTTTGCTGTCTGAGATGATAAACATGGGGCAGATGGTCGATCTGTTGAAACTTCGCGCCTCTTATACTCAAGTAGGAGCGCCTGTCTCTCGCATCGGAATGACACCGGGAACTTACACAGACAAGATTGTAGGTGGGGTAATTATTCCCAACACTCTCTATCCTTATACTGATTTCAAAGCCGAACGTACTAAGTCATATGAGTTTGGTTTGAGCTTCAAAGGTCTGAAAGGACTTTCGTTCGATCTTACTTTGTATAAATCGAATACCTACAATCAGACATTTCTTGGTACAATGCCCGAAAGTTCCGGATATACAGGTGCTTATCTGCAAGCCGGTAATGTTCAGAATACAGGTATTGAGGCATCTTTGGGTTATGGACACAAGGTCGGTGAAGTAGACTTTTCTACCAACTTGGTATTCAGTCGTAACAGGAATGAAATTAAGGAAATGGTGAAAGACTACAAACATCCTGATTTGAACTATACCTTTGATATTCCTGAAGTGTCCAAAGGTTCCACAATTCTGAAAGTAGGCGGAAGCATCAACGATGTCTATGCCAGCAAGTTCTTTAAGAAAGATGGCAATGGTTATGTGTATGTGCCGGAAACCGGTGAAGTGAATATGGAAGTCGATAAACCCGTCTTTTTGGGGCGTACAACCCCCGACTTTAACATGGGATGGAACGGCTCTGTAAGCTGGAGAGGACTTAATTTCGGCTTTACCTTCAACGGACGCTTCGGTGGCATCGTCACTTCGTCTACTCAAGCCATTATGGATAGCTTCGGAGTGTCTGAAGCATCGGCTATTGCTCGCGATAACGGAGGTGCTTTACTGCCTAACCAAGGCTTGTATGACGCGCAGAAATATTATGAAATGGTAGGAGCTTCAGGTGAGTCGGAACTGATGGGGTACTATACTTACAGTGCTACGAATATTCGTTTACAGCAGCTTTCGCTTGGATACCGGTTCCCTGCAAAATGGTTCAAAGGATATATTCGCGGCCTTTCGCTGACTCTGATCGGTAATAACTTGTGGATGATCTACAACAAAGCTCCTCATGATCCGGAGTTGACTCCGACCACAGGTACATACGGCGTCGGCAACGATTACTTCATGCAGCCCAGCTTAAGAAGTTTCGGAGCAAGTATCAAGCTTAGCTTCTAATATTTTATTTCTTTCTTATTCAACATGGAAAATATGAAAAATAACATTTATAAATATGTCTCTTCACTGTTTCTGTCGACTGCACTTTTGGCAAGTTGCGGAGACTTTGAGGAAATCAATACCAACAAACAAGGGGTAACTCCGGAGCAGGCCGAAGGAGACGGTGTAGCTTCCGGTGGTTTTATACAAACGTTGCAAAGATCAGTGGTGCCGGTAGGTACGGCAGCCAATAAAACTGATATAATCAATGTCTATCAGACCGCCTATCACATTGGTCAGGATGATTGGGCCGGTTATTTCGGCCAAAACGCAGACTGGGAAGGCAGTAGGAATCATACCACGTACTCTTTAGTGAATAATTGGGTGAAAGAGAGTTATAAGCAATCTTATACGCAAGCATTTTCCCCGTGGTTGTCTATCAAAAATAATCCGGCAGCGAAACTGAATCCTGAGAACTTTGCTTTGGCACAGGTTTTGAAAGTTGCCGTATGGCATAAAGCTACCGACATCTTCGGTCCGATTCCTTATACAAAAGCCGGTGAGGGGCTTTTGAATACTCCTTATGATTCGCAAGAGGTGGTATATATGTCTATGTTAAGCGATTTGGAAAAAGCCATTGAAACTCTGACGAGTTTTGAAGAGCAAGGTGGTAAACTCTTTCCCAATTACGATCTGGTCTATGGAGGAAATACTACAAATTGGGTGAAGTTTGCCAACTCATTGATGTTGCGTTTGGCTATGCGTATGCGTTACGTAGCACCTGCTGAAGCAAAAAGATATGCTGAGATGGCTGTGAATCATCGCATCGGAGTGATGACGGTCAAGGAAGATGGTGCTTCTATCTCTATGGCACATGGACTTCAGTTTGAGAATCCTATTGAACGCACTGCCGGACAATATGCCGAAACACGTATGGGTACGCCTGCCTTCAGCTACATGGCCGGTTATGAAGATCCGCGTCTGCCTAAGTACTTCCGCACAACAAAGCATCCCTATGCAGTCTCTCTACCCTGGGCAGGTGGATCATACTTCCCCATTCCGGTAGGCTTTGGCATCAGGCAAGACGAAAAACGAGAAGAGTCTGTTTACTTCTGCTCGCTGCCTAATATAGAACGTACGACGCCGGTGCATTGGTTGCTAACCTCTGAGGTGCTTTTCTTGCGTGCTGAAGGAGCTCTTTTGGGCTGGAACATGGGAGGAACAGCTGAAAATTTCTACACACAGGGCATTCAAATGTCTTTTGAGGAAAACGGTGTACCTGCTTCAAAGGCTGCTCTGTACATCGGAAGTGGTTTGAAACCAGTGGATGTGGATATGACTAAACTTAATCGGGTGAATACAACTATTCAAGCTGTAAGTACAGCTACTGTACAATTTGTAGGAACGCAAGAGCAAAAATTGGAAAAAATTATAATTCAAAAGTGGATTGCTCTTTACCCCAATGGACAGGAGGCATGGAGCGAGTGGAGGCGTACAGGCTATCCTAAGTTGCACACTCCTCTGAAGAACACCAGTAACGGAGAGGTGAACAGCGAGCAGGGAATCCGCAGGATGCATTATTCCATTCAAACGGCGCGCAGTGAAGAAGAACAGGCAGTGTATGACGAAGCCGTGAAGCTGTTGGATGGCCCCGACTCACCGGCAACTAAACTTTGGTGGGATAAGAAAAGATAAGATATACGTAATCATTTAATAGAAAGACATATATGAAAAAATATATACGCAATGGATTAGCTTGGGGAGTGATTGGTATGGCAATGGCTGCTTGCAGTGATTGGACTGATCCGGAACCCAAACAAATTGAACACATCGGTGGTTTTGCTACGATGTTTAATACGGAGAGTGAAGAATATTATAAAGAACTTCGTGCTTACAAAGATCAAGCTCGCAACTACGGACGGCCGGTGGCTTTCGGGTGGTTCTCCAACTGGTCGCCGTCGGGTATCATGCGCAAAGGTTATCTTTCGGCCGTCCCCGACAGTATGGATATTATCTCTATGTGGAGCGGTGTACCGGGACGTTTTCAAATCACCGAAGCTCAGAAGCGCGACAAAGAGTTTGTGCAAAAAGTAAAGGGTATCAAGCTCCTGGAAGTAAGTTTGCTTTCACATCTCGGAAAAGGAAGAACCCCCGAGTCTGTGTATGAAGGGTTGGCTGAAAAAGCCAAAGAAGAAAACTGGAGCGATTATCAGTTGGCACAAGCGAAAAAATTTGCTCGTTGGGATTTCTGGGGCTTTAAGTCGCATGACTTAAATAATCAGGAAGAGTTGAAAACTGCATTGTCCAAATTCGCCAAAGCGCTTTGCGATTCGTTGGTCGTAAATGAAATGGATGGATTTGATATCGACTGGGAGCCGGGTGCAGGTTTCAACGATGCAGACGGCACGATCGATCATGATAACATCATCTTTCTTGTTAAAGAGATGGGTAAATATATAGGTCCGAAGAGTGACCCCAAAGGTAAAGGTCACAGACTTCTTTGCATTGATGGAGAAATCTCCCGCCTTGGAGATTTGGAGGAGTATGTAGATTATTGGATTCGCCAAGCTTACGGACATGCCTATCCTTACTTGAATGGACCTAATGGTAATAATCCTCATAAAGTTATTGTTACTGAGAATTTTGAGTCGGGGTGGCGTCATGGCGGTTATCTTAAAGAACAAGCCTCTGCAATGCCTGAAGAGGGTTATAAAGGGGGAGTAGGAGCCTATCGTTTTGACAACGACTATAATAATCAGCCTGACTATAAATATATGCGTGAGGCTATCCAGATTAACCAACAAAAGTTTCAAGAGTGGAAGGCTAAACAAACTGAAAAGGCTGGAAAATAGATAATGAAAAAAATAATCGAAAACAAATGATATATATATGAATAAGAACTTATTTTTCATATCCGTTTTTGCTTTCATAGCAATTTTCTTGAGTAGTTGTGACTCAGGTGAAAAGAAATTGTTGGAACCGAAAGTTTATTTTGAGAATAAAGAGTATCAGATAGAAGTAGAAGACCAAAATGAAATTACATATGATTTGCGTGCTCGACTTTCGAAAATGACGTCTGAAGTAACAACCGTAACCTACTCGTTGGCTACAGAGTCTGATATCGTAACCGAGTATAACAAAAGGAATGGTACTAACTATGAGTTGTTTGACCTTTCTAATGTGAAAATCGACAACGAAAGAACTAATATACCTGTAGGAGCGCTCTATGCAGAAAATCGATTGTTGCAAATCTCTAACTTGAACGCTGTGCAAGAAGGGAAGTCTTATTTGCTTCCTATACGCATTCAATCTGCCTCATTGCCTGTGATTGACGGTACAGATATTGCTTATTTTGTTTTACGTAAACCTGTACGTATATTGAGAGCGACGAAGTTGGAGAATGAGTTTATCCGGGTGCCATTTTTGCCTACGACCCCATTTAAGTCAGTTACTTATGAAGCTTTGATTTATGTAAACTTCTTTGGAAGTAATAATACTATTATGGGTAAGGAAGGTACACTAATCTTTCGTATAGGTGATATGGGGGGAGGACTACCTAGAGATGAAATACAGATTGCAGGTAGTAAGCAATATCAGTCTACCAAAAAGTTCCAAAAGGATAGGTGGTATCACGTAGCTTTTACTTATGACCAACCTTCTGGAAAGACGGCTATTTTCATTAACGGTGTAAAGTCAGCAGAATCTACTTGGGATGCTCCCGGCTTCAATTTATCCGGTGAAGGATCTGGAGGATTCTTTATTGGTAAGGTGGCTAGGTTTATGTGGGGAGAACGACCGTTTTATGGGCAAATGAGTGAAGTAAGGGTTTGGAATGCAGCTCGTACTGAAAACCAAATCCAGCAGAATATGTTAAGTGTCGATCCTAAAACCGAAGGTTTGCTCGTTTATTACAAATTGAACGGAGTAGACCAATATCAAAAAGACGGTAAGTGGTATGTAAAAAATGCTTCAGGAGATGATATGGATGGCTTGGTAAACGATGGTTTAAGAAAACTCGATGTTGTAACTTTAGAAAATCCTATAAGGATTAATTAAGTTATGTTTCTTTAAAGCCTGAGGTAAAAGGGAGGGGATTTTTGAGAGAAATCCCCTCCTTGTTTGTAGAGAAGATATTTATTATTTATGCAAAAAAAAGCTGGTTTAGCTCGTATATTTGAAACTAAACTGGCTTTATTAAATTATATAGAGCTGCTTAAGAAAAACTTTAATGCTTTTTTATAAGCCTTGTATCAAAGGCTACTTTGAGTTTATTTATACCACTGCGAATACATCAGATAATTGTGAGCAATCTTTTGGTTCAGTTCTTTTGCTTGCTCGGGATCTACTTTCTTAATGAATTTAGCCGGTACGCCTCCCCAAATACTGCCGGGCTCTATTAGGGTATTGCTCAGGACCAAGGAACCGGCGGCCACAATTGCCCCTTCTCCTATTACAACGTGGTCGAGGACGGTCGAACCCATGCCAATCAGAGCATAATCTTTTATGGTTGCACCATGGATTGTCACATTGTGTCCTACGGATACATGATCGCCTATTTCGATGGTCGATTTTTGATATAGCGTGTGCAGTACACTACCATCTTGTATATTCACTCCGTTTCCTATGTGTATCGAGTTCACGTCACCGCGCAATACGGTGCTGTACCAGATGCTGCAGTCATTTCCTATGCTAACATCTCCTATGATAGTAGCATTCTCCGCTAAAAAACAATTTTCTCCGATTTGAGGTGTAAAACCTCTTACTGATTTAATAAGGGCCATAGCTTGTTTTTAAATTATTGATTTCTAAATGGCAAGAGTAGCTTTTCGCAGCCATGTTCTTTCTTCTTTGCTCAAGTGGGGAGAGAGTTGGGTGTATACGTTTTGATGATAGTTGTTCAACCAATCAATCTCTTGCATGCTGAGTAAATTTTTTATTATTCCTTTTGTACAGATAGGGCAGAGGGTAAGTGTTTCGAATTTTAAGTATTCTCCAAACATTCCTTCCTGATCTTTACATACTAATATGAGATTCTCAATACGAATTCCATGTGAACCGGATTTATATACTCCCGGTTCGTTAGAAATTACCATACCCGGATACAAAGCCACGGGATTTTCGTTCATGCGAATACTTTGAGGCCCTTCGTGTACGCTTAAAAAATGGCCTACACCATGCCCTGTGCCATGCAGGAAGTTCATTCCATGCTCCCAAAGCGGCATTCGGGCCAACACATCCAATTGCGCTCCCCGTGTGCCGAGCGGAAATTTCGCCATAGCTAATGCGATGTGTCCTTTAAGTACGAGTGTATAGTCGGTCTTTTCTTCTTCCGTAAGTTCTCCCAAAGCGATGGTGCGTGTGATATCCGTTGTCCCGTCTAGATATTGGGCTCCTGAATCCAGCAGAAGAAATCCTTTGGGATAAAGAGTGGCATCGCTTTCGGAGCTGGCCGAATAGTGTACAATGGCGGCATGGGGACCATATCCGGCGATGGTGTCGAAACTTTCACCTATATATAAGGGTTGTTCAGCTCGAAGTTCGTGCAGCTTTTTGTCAATACTTAATTCTGATTCTTTTTCGGAAGGAACAGCCTCTTCCAACCATTTGAGAAATTTCACTAATGCAACGCCATCCCGTTGCATGGCAGTATACACTCCGTTTATTTCGGTTTCATTACGAATAGCTTTCAATAAAGCCACAGGTGATTCATCTCGAATGATTTGACAAGAAGGGTTGATGGCAGAATAAATCGCGTAATTTGTCTTGCATGGATCGATTAAAATAGTTTCTTCTGTGAACCCTCTTAGAAACTCCTCTACATATTCATAATTTTGTAAATCGATTTGCTGTGCTTGAAGATAAGCGCTGACTTCCGAGTTAATCTTTTCAGGCGCAATGAAATAAACGACTTCTTTTTCTGTAATAAGCAGATAGCTGATGACTACGGGGTTACAATGAACGTCGCTTCCCCGCAAGTTGAGTGTCCATGCAATCTCGTCCAGGCTTGATAGAAATAAAGCTTTTGCGTTTTTCTTCTTTAATTCAGCACGTATCTCTGCAAGCTTTTCTTTACAGCTTTTGCCGGCATATTGCAGTTCGTAAACGAATGCAGGGGAGTCAGGGATAGATGGGCGATCCTTCCAAATCTCTTTCAGCGGATCTTCGAGAATCTCTATTTGGAGCAGGTGTTGTGAAATTTCTTTTTTCAGTTGCTCTACTTGGATTGCAGAGAATATTTTTCCATCGATGCCGACAGCTTCTCCCGGTTTGAGATGTTGTACCAGAAAGTCAAGGATACTTGGTGTTTCCGAAAGCATTTCTTTATATAAAGTAATGCCACTTTCTTGCAGCTCTTCGGCGGCTTGCAGAAAATAACGGGCGTCGGTCCATAGTCCGGCTTCACTTTCTGAGATGACCACAGTTCCGGCAGATCCCGTGAATCCCGAAATCCATTCCCTTGACTTCCAATGCGGGGCTACGTATTCGCTAAGATGTGGATCGGTGCTAGGGATGATGAGAGCTTTGACGTGATTGGACGTGAAAGTTGTACGCAATGACTCTATGCGTTTATTAATCTTTTGTTTCATGCTATGAAGTTTTATGCTAATAATATATTCTTCGTTCTTCAAAGGTAATAACTTTCTGCGGTTAATGATTTGTTTACGAATAGTTTTTGATAAAAAAACGGGGAAAGTTTTGTGAATAAAGAAAGTATGTGTAATTTTGCGGCGCAATTTGACTGTGGAATTTTTTAATCAATAACATATTAATAATAAAAAAGAATGATTGTAGTACCTGTAAAAGAAGGCGAAAACATTGAAAAAGCGCTGAAGAAATT
>OHBE01001313.1_pt1 | contig 22094 bp, 19 predicted proteins | sample 1577231 | NCBI WGS metagenome assembly OHBE01 (sample SAMEA3541506, study PRJEB24748) | human gut metagenome | biome: human gut; feature: human-associated habitat; material: faeces | place: China | collected 2012 | reverse complement strand
TAATATCCCAACAAAAGAGAGTCGGCACCATAACGCTTATATCGAACTCACGTTTTATATAAGGCCTAAAATCCTTCCGACTTATTCGAAGCGTCGGCGGATTTCCTCCTCAAGGGCCGGTCGGAAATCGGGATGTGCTATAGCAGTCAAGGCTTCAGCACGCTGACGAAGCGTTGCGCCACGCAGACGCGCTACGCCATATTCCGTCACCACATAGTCCACTTCGTTACGGCCGGTCGTGACACAAGCACCCTCTTTCAGAATGGGAACGATGCGACTCTCGGCCCCTTTCTTGGCAGTACTGGGGAAAGCCATAATGGAGATTCCTCCCTTGGAACGCTTGGCCCCACGAAGGAAATCGACTTGACCTCCGGATCCGCTGAACTGCTCGTACCCGATCGACTCAGAAGCTGCCTGCCCCATAAGATCCATCTCCAAGCAAGAATTGATAGAAACCATGCGGTCATTCTTGCCGATAACATCGGGGTTGTTGATATAATCCACCGGATAGCATTCTATCACCGGATTGTTATTGACAAAATCGTACAATTCTTTCGATCCGAAGATTAGCGAGGTAACGACTTTTTCGGGATGCAATGTTTTTTTCTTCCCGTTGATAATCCCCTTGCGAATCATACGCATCACTCCGTCGGTAAACATTTCCGTGTGAATACCGAGATCTTTATGCCCTTCCAATGCACGCAACACAGCGTCGGGGATACCGCCGATACCCAACTGGAGGGTATCGCCGTCTTTGATCAGTGAGGCACAATTCTGACCTATCCTCAGTTCAAGGTCGCTGATAGCAGGAGGCAATACTTCTGCAATCGGCTCGTCCACTTCGATGATATGGGTCAGTTTGGAGATGTGAATCAGGTTTTCACCACCGATGAATGGCATTTGCTTGTTCACCTCGGCTACTACTACCGGAGCGCATTCGGCGGCAGCCTTTGTGTAGTCGCAGGAAACTCCGAAAGAGCAATAACCCTCTTCGTTAGGAGTAGATACCTGCACTACGGCTACATCCAATGGAAAGAATCCCTGACGAAACAGTTCCGGTACCTCGTGGAAGTGGCAGGGAATGAAATCGACACGACGGTCACGGCTTGCCGGACGGGAGTTGCCCTCAAGGAAGTTGAGAGTCGGGTGTACATGCGAACGCATTTCCGGGGCAAGGTGCGGCGCGTCGCCGAAATACAACATGTGGAAAACTGTGATATTCTCCAACCTTTCACGCTGGCGGTACATAGCCTGAGAGAAACGGACAGGCGCAGCAGCAGCATGACCGAATACAACTTTCGTTCCCGGTTTAAGAGAGTCCACGACAGCCTCGTCTGCAGAGCAAACACGCTGACGGTAAAGTTCTTGCCATTGCATAGTAATATTCTTACAGATGATTTTTATTAAAAAGGATGATAAGTATGAAAGGTAAATCCACTCAAGTGGAAACTAAAATAACTTTTTCGCGCTATGTTAAATCTTTCTACAACATCTTTTTGGAAGACTCAAAAGGGTGAAGATCAAGAACGTTCAGAAATGAAAGGCCAAATTCGCCATCCACATTCCGCTCGACACCTGATGCTTTGGAGCTACCCATAGATAATAGCCGACCGATGGTTCGATACAGAGTTTTTCTCGTCATTCGAAAAAGACAGCCTATGGAAGGTATAGAGAAAAGAGGCAGCCCCTCCTTCAACAAACCCAGCCCTGCTTCAATCCTCGGGTGTATAGCCTGTGCCTTTACTGAAAAGAAAGACAAAAAGACAAGAGAGATAGAGACAAATAGCAGGGAATAAGTGTTTGTTTTCATTGTCAATCTTAATCGATCGATAAAAAATAAAGCCCCTATAGTGTAATAGAAGGGGCTTCACAGAGAATGCTTATCGCACTCTATATTATTCAAAAGGAAAAAACCTTACTTAAAGAAGTCTTTTACAGCTTCGTTCGGGACCATCTCTTCCTGGAAGGTATAGGCACCCGTCTTAGGAGACTTGACCATCTTGATTACCTTGGAGTAGGTACGGCCATCACCTTTCTTAAATGTTGCAACCGATTTTTTTGCCATTGTCTGATCTCCTCTTTATTATTTGATTTCCTTATGAAGGGTCATACGTCTCAGGATGGGGTTGTACTTCTTGAGTTCCAGACGCTGAGTCGTATTTTTTCTATTCTTGGTGGTGATATAACGAGAAATACCCGGCATACCACTCTCCTTATGCTCGGTGCATTCAAGGATAACCTGCACCCGATTGCCTTTTACTTTCTTTGCCATGACAGAATATCTCCCTTGATTATGCGTTTAAGAAGCCCTTCTCGGCCGCGCGCTTGATGGCAGCGTCGAGACCGATTTTGTTGATGAGGCGCAGCCCGGCAGCCGATATCCTCAAAACAACCCAGCAATCCTGTTCTACCCAATAGAACTTCTTTCTGAACAAGTTGACATCGAATACTCGTTTTGTCCTTCTCTTGGAGTGAGAAACGTTGTTGCCAACCATTGCCTTTTTGCCGGTAATCTGACAAATCTTTGACATTGCTATTTCGTTATTAGTTTATTATCGTTCCAGTTCGTTAGGACTGCTTGTAGCATCATAAAGCGGTCATAATCGGGTTGCAAAGTAAGGCATTTTTTTTCTCTTCCACAAGCTTTTATCAATTATTTATCCCTGATCCTCCGTTATTACATCCTATAAATGTATTCGGAAGACCCTTTATCAGGGGGATGCACAGTGAGGAAAAAACAGAGCTATCGGCCGTCAGTTGAAAAATTCTTCGTCCGTGCCGATCCGGGCTACGGGGTCGAACAGCTTCTCCGTGGCGTGGATCAGATCGTCCAATATATTCACCAACTGCTGCGACTCCTGCAAGAGATTCAGATAGACGAGAGAAATCTTCAGACTGCTCGCCCCCTGCTGAATGCGGCTAAGCTGTGTCTTGCGAAGCTGCTTTAGCTCTTTCTTGATGTCCTTGCCGCGGTAAGTCATCGGATCCAAGATCTCATCCGTTTCGTTGGACACGATCAGCTTGGCCTCTTTGATATAGAGAATGAGTTTTTCGCGTGCAGCAAGAAATTCGGATACACAGACCTTGGGCAGCGGATTGAAGTTGTTGTCCACATGCTCCTTACACGGCTCGGCAATACGCTTGAGACAAAATACGATTTGCTCGCAACTATTACAACCGAGATGGAACCATGTATTCTTGACCACGGACTTGGCTTCTTCGATCCGACGGATGCCGAGGGTTTCTTTCCTGCGGTTCACCTTGAGCATCTGCCGCTCCGCATTCTGGTCGTTGATCGAGCGGCGAAGCCTCTTCAAATCCTCGTTGATGAAGCCATCGGTCATCTGCATATAGTTGTTCTCGGCGAAGTCGAGCAAAGCCAACTGCTTCTGACGAATATGTTTGGCCAGCAGTTGCCAAATCTCTTCTTTGTCGTGCGAAGCCATCATGTCGATGAAGACAGTGTCCTTCGTTTCGCTCTTTTTCTTCTTATCGAAACGGATATGACTACGGACAAGCAGGAAGATCGCCAAGATGATCATTCCTGCCATCGCCGGATAGCCTCCGAAATGATTCACCATCGTAACGAGGAAGCAGAGAATAAAGGCTGCACCGGCAGTGATAAACCAACCGCCTATCACACTGAATACCCCCGTGATACGGAATACCGCACTCTCCCGGCTCCATGCCCTGTCCGCCAAAGAAGTACCCATAGCCACCATAAAAGCCACATAGGTGGTGGAGAGGGGAAGCCTGAGCGAAGTACCGAAGGCGATGAGCAGTCCGGCAAGAACAAGATTGACCGAAGCGCGCACCAAATCGAAAGCCGCGCCCTTGGCCATGATCAGTTCGTCCTGATTGAAGCGACTGTCTATCCACCGGCCTACGGGACGAGGAATTATACGGGACACGGCATTGGCCGTCGTGGTGCTGAAACGCACGATACTCCGGGCCAAGCCCGAGGAGCCGAACATCTCCTCACCTTCCTCCTGACGCGCCAGATCCACCGAAGTCTTGATCACGTTGTGAGCCTTCTTCGATGTAATCAGCGCATATACCATTACGATACCGGCAGCCACGAGGAAATATACGGGAGTGGAAGCCGGTTCGTTCAAGGCTCCCATCAGATAAGTACCGTACTGCCCGTTTCCGTTGGCATTGAAGTCCAAATAAGAGGAATAACCGGCCAGCGGCACACCGATAAAGTTCACCAAGTCATTGCCGGCAAAAGCCATCGCCAAAGCGAAGGTACCCAAGAGGACGATCACCTTGAAGACATTGATCCGTAGCCAATACAGCACCTGCATCAGGATAATGGAAACGACAAGACAGTACAATACCAGCCTGCCCGTATTGGCAGCTATCCAAGCCGTGGATTCTTCGGTCATAAAGGACACGCCCTTCAGCCCTTTGATGAGCATGAAATAAATGATGGATGTAACCGCGACTCCGCCGAAAAGGCCGGCCAGCCATCGGAGATTCCGCCTGTAATTAAAGGTAAAGAGCAAACGGCTCAGATACTGAACGACCATCCCGAAGAAGAAAGCAATTCCCACCGAAAGGAAGATACCCAATATGACGGAAAGAGCTTTCTCCGTATTGAGAAGATCCTGAAAGCCGACCGTACCGCCCACCTTGGTCATGGCCATAAAAAAAGAACCGCCTAACAGCTCGAAAATGAGCGAGACGGTCGTAGAGGTAGGCATGCCGAGCGAATTGAACATATCCATCAGGACGACATCGGTGATCACCACCGACAGAAATACGACCATCAATTCGCTGAAAGTGTAATGTTCCGGCCTGAAAATCCCGTGTCGGGCAATCTCCATCATGCCGTTGTTCATGGCTGCGCCACAAAAAACCCCCAACGCTGCCACACCGACGATGATCTTGAATGGAGCAGCCTTGGCTCCGATGGCAGAATTGAGGAAGTTGACCGCATCGTTGCTGACACCCACAATCAAGTCGAATATAGCAAGGATGAAAAGAAATACGACAATGGCGGTAAAGATAAGACTCATTAAATCTATGTTATGAGGTTAGACTGCACAAAAAAAATTCGGCGAATACCTTTCTCTCTCTGTCTCCCGGCAACGACTCGGACTCTCAACTGGGCAAGAGCAAGGTTCGCCTATCCGACACATCTTTCTTTGCACACACAAAAATAGCGCAATTCTTAAGAACGCAAAAAGCCCGTAACGGTCGTCTTCCCGCCTTGTCAGATCCCGGCTTTGTTCCTTATAATATATACCTTATGTGTGCCGCTCCCCGTGGAGTCGATCAGACCCTCGCGATCGAAAGCGCGCAATTCTTCCGCGGCAGCGGTACGTCCCAGCCCCGTAAGTCTGCAATAATCGGCCACCTTGAGCAGACTATGGCCATCGAGATGGCGCAAGGCCAAGGCCAGCCGCTCTTCGCGAGTCAAATTGGGCCGACGGGGACGGCGTACCGTAGTTCGCACCAGATGAACGCGAGTACGAGCCTCGAGAATCAATGCCTTGCCGGGGCGGAAATTGACACCTCCTATCGTCACGCTGGCGGCATTGCGGCGTGTGCCGCCTTCGGCCTCCTCGGGTTCTACGCCTTTGTGCAAGGTGAGCGAAGCGGAGAAAGAGCCGATCTCCTCTATCTTCACCGTATATCCCGAAGCCACGCCGTGGGCTATCGTCCGAGCCAAGGCCGTAACCAACCCTTTGACTTCACCCGGGGAGAATGTCGATTGGGAGGAAATCAGATCAGCTATCTCGTCCAGCCCCATCGTGCCTCGGCTGATCATTTTCGGATACATCGTCCGCTTGCCCTTGCCTTGCATATCGGGCATTTCTCTCATCACAAACTTGGCCATTTCTTCTGTACAGCTATATCGGTTTACTCATCGCCGGTCAATTGTTTTCTTCCGGGCCGGGAAAAATTTTCCCGACAACCGACAAAAATAAATTATCCGGCCGGAAAATCTCTGTCCGAAGCCTTCGGATATGTAAATAAAGTCTTTGGATATATGTTCAAAAGCTTTGTTTATATATCCGAAACCCTTGAATAAAGAATTGCAGGACGGCTTTCCAACTTTTCCGTACTGCAGAAAAAACTTTCTCCGGCCGGAACTGAAATTTTTCCCGGCAATGCTCTTACCCTTCTACAGCATCTCGGATACGATCATAAATATCCTGCTTGATGGCAGACAGATGCACTTCCAATTCGCTCCGTGTCGGGAAAGAACCGTATGGATAGTCCTTGTCTCGGAAAGTATAGTGCATCGAAGAGAACTTCACGCTTGCATCTATATCCATAGAGAGGTTGCTCCTCTTACTCGGCACACGGATACGGGAAAAACGGATACGAAAAACGATAGCATGGGCATTCATCAGAATATCGAGCCTGTCTTCGGGCAAATGGGAGGTTAGCCCTTGGGGATATTCGTCTAAGCTGAACGTTTTGTCATCATCCCATATACTATTCCCTTTTTCCTTGAGCATGAAATAAGAGATCTCTTGTTCGGCGAAAAACCGATTGACAGGCTGCAATGCCGCTATCAGTCGTTTGGCAAAATCGCGATGGAAGCAGTTGTACACATCCATCCTGGCCTCCATTGAGACGGGGATGCGACCCGCGGGTCTTTTCTTCGCCCTGCGTTCGAGTATGGCCAACTCTTTGTCAAAATCGTCTGCTTCCTCGATGCTCTCCCCACGGGCTGCTTGGATACACGTGACGAGAGCCTCTTCCAGACACTGTTCCATGTAGGAAGTAAACGGCTCTATCTGCCATATCTCGGCAGTTGCACCCACGGAGGGCACTCCTCCTACTGCCACATCGGCACGATTCAGGGCAGACAAGTAGGCATTCTTATCCTTGCTGCGCACCACTATCATCGGATAGCCATGCTTTGCAAGAATATAATTGACCAGCAGACGGGCGATTCGTCCGTTGCCGTCATCGAACGGATGAATCCGGATAAAACGATAATGAAATACGGAGGCCAGGCGAATGGGAGACAGCTCTCCTGCCTCTTCCGCACTTCGATACCAGGCTACGAGCTCCGCCATCAGCGCCGGCGTTTCCTCCGGAGAGGCATACTCGAAGCGTTCTCCCGTTACGGTTTTCACTGAGTTGGGTCGCGTTTTATACTCTCCGGCGTGGATCACCACTGTATTCAATAGGGGGCACCCGGCTCCGTGCTTAATATAATCCTCCCTCAAGAGAGTACGGTGCAGCTCCCGAATGAACCTTTCGGTCAGCGGACGTTCGGAAGAGGAGGCTTCCGCCTGTATCATCTTCAGAGCCACATTGTGGGCTTTCATCTCTTCCAAGTCTTTCATATCGGCCTCTTCCGCCACTTTCCCGAATAGCAGGAGCAGTTCCGTCTGGCCGTAAGTGAGGGTATTGCCCTCCATGTGGTTGGAGTTGTAGTTGAACTCCAGCATGAATTTACGATCAAGCCGTCTCTGATCTTCTTCTCGCATCGGGAGAAGAGAGACCCACTCTTCGTACAATTTTTCAATCCTATCCATCTCCGCCATCGATTCGTCGGTTTCCCGAGCCATCATCCATTTTATTATTATAACAAATGTAGGGCAAAAAGCATTGATACGGCAGATATTCATACTTTTGCCCGTGAAGGAGTGAGCGCACTCGGCTCTCTCGAAAAAATAGAGATATACCCATCGATATGCTCAACGATATTCAGAGAAGGGAAGCGAAGAAAGCCGCCGAAGTCATGCGCAAAGGCGGCATCATCCTTTACCCGACAGATACCATTTGGGGAATAGGCTGCGATGCCACGAACGAGGAAGCCGTCCGGCGGATTTACCGGCTGAAAGAAAGAGCGGACAGCAAGAGCATGCTCGTCCTCATCGATTCGGAAGCGAAGCTCCAAGGCCTCATGGACGAAGTGCCGGAGTTGGCCTGGGATCTGATCGAGCTGACGACCAAACCGCTGACCATCATCTATCCCCAGGCCAAAGGCGTGGCGCCGGCACTCATCGCTTCGGACGGATCGCTGGGCATTCGCCTGACGCGTGAAACCTTCTCTGCCGAGCTATGCAGACTGATGCGCGTCCCCATAGTCTCCACGTCGGCCAATATCAGCGGCCAACCCTCGGCACGGACTTTCGGCGAGATCGCTCCGGCCATCTTAGACGGTGTGGATTATATAGTGGAGTGCCGGCGCGAAGAGCCGGCCGGTCAGGCCTCTTCGATCATTCGACTCGGCACAAGGGGAGAAGTGGAGGTGATCCGCCAATGACACGGATGCAGCTACACCGCCTGCGCTATCTGCTGGCAGATGTCTTCGGTATTGTGGCTTCCTATTTGAGCTACAATACGCTGCGTTACCTCACGGAAGAGCAAGAGCGCATATACTCCACTCTGTCCGAATATCTCTTCAATGCCAAGAGCCTGTGGGTGGGGATCCTCTATCTGCTTTTCTGGCTCTCTCTCTTCGCCCTCTCGGGATACTACAACAAACCCATAGCCAAAAGCCGAATATCCGAACTGCTGACGACCGTGGCGTCGGTGCTGGTCGGATCCGTCGTCGTCTTTCTGCTGCTCGTGGTGGACGACATCGTACACGACACGGCTCTCTACCTGCGGCTCTTCTTTATGATGGTGGCGACTGTGTTGCCTTGGGTATACTTCCCCCGTCTATGGGTGACGACCTTCGGCATCAAAGAGCGAAAAAAGACAAAGGGTTATCATCGGGTGCTACTCATCGGGAGCGGCACGATAGCCGAAGAGACGGCTTCGTGGCTGAAGTCCGTAAACGACATGGCCACCACGCGGCTCCACTTCGTCCCTCCGACGACGAGAGAGGGATTCGAGCAGTCGCTCAAGTCCTTTGCCACGCTTGTCGCCGAAGCGGTGCAAGAGAGCAAGCCCCATCAGATCATCCTCGCCGTGGATTGCCCCGATGCCAGCTTCATCAGTCTGCTCCTTTACCAGCTCTATCCCTTCCACATGCCGGTATGCGTGCCGATGCGCAGCATGCTTTTCGCCGGAGCCAAAGTAAATGTACAGGGGATGAAAGGAGAGCCTATGGTGGACATGACGGCCACCAACATGAGCGAATGCGCCAAGAGCATCAAGTGGTTCGCCGACCGGTTGTTCTCCCTTTTGATGTTGATTCTGCTGATTCCGGTCTATGCCGTGATCGCCGTTCTGGTCAAGCGTTCGTCGAGAGGCCCCGTCTTCTTCGGACAGGAGCGTATCGGACTTCACGGCCGGCCGTTTACGATCTATAAGTTTCGCACCATGTACCTCGATGCCGAGAAGGACGGCCCGAGTCTCAGCTTCGATGGCGATTCGCGGGTCACGCCCATCGGGCGCATCTTGCGCAAATACCGGATGGACGAATTGCCTCAGTTCTGGAATGTGCTTCGGGGCGATATGAGCTTCGTGGGGCCGCGCCCCGAACGGGCTTTCTACATCCGGCAGCTCGTGGAGCGTGCTCCCTACTACTATCTGCTGCACAATGTCCGTCCGGGCATCACCTCCTGGGGCATGGTACGATACGGCTATGCTTCCACTCCGGATGAAATGCTGGAACGCCTGCAATACGATTTTCTGTACTACGAGAATATGAGCCTCAGGCTGGATATAGAAGTACTGTTATATACTTGCCAAACGATTTTTAAAGGATTGGGGAAATGAAGGATAAGGAAACGAGTCGCTACGGGTGGTTCTTGCACTTCCTCCTTTGGCGCGAAAGGCACATAAACGAAAGGCTTTTTCTCATCATCTTGAGCCTCATCATCGGTATCCTCTCGGCTTTTGCCGCCGTTCTGCTCAAGAATACGATACACATCATCCAGCACTTCGCATTCGACCGCATTCGCGAAACGAGCTATCTCTATCTCATTTTCCCCGTCGTGGGTATTTTGATCACGTGGCTATTTGTGCGCTACGTGGTTCGGGACGACATCGGCCACGGGGTGACGAAGATTTTGTTTGCAATCTCTCAGCGCAAAAGCCGCATCAAGCCGCACAATATGTGGAGTTCGCTTGCAGCCAGTTCCATTACGATCGGCTTCGGCGGATCGGTCGGAGCCGAATCCCCCATCGTACTGACGGGGGCTGCCATCGGCTCCAACCTCGGCCGGCTCTTCCGCATGGAGCAGAAGACGCTGATGCTCCTCGTGGGGTGTGGGGCCGCAGGTGCCATTTCGGGGATCTTCAAGGCTCCGATCACGGGGTTGGTATTCGTCATCGAAGTCCTCCTGCTGGATCTGACCATGTCGTCCGTGCTGCCGCTGCTGATCAGCTCGGTCAGTGCCGCCGCCGTATCCTATATTATCACGGGGCAGGGAGCCATGTTCAGCTTTACGCTCAACGATCCTTTTTCGATGGATCGCATCCCCTATGCTCTGCTACTGGGTGTATTCTGCGGACTGGTATCTTTCTACTTCTCCAAGGTCATGTTCGTCTTCGAGAGCAAACTCAAGAACTTTCCACACTATCGCCAACGCTACCTCATATCGGCCTTTATCCTCTGCGGTCTGATCTTCCTTTTCCCTCCGCTATACGGTGAGGGCTACGATACGATCAACGCCCTGCTCGGCGGCCAGTACAGCTCTTTGATGGATGGCAGCCTGTTCGAGCCGTATTCCAATTCCTATTGGGTGCTGTTCGTTTTCCTCGGCTTTATCATCATCACGAAGGTGTTCGCTTCCGTAGCCACCAATTCGGGCGGAGGCTGCGGCGGACTTTTCGCGCCCAGTCTGTTCATGGGAGCACTGAGCGGATTCATCTTTGCCTATGCGCTGAACTTCTTTCCCTTCATCGAGGTCTATCTGCCACAGAAAAACTTTGCTCTCCTCGGCATGGCCGGAGTGATGGCCGCGGTCATGCATGCGCCGCTGACAGGTATTTTTCTGATCGCCGAGCTGACCGGCGGATACAATCTTTTCCTTCCGCTCATGCTCGTGAGTACGAGTTCGTACGCCACCATCCGCCTTTTCATGCCGCACAGCATCTATTCGCTCCGTTTGGCACAGAAAGGAAAGCTGCTGACGCATCAGAAAGACAAGGCCGTGCTGACGCTTATGACGCTGGATGCGGTGATAGAAAAGGATTTCGAACCGGTGAGACCCGATATGACTCTGGGAGATGTCGTACACGTATTCGGTATCAGCCATCGCAATGTCTTCCCCGTCCTGGACGAGAACAACCTGCTGATGGGGCTGGTATTGCTGGACAATATCCGCAATATCATGTTCCGGCCGGAGCTGTATGAGAGATTCAAGGTCAGCCGCTTCATGGTTTCTCCTCCGGCCAAAATAGTCAATACGATGTCCATGGAGACCATCATGCGAATCTTCGACGACACCAAGGCTTGGAACCTGCCTGTCATCGACGAGCAGGGATGTTATCTCGGATTCGTGTCCAAATCCAAGATCTTCAACTCTTACAGGGAGGTATTGGTGGAGACGTTCTCCGGCGATTGAGCTTCCGTACTTTTCCCTCTTCGCTCCTGCCCGGCGGCGGATCCGTGTATCGTAAGCTGCGGGAACGGGAATGCTATACCCTGACGATTGAATTCGCTATAGATTCGTTCGTTTATATCCCAGTAAACATTCCACAGGTCGTCCGTCGCGCACCACGCACGTGCCATCACCCTCACAGAGCTGTCGGCCAATTCCTTCAAGACCACGGTGGGGAGGGGTTCTTTGATAATACGCGGTTCCTCATCGATCAGACGCAGCAGCAGCGTTTTCACCCGGTCGAAGTCCTCGTTGTACTCGATCCCGATGATCCATTCGTTCCGACGCACCGCCATGCGGCTGTAGTTGATGATCACATTGCTGCTGAGTAAGCCGTTGGGGATGAAGATGTACTTGTTCTCGAACGTCATCACCGTGGTGTGGAAAAGCGTCACGCCATCCACGACCCCTTCCACATTGTTGGAGACGATGTAGTCCCCCACTTTGAACGGTTTGGTCAGCAGCACGATCAGACCGCCGGCCAGATTCTGAAGCTGTCCGCTCAGACCCATCCCGACAGCCACACCCACCGAAGCCAGCAAGGCCGCGAGCGAGACCGGTTGGAAACCCAATGTGGAGATAATGATGACGATCAGCAGCACAAAGCCCCCGATATTGGCAAAGGAGCGAAGGAAAGTACGCGCTGCCGGCTCGAACGAACGACGAACCATGATCCGATCGAGCCACTTGACAAGAGCATTCAGCAGCAGCTTGCCCAGATAGAAAGCCACCAGGGCAATAACCACCTTAATGCCGAAGCTCAACGCCTTGCCGCCCCACTGCGTGAGCAGCTCCGTCCATTGCGAAGGCTTGATCTCTTTGATTTGCTTGAGTGCTTCGGGCGAAACGACTTCTGCTATTTTATTGACTTTAGTTGTATCAACGGGAAGATTTTGCAGTGGGAAAAGGATTTTCAAACCCATACGATTCGTTACTTTTATGTCGTTAATAGAGGCGGGAAGGCCGGCCGATACGCTGTCGGCCGGCATGCTTTCCGCACTGTCACGGACAAAAATATAGAAATTATGACGGATAGATTCCTGCGCATCCTTCGGCTCTCGGCCCTTTGCCTGCTCTTTTCGGCCCTTCTGCCACCGCTTTTCGGTCAGCCAACCACCACCCGACAGGACAGCCTGCCGGCAGACTACACACGGCTCATCGACCGCTCCTTCGAAGCCCTCGGACAGGGCAACCTCGAGCTGGCCGAGCAAGCACTCCGTCAGGCCATCAAAGCTTATCCCGACCTGCCCTCCGGCTATGCCCTGATGAACAACCTCGGTGCCATCCAGCAGAGACAGGGCAAGCCGGAAGAAGCCCTGCTCACCTACAGCGCAGCCCTGCAAAAGCTCCCTGACGACAAGCTCCTGCGCACGAACAGAGCCATGCTCCTGACCGAAATGGGACGAACGGACGAAGCCATATTCGACTACAATGAACTACTCAGGGCAGAGCCGGACAACGAGATCTTCCACTACGGCAGAGCCATGCTCTACCTGGCCAAAGGAATGTACGGCGATGCCGAGTCGGATCTGGAAGAAATCCTCCGCGTCAATGACTCCTCGCTCAAAGCCCGTCTCGGCATCGCCCTGGTGGCAACGATGAAAGGCGAATACGACAAAGCCGAACGGCTCTACAACTACGTGATAGACAAACTCCCGAAAAACGCCGCAGCCTACGAAGGACGCGCCCGCCTCTTCCTGAACAAGGGAATGAAAGGCTACGCCCTGCGCGACATCAACAAAGCCTTCGAATACGCCACACCGCCTGCCGCCTCCCTCTTCGTGCTGCGAGGCGAGATCAACGCCGCCATAGGCGACAAGAAAGCGGCGGCCGAGGATTACGCCGCGGCCGAGAGTCGCGGCTATAGCAAGGAGAGCCTCGACGTCCTACGCGCAGCCCTCCGCAAACAGTAAAAGAAAAGGCCGGAAAGACAAGAAGCCCGCGCTGCTCTTCAGGGTGGATTCTGCCTGTACATTTTGTCTGCTGATGACACAGGTGAAAAGCATTACATTTGTAATCATCAAAGGATGAAAAGCAACTTAATTGCAAAAAATCTTTTTAGCGGGCTTATTATCATGGATAAACTACAACTAAGCAAACTCAGAAAAAGGTTTTCCCTGTATCTGCTTGTGGGAATAGCCTTATACCTTTTCAAGGTAATCAATTTCGATTCTTATTGGGGAATATCTTTTTTCGTTTTATGGTCGATAGGCCTTTTAGCGGCCGTGATCAGTGCCATTAAATCCCCCAAAAGCTAATTGCATCGTCATAGGTGATCGATCATCGGGGGTGTGTCGAAATAATCTTTCGGCGCACCCTCTTTGTCATTGAATCCGGCTATGAGGACAACAAAATAAAGAGGGAGAGACAAAATTTCCTTTTTGTTTCTCCCTCACTTAATAATGCAGTTTGCCTTCTGCTATCTCTTCTCGAACTTGGCCGAGTAGCTGCCGATGCGCAGCACATATACGCCCGCGGGCAGTGAGGCAATGTCGATGCACAGCTTCTCGCTATCCACCATCCGAGCCGATACCCGACGACCACGCATATCATATACCGCAGCCTGCTCGCCCACCCATGCGGACAGGGCTTCCACATGCAGCTCTGTCGTAGCAGGGTTGGGATACACTTTCATCCTATGCTGTAGGATGTCTTGCGTGCCCGAACCCAATGAAATACGAGAATAGATATAAAAATTGGCGTCCATCGAACGAGCCGGAATATCAGAAAGCGGGACAAAAGGCATCGGAGCAGCACCGGGAAGATAGCTCCCGACCAGATCGCCCTTGCCCTTCTTCGCAGGGCCGTCATCCAGTCCGAAACCTACGGCATGCCCCTCTTGCGTCTCCACGCGGCAGCCGATATAGAGAGCTTTCCCGGCAGGAATCACAAAAGGCGTTTCCAGTTCGGCAAGGTACATCGGCTCATCGTAATAGTCTTCCTCGCCGTCCACTCCATAGCCAAAGCTCAAATCCTCCTTGTGGATCGTAGGCAGAGCCTGCTCGTACAGGACTTCTGTCTGTTCCTTATTGCCCCATATACAGATGTAGAACTTGCTGGCTGCCACCTGCTCATAGTTCTTCTCATCTGCCGTAGGGTGGAAGTCTATTCTATTGATCGTATAGCCCACATAAGGCAACAGATCCTGCACATCGAAGAAGGAAGCGCAGGCCATGGTCATTCCATTAAAAGGAGTCAAAAAAGAATTATAAGTAGCTACAATACTGTCATTATCGATCACCAACTCTTCCGGCAACGCCCACGTAAGGATGTGTTCGTCTTTAGACTTGTCATTTCCTTTGGGAACTTGGGCGAATGCCATCGAGCCAAACACGAGAATGCTCGCAAGGAGCATAAGAAATCTTTGGTTTTTCATTTTCATCGAAATTATTTTTTGTTGCATTTGCATATATTTCTTTTGATTCATGCGCTGCAAAGGTAGCAGCAATAAGAAGAAAAGCGAATAAATTCAGTATAAACGAATTGAAGCCGAACAGGAGGAATAGACAACGGCCGAATCTTCGGATTTCTTTACTTTCCCGATATAGGAAGTATCCGTACCTTCGTGCTCGGCTGTGGCGACAGCCCATGCAGCGAATTAAGAAACGATTGTAGGCTGTTTCTTGCTCCCTGCACGATGTAGGAAGCCGTTGTCACGTGACAATCACTCCGTGCATGATGCAGGAAGCCGTTGTCACGTGACAATCACTCCGTGCACGATGCAGGAAGCTGTCGTCACCTGACAATCACGTCCTGCACGATGCAGGAAACGATTGTCAGCCGACAATCGTTTCGCGCACGGCTGTTTTGACCTTTCGTCGCCTGACAATGCTTATATAAAAGCTGTTTCAGGGGGCAGTGTCACTTGACACTGCTACCAATAACAGATTAATAATCAATCAAATACAACAAAAAAAGAAACACAAATGACTGTAGAAAATTTGCGTCTGCAGCGGCTCCAAAATTTGGAGCACTACCGTTTTGCCAAGAATGTGCTGACGCTCTGTCGCACGGCAAATATCGCTAAACTGAATCCCAAACTGCCCGAGCTGGAAAAGGCTATCGAAATGGAGGATTTGGCTCTGAATCCGCCCGTCGCGAACGAGCTGACGCCTCAGGTCATAGCCCTCGACGAGGAACGCGACAGAGCCTATCAGGCGCTGATGTCGCGCGTGCGTTCGTATGCTTTCGACGAGGACAGCCAGCTGCGCAACGCGGCAGCCAGAATCGAAGACGTGGCCGCTCGCTACGGCAACGTGATCCGAATGAACTATGACAAGGAGACGGCCGCGATAGAGAATTTCCTCACCGATCTCAAGGGCGAGAACATTCGCCCCCTCGTAACGAAACTCGGCGTGACGGCACTCGTTGACAGACTGGAAAAGAACAATAAGGCCTTCGCCGACTTCTTCCTCCGCCGTCTGAGCACCGACCAACGAGGCAAATATGACGTGAAGGCACTCCGTGCCGAGACCGACCGCACATTGGTAGCCGTGGTGCGCCGCATGGACTCCATCGACGACATGGAGCCGAGCCTGGAGATCCGTGCGCTCATCGAGCTCTACAACCGACTCGTGGCCAATCGCCGCGCCCTCTTGGCTCGTCGCGCCAGCTACGGAGAAGCAGCCGTGGAGAAGCGTCGTGCCGAGATCGCCGAGATGCTCCGCCCCCTGCTCGCCCGGATCGTGGAGGAGAAGAAGACGGCCGTCTTTGCCGGTCGCACCCTCGGCACGGGCAAGAACCGCCACTATCTCATCACATTCGTAGCCGAGAACGGCGACGAGGAGGATCGCTGGTACCGCATCAACGGGGAGCAACTCGTCTATGTGCCCGAAGACGAACTCCCCAAGCCGAAGAAAAAGAAGAAACCCGCAAGCAGCACGGACACTCCATCCGAGCCGCCCGTCCTGCCGGATCCATCGCAAGGAGGCAGCAGTAGCGGCGGTGGCGAGCAAGGCTCTACCGGCGGCGGACTCTGATCCCCCCGTGCCGTCCTGCCGGCCGCAGCAGCACAGGCAACCGAGTATAAAAGACAAAGGGGCTGTGACCAAATTCATTTTTGGCACAGCCCCTTTCAGGTACGTAAGAATCTATATTACGGGAGAACAATCCCTGTAAGAGCAGTCACGATGCCGTTTTCTTCATATATAGTAATCCGGAAGACGTCTTCATGCAGATCGGGATGCCTCAGAACCCACGCTCCTTTTATAGGTTGAGGCTTTGGCTTGGCTCTGTAATCAATTGCTTGCTCCATCTTTAGTTTAGGAACATTTTTCAGCTTGTCCAATGGCTCCCCAACCTTTATCTTAACCCGGCCTATATCGAGTGAGAAAACTTTATTCATAATAAAAAATTCTCCCAACTCATCGGCACCGAAACGGAAATAGGTATAGTTATTCTCTTCCTCACTTCCATAAATAAAGTTGCGATTGACTCCAAATTCCGATTCGTTTTCAGTCATCAGAGCCCCTTGAAAGCGTGATTTCTGAACAGCTTCAGGATAGACCTCGCCAAGCTGGAAGCCATTAACACTGAAAACAGTCTTCAGCGGAACTGTGGATCCCCCCAATTGAGCATATGAGGAGGAAACCGTAAAAAACAACATTAGAAGAAAAAAGATCTTCGAATATTTCATTCGTCGCATGGCGTTTCTATTTTTGATTGATTTTTTACTGTTGCATTTAAAAACTCTTCGGGATTACAATTTTTCCCATTTTTCCGCATGCTTAGATGAAGATGTGGGTTCGGTACATTATATGCATTTCCTGTAATCCCTGTATAACCGATTATTGTACCCTTTAATACTTTATCTCCCACTTTATAGGGTTTTTGAGTTGATGGATTAATCGCAATCGGACTTCCTGCCTGCAAATGCCAATAAGAATGCAGCACAACATCGCCATCAAATTCCGATTTAATCGTAATCCTATTCCCTGCATTATCTGTATCATTTTTGGGATCAGATAAGTAACTAGGGGGTAATTTTGTCTTAGTTGGATATTTACTATCTCTATCAGGTTGAGAACTGACGACCCGAGTTACAATTCCATCCATCATTGCGTAAACAGGAGTTCCGACCTCTGCATGCAGGTCAATACCATTATGGAATCTGCCATTAGGTCGAGTATAACCATACCGGCCAGCGGAGTATTTGTCTCCACTTGTCGGAGCAAGAGCCATAACAACCAACGGGTTAGATCTTTTCCCGTCTTTGCTCTCACATGGTTTGGGTTCTTCTTCGGGAGGTTCAACATTGCTACCTCCACCTCCACCACCGGACCCTGGATCTATTTCCAGCTCTGTCTGAAAATGAGTGTAGGTGTAAGTGCAATCGTAACCGACAAAACGCGTTCTTGTACTCCAATATGTAGTAAATATCCACACATGGTTTTGCAAATCGTATTCAAGACCGGTCCATGAATATGATTCTGAAACAAATTTAGCAACGCAATCATACCCCCTTGAACTATTTCCCTGATTTATCTCTTCAGAAGTTCTTTTGATAATCTTAGTGGCTAAGCCATCTTCAAATACATATCCATTAATGTAATCTCCATTGAGTTCATGATATTGCACTACACCATCGAACTGATTGGGGACAAAGCCCGGACGATGCACGAAAGATCTTCCTTCTTCAATAAATCTTTTCGATGGGATATAAGAGATGAAATAGGACCGTTCAGAACCGGTTGACAATGACTTTTCTATGGCTAAGTAAGTAGAGTTGGTCAGTTCCACTTCATCCCCTTCCAATAAAGAAGGATCCGAGTGAATTCCTTCTGTCAATAAAGCTATTTCCGCATCTATTGGCACTTCAAGGTATTCTTTATTCTTAGTAGGGCTGTAGCCTCGTACAGCAAACTCCCACTTTGGAGATAGACCTTCAAAGTACAAAGTCGTATCTGCGTCCGAAATAGAGCGTACTCTTGTTTCTTGATAGTCGCGTTCGAAAGACTTCTGCAGGCTTCTTGCCAAATCGGAAGAAAAAGGTTTTGTACCTAACATTGGCTCCTCAATTGTTGTTTGAGGATCATTTTTTACGCAACTGATACTTATTAGTACAGTTGCGAAAAAGACCGACAAAGCCCAACGGGCTTTGAATCTCACTTTTCTCATAAGTTTTAAAATTGTTTGTGATTTGCAAAATCTTTTGCCGGCACAAAGGTATCTTTTTTTTGATTAATATGTGTTTTTTTGTAATCGATGACACACTTGTGTACATTCCTTATCAAGCACAATAAAAGAAAGGATAATCCGTGAACGCTCTGCGGTCTAACGGTAGCGTACGGTCATGAGCAGGTGTGTACGCGCCTGTCCGCGGATCAGCTCGCCGGCGGATCCGATCGTGTCGGTATCGCGCCGAAGAAGGTGGTCGATGCGGCTTTCGACCTCCACTTGGGGCAGGGGGGCAATACGCACGAAGACGCCCAGACGGACTCCTCTGCCATAGAAAAAAGCTGACGAATAGTGGTGACGCGGATTGTGCACCGCTTCATAGAGCCGGTCGGCAAAGGAATCCGTATCGAATGCCACGGCGTCCATACTGCATACGCGGAGCAATTTCCCCCCGCTATAATCGGCACGCAAGGCAAAGCTCTTGCCTCCCGTCGGAGCCTGCCACACTTGCTGCTGCCCATCGAAGCTATTGCTCCGACTCCATTGCAACGAAGCCATCAGCCGCCACCGCTCGTCGAACATGTATCGCCCTCTCAGCCTGACGGCAAGGCTGCGCCGATAACGTTTGTCGGCGGTGCCTCGGATCCGGCAGCTCCACGAAAGGGCAGACAGGCTCTTCTCTCCTTCAAACATCCAGTACAAGGCTTCCGTTTTCTCTTTCCGACCGAAGCGTGGGACGAAACTGCCGTAGTAGTCCGCAAAAGCTCTGACCGTCCGGTCCGAAGGCAGCTCCCAAGCGGCTCTCCCCATCACGCCCCACTCATTGCCCGGGCGGCTGTAACGGGCAAAAGCTCCCCGGTAATACGACCAATAGTCGGCAGGGATATACCGGCCGACGAGCATATAGCTGCCACCGACGGGGTGCGTATAGCGCAACCCATTGATCGTCCCCACGGCACCGTTGGCGGCTCCGGCAAATTCGCCGAACAGCTCGGTTCCGCCCTGACCGAAGAGATAGGAGTAGTCGGCTGAGACAAGGGAGAAACGCTCCAGATCGGTCAGAGAGGCGATGCCCTGTGTGCCGACCGCTCGCAACAGGCGCAATCCGCCCCAGTGCAGATGCAGGAGATTGAAAGTCAGACGGAGTCGATCGTCCGTATAGCAGACGGAAGTGCCTGCGGTGGTCATCGTGGCAGCGTTTCGCCGCGCGATCTCGGCATCCGTACGATGCAGCCCGGTAAGGTAAATGGCTTTGATGGCACCGTCTTCGGTGACGGTGGCGTCTACCCCCTTGCGCGAATAAAATGCCGTCAGGGCCCATCGTCCTTGTGCAAGAGCGGTAGCAGCCCCGCGCATGAAGTTGTCCTCGGCATAGGTAAACGCACGTCGCAGCGTGGTCCCGCCACGAGGATAGGCGTAGGCCATTCCCATGAAAGAGGCCTGATTGACGAGCAGGCCGTATCCCATCCCTATTCGATAGTCCCCGAGTGCCACGGCTCGCACGGCACCCTTCCCTTCCATGAAGAAATGGGCGGAATAGCTGTCGAAGCCCTTTCGCCGCTTGTCGAAGGCCGGTTCTCCCCGGTCTTTGGACGCAGTAAGGCCTAAGGAGAAACGATTGCCCATAGCGTAGCTCCAGCGCAAACCGCCACCCCACGGATCGCCCCGATACGGATGCCGGCTATCCGGACGGTAGCCCTCCTGCCGCTGGAGGATGGCATCGGTATGCACCGATACATCGTGACGGGCATAAGACAGGATCTCGCGAAAAGAGGCGGCCGCCGGCTCGCTCCGCTTCTGCACCGTCAGCATCGGCCACAAGAGCAGACAGGTGCGTCTGTCCCAGCCGGCAATCTCATTCAGCACCCAAATGCTGTCGAACCCCTCGGGATGAGCATGTCGGTAGAGCAGGAAACGGCGGATCTGAAACTCATTGAGAAAGGGGAATTGCTCCAAGTCCTCCCGGGTAAGGGTATTGATGTCCAGCGGATGCTGCTTCTGCACCATCCACCGTTCCAGAAATTCGGCTCCCTCGTCCTCCCCGAGTGCACCTGATTCTATCTGCTCTGCTATGTATTCATCCCATTCGGGCACCACCGTCTGCCCACCGAGAGGCAAGGAGAGGAGGATAGCGCAAACGACCGTCAGTAGAGGCTTCATACCTTCCGGTAAATCCTACGCTGCTTCTGCTACCACATCAATGCAAGGCCGCCGCGCACGATGTCGGATGTCCCGGTATCGATAAAGACGGCGAAATTGTCTCTCAATGAGCAACTCAGTCCGACCCTAAGGCTAACGTTAAATCCGCCCTTTAGTTCTCTCGATGATGAACCGTTGTTTTCCGGGAAAAAGCTCGCCCCTACTGCACCTCTTGCATAGAGTTCGATATTCGGGTTGAGCCGCTTGTGCACGCCTGCTCCGGCTAAAAATCGAAACCGATTCTGCGCAGAATCATCAGAAAAAGGCAGGGATCTTTTGTCAGATACAGATCTGAATGCCGCCCAATCCAATTCCGCATAGATGGATAGCAGAAGCCCTTCTGCGAGTTGTTTTACGCCCCGTTCGTAGCCGACGGCAAAAGAAGCCGAAGCCCCTTCTACGTTATAATTATCCAGAGAGGGCAATCCGATTCCTGCCGGATAGCCGATGGCAACGTACACCATCTCCTTTTGGGGCGAGAAGATGAAATCCTTCGTCTCGGATTGCTCGGGTGCAGACTGTGCCTCGGCCCGAAGAGCCAAAACGGCAGTAAGAAATAAGAAAACAAGGGTTCGTTTCATAAGATCATTTGTGTGATTTTTCATTCAAAACGGGACAAAAATACGGAGAAACAGGCACTTTTTCCGCCAAATCCCTCGGCCAATCGAGCGATTTTCCCTCTCTTCCATTTTTCGCCGGAGGTTTCATGTTTATACTGCTTCCGTTGATCGATAACTTTTTTGGGGCGAATCCTTTCTGAGAAAAAGAAAGCCTGAATTGATATAGTCTGTATCTATGAAGCCATAAAAACATTCGATGATTTTTTCTTTGCCATGAAAAAAGCTGCACATATTTTTGCGACCGGAATAAACCAAACGGCATTAAATCACTCTTTCATAAAACGCCCCCCAACGGATGACAACTATTGGTAGGCAGGTGAGTGCACTCAAATAACGATATAATTTCCTCAGACCGTATATTTTTGGATATATAGGGCGGCAATTCTCTACAATTGTCGCCCATAATATTTTTATACGAGCCTGTCCCCTCCCCCGAAAACGACCGAACTTTCCTTTGCGGACAAATCCGCCTCTCCGAAGTTCACAGACCGGAAATGCTCTGATTGCGGAGTGTGTTTTCGGGAAAAGCGGCGCGAGAATTTTTTCGCTGTGGCGCGATAATTTTTCACTTCCCGAACCAAAACGACGTGTACTGAAAAAAGTTGTGACGTGTACTGAAAAAAGTTGACAGTTGGCGGGATAGTTCTACAATTGGTTTACTAGTTCTTTCTATAATTCTACTTTAGGT
>OHBE01001312.1_pt1 | contig 22105 bp, 18 predicted proteins | sample 1577231 | NCBI WGS metagenome assembly OHBE01 (sample SAMEA3541506, study PRJEB24748) | human gut metagenome | biome: human gut; feature: human-associated habitat; material: faeces | place: China | collected 2012 | reverse complement strand
GAATCCCTGTTATCCTAGAATCTTTTTCAGGTCCGCCTCCGGCGTGCTTGTCGGGGCGATGCCGTAATGCTCAACGAGGAAGTTCAGCACGTTCGGCGAGACGAAGGCCGGAAGCGTTGGGCCGAGCAGGATGTTCTTTATGCCGAGGTGGAGCAGCGTCAGCAGGACGTGGCCCGCTTCTGGCGCACCGGCCTGCTGGACACGGAGAGCAACGTCCAGTTCGGCGAGGGCGGCGCCGGCGCCTTTTCCGACGGCAAGCTGAACACCGGTACGAAGGATCTGCGCCACCGCTTCATTCTGGAGACGCTGGTCCGCTGCGGCGCACCGGATACCATTTTGACCGATGCCAAGCCCCACGTGGGCACCGACAAGCTCCACATCGCCCTGCAGGCCCTGCGGCAGGAGCTGGAGGCGGCCGGGGCGGACATACGCTTCAACGCCCGGCTGGAGCATATACGGATACAGGACGGCGCGGTCAGCGCCGTCACCGTCTGCCAGAACGGGCAGACCTATGACCTGCCCGCCCGCCATGTGGTCCTGGCTCTGGGTCACAGCGCCCGGGATACCTTTGAAATGTTGCATCGCGTCGGACTGTATATGGAGCCCAAGCCCTTCGCCATGGGTGTCCGCATCGAGCACCGCCAGTCGGCCATCGATGCCGCCCAGTACCGTTCTCTGGCGGGCCACCCGGCTCTGCCCCCCAGCACCTACAAGCTGTCCTGCCACCTGCCCAACGGCCGCAGCGCTTTCAGCTTCTGCGTCTGCCCCGGCGGGCAGGTGGTGGCCGCCGCCTCCGAGCCGGGGCGCACCGTAACCAACGGCATGAGCGTCTATGCCCGTGATGGGGAGAACATCAACGGCGCGCTGCTGGTGAATGTCACGCCGGCGGATTTCCCCTCGGACCATCCCCTTGCAGGAATTGCCCTCCAGCGGCAGCTGGAGACGGCGGCCTACGCCCTCACCGGCGGCTTTGCCGCCCCCTGCCAGCGGGTGGCGGACTTCCTGGCGGGCCGTCCCTCCGCCGGACCGGGGACCGTGCGCCCCAGCTACCGCCCCGGCGTGGTCTATACCGACCTGCGCCGCTGCCTGCCGGATTTTATCAGCGAGACGCTGGCCCTGGCCCTGCCGGTCCTGGGCCGTCAGCTTCGGGGCTACGATGACCCGGACGCCCTGCTCACCGGCGTGGAGACGCGCTCGTCCTCCCCGGTGCGCCTGGTGCGTGACGCGCACTATGAAGCCAATATACGCGGCATATTCCCCTGCGGCGAGGGGGCCGGCTATGCCGGCGGCATCCTCTCCGCTGCCGCCGACGGAATGCGCTGCGCGGAAAAACTCCTGGAGGTATATACAACATGAGAAAGATCGCCATCTACGACAGCTTCACCGAGCCCAAGCACCGCCGGCTCATCGACGAGACAGCGGCCCGCGCCGGCTTCACCGTGGACTACTACGCGGCCCCCGCCATCGTCCCCGCGGACAAGCGGGGTGACTATGAGGTCATCTACGGTATGCCCAAGCCCGGTGAATTAAAGGACTTCGTGAACCTCAAGTGGTTCTGCGGCAGCTTTGCCGGCGTGGACGCTTATCTGGACGACAGCCTGTATCCCTCTCCCGAGGTCATGCTGTCCAACTCCTCCGGCGCCTACGGTGTCACCATCGCCGAGCACATGGTCATGGTCACGCTGATGCTCCTGCGCCACGCCCCGGCCTACTGCGCCGACCAGGCCGCCGACCGCTGGGGCCGGGTGCTTCCCATGCGCTCCATTATGGGCAGCACCATCACCGTCGTGGGCACCGGCGATATCGGCACCGAGTTCGCCCGCCGCGCCAAGGCCATGGGTGCTGCCGCCGTCCGCGGTGTCCGCCGCACCAAAAAGGCCGCCGACCCCGCCTTTGACGAGATCCATACCAACGACGAGCTGGACGCCCTCCTGCCGGATACGGATATCCTGGCCCTGGCCCTGCCCGCCACCGGTGAGACGAAGGGGTTTCTCTCCGCGGCGCGCCTCGCCCTGCTGCCGAAGACCGCCTATGTGGTCAACGTGGGCCGCGGCAGCGCCATCGACCAGGCCGCCCTTCTGGACGCCCTGAACCACGACCGTCTCGCCGGCGCGGCTCTGGATGTGTTTGAGCAGGAGCCCATCCCCGCCGGCGACCCGACCTGGACGGCGAAGAACCTGCTCATCACCCCCCACATCTCCGGTCAGATGAGCCTGGGCTACACCCGCGATCGAAACGTGCAGCTTTTCTGTGAGGACCTGGAGCGCTACGGTCGGGGTGAGAAGCCCCTGCGTCTGGTGGACCGTCGGATCGGCTATTGAACAGCCACCTGTGTGCGCCCCCTGTGCAGGGGGCGCACATGAAGACGACCGTCCGGGCCTTCGTTTTCTGCCCTGAAAAGGGGGGGCTGGAAGGAAGGGAAAGAGAACCTGCCCACAGCAGCGCATACAGGGTACATGAAAAGTGCGCGAGCAGCGCATACAAAGTATAAAGAGCGTATAGAAAAGGTACAGACATTGTATCATATACTGCCAAAGAAATTTGCTGTGCCGGGAGGTGAAAAGCATGGGAGAGCGCATCATACTGCACTGTGATCTGAACAGCTTTTACGCCTCTGTGGAGCTGCTGGACAAGCCCGCTTTGTGGGAGGTCCCGGTGGCCGTCTGCGGCGACCCAAGGACCCGCCACGGCATCATTCTGGCCAAGAATGAGCCCGCCAAAAAGTACGGAATACAAACGGCTGAGACGGTCTGGCAGGCCAAAAAGAAGTGCCCCGGCCTCGTGCTTCTGCCGCCCCATCACGACCTGTATAAAATGTGGTCCGTCCGCGTCAATGACATCTACGAGCGCTTCACCGACCTGATCGAGCCCTTCGGCATCGACGAGAGCTGGCTGGATGTCACCGGCAGCCTCCACCTCTTCGGCGGCGACGCGGAAAAACTGGCCAATAAAATTCGAAAAACAGTCAAAAATGAGACTGGATTAACAATTTCTGTTGGTGTTTCATTCAATAAAGTGTTTGCGAAACTGGGCAGCGATATGAAAAAACCGGACGCCACAACGGTTATTCCTGCTGATGGGTGGCAGGATATCGTTTGGCCGCAGCCGCTGGGCAACCTGTTGTACGCCGGCCGCGCCGCCACCCAGACCCTGAAAAAATACGGTATAGAAACCATCGGTCAGTTGGCCGCCTGCGACCCCGCCATGCCCGAGCAGCTGCTGGGAAAGATGGGCCGCCAGCTGTGGGAATACGCCAACGGTCTTGACAAAAGTCCCGTCAAGCCCCGCCACGCCGCCGATCCGGTCAAGTCCGTGGGCAACGGCACTACCTTCCCCGATGACCTGGTGCGCTGGGAACAGATCTGCGCCGGCTTGATGCCTCTGTGCGACAGTGTGGCCGCCCGCCTGCGCCGCCACGGCCTGTATGCCGGCGGCGTCAGCGTGACGCTGAAAGACGTATCGTTCAAAACATTCAGCCGCCAGACCCGTTTGGATGCGCCTACCCATCTGGTCCGGGATATTTACCGTGCGGCTGCGGACCTGGCCCGGCAGCTGTGGAAGCCGCCTGCCCGCCTTCGCTCCATGACCGTAACGGCGCTGTACGTCACCGAGACGTGCAGCACTTTCCAACAGTTGGATCTGCTGGACAGTACCGCTCAGGCCTGCGGTCAGCGGCAGGAGCAGCTGGAGGAGGCCGTGGACGCTATCCGCCAAAAATACGGCAGGACGGCCATTGCCTTCGGCAATGGCGAGGAGGGTGAGGTCCTTCCGGAGGAGGAACTGTAACACGGACGACGCTGCCGTCCGTGTTCTTTTCGTATAGGGACATTCCCACAGGGCATAGGGTGTTGTGAAAGGAGCGATGCGTATGCTGTCTGCTGCACTGTTGCTGCTGTGCAACAGCCTGTTTTTGTCCCTGCACCTGACCGGTAGCGCCGGGTCCTTCCCCAAGCCCCTGTCCGCCGCCCGGGAGAGGGAGTGCCTGGAGCGCTGTGCCGCCGGAGATTTGGAGGCCCGGAATATACTGGTGGAGCACAATCTGCGCCTGGTGGCCCACATCATCAAAAAGATGTAGTCCAAAATGCCAATCGGAAAGCTGGAACGCGGAAAAATACAAGGCGGAAGATGCCTCGGCGGAGGATTGGTGGCGTACATCTTCCCTAAGTATTGCGCCACCAAATGCGGGACAACTGCTGTCCGGCGGTCTGAGAGTAGACAGCTATAACCGGCATCTGGACATTGTGTATCAGACGTACCTCCTATTGGCATAGGGGACAAGCAGAGTAGTACATAACAGGAATACAACGAAGCCCGGAAAGCCAAGGTATAGGCATTCCGGGCTTTGGGTGTATTACGTGTTAGGATACTAAGTCAGTTAATGATAGCAGTACAGCGAATGGTGGAGCAAATTAGGATGTATTCACAGAAGATATTTATAATAAAAAAGTATAATTAGCAACTAGATCAATCAATTTTTTTAATTACAGATTCAGGAGAATCGTTGCTTGTCATGACTTTTAATAGCCCGTCTCCATATTTGCTGAACATCATAATAGGAACCATTATGCTATCTCGGATAACAACGCTAGAGATATCTGTTTTTTTTGCATTTACAAATGTTTTATAACGAATCTCACCAGTTGCATAATCTAGTTCAAAGTTTCCATTGATTAAACCGGAATTTGCTCTATGTAAGAACTCGGAAACGACAGAAATTTTTGCTCGTTGTGCACGATTATGTAAAATCGCATAAACCAAATAGCGGTCGTCCAAAAGATGAATAAGGATTTTTAACGAACCGATACTATTATCCATATTTACAGAAAAAAAGAAAAAATTTCCATCGGCATTGTATTCGTATTTTAATTTTAGACTATCTAATTCTTGCTGTATAGATTGCTTAAGTTCATTCATAATTCGACCTCCATCAGTTTAGCCTCAAATTTTCTAACAAAAAAAGTTTCAACGTTGTCACTGAAAAGAGCGATTCCAAATGCGAGAATTGAAATGGAATCATTCCCTATGGACAACAATTCGTGATGATACAGAACAAATTGGACAATTATAATTACTATTTCTACTGCCCATGTAATGGCAAGAACTAAATGCTTCGTTTTGCTATGATTGGATAGGAGTACTTTTTTATCTTCATCTAGGATGACAGCCTGTGAAATCCAAGCATTAATTCTTCTATTAATATTCCCACTTAGCACAAATAATGCTAATCCAACGGCTAAGGTACTAAGGCCTCCCATAAAAAGGACCAGAAGTTGTTCATATGGAACTAGAACTAGACGAAAAACTATCCCTATAACCATATAGAGAAAAGTTACGGATATAATCCAATTATTATCCCGCTCTCTATCTAATTCCGGTAGCAGTTCATTAATATGAGACGAATATGTTTGTGAAATAAAATCATAATCTTCAGGCTTCAATTGGTTGCCATCGTCTATATTTTGAAGCAAATCATCTCTTTGATTCTTGTCATAGGGAAACGCATTGGGCGCTAACTTTTTAAATATTCTCCCCAAATCATTTCTGTTGATTTTTTTGATTTTATTTTCAATATTATCAGAAGCTGTCCTGTTGCTCTGATCTTGTTCTATTATAATGTTCACAGCAAATCCATGCTCCTAACTAGAAGTTTTGTATATTGTGGTACGCATAAATATATGACAATCGAAGGGTGATTAAGAATCTGTCGATATTTTTACATATTATATATTGTTTTCGGGCAGAACGCAATAACAATTGGATGTTATGCAGATTAGAGGCGAAAAAGAGACGGTGCAAACCGTCTCTTTCCTCATATAAACAAAAGCGAATGGAAAGGAGGAACGCCCATGGCTGTATTCAGAGTGGAGAAAACACGGAACTACACCGTCATGTCAAATCACCATCTGCGGGATAAGTCGCTTTCGCTAAAGGCCAAGGGGCTGCTGTCCCTGATGCTGTCGCTGCCGGAGGACTGGGACTACACCACCAAGGGACTGGCGCGCATCTGTAAGGATGGCGTGGACAGCATCTGTGCCACGGTGCGGGAACTGGAGGGCGCGGGGTACATCGTGCGGGAGCGGGAACGCCACGCGGACGGTACACTGGGCGGCATCGAATATACCATTCTGGAGCAGCCCAGAGAGCCGGAGCCACCTAAACGGGAAAATCCCGTTCAGGTGGAAAATGCCGGTGACGCACCTAAACGGGCTTTTCCTGAACAGGTAAAACCTGTCCTGGGAAAACCTGAACAGGAAAATCCCGCGCAATTAAATATAGAAGAACAAAGTAAAGAAGAATTAAATACGGATCTTACAAAATCCTTCCCTTCATTCCTTCGAGAGCGTAAGTTTGCACAGGAGGATGAGCTGGAGAGAAGGAACAGCTATCGAGCGCAGATCATGACCAATGTGGACTACGATTATCTCGTCGGCTATACAGAGGTAGATCGCGCACGGTTGGACGAGCTGGTGGGGCTGATGCTGGATACCGTGTGCTCTACCAAGTTCTCCATTCGCGTGGCGGGAGAGGAACTGCCAGCGGAGGTAGTGCGTTCAAGGCTGCTGAAGCTGACCGGCGCGCATCTGCTGTATGTACTGGATCGGATCAGGGAAAATACTACCGACGTGCGCCATGTGAAGCCATATCTGCTGACCGCGCTGTATAACGCACCGCTGACCATGGATAACCACTATGCTCTGATGGTGGGCCATGATCTTAGCGGCGGGAGCGGGTAGAACGGAATACTGTCAGAGCAAGAGCCGGAAGGCTCTTTTTTTGTTGCACGAAATGGAGGTGTGCTTTTGAAAACCATTGCACTGGCAAATCAGAAGGGCGGCGTGGGGAAAACCACCACAGCTGCCAGCTTGGGTGTCGGCCTTGCCCAGCAGGGCAAGAAAGTCCTGTTGGTGGACGCCGACGCCCAGGGCAATCTCACCCAAATGCTGGGCTGGCGGCAGCCGGATGAGCTTTCCCCTACACTGGCCGACCTGATGACCAAGACCGTCAATGAGGAACCCATCGCGTCCGGCGAGGGGATCCTGCACCATGCGTCCGGCGTCGATCTTGTTCCCGCCAACATTGAGCTGTCGGGACTGGAGGTGACGCTGGTGAACATCATGAGCCGGGAAACGGTGCTGCGGCAGTACTTGTCCACGGTGGCACCGGCCTATGACTACGCCATCATCGACTGTATGCCCTCGCTTGGGATGTTGACCATCAATGCACTGACAGCGGCGGACAGCGTTATTATTCCGGTGCAGGGGCAGTATTTGGCCGCCAAGGGACTGGAGCAGCTTATGCGTACCATCGCCCGCGTCAAGCGGCAGATCAATCCCCATCTGACGGTGGACGGTATCCTGCTGACCATGATGGACAGCCGTACCACGCTGGCTAAGGAAATTAGTGAGCAGTTACGCAGGAACTACGGCAGCCGAGTATTCGCCAGCGAGATACCCCGTTCTATCCGCGTGGCGGAGATCAGCGTCACAGGAACCAGCATTTATGAGCATGACCCAGAGGGGAAAGCGGCACAGGCGTATGCCGCACTGACGAAGGAGGTGTTGCAGCTTGGCCCGCAAATTAAACGGCATAGAGCTGACCCGGTACGATGACTTGTTCAAAACAGACGCAGAGCGGGAGGCAGACCAGCAGGAGCGTGTGCAGATCGTGCCGGCGGAGCAGGTATTTCCCTATGCGCGGCAGCCGTACTCCGTAGACCGGCCCAGCGCCGATCTGGTGCGGCTGATGGACAGCATCGAGCGCACCGGCATTGCCGAGCCGCTGATCGTCCGTCCCCGCAGCGAGGGAGGGTATGAGATTATATCCGGCCATCGGCGCGACTACTGTGCTAAGGTGGTGGGGCTGGACACCCGCCCGGTCATCGTGCGCAATTACAGTGACGAGGACGCGGACATTCTGGTGGTGGACTACAACATCAACCGGGAAAACCTGCTGCCCAGCGAGAAAGCAAAGGCGTATAAGCTGAAGCTGGATGCCATGAAGCGGCAGGCAGGGCGACCGGCAAAGAATGAGGACCAATTTGGTCCCCATTCTTTGCAAGGAAAATCCAAGGAGATTTTGGCAGAACAGGTCAAGGAGAGTACAACGCAAATCCAACGGTTTATGAATCTCAACAAGCTCATTCCGCCGCTGATGGAGGCGGTGGACACGGGAAAGCTGAAATTCGTTCCGGCAGCCGACTACATCTCCCACCTGACCGAGAAAGAACAGACCTATCTCCAGTTCCTCATGGAGCGGGACGAGGTGTCGCCGTCCGTGGATCAGGCCCAGCGGCTCAAGCAGATCAGCGCGGAGGGGAAGCTGGAGAACAACATCATCGACCTCATTATGCGGGAGGAAAAGCCGCTGGAGCGGAAGGTGACGCTGCGGAACGACCGGCTGCAAAAGTACTTCCCTGCCAGCTATACCCCCAAGCAGATGGAGGAGGTCATCATCAAGCTGCTGGAGGGCTGGCATCGGCGCAGGCAGCAGGAGCAGGCACGGTGAGGAGGCTGGTTATGCGAAGGAATGAATTGCCCGATTTCTGCTTATCCACGCTGCCCTCTACAGGGCAGCTCATCGTTCTCAAGAGGGGTGAGCGTGGCTACTACGCCTCCGACTGGGATACGGGGAATCGGGAGGAAAATCAGAATATCGCTCGAGAGCATAATCGGCGGCGGGGCATTTCTGACATACAGGAGGCCGCCATGCGTGCCGGGTCTATGTTCGGTTGGCATACGCCGGGAGCAGACCCGCAGTGGTATTTGGACAACGCCAGATACGTGAACGCGATCATGGCAAAGGGCCACATCAAAGACCCTGTTATGAGTATCTACTATCCGGTGGACGATTTTCTGCTGCGATATGAGGTCATGGGGAAAGAAAAACTATATCTGCCGGTATCGGCGCTTCCGAAGGAGCTGCTGGGCGCAAGGTCACAGTTTGTCATGCAGCCGGATCTGGTCTGCGGTGTACCTGCCATGCCGGTGAAGGCGCAGCAGGCACAGAACGGCAGCTACACCATGGATCTGGAAAGCGGCAGCTATGTCATTGGTGAGATCATCAATGCGGACTATAAGATCACGGCGCGGGTGCGTGTGGGAAACGCCGAGTTTGTTTTAGGTGAACACCCGAAAGCGCCCTCCCCGTTTGTTACCTGGCAGCGCAACTGCAAGAATGATGGAGATGGGCCGCCCAACTTCTTCTGGGGACATTACGGGGCAGACCGTGCGGCGATGATCGAGGACTTCTGTGAAAGGACAGGCAGCGAGTATCAGGAGCAAAAGGAGAGGCAGGCGCAGTGCGAGAAAAGCCGTATAGCACCGAAAAAGGAACGAGGTGAAGAAAGATGACAGACCGTGAGCCGGTAAATATCATGGGCGTTATCGCCTTTCCGGAGCCGGATAAGAGCAAACGCCGGATTCGCTTTATTGATGCGGAGTACAATACGCTGTTCTACATTCTAGACGGGGCCAGTATCGTCATGACGCGGATGGATGGCGGCAGCGTGATACGGCCCTGTACCTATATCGATGACTACCATACGCTGATCGGCAGCGAGGTCTATCATATTTGTGAGTTTGCGGAGGTAGCGCAGCGGGCAGGCACGGTGTATGAGCCGCTTGATCCAACACAGCAGCCAGCGGACGCTGGCTGCTATGAGATATATCAGATCGACAACGTGGCCAAGGTGGACTACGCCTTTATGCGATATGAGCGTGCCAAGGGAAAACTGCGCGCTGCCCATTACCGCAAAGCCTTTGCCGGAGTGCTGGCCCCCAACATGACGCTGGATAAGCTATACCGAAAGCACAATGCGGACACACGGCCTTTCTGCCAGCGAATGCGCTCCTTATCGGAGAGCGATGTGATCGTAGTCAAGCGCGGCGGTGAGAGAAAGGCTTACTATGTGGATGCTGTGGGTTTTCAGGAGGTGCCGAACTTTTTGAAGGGACTGCAAAAGCTGAAAGAACGGGGCGAAGCACGGTAGTCGAAAACCAATGCTCCCAACATTTTTGAGGAAGGAGGCAATGCCTTGGCAAGTAAATTTCAATTCATTACGGAGTTATATAGCCGCACACTGACAAGACTGACCGGCGATTATGAGAGCTGGACGGGCTTTTTGCGCTCGGCCTGCTATAACTATAAATGTCCGTTCGACGAGCAAGTCCTGATTTATGCCCAGCGGCCTGACGCCACGGCGGTGCTGGAGTTGGAAAAATGGAACCGGCAGTTTGGCCGGTGGGTCAACGCGGGAGCTACCGGCATTGCGGTCATTGACGAAGCCCGTGGAAAAGGGCGGCTGAAGCACTACTTTGACATCACGGACACCCATGCCGCACGCATCTCGCGGCCCGTTCCCATCTGGTCGATGGAACCGGCCTACACGGAGCCGGTCATCGAGACGCTGGAGGCCACCTTTGGTACACTGGCCGAAAAGGATAATTTGCCGGACGCCATACTGTCCGCCAGCCGCAACGCTGTGGTGGATAATATGCCGGACTATTTGCGGGATCTGCTGGATTGTCGCGGCGGCAGTATGCTGGAGGAGCTGGACGCACTGAATGTAGAGGTCACATACAGGCGGGCGCTGGAGAGCAGCGTTGCCTATATGCTGCTGACCCGGCTTTCTCTGCCTGCCGCAGCCTACATACTGCCGGAGGATTTTGAGGACATTTATTCCTTCGACACACCCACGACGATCAATGCACTGGGTATCGCCACCAGCGATATTGCGGAGATGGGTCTGCGGGAGATCAGCCGGACGGTGATGCAGGCGCGGCGGGAGCAATTTTTTGCAAAGGATGCACAAATCGACTATGATGTGGGCAAAGGACAGAATAGCGGCGAAACGGAAAGGAGTGTTGAGCATGGAAGTGACATACAGGATGCAGGAGGGCTTTCGCCTGCCGAACCTGCTGCTGCCCCAAGAGGCGGAGGTGCATCTGGGCAAGTACGCGGAGTTGAGAAGGCAGTACATCAAGAAGCACCGCAGGGTGCTGTATACGAATCTCAAGACCAGAGGTCAGTTGGCGGCACATCTGGCGGAGATCGAGACGGCGGCGGAGAAGATGGTGACGCGGCTGGTGGCGCAGATGGCGCAGAACGAGGGCGTGACGGAGGAGCTGAAAGCCGCCGATCCCCAGCACTGGACGGGGCTGATGAACAACCTGAAGCACAGCGCGGAGGAAACGGTGCTGAACGATCTGATCTACAGCTGAATAGTACAGACGAAAACGCCGGGAGCGCAGAGCTTCCGGCGTTTTTGGATGAACACCTCATTGAAGCGATCCTATTGGACGACGGTGGGCGCAAGCATACGCGGCAGGAGATATTTGCGTATTTTCAAGCCAACAGGGATATTGCGACACGCACGGAATTCCTGAAAAACAGCTACAACGATATATGGGTGGAGGTGCTGGCCGGTACGGACAAAGTGCGGGTGGGCTACCACGCCCAGCAGGACGGGCTCCTGATGTGGGAGGGCAGCTACCTCTCCCGTACATCGGAGTCCGTTTTTTCGTGGGGCGTGGTCACGGAAATGACCGAAAACCTTATTGAGCGGGGCGCGTATAAGATCAAGCTGGGCTTGCAGAACGCGCCGGTGATGGCGGAGCAAATGTCCCTCTTTGGCATGGGCGGCGGCACGGCGGTCTATGAAGTGCCGGAGACGCAGCGAACGGGTGAGCTGTTCCCTACCCGCCCGGTGCCGCAGGCGGTTATCGACCAGACGCTGTATACGGCGGGCAACAGCCGCGGCAGCGCGGAGCGGATCGCGGTGTTCTATATGCGCCAGCGTCCGGAAGCGGAATGTATTGCTTTCCTGCGTCGTGAGTTTGGCGCGGAGAACGGGCGCGGCATTGAATATGAGGGTAAGAAATATGCCGTGTGGTTCATGGAGGACGGTATCCATCTGGCGTAGGGAGACAGCATCCGCACCGGCCACAGCCGCACCACGGTGACGTGGGAGCAGGCGTCGGTGCGAATATTGGAGTTGCTGGAGGCGGGAACATATCTTTCGGCGTCAGAGCTGGAGCAGGCGCAGGACAAGGTGCTGCTTGAGATGGGTGACGCCCTGCTGATGACCGCCCGCGATTTGGCCCAAGAGGGCCGCGCACAGGGCCTGTTCCCTCAGACGCTGGCCATCCACGACCAGCGCAAGGGCTATCCGGAGCTGGACGAGGATATGGTGGCCTTTGCCAAGAGTGAGGGCGGCCTTGCGGCTTTGGCTGAGGAATACCATGCTTTTTTGAGTGCCTATGAACAGGATCGCAGCATCATGCGCTTTCGACTGTCTGAGTATAATACACACCGGATCGGTGTGGCGCTGGACGGAATTGACCTGCCGGAGCGCAGCTTTATCGCGCAGCAGGATTTCCTGCGCCGGTGCAAAATGTTCATCACACAGGATGAGATAGACCAGTTCTTCCTGGCGGAGTCTGTGGACAGCCGCTTGGACGTGTATGCCTTTTTCTGCTATCCCCACACGAAGGAGGAACAGCAGAAATTCATCAAAAGCCGTTTTGGTGAGTACAGCGGCGGCGGGCGCGATGGATATGACTATACGAAAACCTATAAGGGACTGACCTATCAGCGGGAATATGCCGGGAAACAGTATGATGAAGTCAAGCTGAGCATTCCCAATGTGGTCAAGGAGTATGAAAGGCTCATCGCGCAGAAGCGTTTCCCCGGCGAGGATGCCATTGCCGCAATTCCGCAATATGAACGGCGGCAGTTGGCGCGGACAGTGTATTTCGGCTTTTCCGACGCATCAGACGATGTGCCGAGACCGTACCCCAAGGGCGCGGACTACTATGACGCCGTTCCCGTCATTGAGGAGCAGTTGGCAGATAAGGCGAAAGCGGCGGAAATGCTGGAAGCCCTGACATCCTATTTGGATGGCATGGACGAGGGAGACCGGCACTATGATTCCTGCCAGCAGGCAAAGGAGCAGCTTTCCGAATACGTCAACGGCACGCTCAGCCTGTTCAACCATCGGCACAACAGTGGATTGCGGCAAGCGGAGCGGGAAGCGACACCCATAACCCCCACCGGGGAAGCGGGGGTCACGGAGGAACCGGCACAGGAGCAAGAAATATCCCCGCTGCCGCAGGTACAGCAGAGAGAGGAGGAAGCACCGCAGGGACAGGCGGCGATGCCGCCTGTCCCTCACCTGCCGAGAAAAAAAGAGAGGCTGGAGGCCGCCGCCCCGCTGTCGGCGGGCGGCGTCAACTACCGCATCACTGACGACGGCTTGGGCGCAGCACCGCCCAGTCAGCGGTATGCCAACAACGTGGCAGCGATACGGCTTTTGAAGAGGGTGGAGGCGGAGAATCGCGCCGCCACGCCGGAGGAACAGGAGGTTTTGGCCAAGTATGTGGGTTGGGGCGGTCTGGCGGACTGCTTCGATCCCAAGCACAGCCGGTATGAGGGATTGAAAAGCCTGCTGTCCGAAACAGAGTACGCCGCGGCGCGGGAATCCACGCTGACCGCCTTCTATACGCCGCCTGTGGTGATCCGCAGCATCTACGCCGCGCTGGGGCAGATGGGCTTCCGGCAGGGCAACGTGCTGGAGCCTGCCTGCGGCGTCGGTCATTTCCTCGGTATGCTGCCGGAGAGCATGGCGGAGAGCAAGGTCTACGGCGTGGAGCTGGATGACGTTTCAGGACGCATCGCCCGTCAGTTGTACCCACGCAGCAGTATTTCCGTTCGCGGCTATGAAAAGATGGACTTCCCCGACAACTTCTTTGACGTGGCTGTGGGCAACGTTCCCTTTGGTCAGTTCAAGGTGCAGGATCGCCACTATGACCGGCTGAATCTGTCCATCCATGAGTATTTCTTTGCCAAGACGCTGGATAAGGTGAGGCCGGGCGGCGTGGTGACGTTCGTTACCTCCAGCTACACCATGGACAAACGCACCTCTAACGTGCGGAAGTACATTGCCCAGCGGGCGGAGCTGTTGGGCGCGATTCGTTTGCCCAACGATACCTTCAAGGCGGCAGCGGGTACGGAGGTGGTATCGGATATTCTGTTCCTGCAAAAACGTGACCGCATGGTGGACATTGAGCCAGACTGGGTGCAGTTGGGGACGAATGACGACGGTATCACCATGAACCGTTATTTCATCGACCACCCGGATATGGTGCTGGGCGAGATGAAAATGGTATCGGGACCGTATGGCCCGGAGCCCACCTGTGTGCCGTTTCCGGAGCAGCTGCTGGACAGCCTCCTTGCCAACGCCGTGCAGAATATCCACGGTGAAATCACCGCCTATGAACGCGAGGAGGAGTTGGAGGGAGAAGATCAATCCATCGCGGCAGATCCCACCGTCCGCAATTTTTCCTATACGCTGGTGAATGACAAGCTCTATTACCGTGAGGACAGCCGCATGAACCCGGTGGAGGTGTCCAAGACTGCCGAGAGCCGTATTCGCGGCATGATCGGTCTGCGGGATTGTGTGCGGACGCTGCTGGAGTACCAGACAGAGGACTATTCGGATGACATGATACGCCAGCAGCAAGCAAAGCTGAACGACCTCTATGACCGCTTTACCCACGACTATGGGCTTATCAATTCTCGCGGCAACGCCATTGCCTTTGATCAGGATAGCTCCTATTTCCTGCTGTGTTCGCTGGAGGTGCTGGATGAGGAGGGCGGCCTGAAGCGGAAAGCCGACCTGTTCACCAAGCGCACCATCCGCAGCCACCGGCCTGCCGAGAGGGTGGACACGGCGGTGGAAGCGTTGGCACTGTCCATCGGAGAGAAAGCCCACGTGGACATGGCGTATATGAGGCAGCTCACCGGCAAGGACGAGGATACCCTGTTCGCAGACTTGCAGGGCGTCGTCTTTCTGAACCCTGATTACGGGGAAAGGGGCGGCGAGAAATATCTGCCCGCCGACGAGTATCTGTCCGGCAACGTGCGGCGGAAGCTGGCAGAGGTGCGGGCAAAAGCGGAAACAGAGCCGCAGTACCTTCCCAATGTGGAGGCATTGGAGAAGGTGTAGCCCGTGGACTTGACCGCCAGTGAGATCTCCGTGCGGCTGGGTGCCACATGGCTGGATCCGGCGTATATCCGGCAGTTTATCTTTGAGACGCTGGACACATCCCGCCGTGCACGGTGGGACATTAAGGTGCATTACTCCCGAATCACCGGCGAGTGGCGCATCGAGGGCAAGAGCAAGGATAGCTATAATGTCAAGGCGTACAGCACCTACGGTACGTCGCGGGCCAGTGCCTACGACATCATCGAGAGCAGTCTGAACTTAAAGGATGTCCGTATTTTCGATTACCAGTACGACTCGGACGGACGGCGTGTGGCGGTGCTCAACAAAAAGGAAACAGCCATTGCACAGGGTAAGCAGGAGCTGCTGAAGGAGGCGTTTTCTGAGTGGATATGGAAAGACCCGGAACGGCGGGAGAAGATCTGCAAGGCATACAATATCCTGTTCAACAGCAACCGCCCACGGGAATACGACGGCAGCCACATCAACTTTTCCGGCATGAATCCGGAGATCACCCTGCGGAAGCATCAGGTGAACGCCATCGCCCACATCCTCTATGGCGGCAACACCCTGCTTGCACACGTAGTGGGGGCAGGGAAGACGTTCGAGATGGTGGCGGCGGCGATGGAATCCAAGCGGCTGGGGCTGTGCCAGAAATCTCTCTTTGTGGTACCGAACCATCTGACGGAGCAGTGGGCCAGCGAGTTCTTGCAGCTCTATCCTGCCGCCAATGTGCTGGTGGCCACGAAAAAGGATTTTGAAACAAAAAATCGCAAGAAGTTCTGCGGACGCATCGCCACCGGCGACTACGACGCCGTCATCATCGGACATAGTCAGTTCGAGAAGATACCCGTCAGTATCCAGCGGCAGCGGGCAATTCTGGAGCAGCAGATGGACGAGATCATCCTGGGCATTCAGGAGGCAAAAAATGCCCATGCGGAGAACTTCACCATCAAGCAGATGGAAAAGACCCGCAAGGGCTTGCAGAATAAGCTGGACAAGCTGAACGACCAGAGCCGGAAGGACGATGTGGTCACGTTCGAGGAGCTGGGCGTTGACCGGCTGTTCATCGACGAGAGCCACTACTATAAAAATCTGTTTCTCTATACCAAAATGCGGAATGTCAGCGGTATCGCGCAGACCGAGGCGCAGAAATCCAGCGACCTTTTCATGAAGTGCCGGTACTTAGACGAGATCACAGGCGGACGGGGCGTGGTGTTCGCCACCGGTACGCCTATCTCTAACAGCATGGTGGAGCTATACACCATCCAGAGGTACTTGCAAATGGGAGCGTTGCAGGAGCAGGGCTTCCAGCATTTTGACGCATGGGCTGCCAACTACGGCGAAACGGTCACGGCTATCGAGCTTGCCCCGGAGGGCTATACTTTAGTAAGACGATAAATAATGCGTTCCTAAATTGAAAATAGGATATCAAAATCGGTTTTGGAACTTCAAGAATTTTTTTGATTTTCTTGAAAAACAGTTCCGCTTTGTACCCCTATTTTCTCCTATTAGTAGAGGGAGTAATACTTTTAATACTAAACAGATTACATAAGGAAAGGAGGTTAAGAGAATGTCAAGGACTTCAAAGATTACAGCACTTTATGAGCGTTTATCAAGAGATGATGACCTTAATGGTGAGTCAAATTCAATAACCAACCAAAAACAATACTTGGAAGATTACGCCCGAAGAAATGGCTTTACGAATATCCGCCATTTTACTGACGATGGTTTTTCGGGTGTGAATTTCAATCGTCCGAGTTTTCAGGAGTTGATTAAGGAAGTAGAAGCAGGAAATGTCGCAACGATTATTGTTAAGGATATGAGCCGATTAGGACGAAACTATCTGCAAGTCGGCTTTTATACGGAAGTTCTGTTCCCACAGAAAGATGTCCGTTTTCTTGCAATAAACAACAGCATTGACAGTAATAATGCTTCTGATAATGACTTTGCCCCATTTTTGAATATAATGAACGAATGGTACGCCAAAGACACAAGCAATAAAATCAAGGCTGTGTTTGACGCCCGTATGAAAGACGGGAAGCGTTGCAGTGGTTCAATCCCTTATGGATATAACCGATTAGCAACCGACAAACAAACGCTTGTCGTTGACCCTGTGGCTTCTGAGGTAGTAAAGCGTATCTTTCTGCTTGCCAACGAGGGAAAAAGTCCGAGAGCAATCGCTGAATTGCTTACCGAAGAAAAGGTTTTAATTCCGGCGGCACACGCAAGGGAATATCACCCCGAACAGTATAATGGAATAAAGTTTACAGACCCGTATCTTTGGGGAATGTCAACCATAAGAGGGATTTTAAGCAGACAGGAATATCTCGGTCATACCGTTTTGCGTAAATCGGTCAGTACGAATTTCAAACTGCACAAAAGGAAGAATACCGATGAAGATGAACAGTATGTATTTTATAATACGCACGAGCCTATCATCCCGCAGGAACTTTGGGACAGCGTTCAGAAGCGAAAGAAACGAGCAAACAGAACAGCCACAAAAGGTACGCATAGCAACCGTTTAAGCGGTTATCTGTACTGTGCAGATTGTGGAAGAAGAATGACCCTGCAAACGCATTACAGTAAAAAAGACCGTTCGGTGCAGTATTCTTACCGTTGCGGTGGGTATGCAAGCAAAGTAAACTCCTGCTCTGCCCATTCAATTAGTGCTGATAATGTTGAAACCTTGATATTATCGGCTGTAAAACGATTATCAAGATTTGTTCTGAATGACGAAGAAGCCTTTGCAAAAGAACTTCAAGCCTTATGGAATGAAAAGCAGACAGAAAAGCCAAAGCAGAATAAATCGGAATTGCTCCGTTTTCAGAAGCGATACGATGAGCTTTCCAAACTCATTCGTGGTTTGTATGAAAATCTTGTTTCGGGTTTACTGCCCGAAAGACAGTACAAGCAACTGATGAAGCAGTACGATGACGAGCAGGCTGAACTGGAAACGAAGATTGAAGTAATGGAAAAGGAACTTGCCGAAGAAAAAGTAAATGCTGTTGATATTAAGCATTTCATTTCTTTAATTCGCAAGTGCAAAGAGCCGACAGAAATTTCCGATTTGATGTTTGCTGAACTCATTGACAAGATTGTGGTATATGAAGCAGAGGGTGTGGGAAAAGCAAGGACACAAAAGGTTGATATTTACTTCAACTATGTCGGGCGGGTCGATATTGCCTATACAGAAGAAGAACTTGCTGAAATAAAGGCACAGGAAGAACAGATCGAGATGGAACGCTTGGCAAAACAGCGTGAGCGTGAAATAGCCTACCGAGAGAAGCGAAAGGCGAAAAAACTCGCTGAAACCGGTGGAGAAATCGTCAAGACAAAGATATGCCCTCACTGTCAAAAAGAGTTTGTGCCTACAAGTAACCGACAGATATTCTGTTCAAAGGATTGCTGCTATCAGGCAAGGCAGGACCAAAAGAAAGCCGACAGAGAAGCAGAAAGAGGAAATCATTATTATCGTCAGCGTGTCTGTGCTGTGTGTGGCAGTACCTACTGGCCTACACACAGTCAGCAGAAATTCTGTTCCGAGGAATGTCAAAAGCAAAACCACAACGAGAAATCTTTGGAATTTTATCACAAGAAGCAAAAGGAGAAATCAGAATGCAAAGATTTATTACAGACGAAAGAACTGGTATCCAGTACGAACTCATCGGAGATTATTACTATCCCTGCTTGACGATAGAAAACGAAGAACCGTCTACGCTCATAAAATACGGAAGAACGAGGGAAAAATATTTAAGGGAACACAAGAAAGTCTTATATTTCAATCTGCTTACAAGCGGAAAGTTATATGAACACCTTGCTGAAATTGATACTTCGGCGTGTAATATGGCGGAGTATCTGATAAAGGAAATGGCAAGAAAACAAGGTGTGACGGAACAACTGAAAGCGGAGGATATGATGAGATGGGTCGGATTGATGAATAATATCCGAGCCTGTGCAGATGAGATTGTATTGAACGATATTGTGTATTCCTAATAGCATACCAGCCGAAAAGGAACTGCTGTCTTAATTGATGGCAGTTTTCTTTTTCGGGAAGTATTCAAGAAGTCATTAAGTTGTGAGTGTAGTCGAAGTAGTTTGAAGTATTGAAAAAAATGATGACTTTTGTTATAATGTTTAATGGAAGGTTGTATTTTATTAGGAATAACGAAATGAATTTGTAGGTGAGAGTATGAAGAAGAATAGAAAATACAAAAAGATAAAGATAATAATGGTTTTTACAACAGTCTTGCTTATAGCGTTTGTAGCAGTAGTTGGATTATATAAAACAGGGATTTATCGTTTTGATTTTTTTAAGGATGTGTATAAAAAAATCGATTTTCAACTGAGTACAAATGAGCTTAACATTCCTCAGGACGCTCTTTCGTTTTCTGTTTATGATATTGAACAGGGTGAATATTTATTTTACGAGGGAGATAGCCAATTGCCCACAGTAGCAAGTTTGGCAAAACTATTTGTCATTGACTATGCTTTGACAAAAGTTAACTTGGAAGATGTTATTGAAGTAAATCAAGAGGTATTGGATCTTGTGCCGGCTGGGTCATCTTTAGCAAATCTAAAAGTTGGGAAGTACACAGTAAAAGAAATAATGGAAGCTATGCTTGTTCCTTCGGGAAACGATGCTGCCTATTCGTTGGCATATTATATTGCTAAAAATGAATTAGGAGAGGGCTATACAGCAACGGAATATATAAATTATTTTATGACAGAGCTAAGTGAGTATTTAATTGAAGAAGGCTATTCTAAAACAAATTTGTATAATGATCCGAGCGGGGCAGCTATGTCAGCCGATACACATTTGGATGATATTAATCGTGTAGCCTTGAAGCTTTATAATTATGATTTTGTTAAAGAATGTGTAGGGAAAAGCACTTTCTCAATTCAAACTCCACAAGGTGAATTTACTTGGAAAAATACCAATAAGTTTTTAGATAAAAAGTCACCGTACTATAATGAAAATGTAAAAGGAATAAAAACAGGAACTATGGCATCTTCCTATAATATTGTTGTTCTTTATAAAAAAGATGGCAAGGAATATTTGATTACCTGCTTGGCATCATTATCAGATGAAGGAAGATATAAAGCAGTGCAGTCCGCTATAAATACAATTATTAAATGATGTCGAAATATCTTTTAATTAAAGCGTTAAAGTGTCGTGGACAAGATAAAGATTAGTTTGGTGAAACAACAATAGTTGAAGTACGAAAAACATCGTAGAAATACGGTGTTTTTTGTTACCCCAAACCCTACAATTTTATACATAACCACAGGTTAGTACAAATACCTTGTGTGATTTTTTGAAAGGCTTAGAAAGGCAATTTTGCCCGATTTTCGCCCCGAGAAATGACAGAAACAAGGCAGTAAGTATCTTCCCTGTGGTTTTTTGTTTTCAGGCGGAAAGGAGGATTGATATGCCGAGAATGAGTAAGAAACGGAAACAAGAGTGGGCATTGTTTCTGAATGAAAGAAATCGCATTACCTACAACGAACTTTGCAGAAAATGCAGTAATGACTGTAAGCAGAGTTTCCGCTGTATCGTGGTGCTCTGCCCGAAGTATTTATCGAAAAGGAGAACGAAGAACAATGATGAAAATGGAAAATGAGATGAATGTAAATGTACCGCTTGAAATTATCAAGGCAAGTGAGATTGAACCGAAAGAAGTGAAATGGCTGTGGTATCCGTATATTCCGTTCGGCAAGGTTACGCTCTTGCAGGGCGATCCTGGCGATGGGAAAAGCAAGTTAATGCTTTCCATAGCCGCCCTGCTCTCAAAGGGAGAACCTCTCCCCTTTACCGAAGAAGAAACAGAGCCTATGACAGTCATCTATCAGACAACGGAAGATGATGCAGACGATACGGTAGTCCCCCGTTTTAACTCTGCCGGTGGGAACGGAGAAAATCTTATCTTCATCAAAGAAGATGAAAAGTCTTTATCCTTTGGAGATAACCGTATTGCTGAAGCAATCGAAAGGTATCACGCAAAACTTTTAATTCTTGACCCGATGAGTTCCTATATCGGAGAGAACTGTTCAATGAACAATGCCAACGAAACAAGGGCAGAGTTTAATCACTTGATTGCAGTTGCAAAAAATACAGGCTGTGCCATCGTGATTATCGCTCATATGAACAAGATGAGAGATACCAACCCTCTTTATCGTACCAACGGTTCTATTGATATTGCGGGTGCTGCAAGAAGTATTCTTGCAATCACACGCACACCGAACAAAGAAGCACCGGCGGCAAGATATATGGTTCAAGTGAAATCCAACCTTGCCCCGACAGGCTCTGCAATTCTCTTTGAGGTTGCAGAAAAGGGAGTGGACTTTATTTCTGAAATGGAAATGACAGCAGAAGAAGCGTTCCAGTCCCTTGCCCCTAAAATGGGCAGACCGAACGACAAGGAAATCAAGGCGAAAGAATTTCTTTTAGAAATGCTGAAAGACGGAGAAATGCTTTCTTCGGATTGCGAAGAAAGACTTGAAGCCGCAGGGTTCAAGAAATCGACCATCAAAAAGGCAAAGAAGAAAGCAGGAATTAAAGGACACAGCCTGGAAGGAAAGAACATTGCCCTTATTTTTGAAAAGCCATCTACAAGAACCAGATGTGCATTTACCGTAGGAGCACAGGATGAAGGTGGAATCCCGACATACCTTGCAGGTAATGAGATCCAGTTAGGCGATAAAGAGAGTATCGAAGATACAGCACGTGTACTTGGAAGAATGTTCGATGGAATCGAATTCCGTGGATTTGAACAGAGATACGCAGATGTACTTGCAGAGTACAGTGGAATTCCGGTATGGAATGGTCTGACAGATACTACACATCCGACACAATGTCTGGCTATGCTCCTTACCATGAAAGAAGAATTCGGACACCTGAAAGGTCTGAAGGTTGCATACCTTGGAGATGGACGTAACAACGTTGCGAACAGCCTTCTGGTAGGATGCGCCAAAATCGGAGTAGATGTAGCAATCGTTGCACCGAAGCCACTCTGGACTTCGGAATCTCTGTGGAAGAGATGTGACGAATATGCAAAAGAATCCGGAGCAACTATCGAGATCACCGATGAGATCGGAAGAGCG
>OHBE01001310.1_pt1 | contig 22120 bp, 18 predicted proteins | sample 1577231 | NCBI WGS metagenome assembly OHBE01 (sample SAMEA3541506, study PRJEB24748) | human gut metagenome | biome: human gut; feature: human-associated habitat; material: faeces | place: China | collected 2012 | reverse complement strand
TTATGGACAGGAACGAGGATACGGATCTGTTCTTTTGGGATAATCAGCTTGAGATGGCTTGGGCAGTATTCGGTTGTGACGGCAATTTCGTCAGTGTGACCATTGAGGAGGCGTATGTCAATCAGATTGTGAATGAAACAGAAACCGAAATCACGGCGGATGTGTATGTCTTCACGAGGCATCCAACTCCCTCTCTTTCCAGGAGCGGCACCGGTATGGATTTTCGAATCACCGTTGATAAGCAAAGAATGGTCATAATCTCCTACTCTGAGCCCAATCTTTGCGCCAGCAGATATACTGATCGGCTGCTTCCGCTTGCCTCAAACTATCGAAGGGAAGGGCTGACTTGGCAGGAAGCCGACAAAAAGGCATATGAAGAACTCTATGCCGAAACGGTTGCTTTTGCAAGCAACCATCCGAAACAAACACCGCAGGGCTGATCAATCATGCATTCAGTCTTGATCGCAAAACAGTTTGAACCTAAGTTTCGGTTAAATCGTTTCCGACAACAAAAAAGCGATAACAAATTCAAAATACGGAGGTCAAAAAATGAAAAGATTTTTCTCGATTATCCTTGCGATAATCCTTGTCTGCACAGGAACTTTTGATACGGTCCTTGCAAGCGGAGCTGCCGCTTCGGATGAACTGCCCGAAGGCACAAAATCCGTGACCGTAAGCTATGACAGAGCCGCTGCCGTGGCTTATGCGATGAAATTCGCAGAAGTAGATCATAACGGTATCTTCAAGAGCATGGGTTTGGATTGCACAAACTTTGTTTCACAGTGCATGTGGTCGGGTTACGGCGGCACCAAAGGTTATACTTTGGACAACACCGCCGCATTGAAGGCAAGGGTCGCTGCAAACTATCGGCAGACATCAACGTGGTACGGAAGCGGTGCGTTTATCAGAGTCGTTGATTTTTGGGATTATGTAACAACCAACACCGGGTACGGTCCGCGGGCAACGGGATACAATAACAACAAGGTTTGGACGCAGCTGACCGTCGTTCCTCGCACCGGGGATATCCTCCAAGTCTATAACGCAGCCAAAGGAAGATACTCCCACTCCGTTATTGTAACGAAAGTAAAATCCACAAGCCTTACCGTAAACAATAAGGATATGTGGCTTGATAACATCCTTGTATCGCAGCATACAGATCACCGTCTGGATCGATCTCTAAGAGATCTTATAAGCAATAGTGGTGGTACAACTGCTTGCAAGATCCGCCTGATTCGGCCGAAGAGTGCGACTTTTTCGAAGTAACTTCCGCCTTTGCGGGCGGAATTGAATCAACCTCCGCCTGCCGCTCGGGCTTCATCACTCGGGCGGCAGGTTTTGTTTCTGCCGTTTTCGCATCGCGAAAAACAGGTCATCAGCAAATTGCCCCCAATTTTGATATCAAAATTTTTGTGATTGACAAATGCTTTTTCGTGCATTATAATAAAGGCTGAATATTTTTATGTCCCTTTGCCCGGCGGCAATCGGGCAAATACCAAATCGCAGATTGGGACGCGGTGCGCCGCAGTTTTCCTTTAAGGCATACCTCCGTTTTTTGCAGTCGGAACATGCCGAAAGAGAGCCGTGCAGGGTGAAAGGCGGCAAGGGACTTCGGATGCATTATCACCCATGAGAGCGAAGGGGAAACCGCAATAAGAGGCGGGTTTGCTCAACTCATGCCGAATATGTTCGGCAATGCGGGATTATCCTTCGACGCAGCCCCCGCGTTAAAGGGCAGGAGTGCAAAGGCACGGTTTTTGTTATGCCTTTGAATCCGGGTGGTACCGCGGTTTCGATCGTCCCGTTTTTCGGGGCGGTTTTTTATTTTTAAAAATTTCCTTAAAAGAAAAGGAGTGTTTGAACAATGTACAAAAAAGTTTCCGCCTCGCTCGACTTTGTTCCGAGAGAGAAAGAGGTTCTGGAATTCTGGAAGGCAAACGGCATCTTCGAGAAATCCGTTGAACAGTCCAAGGGCAAACCTGCTTACACTTTCTATGACGGACCGCCCACAGCTAACGGCAGGCCGCATATCGGGCATGTTTTGACCCGCTCCATGAAGGATATCATTCCCCGCTACCGCACGATGAAAGGCTTTGACGTGCTGCGCAAAGCGGGTTGGGATACGCACGGACTTCCCGTTGAACTTGAAGTGGAAAAGCTGCTCGGACTGGACGGCAAGGAGCAGATCGAGAGTTACGGCGTGCTTCCTTTTATCGACAAATGCAAGGAGTCGGTTTGGAAATATAAAGGCGAATGGGAACAGATGAGCGATGCCGTCGGTTATTGGGCGGACATGGAGCATCCCTATGTTACCTATACCGATGATTACATTGAATCCGTTTGGTGGGCATTGAAGACAATCGACGAAAAAGGGCTGCTCTATAAAGGCCACAAAATCGTTCCCTATTGCCCGCGCTGCGGAACCGCACTGTCAAGCCACGAGGTTGCACAGGGGTATAAGGACGTTAAGGAAGTTTCCATCTTTGTGACCTTCCCCGTCATTCCCGATGCGGAACACAGCTTTGTTGACGGCAGCGAAAGCTTTATTGCATGGACGACAACACCGTGGACGCTGCCCAGCAATGTCGGTCTTTGCGTCAATGCCGACGAAGACTATGTAACAGTTCTTTGCGGCGAAAAAAAATACATTCTTGCGGCTGAGCTTGTTGAAAATGTTCTCGGCGAGGACACAACCGAGCTTGCACGCTTCAAAGGTTCGCAGCTTGTCGGCATTCACTATAAACCGCTGTTTGATTTCCCCGTCAACCACAAAGGCAGGGATGCATGGCGCATTGTTTCAGACGATTACGTAACCCTTACCGACGGTGCGGGCATAGTTCACCTTGCCCCCGCATTCGGCGAAGACGACGCACGCGTCGGCCGGAAATGGGAGCTTCCGTTTGTTCAGCTTGTTGACGCCCGCGGAAGGCTCACCGGCGGCACCCCGTGGGACGGCACTTTCGTTAAGGAAGCCGATAAACCCATCATTGCCGACCTTAAAGCGCGCGAAAGGCTGCTTAGGGAACTTCCCTATGAACACAGTTACCCCTTCTGCTGGCGCTGCGACACTCCGCTCATCTACTACGCAAGGGAAAGCTGGTTTGTGAAGACCACTGCCGTGCGCGACAGATTGATTAAAAACAATAAAAAGATAAACTGGATTCCCGAATCCATCGGCGAAGGCCGCATGGGTAATTTCCTTGAAAACGTTATCGACTGGGGCATCAGCAGGGAGCGCTATTGGGGAACTCCCCTGCCCGTGTGGATGTGCCCTGACTGCGGACATTACCATGTCATGGGCAGCCGTGCGGAACTGCGCAAATATGCTCCGGACACGCCAGAGGATATCGAGCTGCACAAGCCCATGCTCGACCCGATAACCTTTAAGTGCGAAAAATGCGGCGGAACGATGCACCGCGAGCCCGTTGTTATCGACTGCTGGTTCGACAGCGGCTCAATGCCTTTTGCACAGTGGCACTATCCGTTCGAAAACAAAGAGGAATTCGAACGCCGCTTCCCCGCGGATTATATCAGCGAAGCCGTTGACCAAACCCGCGGTTGGTTCTATACGCTGAGCGCACTTTCAACCATCCTATTTGACAAGCCCGCATTCAAGAACTGCATCGTGTTGGGACTTGTTTGCGACAAGGACGGCAAAAAGATGAGCAAGCACGTCGGCAATGTTGTTGCGCCTGCGGACGTTTTAACAAAACAGGGCGCGGATGCGGTGCGTTGGTATTTCTACACCGCCTCCAGTCCGTGGCTGCCCAGCCGTTTCAGCGGCGACGCCGTAAGCGAGATGCAGCGCAAATATATGGGTACGCTGTGGAACACATATGCGTTCTACGTTTTGTACGCAGATATTGATGAATTTGACCCCACGAAGCATGAGCTCGTTCGCGAAAACCTTTCCGTAATGGACAAATGGCTGCTTTCACGCCTTAACACGCTCATTCGAACAGTGGATAACTATCTTGAAAACCTCCGCATTACCGAAGCGGGGCGCGAATTGAACCGCTTTGTTGACGACCTTTCCAATTGGTACGTTCGCCGCGGCAGGGAACGTTATTGGGGCAAGGAAATGACTGTGGATAAAGAAGCGGCGTATATGACCCTGTTCACAGTGCTTGAAACGCTTTCCCGCCTCACCGCACCGTTCACTCCGTTCATGGCGGAAGCAATTTATCAAAACATCGTCCGCACGGTAAACAACCTTGCACCGGAGAGCGTACACCTTTGCGCATTCCCGATTTGCGACGAAAGTTTCATCGACGCGGAACTTGAACGCAGCATGGACGAAATTCTGGAAGTTGTCACACTCGGAAGGTCGGCACGCAATCTTGCGAACATCAAGAACCGCCAGCCTCTTTCGGAGCTGTTTGTTCAGGGTGTTGATGAACTGCCGGCTCGGTATACCGAGATTATCGAGGATGAATTGAACGTGAAAGCCGTTCGCTTTGTTAAGGATGCTTCCTCATTCATAACCTATCGCGTAAAGCCCCAACTGAAGCTTCTCGGGCCGCGTTACGGAAAGATTCTTCCCAAAATCAATCAGTATTTGCAGGGAGACGGCATAGGCAATGCGGTTGTTGCTGCCCATGCAGAGGGACGCGCTTATGAATTTGAGCTTGAAACGCTCACCGTCTCGCTGAATCCTGAAGATGTGCTTGTTGACACGGTCAAAAAGGAAGGCTTTGCCTCAGTCGGCGATAACGGCGTGACCGTTGTGCTTAATACCGCGCTCACGGATGAACTGATTGAAGAAGGCTATGTCCGCGAAATCATCAGCAAGATTCAGACCATGCGCAAAGAAGCCGATTTTGTTGTTACCGACAGGATTATAATCGGCGTCGAATGCGGCGAAAACCTGCTTGCGGTGTTGGATCGCAATTCGGACGAAATCCGCAGAACGACTCTTGCCGATGAACTCACTTTCGGCACGCCCTGCGGTTATGTGAAAGAGTGGGATATAAACGGCGAGAAGGTCGCTCTCGGTGTTAAAAAAGCATAAGGAAATCGCTTATGCGTGTCTTCGCGCTTCACGAAATCATTGGACAATGTTTACCTGAATACATGCACGGAGCGGAACAACCGTGTCGGCCCTCCGCTCCGTCCGCCTGTATTATTTCATCAAGGAGGAAAGGCAGATGCATTCAAAATCAAAACCCGGCTTTATTCGCTTGAACACGCTCGCGCTTGCGGCGGCACTCGCACTTGCCTGCACGCTTGCACTGCTTTTCTGCGGCTGTCAGTCGAAAGCGGAAAGGGAAAAGCTTGCCGAGGAAGGTCTTTTATATTATAAGAATCTTGATTTTAATAATGCAAAACGCTGCTTCCTCACCTGCGGTGATTCGTATAAATACACAGAGTATCTTGAATCAATTGCCGAATATGAAAAGCTTTATGCTCAGGCGGTTGAATTGGTTTCTGCCGGCAAGCCGAACGAGGCGCGTGCGATATTTGTCGGAATTACCGGATATCTCAACAGTGCTGACTTTGTTGAATATATTGATTCGCTCAAAGTTCATTATGACAGCGGCGTAAAGCTTTATGAAAGCGGCCGCTACCTCGAAGCATATTCAAGTTTTGCAGATGCGTGCGGCTATGAATCAAGCGCGGCATACCTTCAGAACATTGAAGATCTTTTGAAAGTCTACAATGAGGCCGTTGAGCTTATGAACGTCGGCAATTACGAAGATGCTGTTTTGCTTTTTCAATCGCTGAACACAGAATTTGAAAATTCTGACGACCTTATTGAAACCTGCCGAAGTCGGCTTGCGGTAAGTCCCGTTCTGCTGAACAGCTTCATCAAAGCTTATAACTCAGAGTATTCTTCCGAGGGCATACGCATTGAGGCGGGCAGCACGGGTAAACCGGGCTCACAATTTTCGCTCCGCGACACAAGAGGGATACTTTTTACGGGACTCACGGACGAGTTCGGAAGGATAACCTATATTACCTGCCGATTTGAACCCGAAGTTCTTGAATCTCTTGAACCCGGCAGCGTGTCAACAGTTGCGGCGCATTTTATCCACGCGCTGAACACGCATACATGCAGCCTCGATTCCGTAACGGCCGGTATTTCATCTTACCTTAATGCGGGCGAAAACGGCAGGCTTTACGGCTGCATGAATGTATCAAGCCTTTCCGAGAACAGCGGCGCATTCGTCATATCGGCAGGATACGAAAAATGACCCGCCCCGTTCACGCTTTTTTTCGCTTGGCGTATGTTCAAATTCATTCGTTAAAAGGCTTGAACTTTTTTTAAAAAACTGGTATACTTAGGCTCATGCCGAACAGCGTGAAATCAATGCGCATTCACGCTGTGCCGATTTGTTTTTTCGGAAACGATACGGCAATTAACAAAACAAACCCGAAAGGAATATCGTTATGAAAAAAGTCAATCGAATGATCGCAATCATGCTGTCCGTTCTTCTGCTTGCTGCCGCATTTTGCATGACAGCATGCAAGGACGACAAAAAAACCCCCGACACTCCCACGACCACCACGAAACCGAATCCGGGCAATGACACACGCAAAAACCCCAACACCACAACCGACCCCCGCACTCTCGTTGTTGAAACGAACTGGGGACTTGCTGCGGATACCGTTGTTATGACGCTCAATTTCAAGGGCAGCGAATACAAACTCACCGCAGGTGAACTTTATGCTCTCGGTGCCGAAAATGTTTCCGCACTCGACCAGACCAACGCACTCGTCAGGGGCGGCTCCATTAACGTCTTCAACGGAGTGAATCTCAAGGCCGTTCTCGATTCCGTCGGTGTTGATGTTTCCGATGCCGAAACCGCCAACATATATTCGCTTGTACTCACCCAAGTCGGCGGCACCGAGCAGGATCTTTCCGACAAAATCTCCGCGCTGAGCCTTTTCGATTGCACGCTTGCATTTGCAAACAACGGAAAACCCATCGGTTCACCCGATAACGGCGGCTATTTCACTCTGCATACAACTGAACAGGGTTCTACGGATGTTGCCTATTCCGGCGTTACCGCAGTTACCATCAAGTAAACACTCTGCACTGTTCCGTTCCGGCGACAAATAAATCAAACCATAGGCAAAAGGGAGTTCGGCAATTGCCGTTCTCCCTTTTTTTGATTCAATTGCATGATTGTAAAAAAATACCGGTTTTTAAATGCCGAGTTTCGTGCATACGGCTGAGTCGGGCGGGCATAATAAGCCCATGAAGAAAAGAGCGAACGGAAAATTTCAGGAGCGGATCAAGCAAGACCATTCGAATGTGACGGATAAAGAAACCGCATTCACAACCGAAGGCAGAGGCGCGATCAAATCGGATGTGTTGGGCAGCTACACCGGCACCGCCGAGGATTATGAGGCTCCGGTGCAGGATGCGGACGATCTGTAAATGCCGCGGATGAACAGCAGCTCGCCGTCAACGGCGGCGCAGTGATGCAAATGTTCCGACCCGCAGGGCATTTCAACCGGATGCTTTCGATGTTCCCCAGAGTTGTACGGATGATTACCCCCATCCCGTGAAACCTTTGAATCGGGAATACCCCGAAAATTCGGCTTTTACGGAGAGCCGAATCGAGTGTTCCCGAGTTTGTGCAGAGTGTTTCATGAAAACCCGAACGGAGCAGAGAACTTTTCTCATGATTTGTCCGCAATTGAAACTGCCGCAGTGATTGCATCTGCGGCAGTTTTTTGATTTTTTAATATGTAATGTTCAATGCACAGAGAGGGCACTCTGCTTAACGGCTACACAATATGCATGACTTTTTTTGCGATTGCAACCGCATCTTCAACGGAAATTGCGCCGTCGCAGTTATAATCCGAAAGCTCGCGCCGTTCCGGGTCAAACCCGTCCAGTCCGAGCGCGGTGCGCAGCGCCGCCATGCTGTCCGAAAGGGTAATTTTCCCGTCCATGTTCACATCCCCGCGAGCGGCATCCAGCCCCACGGCTTTCAGCTCAACGTTGTCAATATAAGCGCAGTCATCAACACCCGCTGATTTGTCGTTTCCCTTTTCATAGCTCCAGCGGAAACAATACCTTCCGTCGATCGGTGCGGTGAAAATGTATTTCGTCCATCCCGTTTCGCCTGAAATCTCCATCAAGACCTTTGTTCCGACGGTGCAGATAAACCTGTCCGTGTCAACCCCGCTGCTGACGCAGTAATCAAAACTCAGCGTGTCCCCCGCTTTCATCGTCACTGTCAGACGCAGATCGCTTTCTGAATTGTTTTCGCCCGCATTCGAGCTTACGGCAGCAATGCGTCCGCCGACAACGGTGTTGCCGACCATGCCTCTTGAAACTGTCGTGCTGCCGACAAACGGATCATCCGTCCCGGACGTGAACTCAAGTGAGCCGCCCGGAACGTTCAAAGCATAATTAAGATCGGTAATTCCGCTCTGTCCGTCGAGCAATTGAGAATCCAGCCATTCAATTCGTCCCGTAAGCCAATTGGTGAGAAAATTGACGCCGTGATCAAAGTTCTTTTCCCATTTTTCTTCGGTTGCGGCGGTGCAATTGTACAAATACGCCGCCTGTTCGTTGATAAGTGCAAAAAACTCGGGAATCAACGTGCTGCGGTATTCTTTGTAGCGCTGTTTGAACCGCGCCTGAAAATCCGGATAGTTGTGATACAATGCGTTGAACCACGGAGCGGAACTGTTTATCGCAATGAACCCGATCGGTCCTCTTCCGCCGACGCAGTCCTCAACATCATTGTGTTCCGCACTGGCATTATTAAATGCCGTCAGCCCGAACGCAATATCAAAATCCCATATTGCGGTCATGTACAGCCTGTCGTCCTGACTCTGTTTATACAGATAGCAGCTTGTTTTAAAATTACCGTCGATGTTCTTTGTTATTTCCTGAATAATGATGTAATCTATCCATGAATCGACATCAATGTATTTTTGATAATCTTCGCCGCTTATTCCCATCACGGCATTATGAACGCTCTTCATGTGTTCCTCAAGGTATTCAAGCATTCGCGCCGTGAGTTCGGATGAAGCGGGTTCCGGCTGTTTAAGCACGAAATAATCCTGCGTCTGATTCGCCCAATACGGACAGCCGAACCACATATCCCGTGCAAAATCAACCTTCATCGCAATATCCTTTTCGATGAAATAACCGCCCGTTATATCGCTCTCATCCGCTTCGTCAATATCGACTTTTGTGCTTTCAATGCCCGGACGTTCTATGAGGATATAAATTCCGTTGTATTCTCCGTTAAAATAAACGTCAACGAATTCGCATTTCGGAACATAGTCCATGCCCGAAAGCAATGCACCGGCTTTGTATGTCACAAGATTGCGCATCAGGGAGGGATCCGAGTAACTTGCAACGATTGCATACCGCTTTGTTGCAGGAATATCGAGCAGCGATGTTTTTTGTTCCAACTTAATCGAATAGGGCTTTTGCGGCTGCGTCCAAGACAGATTTCCGCGCCCCTTAACATAGCCCGAGCCGCTGAACTCGCCGCTTGAATACTTTTTCGTTCCGAGAGTCAAACTGAAATTTGCAGACACCCAATTATCCTTGCCGATAAGCGAAAAATCGTTTAAGGTTGTGATATCCAGCCGCGGAAGGGATTCGACTGCGGCATAAATTCCCAAGAGATATAAGTCAGAGAATGCCACGCTCTCCCCTGCGATTGCGGAAAACGAAAAACGTATGCTTGCATCGCTGTTGAGCAATATGGTTCTTCGCGCCGGATTGCTTGGGAAGAACACGCTGTATTTATCGTTATAGCTCCAGCCCTCCGCAAACCTTGCAACGAGGGTCACAGTTTTCGTTTCCGCAAACGTGAAAACACCCGAATGCAGGTTGCCGCGCAGAACCGTTTTGCTGTATTCCAAAGTTACCCCATCCGAATGTCGGGGCTTGATCTCGTATTCAACAACTCCGTTTGAATCCTCTGCATATGAAGTAATCCCGCCCGCTTCCGTCTCGGTTCTTGCGCCGGCAGGCAGAGAGCAGAGCACAAACAGCAACGCTGTTATCGCACACAGTGCGCGCCTGCAAAGCTTGTTCACAAGCAACTCCTCCGAAAATAGAATTTTCGCAAACATATCGATTATTTTAGCATATTTCGCGCTTCATTTCAACCCGTTTTTAAACTCATATTGTAATTTTTCGATTTTTGTCACAGAATATTCGGATTCTGCACTCATTTTTCGCAGTTTTTTGCCGCCGAATCGCACATGAATACTTAATAAGTGATGAATTCAATGTATTTCCCGGGAAATTTTGCAGGATTACCTTTTTTTAAAAAAGGCGTTGACAAAACCGTCGCTGCTGTATTATAATCAATAGCACAGTTGTGGCAACTGATTCAGTACGAACGGAGGTGGACTTTTTGCAGATTGATAAATTTTCTCGAACGCCGATTTATGAACAGGTCATAGACGGTATTGAGCGAGAAATACTCACAGGCGAGCTGAAACCCAATTCGCCCGTCGCATCCGTGCGCGCATTGTCGGTGCAGTTTTCCGTGAATCCGAACACGCTTCAAAAGGCTTATACCGAACTTGAGCGGCGCGGACTTTGTTACAGCGTTCCCGGCAGCGGGAGGTTCGTTTCGCCGGACGCAATGCAGCGATTGCACGAAGCACGCAGCAAACTTCTTGACGAAATAACCGCACTTTCCCGTGAGCTTAAGCTGACAGGTTTCAACAGGGCGGATGTTATCAACGCAGTGAACAAAGCCTATGATGAAAACATTATCGAAAACAACCAAACGGAGGAAAAATGACATATGATTAAAGTAACCGACCTTTCAAAAAACTTTGGCGAACTCAAAGCATTGGACAAAGTCAGTTTTTCTGTTCCAAAGGGCAGCATATTCGGGCTTGTCGGGGCGAACGGTGCGGGCAAATCCACTCTTATGCGCATAATTGCGGGAATTTACACTGCGGATGACGGTTCCGTGCTCATTAACGATGAACCGGTCTATGACAATCCCGCCGCAAAAACGCACCTCGTTTTTGTTCCGGACAGAATGCACCTTACGGGAGGCGGGGCAACGATCGAACGCATGGCAAATTTTTATGCTTCATGCTATCCCAAGTTCTCGTTTGAAAAGTTTAATGCGCTGCTCAACATTTTTAAGCTCGATAAAAAACGCCGCGTTCGTTCCCTGAGCAAAGGTATGGTGAGGCAGGTGCAGACGGTGCTTGCGCTGAGCTGCAATGCGGATGTTCTTCTTTTCGATGAAACCTTTGACGGACTGGATCCGATTGCGCGCAACATTGCCAAACGCCTTATTTATCGCGATATGTGTGACTTCGGTTCAACCGTCATTATGACCAGTCACTCCCTGCGCGAACTTGAGGACACTTGCGATCGGTTTGCAATGCTGTATCAGGGGAAAATCGTTTTTCAAAACGACCTTGCCGATGCTAAATCACAGCTGTTTAAGGTTCAGCTTGCATTCGCAAGACAGGTTACGCCGGAGGACTTCAAGGATGTTGAACTGCTTTCTTTCACCAAGCAAGGCAGCATTGTATACGTTCTTGTGCGCGGCGAAGCAGCCGAAACCTCGGCAAAAATCGAAGCGTTGAAGCCGCTGATAATGGATATGCTTCCCTTATCAATCGAGGAAGTTTTTACATACGAACTGTCTTCCCTCGGCTACAATTTTGATGAAATCAAATAAGGAGAATCCAACCATGAGAAAGAATCGCGTTCCGTTTTTCAGCAAATCCTACTGCCGCGAAATGCTGAGGGAATTTTCAACCACGGGAATCGTATTTGCATCGATCGAATTTGTTGCATCCATGCTGTCGTTTTTCGGGATTACGCAAAACCTTCTGTCAATGCTGCTCTACGGTGCAAATGTGTATATCCAATCTTCCGCCGTAAGTTACGTCAGTCTTTTCTGCTTTGTTGCCGGATTTGTTTTTGTTGTGAAGCACCTGGTCCGCTCCGCATGGGATTTCCGCGGAAGCATTCCTGTCGCAAAACGAACCATGCTCATTTCGGCCTTCACCGCAATGCTTGCATGGGCGGGCATTTGCGCCGCCGCAAACATTCTCGGAGCATTCGTCGGCAGCCTTGTTTCAACAATTTCCAACTCATCCGTCCTTGTTCCGAGTTTCGCCATGGTTGCGGAGGCGATCGGTGAGTCACTGCTTCGCGGATTGATGCTGTTCGGCGGCTTTGTGCTTGTTTTTTCGCTGTCCACACGTACTTTCCCGACCATTGTGCTTGCGTTCGTCTGTCTTCTTCTGCCGAATATTGCATATAATGCGCTCATGAACAACACCGAATCAGCCTTCACGTTTACGGAGCTGCTGTTCCCCGTCAGCCCTGCCGCGTCAACATTTTTGAACTGTCTTGTTCGCGTTCTGTGCTGTGCGGCGGTTCTGATTGCTGCATATTTCGCTTTTGTCAATGCGCAGGCGGAAACAGCGGGCAAACCTGCAAGAACGCGTTGGATCCACGTTCTGATAAGCATCGGCTTTGCACTCACCGCATCGCTCATGTTCACGAAGAATGTGTTCTATCCCGATGTTTATTCGGGCAGTCCCCAAATTGCATGGAATCATCTCATCGCGCCCGCAATTGTCGGAGTTGTTGTGTATTTCGGATTCAGCTGGATCACACTTCGCAGATTCAAATCCGCAGTAAAGCGGCTGATGTTCTTCCCCGTCGTGCTTGCGGGAGTCGCAATCGTTCTGCTTTGCTCGGCAGCAATGACAAGTGCCTCTGAAAAAATCGAAATTCGCGCAAGCAATATCGAATACGTCACCGTGCAGGGCGGATTGGTTCCTTCTTCGGGCTTTTACTCGCTCTGTTGGCGCGGAAACAAGGATTCGGAACGCATGAAGCTTCGTGATGAAATGCTTTTTGACTACTGTGAACAGCTTTCAAAAGCCGATTTCGATTATATTTCCACCTATGCGTATACGTCATCCGAATCGCAAATAATCGGACATTCCCTGTTCAATCCATCATCCGTCATAAGATCCTTAGACCGTTTCGAAAACACCGTTACCCTCGCTGTAAAGCTTAAAAGCGGGCAGACATATTATTATCCGGCCTCCCTTGATTCATATGACTATTTGTGGAAGAACGAAGAGTTTACGCTGCGCGACATTCTATTGATGAACACGGATTATGTTGAAAGCAATGTCAACCTGTCCCGATTCGAAAACGGAAAAGTCGCCCTGCCGCACGGGCTTGACGCAAGCTTCCATGACACGCTTATGCGTGAGCTGAAAGCTCTTGATTCCGACAAGCTGTTGCACCAGTTCGGCATCGGCGGTGAGGACGACGGAGACTCGGCGGAATTCATGAATCCATGGAACTTTATGGAAAGCGGTGTATTCGGCAACGATTTCCAATTCGCAGTGCTTTCCGACATAAGCGGAAACTATTGCCGCGTTGTTGCTGTTGATGAAAACACTCCCGAATCTCTTCGTATGCTTATTTCTTACGAAAACAGGAAAACGGAGAAAAAACGCGGATTCGATGAAACGCTCAACGCACTTGAAAGCGGCTCGTTCAACATTGTCGGCGGCTCGATTTCAGGTTTGGATGACATGTTCCAAAGCAATTTTGTCTATTTCAATGTTGACGGCATGAATCCTCCGGCGCTTGCGCAGCAGGCTTATGTAAACCGCGAAACAATCGATACTCTGTTGAATTGCATTGAACAGAGCCGCGGCAAAACACCGGAGCCGGGTCAGCACGTTCTGTCCGTGTGGTTCAGCACGATAGCTTCCGGCAGATACAACAGTGAACTTGACGATGGAATGTATGATAAAAGTTTCATCGATGATTACGGTTACATCGACAGATACACTCTGTCCGAACTCGGAATTGAGTATTCCGATGCCGGCACTCTGCACTACTTCATCTTTGTTGATGATGCAGCTTACAGCAGGATTCTTCAGCTGTTCAGCAACATGCACGGCGGTGTTGCGGATGCATAAGCATCATAACGGACTTCGGAATTCAAACAAATAAGGCCGATGCTAAACAGCGTCCGTCCCGATATGCGGGGCGGACGCCTTGCTTTTTTTTAATCGACTGCGTTTAAATTCAGTTTTAATTCAGCGTTTCAATCGTGTAAAATCACTCGGATTCGGTTATGTAACCCTCTTTCATCAAAGTTGAAACAAAGGCAGAAAACCCCGACTGCGCTTCATCACGAGAAATCTCATACTCCTGCATGACAGCGCAAATAATGCTTTCCGAAGCAAGACCCTTTTCAAGCCCGCGCCAAATAAATGCACCGGATTCCGAAAGTTTCCTGAGCTGCGGCAGTTTTCCCCGCGCCTCACCAACGGCAACAAGCAGGTATTCATCACAAACTTCAACATAAACCGCATTCGGATTAACTCTGTATTCCATAATAAACTCTCAAATCCTCCGTTCGGTCGATTATCCTTCAAAAGCACCCTTCAAAAGCCGAATGATTCCAAACACTGCATCGTTAATTGTCAGCGCAGCAAAGTTCGCTTTCAAGCGTCCTTCGGCAAAGCTCGGCCGATGCACCGTCCCCGCGATTCCTGAGCAGCCAAACCGGCGTGCGCTCAAGTATACGTTCCGTATATTGCGCTGCAAAACGCACCTGTTCCGCGTTGTCGCACGGAATTATGAATTGCAGAAACAGCCGAACACCCGCTTCTTTCGGAGACAAGCGTTTAATTATGTTTTGCTTATCCTGAGCAAGAAACACAATGCCGCCGAGAGACGCCGTGCGCAGCTGCCGCATGTTTTCCTTCCCCGCCCACGGCGAAGCCGAAACGGTTACATACTGTTTTTCGAAATTCAGCACGGGCTTGTCGCCGTTCAGCATTTCCACTTCATTCGGAAAAAGGCGTTTCCACTGCTTATAATGCGTTGTTTTTCCCACTCCGCTCGGAGCGCAGATGAGCCATGCCTTTCCGCGCCACACGAAGCAAACCGCATGAATGATTGCCCGCCCGTGCGGAAGAAGCGCGGCGCAGGCCTTGGCGCAAAGTTCAAGATCTTCAACGCTTTCGGGAAGCGTTCCCGGTTCGTAACCGCGTGCGGCGCAGGCGCATTGCTCCGGCGTGATTTCAATGCAGGCGCAGGGTTTTTTTTCCGTTTGAAAATCCGCATATCTATCGCGGAACATTTTGTATCTGAGCGTCAGCTCAAGCGGGATGCCCGCAAGCTCGATATTGATTTTCTCCATCCTGTTCCGTGCCTCCGTTCAGCTCTTTTGCAATGTCCGTGCGCATCCGCAGTTATGTTGAAAGCGGCGGAGCAGCATCTGCCCCGTCGCCTTCGTGTCAATTGCACCGATTTCATGAATTTCATGAATTTCATGAATTTTATGAATCATGCAATCATTATGGTTTTATATGTTACGGATTGACGATGTTTCCGAAGTTATCAAAGTAGATAACAGTTCCGTCGCCAAGGGTCATAACGTTCAGGTTCTCGCCGATGGATTCGATGATTGCGCCGCTGGGCTGTCCCATGGGAGCAATAACGGGCTTGCCGTCATCGGTGAAAACGGTGTTGAGGGTCGGATCAAACTTTTTCATGCGTGTTATCCTTCCTTTCGCTTATTCGGTGATTCCGTACCAATTATAGGTAAGGGTGCGGGTTTCGCCGCGAACGGTCGTGCCATCCAAAGTTACCCAATAGGGGGTGATGTTGAGCCTTGCGCCGTAGGTAATGCCGTCGAAAGCATAATCACAGCTCATAACAAGCGCATCCTTGGCAACGCCCCTGCCGAACAGGCTGCGCGCACTGCGCAGACCGTAACGGGTGCTGTAATCGGAAACGGAAATCCTCTCGCCGTTAACGATAAAGCCTGTTTCAGCGTAATTTCTGCCGTCGATTGCGGAAACGAGGGTCAGGCTGCGGAGTCTGAAGAATCCGTTGCGATAGTAGCGAAGCCCGAGATAGGAATCGGAAACGTACTTTGCATAAACATCAATGCTTTCGGTAATGTTCGAAAGGTCTGCGGGAACGGTGCATGCTTCATCCGCGAACCAGCCTGCAAAGAGCTTGCCTTCAACGCCGATATAGTCGAGCTGAACCGCATTGTTCTCCGCTGCAACGGTGTAAAGCGTTTCGCCGTCGTGAACGGTGACGATATTGCCCTGAACAGGTTCATCAACGGGATTGATGGGTGCTCCGTTTGCAAAATAGCTGTTCATCAGAACGAGCATGTTCTCCTGCTGTGCATCGTCAGCAAAAGCGTTTGCAATGCCGCTTGCAACAGTTTCAACAACATGGAACTTCTTGTAGGTATCGTCAGCATCCGAACCTTTGCCGTAATACTCTGCGGTGCGGGTCTGCGGTGCAACCTTAACACCGTCAAGGGTGATCCAATAGGGTGTGAAGGTGATTTTATCGTGTGCATTCTGCCAATATGTGTTCTTATCCATGCCGTAGCAGGCAAGGTATCCGCGGGTCTTGTTGATAACGCTTGAAACATTGTACATACCGCTTGTGCCGTTGTTGAAATCGACTTTTACGGTGTTGTAAACATAGCAGTCGCTGCCGGTAAGAACCTGAGTGTTCTCCGCACCGGACTCCGTTATATAAGTCTCGGTGAACTGCTTTGCGGGAAGAGTTTCGCTGCCGACCATGAAGCCGACTTCCCTGTAATTCAGGCGATCGACCGGGGTCACAAGGTAGAAGCCGGTAACGTCAACATCGGCTGCGGAAACATGATTCCAGCAGCTGAGGTTCCTCGGGGAGAGGAACTGTGCGTCCGCTTCCCAAATATAATAGGTAGCACCTGCTGTGGGAGTGAACGCGGTTGCATTCTGTCCTTCCGCAAAGGTCTGAACCGTTTCACATGCCGCATCGCTGAATGCGCCGCCGTAAATGAACCCGTTCGAAACAACGGAAGTCAGGTTGAACAGCTCAACGGTGTGGGTGGTGGTCTCCTTCACAACGGCATTGGTTTCGGTTTCGTCAAACTGAACATGCGCCACGTTGAAGCTCTGAGTGTATGCGAACCAAACATGCTGGTTGGAGTTCGCTGCGGTGAGAGTTACGGTTGCCGCATCGCCGACGGTGAGACTGCCGTCGTTGACAATGTAGCTGCCGTAGTAGTTGTAATCTGCAAAATCGGTCTTTGCAACGGTGTACGGTGTGTTGTAGTTGAGGCCGGTTGAACCCTTATCCACAAAATACTCTGCGGGCTTAACCTGTTTTGCGTAAGCAGGGCCTTCAACAGTCTGACCCAGCTCATTGATGGGTTCGCCGTTTGAATTGACCTGATACCAGTGAACAAGTATCATGCCGCCGCCGACGGTGACCCGCGGAATCGGGAAATCGCCGACAGTGTCCTCGCCGAGGTAGTTCTTATAGCTGAAAGTTGTTTTGCCGTTGGTGTCGAGAACCTCTCCGGTTGCGGGGCTGTAGCCTTCGAGAATGCCGACCTTGTACATCATGATGGGGTTGTCGCCCTCACGAACGCTGCCAACGGTCCAGCTGATGGAACGGGTTTCCGTGTCATAAACCGCGCTGCCCTGGCTGATATAAATATCCGCATTGCCGGCATCATAAACTGCCTTGTCGGTGGTGATAACGGGAGCGGAGCCGCTGAAGCTGAGCTGAACATGTTCGCCCATGGGATCGTTGACAACGCCGTTACGTGCAGCGATCGCAATGCTGCCCGCAATGGATGTAAAAGCGGTGGTCAGCTTTTCCGCAATATTGTCGGTGGAAGCGATTGCGTAGAAGCCCGTTGCAGGGTTTGTTGCACAAGCGCGAAGAACGTTTTCACCGGTCGTTCCGGCCTGAAGCGCAATTGAGAATACGGTCATGCCGTCGTTTGCGGCTTGCTGTGCTTCCCAAATTGTAGGTTCGCCAAGATTGTTAATAGTTTTGCTTGCGGTAAACTTCGTTGAGAAGTTAATCGTACCTGAAGAGTATCCGCTGATGCTGCCGGTCGAATTTTCCGCACCGTTTGACCGGTTTCTGTTGATAACATAGTTCCATGTTTTTGATCCTGCAATAAAGTGAGAGCAAGACCATGTACCGCTAACCTCATCATGGTTGAAATATGCCTGAGATTGAACGTTGTAGTTGCTGCTGTAATCCTCTTCATAACCGTCTCCAACGGTTCTGCTGTAATCGCAGCCTGCAATCTCTGCGGAGTAAACGGGATTCAGCTTAACAGTGGGAGCTTTATGTGAACTGAAGCCGCAATTGGATTCAACCGATGTCTCGGTGCCGGTTACGTTCACTGAAACACTGTTCACTTCATAAGACTTTGTCGGTACGCCGTCACTGAGCAAAACAATATTCTTGTTGAGGCCGGTTGAAGCCGAGGATTTCAGCAGATCACGGGCAGTCTTGATGCCGAGCTGAGTGAATGTGCCGCCGTCATCCTTATTCTGCGAAACAGCATTGATGTAAGCTTTGAGTTCTTCCTTGTTGCTGTAATCGTAGAAACCTGTTTGCTTAACAGTGAGGTTGAAAACAACAACCGCAATGCGGGTCGCGCTGTCCTGCGTAAGCAGTGCATCAACGAACGCATTTGCAGCCGCTTTGGTCTGCACCATGCGATTGTTTTCGTACATACTGTTGGAATTGTCAATAATCAACACAACGTCAGATGTTGTTTCGAAGTTTTTGCCCTGAATGCCGAGGGTAACTTCCCAGAGATTCTCCGCGCCTTCAACTGCGGCGGCGTCTTTGTCGAGCTTTATGGAGCCCTGCGCCGGCCAAACGGGCTGCGTGCCGCCCGCTGCTTCGCCTTCCGCCGAAACGACGGAGAACGCTGAGAACACAGTCAGCATCATCAGCATTGCCATGAAAAAGGCAGAGATGCGTTTGAGTTCTTTCATTAATAAGTGCCTCCCATTAATAATATCTTGCACACATGTGCTGCACTGCGGCGCAAAACTTGCCTCGCAGCGCGGCGGGATCGGGAAACTGCCCTGTTCCCGCATATGCAATGCAGCCATGCATGACTGTATAAAGCTGCCGCAGCGCGCGATTCTTTTGAATCAGCCCGTTCCGCATTCGGATGATGCTTCCGCACAGGCGAAACATGCTTAACGAAACCGAAACGGCACTGAATGTTAATGCTCCGTGCAACTGCAAATACAGCATTATATTTTGTTTAACGTCTCAATCCGAACCCCGCATCCGCTTCCGTTCCCCCCGGTCCGTTGTCGGATGATTCCCGCCGTACACAAAATACGCACCGACGGGTGTTGTCTTTCAAATCAGCATTCCGCAAGCACACATATTATACATTGAATACAGACGCGTGTTTTAATCTGGATCCTTTCAAATCGGACTGCGCACTGATTTATCGGCTTCTGTGATTGAATTTTGCTGCGGGAAAAAACGCTGTGAGTCGTGCAGGATCGCCGCAGTTCATTTGACATATCCAGTGTATCACGCTGTTTTCAGTTTGTCAACACCTAATCATCTGAATTTACCTGCTTTCTTTTGCCGAATTTGGCAGAAAACCGTCCTTTTGTGCTTACGGTGTACTTTTTTCTGTATTGATATTACTTTTTCATATTTGTGACATATTTTTGCCGCATTTCGCGGAACTAACTTGTTTCAGATCCGCACATTGCTTTCCGTGCAAGCATATGCCTCCGACTTCAAATATATTTGTTTTTCGGTGTTTCGACGGGCAAAATATGCTTGCAAACCGTTCACGGCCATGGTATAATGGCTCGGTATGAAATAACTCACCCGTGCGGATTTTCGGGGCTGTGCCGCTCTGCGGTTCTCCGAAAAGATGATGTACGGGGCGGAAATAAAAACAGGAGGTTTTAGTTATGTCAGTTATTTCTATGAAGCAGCTTTTGGAAGCAGGCGTACATTTCGGTCACCAGACCCGCCGTTGGAATCCGAAGATGAAGGAATACATCTTCACCGAGCGCAACGGTATCTACATCATCGACCTTCAGAAAACCGTAAAAAAGATTGACGAAGCTTACAATTTCGTTCGCGATATTGCGATGAACGACGGCACCGTTCTTTTTGTCGGCACCAAGAAGCAGGCTCAGGAGAGCATCGAACAGGAAGCAAAGCGCTGCGAAATGTTCTATGTCAACCAGCGTTGGCTCGGCGGTCTTCTCACCAACTTCAAGACCATCCAGACCCGTATTGCAAAGCTCAACCAGATCAACAAAATGGAAGCGGACGGAGATTTCGATCTTCTCCCCAAGAAGGAAGTCATTCAGCTCTGCGCTCTTCGTGAAAAGCTCATGAAGAACCTCGGCGGTATCAAAGAAATGAAGAAACTGCCCAGCTGCATGTTCGTTGTTGACCCCCGCAAGGAGCATATCGCCGTTATGGAAGCACGCAACCTCGGTATCCCCATCGTTGCAATCGTTGACACCAACTGCGATCCCGATGATGTTGACTATGTCATCCCCGGCAACGACGACGCAATCCGCGCTGTCAAGCTCATCGCTTCCAAGATCGCCGATGCAGTCCTCGAAGGCAAGCAGGGCGAACAGATGACCGATGCCGCTGTTGATGCAACCATCAACAACGATGCTGCCGACGAAGCAGATAACTTCTAAGTTCAGTCATTCAACCATGATTTTTCCGCGGAGAAGCCTGCCGGGCTTCCTCCGCTTGAACGTAACATTGATTAAATGCGGGCAAATATCAGGGCGTTCCGCGCTCGGTTCCCGCTTTAATCAGCGATTGCATTATAACTACAGGAGGATATTTTAATGGAATTCACCGCTAAAGACGTAATGGCTCTGCGCGAGCGTTCCGGCGCAGGCATGATGGACTGCAAAAAGGCACTCAAAGAGTGTGACGGCGATATTGAAAAGGCTCTCGACTATCTGCGCGAGAAGAGCCTTGCTGCATCCGCAAAGAAGGCTTCCCGCATTGCGGCAGAAGGTATTGTTGACTGCTTCGTTTGTGAAAAATGCGGCGTCGGCGTCATCATCGAAGTCAACTGCGAAACCGACTTTGTTGCAAAGACCGACGATTTCAAAAACCTTGTTGCTTCCCTTGCAAAGCATGTTGCAAAGAAAAATCCCGCTTCCGTTGAAGATATGATGGCTCAGTCCTTCTCCGAAGACGAGAGCACGAAATTTATTTGAAACTCACCCGTGATATTAACGATTTCACCGGCAACATCGACCACATCCGTTTGGTCGGCCTGAAACCCGGCAGCGTGGATACGTTCAGCAATATGATCGGTGATGCGGCCGTGGTCGGCGGCGGCAGCATCACCTATCCGGATAACCCGGTTTATGGCGCCACCACCTCTTTGACCGCTGAGGCCGACGAGGGGTATACGCTGGCCGGATGGAACCATAACGGTGTATGGGTGCCGGCCGGTGGCAATAGCCTGGCGGATGTTCCGGTGGACGCCGGCCGGTCGGTTACCGCCTATTTTGTACAAACGGATAGCGAAAAAGCCGCCGTTTTCTACGGCAAAGGGAACAAGCTGTTTGATGTACAGGTGGTGACGGATCTTGCAAGCGTCCACACGGCCCTGGCCGCGGCCAGGGAAAAAGCGCCCGACATTTATGGATACGAATTCTACGAGTGGTCGGAGACCGACGACAGCCTGCTGGCCAGCCTGGATGCCGATAATCCCGCTTTTTCCATCACGGCCTATTATCGGCAAAACGACAAGCAGCTCTACGATATCCACGCCGTCAATGCGGCGTCTATCACGCAGGCAGGCAGCCCGTCAGCCGGCAGCGATTTCAAGGCCAGCTTCGACACGCGCATTACGGTAACCGCCGCCGCAAACGACGCGGTACTGGGCAATTTCGCGTATTGGCTGCTGGACGACATGGTGGTCGGGTTTGACGAAGCGTATACCTTTTACGTCAGCGGGGATAACACCATAAAAGCCGTTTACACCACTATGTCTGAGTACGATCCGCAGGAGACGGCGGACGCGGCGCGCGTTATGGTGAAAAAAGCCTATATTACCGCCGAAAAAGACCGGCCGGGCACCAACAAGCTGACGGTTATTCCGCAGGTTTACGCCCCGAAGGATGCCGAAATCGTGGAATACGGCGTCTACTTCGCGCCGGGCAACACGTCTACCCTGGCGGATATCGCAAACCAAACCGGCTCATATACGGAAGGCAAGGATTATATCAAAGTGGCGGCTTCCTCCAAAGTGCCCAACCGCCAGTACATGATTAACCTGCGCCATGTGGCCGACGGGCGCGTGCGGCA
>OHBE01001302.1_pt1 | contig 22194 bp, 12 predicted proteins | sample 1577231 | NCBI WGS metagenome assembly OHBE01 (sample SAMEA3541506, study PRJEB24748) | human gut metagenome | biome: human gut; feature: human-associated habitat; material: faeces | place: China | collected 2012 | reverse complement strand
GCAAAGGCTGCGCACCTATCGTCCCATACCATGACCCAGTTGAACAATAACCGCCTCGTCTCCATGTCTGTCATGCTCCGATTGTGTAAGGTGTTCCATTGTGACATTGGGGATGTCATGGAAGTGGTCGAAGACGAGTGAAATTTTGTAAAGAATTGATGCGGTATAAATGGCTATGTGAATGGTGGCCAACACAAGTGGCATAGCAACGATGCTCTATAACCTCCCCGGAGCACATGCATATCTGTTTATAGTATGGCTAATTTGGAAAGCAGAACCTGACAAATGTAGGAGGAACTAATATGGCAACTACTTTTAACGAAGATAACACCATTGAGCAGATGATTATTTCAACCCTGAAAAGCAACGGTTGGAAGTATATCCCTGCCGAGGAGCTCCCTCGTATGCATTCGGATGTGCTGGTCGAGCCTATGGTGAAAGAAGCCCTGATTAGATTAAACCCCGAAATCGCAGAGGACCCGTCTCGTGCAGATGAGGTCATATATAAACTGAGAACTGTTATCCTCTCCGTTCAGCCCCACAACCTCGTTACCCAGAACGAGGTTTTCAAGAAGATGATATTTGAGGAAAACTCCTATCCCTTCGGCAAGGATGGCCGTATGGTACCTATTCGTTTTTTCGGAACAATGCGTAAAGAGGACCTTGCTCTAAACGAATACGTCGTCACAAATCAGTGGGTATACCCGCAGGCCGAAGGTGGAAAGCGACTCGATATTGTTCTCCTTATCAATGGTTTCCCGATTGCCGTTGGTGAGCTTAAGACTCCCGTCCGCAGCGCAATCACATGGCTGGACGCTGCCGGTGACATCTCCGCTTACGAGAAAAGCATCCCTGCTATGTTCGTAACGAATGTGTTCAACTTCGCTACCGAAGGGAAATGCTATCGATACGGTTCTATTAACATGCCCATTAACATGTGGGGCCCGTGGCATACAGCAACCCACAAAACTGAGGGCGGCCTTGCCGATGTGAAGATCAGCATCGAAGATATGATTACGCCCGAAAAGGTAATGGACATCTTCCAGTTCTTCACCATGTTTGCAACGGACAAAAAGTATCGCAAATACAAAATCATCTGCCGCTATCAGCAATTTGAAGGTGCAAATATGATCGTCGACCGTGTTGTGGCCGGGTATCCCAAAAAAGGCCTGATCTGGCATTTCCAAGGTTCCGGAAAGTCGCTGCTGATGGTGTTTGCAGCTCAGAAGCTGCGTATGATTCCAGAACTCAAGAATCCGACAGTGGTTATTGTGGACGACCGCATTGACCTTGAAACACAGATTACTGCCACGTTCAACGCTTCCGACATTCCTAATCTTACAAGTGCAGCCACGAAGGAAGAACTGCTTTCCTTCTTCCGTGGCGATATGCGTAAAATACTCATCACTACCATCTTTAAGTTTGGTGAAGTCAGCGGCGAACTTAATGCTCGTGACAACATCATCGTTATGGTCGACGAAGCACACAGAACTCAGGAAGGCGACCTCGGTGAAAAGATGCGTATGGCCCTTCCGAATGCATTCTTCTTCGGCTTGACAGGTACTCCTATCAATCGTGTGGACAAGAACACCTTTGCCACATTTGGTGCTGAAGAGGATCGTACCGGGTATATGAGCCGTTACTCCTTCTCCGATTCTATTCGTGACGGTGCAACACTGCCACTTCACTTTGAGCCCGTTCCTGTTGAGCTTCACGTGGACAAGGACAAGCTGGATCGTGAATTTGATGCCATGACTGACGAGGCCGGTCTTTCAAGAGACGAAAAGAATGAACTGTCCCGCCGAGTCAATATGAAAGCCATCATGTATAACCCGGCCCGTATTCGTAAGGTGTGCGAGCATATTGCCAAACACTTCAAGGAAAAGATCGAGCCTAACGGCTATAAAGGTCAGGTAGTTGTATATGACCGTGAATGCTGCCTGATGTACAAGGCCGTCCTTGATGAGCTCCTCGGAGAAGATGCTACCACCATTGTCATGGATACGAATAATGACAAAGAAGATCGCTATAAGAAATACCGCCGTGACCGTGATCAGGAAAGCAAAGTTCTTGATTATTTTCGTGATCCTCACAGCCCTCTTAAGCTCGTTATTGTTACCGCAAAGCTGCTGACCGGATTTGATGCTCCTATTCTTCAGGTGATGTACCTTGATAAGCCTATGAAGGACCACACACTCCTTCAGGCCATCTGCCGCACGAACAGGACCTATGATCAGGGTAAAACTCATGGCCTAATCGTTGACTATATTGGCATCTTTGACGATGTGGCAAAGGCTCTCGATTTCGATGAAAACAGCATGCGTCGCATCATCACAAATATCGAAGAAATCAAGAAACAGCTTCCGGCCCTTCTCAAAAAGTGCCTGAGCTATTTCATGGGCATCGACAGAACCGTCGAAGGCTGGGAAGGTTTGATGGCAGCGCAGGAATGTCTCCCGACAAACAAAGAGAAGGACGCTTTCGCTGCAGACTATCGTGTATTGAATCGTGCGTGGGACGCTCTTTCTCCCGATAGTTTCTTGAATCTCTACAAGGTAGACTATCAGTGGCTTTCCCGTGTTTATGAATCGGTCAAGCCGACTGATGGCCGTGGCGGTTTGATTTGGGCCTCTCTGGGTGCAAAGACCATCGAGCTGGTCCACCAGAATGTCACCGTCGGAGAGGCTGATGAGGACATGGATATCCTCTCTATGGACGCCGACCTTATTGATGACTTTTTGGAGAAACAGAAAGACTTGAAGAAGACCACTAAGAAGGTCGAAATTAACCTTGTCGCTAAAATTCTGAAGCATGCCAACGAACCGAAGTTTGTGCATCTTGGTGAGAAACTGGAAGCTCTGCGTGAAAAGCATGAGCAAGGCCTCATCACCAGCATTGAGTTCCTGAAGCTCCTGCTCGAACTTGCAAAGGAAGCGGCACAGGCAGAAAAAGAAGTTGTGCCGGAGCAGGAGATCGACAAAGGCATCGCTGCTCTTACCGAGCTCTTTAATGGAATCAAGAATAAGAGCACACCGGTTATCGTCGAGCGCATCGTGGCAGATATCGACAGCATCGTTAAAATCGTCCGCTTTGATGGTTGGCAGAGTACGACCGCCGGTAAGCAGGAAGTCAAGAAAGCTCTGCGTAGCGTGGTCTGGATCAAGTATAAGATCAAAGACAAAGAGGTCTTCGATAAAGCCTACAACTACATCGAGCAGTATTATTAATTCTTTGGAAAGCGAGGTTTTTAGATGATTGGTGCAATAATTGGTGACATCGTCGGATCACGCTTCGAGTGGGATAACCACCGGTCAAAGGATTTCGACCTGCTCACTCACAAATGCTTCTTCACCGACGACTCCGTGATGTCTCTGGCCGTCTGCGATGCCCTTATGAAATGCCAAGGGGGCTACAGCGGCTTGGGCGAGCAGGCTATTCGCTCCATGCAGAGTGTTGGACGTCCGTATCCCCACTGTGGATACGGCGGATCATTCCAACGCTGGATGTACTCTGATAATCCAGCGCCCTATAACAGTTACGGCAACGGGGCCGCAATGCGGGTCAGCGGATGCGGTTACGTTGGAAGAACTATTGATGAAGTTAAGCAGCTTTCAAGATCTGTTACCGAAGTGACCCATAATCATCCGGAGGGTATAAAAGGAGCCGAAGTTACCGCCGTAGCGGTATTCCTTGCCCGGACCGGAAAGAGCCTGATTGAGATACAGGATTACATTATAAAGAACTACTATCCGTTGGGCTTTACCCTTGACAGCATCCGTGAGACCTATCGGTTTAACGAGACCTGTCAGGATACCGTCCCACAGGCATTAGAGGCATTCTTTGAATCGACCAACTTCGAGGATGCCATAAGAAATGCCATATCCATTGGCGGCGACAGCGATACACTTGCTGCGATCACTGGTTCTGTTGCCGAAGCCTACTACGGTGTACCGACCAGCATTAGGAAGCATGCTCTCACTTTCTTGGATGAGAGACTCCTAAAAATCCTGTTGGAATTTGAAAATCGGTATCCAGCAAAAATCGAGAAAAAGAATGAAACCGGTAGCGTAGGCATTTCCCCATCAACCGGCATGAAAGTAAGAACGGGAGGTCGTGCAGAAATGATGGAATCAGCTATGGATGTTGCTGATCTTGAACTTGATGCCAACACAGCCCATCCTGAAGAAACGACAAGTCAGAAGCTCTTTTCCCATCTGTTTGAGGCCTGCAACATTTTGCGTGGTCCTATCAACCAGGATGAGTACAAGAGCTACGTGACACCGATTCTGTTCTTCAAAAGGCTTTCTGATGTCTATGACGAAGAAACGCAGGCAGCCCTTGAGGAATCCGGTGGCGATGAGGAATATGCGAGCTTCGCTGAAAACCATCGCTTTGTCATCCCGGATGGATGTCACTGGCAGGATGTTCGTGAGGCAAGCGAAAACGTCGGAGTTGCTATCGTCAACGCAATGAACGGTATCGAGCGTGCTAACCCGGATACCCTGAGTGGCGTCTTTAGCAGCTTCGATGATGCGAACTGGACAGACAAAACAAAACTCTCAGACGAGAGATTAAAGGACCTCATTGAGCACATGTCCAAGCTCAAAGTCGGTAACAACAATTACTCTGCCGACGTCATGGGCGACAGCTATGAATTCCTGATTAAGAAGTTCGCAGACCTGTCAAAGAAAAATGCCGGTGAGTTTTACACCCCTCGTTCTATCGTTAAGTTGCTCATCATGCTGCTGGCTCCCAAAGCTGGCGAAACCGTGTACGATCCAGCATGTGGAACGGGCGGGATGTTAATCGAGGCCATCCGATTCATGCATGGCGACAAACTCACCTATGGCCGCATCTACGGTCAGGAGAAAAACCTCGCAACCTCCGCGATTGCACGAATGAACCTGTTCTTGCACGGAGCTAAAGACTTCAAAGTAACACAGGGCGATACACTTCGCTCACCAAATTATCTGGAAAGAGGTTCTCTGCAAACCTTTGATTGTGTGGTAGCGAATCCTCCATTCTCTCTGAAGAACTGGGGCTCCGAACAATTCAGCAGCGACATCTACGGTCGTAATATCTGGGGCTGCCCGACTGACTCCAACGGTGACTTTGCATGGCTGCAGCACATGGTGAAGTCGATGAACCCGAAGACCGGGCGCTGCGCTGTTGTACTCCCACAAGGAGTCCTGTTCAGAAGCGGCAAGGAGGGAGAAATCCGTAAGCAGCTCGTTGAGTCGGATAAGCTGGAAGCTATCATCACAATGGCGAGTGGCGTATTCTACTCGACCGGAGTGTCCGCTTGTATTCTTTTCCTGAACAACAATAAGGCTGTTTCTCACAGAGGCCGCATTTGTATGATCGACGGTTCCGGCATCTACACTCCGCAACGAGCGCAGAACATCATGACAGAAGCCGATATTCAGACTGTTTTCGATTACTACACCTCTTACGAGGATGTGATAGAAAAGGTCAAGGTCGTCACCATTGCCGACATTCGAGAGAAGGACTATTCTCTGGCAATCAACAACTATATCGAAAAGAAAGAACAGGAAACAGTTCCTCCGGAAGAAATCCGCAGACAGTACTTTGAGGCCTATGACGAGATGATCGAGGCCGAAACCCGGATGAGAGAGCTGCTGCTGAAGGGAGGCTACATCAGTGAGTAAGAGAATAACTATCGAGGAACTGCAGTCCTACCTCTGGAACTCTGCGGTTCTGCTCAGAACCAACATTGATGCCGGTGCCTATAAGCAGTACATTTTCCCGCTCCTCTTCTTCAAACGCATCTGCGATGTATACGATGAGGAAACCGCTGCTGCTCTTGAAGAGTATGGTGATGACGCAGCTGAATTCGACGAGGACGAGATCCATACTTTTATTGTTCCGAAGGGCTATCACTGGAATGACGTCCGCGCCGTTTCTGAAAATGTGGGCGTTGCTATCGTTGAGGCGTTCAGGAAGGTTGAAAATGCGAACTCTGATAAGCTGCAGGGCATCTTTGGTGATGGAGCTTGGACCAACAAAAATCGTCTTCCCGACAGGCTTTTGAAAGACCTGTTGGAGCACTTCAGCACGAAAACACTGTCTATTGCCAACTGCCCTGAGGACGAGCTCGGCCAAGGGTACGAATATCTGATTAAAAAATTTGCAGATGACAGCGGCCATACAGCACAGGAGTTCTATACCAACCGTACCGTTGTCCACCTGATGACTGAAATGCTGAAGCCAGAATCTGGTGAGTCCATATACGATCCCACCTGCGGAAGTGCCGGTATGCTCATCTCCGCTATAGCGTACTTGAAAGAGCAAGGCAAGGAATGGCGCAATGTGGCGGTCTATGGGCAGGAGATCAATGCTCTGACATCAGCTATCGGCAAGATGAACTTGTTCTTGCATGGTGTTAAGGACTTTAGCATCGTCAACGGCGACACACTTGCTTCTCCCGCTTTCATTGAAAACGGCAAGTTGCAGCAATTTGACCTCTGCCTTGCAAATCCACCTTATTCCATTAGCCAGTGGGATCGAGCCGCTTTTGAGAGCGATAAATACGGTCGCAACTTCTTAGGTGTTCCTCCACAGGGCCGTGCCGACTATGCTTTTCTCCAGCACATTATTGCAAGCCTCAAAGAGGATACCGGTCGATGTGCTATTCTGTTCCCGCACGGAGTCCTTTTCCGTAATGAGGAAAGCACAATGCGCGAGAAACTTGTCCGCAGCGACAGAGTAGAATGCGTTATCGGTCTTGGGCCGAACCTGTTCTACAACTCCCCAATGGAAGCCTGCATCATGATCTGCCGAATGACAAAGCGACCGGAGCGCCGTGGGCAAATCCTCTTCATTAATGCTGTTAATGAAGTCGAGCGGAAGAACGCGCAGAGCTATCTGGAGGACCGTCATATTCAGCGGATCGCAACTGCGTATAAGAATTACTGCGATGATGGCGACTTTGCTAAGATCGCAACCATTCAGGACATTGCCGATAATAACTTTTCACTCAGCATTCCGCTGTATGTCAAACCGGAAGTAAACGAGGAAGAAATCGACACTCGCACGGTTCAGGAACACTATGACAGCTGGAGGGCCGCCTCGGAAATGATGAAGCTGAGCTATGAGAAACTGAATGCCATGCTGGGAAAGGAGGCCGAAGATAATGAGTAAAGTGAAATTGGGCGATGTCGCCATTGAACACAAGGAAACCTGCAAAGGCAGCAAGGACGGATATCCAATTGTCGGCCTTGAGCATCTGGTTTCGGAGGAAGTGACTCTCACCGCTTGGGATGAGGGCAACGATAACACCTTCACAAAGATGTTCCGCAAAGGCAATGTTCTGTTCGGTCGACGCAGAGCCTATCTCAAAAAGGCAGCCGTTGCGCCGTTCGACGGCATCTGTTCCGGCGACATCACGGTAATAGAAGCTATCCCAGATCGCATTCTTCCTGAGCTTCTTCCGTTTATCATTCAGAATGATGAACTGTTTGACTTCGCTGTTGGTAAATCCGCCGGGTCCCTCTCTCCCCGTGTAAAGTGGGAGCATCTGAAAAACTATGAGTTTGAACTACCTGATATGGATAAACAGCGTGAGCTCGCTGAGCTTCTGTGGGCTATGGACGCCACGAAAAAATCCTATCAGAAATTGATTGCAGCGACGGATGAGCTGGTGAAATCTCAATTTATCGGGCCAGCTGGCCATAAGGATTTCACTGGTCATACCGCTTCCGTAAGGAGGTGTGCATAATGGCAAATGTAATGTTGTCTAACGTTATCAGGCGTGCCCAAACCAAAGTTGACAAAGACAATACAGACCTGATCTTTTATGTCGGTGGCGAACACATTGTAAGTGAAAATATACGTGTCCACTCTCGTGGGATTATCGCTGAAAGCACAATCGGTCCAATGTTTTATTATGGATTTAAAGCAGGAGATTTTTTGCTGGTCTCCAGGAATCCCCATCTCAAAAAAGCGGGGCTGGTTGATTTTGATGGTATTTGTTCTGAAAAGACATTCGTACTCGAAACTGCGGATTCTGACGTCCTTTTACCCGAGTTTTTACCTTTTGTTTTACAAAATGAACGCTTTTGGGATTACGCGTATCGGCATCGGCACGGATCAACAAATACTTTTATAAACTGGTCCACCCTTGCAAATTACGAATTTGAACTGCCTGATTTGGAGACTCAGCGTAAGCTGGCAGAGGTTCTGTGGTCCATAAACGACACGATGGATGCGTATAAAAAGCTGATCTCCGCTACCGACGAGCTCGTTAAGTCTCAATTTATCGGGCCCGCAGCCCATAAGGATTTCTCCGGCCACACCACTCCCATAAGGAGGTGTGCATAATGGCGAAATATCGATTTGATCAGATCGCTATCAACAGCACCGAGAAGAAAAAACCTGTCGAAGCGGATCGCTTCACCTACCTTGGCCTTGAGCATCTTGATTCTGGAACTTTGAAGGTTACCCGGTTCGGCTCGGAAGTAGCTCCAATCGGTGAAAAGTTGGTGATGCACAAAGGCGATGTGCTTTTCGGTAAGCGTAGAGCTTACCAGAAGAAAGTCGCTATAGCACCCTTTGATGGTATCTTCTCCGCTCATGGTATGGTGCTGCGGCCTAAAGAGAACGTAATCGACAAGGATTTCTTCCCGCTGTTCATCAGTTCCGACTATTTCTTGGATGCGGCCATCAAGATTTCTGTGGGATCATTATCCCCGACAATCAACTGGCGTGACCTGAAGGAGTTGGAGTTTGAGCTGCCGGATATGGACTCTCAGCGCAAGCTGGCCGAAGTTTTGTGGTCCATTAATGATACGATGGAGGCTTATAAAAAGCTGATCTCTGCTACCGACGAGCTCGTTAAGTCTCAATTTATGGAGCAGTTTGTGATAGAGGCTCCATATGAGAGAACTCGTCTCGGAGATCACATATCTCAAATTCGAGGCGTCTCATATAAGCCTGCTGATTTGCGGCCTTCGCTATCTGAAGAGAGCGTGTTGCTTCTAAGAGCTAATAATATCGGCACAGGACGGATCAACCATGATGAGGTGCAATATGTAGCAAAGGAAAAAGTTTCTACCGTTCAGTTAATTCGGGCAGGCGATATTCTTATGTGTGCCTCAAGCGGAAGTCTCGAACATGTAGGAAAAGCGGCGATTTGTCTCCCTTCGATAGAGGGAGAAACCTTTGGTGCTTTTTGCAAACTGATTCGGCCAAAGGGCGATCTTCTACCAGAGTACATCGCTGCCTACTTTGAGACGGATGAGTATAGAGAAATTATCATGCAGCTTGCTTGTGGCTCAAATATCAACAACCTCAAGGCTGAACACATTGATGAGCTCCAGATACCAACACCCCCTGCAGAGGTACAGGAAGCCTTTGTTTCCTTTTTGCGTCAGAGCGATAAATCAAAATTTGAACTGGAACAGGCACTCTCTGAGCTGACCGCAACCTACAAACGCATTATAGCTGAGAATCTTGGCTAAGAAACAAGGTCATGAAGTTTCCTCCGGCTCGTGGGAACACCGGAAACGGAGGATAACGAAAAGGAGGAAACCATCATGATCGACCACATAATAGCAAATATCCGGAACGATTTGCTCGGAATTCTGGATGAGAACCAAATGAAACTGCTTTCGGAAGTGCTGGCAAAGCATCTGCTGCCGTTACAATCAGCCACAACCGAGAGCAAAAACGAAAAGAGCGACATGCTACCGGTATTTATTGCCGCAAAGCGTGTCGAGGGATGCTCGGAAAAATCCCTCCGCTACTACGAATCTACAATCCGGAACATGCTGGAATGCATCGGCAAGCCGGAATGTCAGATTACAACCGAGGACCTTCGCTTCTACCTCGATACATATCAGCGACGAGGAACTGTGAGCAAAGTCACCCTCGATAATGTGAGACGCATTCTCTCCTCTTTCTTTGCATGGCTTGAAGATGAGGACTATATCGTTAAGAGCCCTGTCAGGAGAATCCATAAGGTGAAAACCGGTAAAACGGTCAAAGAAACCTACTCGGACGAGTCACTGGAGATGATGCGTGATCACTGCGACAACGCACGAGATCTGACTATGATTGATCTTCTGGCCTCAACCGGCATCCGAGTCGGTGAGCTCGTAAAGCTCAATCGCAGTGATGTGGATTTTGAAAATCGGGAATGCATCGTTTTCGGTAAAGGAAATAAGCAGCGCAAGGTGTACTTCGACGCTCGAACCAAAATTCATCTGCAAAGGTATCTTGCAGAAAGGACTGACGACAGCGAGGCTCTGTTTGTATCCCTTCTCAAGCCTTATGATCGGCTTCAGATTAGCGGTGTTGAGATTCGTCTCCGCAAAATCGGTCGTGAGTTAAACTTCCAAAAGGTGCATCCGCATAAGTTTCGCAGGACGCTGGCTACAATGGCAATCGACAAGGGCATGCCTATTGAGCAGGTGCAGCAGCTTCTCGGCCACCAGAGCATTGATACCACGCTCCAATACGCTATGGTGAATCAGAATAATGTGAAGGAATCGCATCGTAAATTCATTGGGTGAGCTGTTTGCAATTCTCAATTTATCGATATGTTTGGGGCCCCTCTTTCAAATGAAAAGGGGTGGCCGTTGAAACGTATCGGGGACCTGTTCAGCTTGATTTCAAGAGGAAAGCAACCTTCGTATGTAGATCATTCATCGGTTCGAGTGGTTAACCAAGCCTGTATATATTGGGATCGGTTCAATTTTGAAAACGTAAAATACCATGATTCACAGAGTGGAAAGAAAACGCTGCCAGTCAAAAAAGATTGTATCCTAATCAATTCGACGGGCACAGGAACTCTTGGAAGATGTAACGTTTTCCCCGAATTAACGGATGGCTATGTATACGTCGTGGATAGTCACGTGACCGTTTTAGCAGAAAGCCATGATGTGAATGCATACTTCTTCAAATGCTTCTTGCAGAGAGAAGATGTCCAAAAGAAGATTTATGCAGAATGCGTCAATGGGTCCACGAACCAGATTGAGCTGTCAAAAGAGAAGCTGTCAGATGTGCTACTTGTCGTACCGCCAATGGAACGTCAAGAGCAGTTCGCAGCCTTTGTCCGACAGAGCGATAAATCAAAATTTGCTGCTCTGCAGTGTTGTAGTCAGAGCATAATGCCCCACAATGATAAATTATATGACTTTTTAGGCACTTATCACGGCAGCATGGCTATCGCATGTATGCTTCTCTAATTTGACGAAGCGCGCCATTATTCTAAAACTTTTGCGTCTGTGGCAGCGTATTGTGCGAGAATTTGTAAAGCGATTATGCAATTTCAAATTGGACCCCGGAATAGCACTATCGACAACACTATACGAGGAGGCGTTAATATGGCTTCGCTTACGCATGTCTGCATATGGTCAGATAACGGTTGGAAGCGGATTACGGCAGAACAAGCAGCCAAATTGCATCCAGGCGGAACAGTATCTGCGCATAGTGGTTTGTTTATGTGCGAACTATGTGGACAATATGTCTCTCTTACTGATGGAGTAGTGCAAACCCGTCACTTTAGACACAGCGCCTATGAAAAAAGCAAAAATTGCCCTGAACGTATATTTGGAGCGGGTTACTCAATTTCTTATGGCCCTCAGGAACATGATTTACCAATCCGCATTACAGGTGTGTCTTCATCCTCGTTTAGATTTGAAATTGGTTTGATTCGTGCTCCAATCGGTTCGCTCAGCAGAGATTTTTGTATAGAAATCAAGCCGAAAGGAGTATCAGCTACAACTTATGTATTCACAAAAGAGCGGCTGAATTGCGAAGGCATTACATATCTCCCCATCGGCGAAATACCATTTGAAAAATATACTCTCAATTTAAAAAACGGAAGCAATAAACTGTTCGAATTCTGGCCGGCGAAGATTGACGGAATTGATCCAGAGGGAACCCTGTTTGAAAAATCTTCTGGTAAAAAGCTCACATACGATGCTGATGTTGAGATCGAGAAAGAATACTACCTGCTAAAACGCGGCTATTTTTATAGAAGATCTCGTAATAGTATACAGATTCAAGAGGTTGTCAAAAAACAGTTTGGTTGGGAATCCTGGACGCTTTATGTGGTTTCTGCATCCGCATTTAGCGAAGAAGCCGCCCGTTTTTTTCTTGATTTTCACTGTCGCCTGACAGACCACCCGGTTTCTTTGCAACCGGTGTGGCCGTTGTTTACAGAAGGAAATTATATAGTAAAGCATAATCAAGATAGTATGTATATGCTTGCCGAAGGTAATATAGCAACCGTCAAAACCTTTCCTTCTGCAGTGATCCGTCAGCTAAATCATGCTGTCTCTCATCCCAAACTATACGAAGTCAACTGCTCTAGTAGACAACAATTGATATCAGCAGGGCGTACTCAGGCCTTACAGTATACTTACTTTTGGAAAGAGCCTCTCCATCGGGCTGGATCATCTCCTTCAATCGTAGTAACCGATCTTTCTGGCTCTGAGATTGAATCTGGCGAAAACAATACACTGCCATACAACAAAACACTGATCTTCAAATCAACATTTGATGGTGAACTCATAATCTCTAACAACCATATTGTAGATAAGCGAAAAATATTTGCAGACAAGCAGCTTGAACTGGATGGGCTATCCTACGGTGTAAGCATTCAAGTTGTCATCGGTCTTGATGTTGTTTGGAAAATCGACTTCAAAAAGCAGCGCGTTACTATATCAAGCGATGAAGTTGAAATCCTGAAGCGGATTAGCAGTGCATCAGGAGCCCCAATTCCCGCCCCACATTCTTTGCGAAATATTTTAGCGGGTATGAGAAGCTATCCGCAGATATGTCGGTGGATACGGAAATGTATTAAGGATGGCACTATAAATGAGCATTCTTATCGCGAATTACAAGATGCCTATCGGCGCATTAATACAAATAATAGACAGGGGGATGAATCATGAACTATGTCGGGCTGCTTACCAAAGAAGAGAAAGCGATTCTCTGCGAAATTATCACGGGTAAAGAATTCAAAGAACTTTTCAAGAAAAACGAACAGGACTTTTCAAAAATACAAAAGGGATTTAGAGCCAAATCGTTGACAGAACAACATGCGCTTTCAGTTGCCATAGCCAATATTGACAAACCATTTATCGCAACATGGGTAAACATCAGGGTGGAATACTGGCTGAAAGAAATCCAAGAAAATATAGTGCGCCTTGAGGAGGAAGGTTCCTCTCATAGTGCTGCCTTGGCAACAACTATGCTCGACTCTTTTTTCGTCAATAATGTTGACCTGTATTTTAAGTTGACGGGCAGCACTATTGATCCGGATGCATATTCCAATCTTTGCGACAGGATGAAAGATATTAAATCTGAGCGCACAAGAAGTGTTGAAATATCCAATCAAATCAAGGCCTTGGAAGAGGCAAATCATCACCTCTCTGATCAACTTGAGACTGCTCAGCATAGCCTTGATGCCGTAAAAGTCGAGTGCGAAGAGCGTGTCCAGCAAATCGAACAGGATAAGAATAAATTAGCTTCTTTACTTGCCGAAGCGCAAACAAAAATTGACGAGTTGCAGGCTGCTCCTAGTGTATTCACGGGCAATGAAGCCGATCAACTTGCGCAGTTTGACGATACGGATACTACCCTCCTTCCCACTGTTGGAAACGACGAAATTGTTTCCTTATGTAGCGTTATCTCGGACTACAATGGGCAGAAGTGGCTTATTCGGTATGCTGATTTGAGTCATGATGGGTACTATCATGTGTTTCGCAAGAATGAGGATATCCCCCCGTATTTCACAAATAGGGATAAAATTTTCTATAAGGACGGTCCCGCTGCTGATGGTGCCTGTGGGATTTGGAGTTGGTCTGCAATTCCGAACGATAAGGATCCTTTCAAGGATTATATTTTATCCAAATACAATATGGACATTGATGCAATAGAGATTGTTACTATTTCGGAAGTATCAAGCCTTGACGATTTGACTAACTTGTTGAAAAAAGGGATCGAGTACGTACCACATAGCCGTAGAGTTATGTTCGCATTTTACGCATCAAAGGGACAATACATAGGCGTACTTTGTAATATCAAAGAACTCGTCACGGCTAATGAGAGAGTTTCTATTTCTGGAGATTGCGTTTCTGTTCCGGTGTATGAATTTTCTGGTGAGGATATTATTCGCCTGGACAATGGATTGTCTTTTTATCGAAACGCATTTGCGGGTCTCCCAAAAGCGCTCTGCCACTTAAAAAGCCCGCTTGACATTGTAAAAAGCATTGTTTTATCGTCGATTTCGTGGAATGCATATAAAGCAAGAGAGGTAACACGTGCAGAATATAGAATGTTTAAAGACTTCATTGGCGCTATTCCAGTGGACGATGTAACACATAAGATTGAAGTTGCATGCCACTGTTTCCGCCCTGCTGCGGAAGATCTGTTGAATAAGTTTCTAAATGCGGTCTGGAAATATGTCGATGGCGATAGCCTAGAAGACGATATCGTACGTTCTGCAATTTCTGCAAATGCAGATCTTCAGGAAAAAACGAAGTCACTGATCCGAAAAGATTGGGAGAAAGAGAACGAAAATCTCCTTGCCCAGGCTCATCAGGAACTTGACTCACTTCATGCTGAGTTAAAGTCTGCAACCGAAAGTTTAAACGAAGCGCAAAAATCACTCGTTAAAACTCAAATAGAAGAACAGCGGCTTTCCGATGTTATAGCACAAAAGGGAAAATTGGCCGAAGATGTTGAAAAAGCAGTTAGCGAACGGATCAAAAGAGCACGTGAAAATGCAGCAGATTTTATTGCGAGTATGGCATTTGTTAGTGGGCAACAAGCGCAGGCTGTAAACGCAGAAACTCTTGCCTTAGTTGATGATATCTCTCAAACAGATATGGCTACATATTGTGTTAACCCTGAGTTTGAAAATTTCGATGACCTTGAAGCTCACCGCTCTTGGGGAGATGTTATCAATACAGCAATATATGAACTTGCAGAGGCAGGTGTTACAGAACAATATAGAAGCGGCCTCGCTGCTTTTCTTTGTGCTGCCTACATTGAAAAACAGCCACTTTTACTTGTTGGCCCCAATGCAATCGACATTGCCCAGGCGTTTAGCGCAACTGTAGCTGCCCATAAGCATGGTATACTCTACTGTGAAGGCAACTATGCCCGCAAAGCAATCGAGAAAATAGGAGCTGATGGCGAAGACATCGTAATCGTCAACAACCTTTTTGCAAGCACTTGGATAAACAGGTTTCCAGAAATGTTATCCCAAAAAGATATTTTTTATATAGCTACCCATCCGTATACAGAAGACATTCAGGTTGAACCCAAAAGCCTGTATGGATTTATGCTTCCATTATTTACAGAGTTTTTGGTGGACAAAAAAGCTACTGGCAAATATTATGGCGGTTACTTCTCTGATGATTTTAAACCCTATTCAGCAGGGAAGGCCGCATGCAAAGAGCTGACAGGCCTTTCGAAATTCACACTGAGCTCGTTAGTCAGTAACAAAATCAACAGTCTTGTGGCTACCATGCACGGCATTTATCCATCTGCTACAGCAGATGATGATTTCTTGTTTTTCGTTTTCCAGATTGCCTATGCTTCAATGAAGATGAATGAACTTGCAGAGGCAGTCGCAGACCCTCAGAAGGGCATCGCAATTTCTGCTAACCTCAAGCGTGATCTCCAGTATGCGTTAGGAGAAAACTGATGGATAAGTATAACGGACTTCTCTCAAAAGTATCACAACAATATCAGATTTTTAAGGGGAATCATGAAACACCGGATGAGTGGAAAACGCGTCTTGTTTATAGTATCTGCGGAATGATGGCGTATGCTTCCCTTTGGGACGACGCAGAAGAACCCATCTCTATTATGCATCTGAAAAGAAGAATTCGCAGTATGCTTGGCAGCTATAAATCATTATATCCGGAACTTTCTGGGGCCTTACCGTATTCCTCCGAAGAACTCGAAGAGGAACTCGTAAATCAATTCTTGAGCTCAGGAGTAGTTTATCATCGTCCAAACCGAATAGTGGCATCCCAAAAACATGAAGAACATTTTGGTGGGGTTCTATTTCAAAGAGGTATTGCTTTGGATAATATCTCCTGTGTGTCTGGTATTGGTTTTTATTCAAAGCTGAATGGTGGAACAAACCCACATAAGGTAAAAACAATGTTTGGTCTCGAACAAGAGAATTTGCAAACATTGTGGCAAAACACGCTCTCTTCTGTGTCGTGGGAATCGAAGACATCACTTGAGTCCGGCACAGAGTATCTTCGCCTGAAACCGCCTTTTTCCCGTGGATACTGGGTAAATGAACCAGATAAAACTGATAAAACTTCAATTCTTCGAACTGGCGCGAAAGGTTCCCAGCTGTATTTTCTCTATCGCTATGTTGACGCTGTATTGGAAGTCAGTCCGCTTCCTCAGTGGCGGGTGGAAAATTATAACTATAGAAAACTCGCGTGTGCTTGCCTGTCGAACTATGGAACGCTACCGCCAATAGAGTTCGTTGAGGATGGAGCGTTGGTTCATATCCGTATGAATTATTTACTTCCGCCGCGCGAACTGGAGTTTTTAAAGTGCTACAGTTGGCCTGAGATATGTACTTCACTTCCATGTAATTTCAGGCGGAAGATTCCCGCAGAAGTTTTTGCAGCCATTAAGAATATTCTATCTGATGAGGGATATGAATTCAAAGGAGGGGTAATCTAATGCCTGATGGAGCTAATTCTGTCCATAAACAGTTGAGAACGGAACTAGAAAATTATATTAAGTCGCAGTATTTCGGAAAGTCCCCGATTTTGCTTTCAGCACTAAACAATCAAATTGATGATGAAGGATTGCTTTATCAAAGACCTTTTATTGAATCCTCTCCGGCATATGTTACAGTACAAAACGGCATTGAAACAGCGTCCCTCGAGGGTTGGATGAAAGAGTATTTCTTGCAGTTAGCAAATGCGGGGATAGGAGTATTCGCTTCTCCGTTTGCTCACCAAATATCGGCGCTTGAAGCGGCAACCAGAGGAGAAAACTTGTTTGTTTCAACTGGCACAGGTTCCGGTAAAACTGAGTGCTTTATGTGGCCGCTTCTTGCAAAGATGGCAGCTGAAGCAAGAAATTCTAAGGCGTCGTGGGCAAAACGAGGTGTTCGTACAATTATTATGTACCCAATGAACGCCTTGGTTTCAGACCAAGTTAGCCGACTTAGAAGAATGATTGGAGATCCTGATAATAAGTTTGTGAGAATTTTCCGCAACACCTGCGGCACCGAGGTACGTCGTCCTCAGTTTGGGATGTATACCGGTAGAACCCCATATCCTGGAGCTCAACCTTCCACCGTGCAGGACAGAAAACTAGAAAAGACTCTGGCAAGAATGTCTTTCCCGCAAAGTGACTCTGAAAAAGAATTCTTCAATCATCTTTTCAAAGAAGGAAAAATACCTGCAAAAACGGATATGCATCAGTTCCTTCAAGGACTGCATGATAGTAAACATATCCCAAACGATGATGATGCAGAGTTGATTACACGATTTGAAATGCAGCAATTTTGCCCGGATATTCTTATTACGAACTACTCTATGCTGGAATACATGCTATTGCGACCCAGAGAACAAAGAATCTGGAATGATACACGCGAATGGTTAGCTTCTAACAGAGAGAATAAATTATTGTTTGTTATAGATGAAGCTCACATGTACCGTGGCTCATCCGGCGGTGAAGTGGCATTACTGATTCGCAGACTGTTCCACAAGCTCGGTATCAACCGTAGTCGCGTGCAATTTATACTCACCACTGCAAGTATGCCCAACAAAAGTCAACAAGATGTTGATTCTGTAATGAAGTTTGCAAACGAACTTACCGCTTCTGACACAGCAACCCAGTTCTGTTACTTGACGGGCGAGAGAGAGGTGATCGACGGGCAGTTGAAATATGATATTCCCGCCGAATTCCTCTTGAACTCAGATCCAGGCCGGTTTGAAGACAGGGATGAAGTGAGACTTTCTGCGCTTTTGTCGTTCTGGGGGCAATTAGATGGATTTGATTCTGGTATTACATCATTGGAGTCAGTATACAACTGGATGTACGAAAATCTTGTCTTTTACCGTCCGTTCCATGAGCTCATTAAGTATTGTCGCGGAAATGCAGTATCACTGGGAGAACTTTCTTCTGGTATTTTCCCGGAACTCAATCCGGAGGATGCGCTAAAGGCGGTTAGTGTCCTTTTAGCAATTGCCCCACTTGCAAAAAATGCAAAAGGCTCTGTCCTTTTCCCGGCGCGTATGCATATGCTCTTCAAAGGTATTTCGGGAGTATACGCTTGTACCAATACCAATTGTAGTTGCTCTCACTCGGAAGGCGGGCTTGCTTTAGGAGAAATCTATTTATCGGATGGTAATTTGATTTGCCCGCATTGTGGTAGTGTGGTATACGAGCTTTATAATGATCGACGCTGTGGAGCACTATTCTTCAAAGGATACGTTCTTGAAGATGACTCAGGGCTGCATGGAAATGTATATCTATGGCATTATCCCGGTCAGTTGATGGATCGCAGGATGAAAGAAATACATTTATTCATCCCAACTGACAATTTTGAGCTTCCAGCAAAACAGGGTAAAAATGCTATTCGTCCCTGCTACCTTGATGTTAAAAGCGGATTTATTAACTTCACAGATGACTCACCAGCCGGAAAACCTTGGATTAGAAAGCTGTATTATTGTAACTACTCTGCAAAAGGCAGACCGCAAATTATTACATTCCCGACTTGTCCGCATTGCAGACACCAGCTTTCTACATCACAGCTCACTTCGTTTAATACACGAGGCAATCAGTCTTTTTTCAACCTGATCAAAGCACAGTTCCAACTGCAACCCGCTGTGCAAGGAAAGGATACTGATCCGGATCGGTTCCCTAACGAGGGTCGCAAAGTTTTGCTATTTTCGGACAGCCGTCAACGAGCTGCAAAGCTAGCTCGAGATATGTCAGAGGCTTCGGACATTTCTGCCGCAAGGCAATTGTTTGCCATCGCCATCAAAACAATGGAAGAGCAAGCGGTTGAGCAGCCAATGAATTCGCTGTACGATTATTTTTGCCTTGCCGCCGGGCAGCATCATGTACAGATTTTTCATGCGCCTGAACGGATAAAATTTGCTGAAGATTGTATTGCTGCACTGAATAACTACAACCGCTGTGTAAAAAGAGGGCGAGAGTACGCCCCAAGATTTACAATTGCAAATGCTCCTACTCAGATGCAGGAATACCTCCTTCGGTTGTTTGCAGGTGGATATAACACCTTATATGACTCTGCTACAAGCTGGATTGAACCTACAGACCAGGCCCTTTTCGATGCTGTAGATGCTCTCGAAGAAAACAATGTGATGGTTACGGATGAGGAATTCATCGACTTTTTTAATGCTTGGGTACTATCAATTTGCGATATGTCTACAGCCATCGGCCATACAATTAGTGATACAATTCGGTTGAAAGTCCGTCCCAATTACGGAGGTTATGGGCTCGATAAGGATTGGGGCTTCTCAAAAACTATTCGTGAGATTATGGAATGGCAAGATGGAAATGAAACCGAGATGGCATGGAAACGAGTGTTAAAGGAAGAATTCCTTGATTCGGCGCAGCCTGATAATGGAAAGTTATATATCGATTTATCTAGAGTAAAGCCACGTTTTGACGCTTCTCATATATGGTACAAATGTGAACAATGTTCTGAGTTGACGCCTTTTACACTGAAAGGCAAATGTCCAAGCTGCGGATCATCTCATATACACGAGATGAACTCTGCAGAATATGAGGCACTTGGTTTTTGGAGAAAGCCGGTAGCTGATGCCCTTCAAGGCAAGCCGATTCGTGTAATTGACACTGAGGAGCATACTGCTCAGCTCTCACATAAAGACCAGCGTGATGATCTTTGGAGTAAAACCGAACAATACGAATTACGTTTCCAAGACTTAATCCAAGATGGTGAAATACCTGTTGATATTCTTAGCAGCACAACCACCATGGAAGTTGGTATTGATATTGGTTCTCTGGTTGCGGTCGGCTTGCGCAATATTCCCCCCATGCGTGAAAATTACCAACAGCGAGCTGGTCGTGCGGGCCGGCGTGGATCCAGTTTGTCTACTATTGTTACTTTCTGCGAAGATGGACCGCATGATACATTATACTTCAATGATCCAATTCCTATGTTCCGTGGAGACCCTCGTAAGCCTTGGATTGATATAAGAAGCGAGAAACTTCTTCAACGTCATCTGGCTATGGTTATTCTCCAAGAATTTCTTTCAGCGAACCACATGAGCCTCGATACAGTTTCAGCAGCTGTTTTCCTTGATGATTTTCTTGAGAACTTTAAGTTCTTCCTTGTCTCTTACGAAATCAATACGAATAAGCTACTTCTACCAGATGGAATACCTTTTCACTATTCAGTGTTTAAGAATGACCTCCAAAAAGCTCTCGATACACTTAAGGAAAAATGTCAGGCGCACCCGGAACTATTTGGAGTAGAGGAGGGTGCTAAGGAAGGGGAAGCTAAGATTCTTCTGGACTCCCTTTATGAGGAAGGAATTATCCCAACATATTCTTTCCCGAAGAATGTTGTAAGCACCTACATACCAGATAGCTACGGAAAAATTCTTTACGAGGTTGATCGTGGACTGGATGTAGCTATTGGCGAATATGCTCCTGGTAGATCAATTGTTGTTGATAAGCAAACCTTTCAGATTGGCGGATTTTACTATCCCGGAAGTGAACGCCGTCATGGTCAATCGCTAACCCCCGCACGTGCTTACACAGAAGATCCCAATTATGTGAAATCGGTTATCGCATGTCCTGAGTGCGGGTGGTTCGGCCTGCTGGAGGAGAAAACAAAAAGCTGCCCGTTTTGCGGGAACATCGATCTGAGGATTACTCGCGAAATGATGCGCCCCTGGGGGTTCGCACCAAGAAATGCTGAATCCATTCCAGATGTTCAGTTGTCGGAAGAATACACTGCTGTACAGCAGCCCCTTTATTCAACTCTACCCGAAGCGGAAGAAATGAAGCTTGTCCCAGGCTGTAAAAACATACGGCTCGCTTCACGAACAAACCAACGCATTATCATGCTGAACAAAGGAATAGATGACAAAGGTTTTATGGTCTGCAAGGACTGCGGAGCTGCTATGCCGGGCGATGATGTTTCCGTTCTAAACGATATTAACAGGCCGTACAAGTCAAAGTATGCTCGAAGTAGATGCCGCCACAGTAACTGTTTTAATGTGAATCTTGGCTACGACTTTATAACTGATATGTTGGTTCTTGAACTCGCAATTGACGACAGGATCATTGATGTCAGAAGAAACGACAATCCATGGCTTAATCGAGCAGTGCAATCCCTAGCTGAAGCGCTGCGCCTTGTGGCAAGCAAAAAGCTTGACGTTGAATTTACTGAACTTGTTACTGGCTATCGTCTTAGAACTGGTTCTGAAGTCTCTTATGTTGATATTTATCTTTATGATAGTCTGTCAAGTGGTGCGGGTTATGCTGTCAGTGTAGCTGATGCGATTGCTGAGCTGCTTGCCGATATGAAGGGGCTTCTAAGCTCTTGTAATTGCGGATCTGCGTGTTCTAAATGTCTAAAGCACTACAGGAATCAATATGTACATGGTATGCTTGATCGTTTTGCAGCGCTTCAACTTCTTGAATGGGGCGTTGATGGGATAAAAGCATCGCCAATCAAGCCAGAGACGCAGATAGAGATGATAACGCCTTTGGTAAATATTCTCAATCAGTCTGGTTGTGAAATTACTTCTGATGGTGAAATTATTGCAACTGGGCGAAGAAACACAAAAAAGGTTGTTGTATACCCTGCAATGTGGGTTGAACCGCAAGCTACTGATACCATTTTTGTAAGTGATGCTTATATAAAATACGCTAAGCCATATGCGGTTCAAAAAATCCTTGATAATGTATGAGTGAATAGGTGGTTATGTCTGATATCCATATGGATATCAGACTTTCCGACCACTTGTAGTGTGATTTGGGATTTGCAAAGGAGTAAAAATGGTAGAAGTAGTTGCAGCCCTTATATGGGATCGTGATCGGTTCTTGATTTGCCAGAGGCCGACGAACAAGGCTCGTCCGTTACTTTGGGAGTATGTCGGCGGTAAAGTCGAGCCTGGAGAAACAAAAGAAGCCGCCTTGGTGCGGGAGTGCAAAGAAGAGCTGAATATC
>OHBE01001297.1_pt1 | contig 22243 bp, 18 predicted proteins | sample 1577231 | NCBI WGS metagenome assembly OHBE01 (sample SAMEA3541506, study PRJEB24748) | human gut metagenome | biome: human gut; feature: human-associated habitat; material: faeces | place: China | collected 2012 | reverse complement strand
GCTTTCGCAACGCCAAAGCGCAGTTATCACTTTTTAACAGAATTATCTTTACAAAACCAAGGTAAAATCGGCAGATGTTTTTGTGGAGTTAAAGTTTTGTCGGATAGCAATAATTCTCTTTATGAAGTTCTTGTTGGAACTGTTTTTTTTATGTAATTTTGCAGCTACATATATAAAATAGGTGGGATTTTAATAATTACCGCCAGAATTTAAACTTATAAATAATGGGTTTGTCAGAACCCGTCTTATGGTGATGAAACGAATACTATCAATCCTTTGTGGCGTATTGGCGTGTATGGCTTCTTATGCTCAGTATGTACCGCCAGTAATGAAAGATACAACGAAAGCAAGGGCTTTTAAGAATATTGATTATAAGGTAGAGATGCAAGGTAGCTTCTCTAACACGAAAACACCTTTATGGCTGAATGCCAATAAACACGGTCTCAGCTCGCTTGAAGCAACAAATGGTTACATTCGTACTGCTATTAATCGTCCTTTATCGGTTGATGAAGAACGAAAGTGGGGTATAGGCTATGGACTTGATGTAGCCGTTCCTGTAAATTATACCAGTCCTGCCATTGTGCAGCAAGCCTATATTGAGGGGCGTTGGCATCACGGTACGCTTACAATAGGTGCAAAAGAGCAACCTATGGAACTGAAAAACAATAGTTTAAGTTCTGGTTCGCAAACATTGGGCATTAATGCACGGCCTGTTCCACAAGTGCGGTTGGCGTTGCCAGACTATTGGACGCTGCCATTTGCAAATGGTTGGTTGCATTTGAAAGGGCATATTGCCTACGGAAAAATGACAGACGACAATTGGCAACACGATTTTACCAAGAAGCAGAACAAGTATGCCGACAATGTGCTTTATCATTCTAAGGCAGGTTATCTTAAACTTGGCAATGAAGAAGTGTTCTTTCCTTGGTCGTTAGAGGTAGGTTTGGAAATGGTATCTACGTTTGGCGGCACTGCCTATCGTCCTACTTCAGATGGGAAAATGGAAGTGTTGAAAGGCGAAACAGGCGTGAAAGCATTTTGGAAAGCATTCATACCAGGGGGAGCAGATATAGGCGAAACAACCTATCAGAATGCTGAAGGCAACCAATTAGGCTCGTGGGTGGCTCGTTTGAAGTATGAAGGTGAGATGAATAGTTACTCTCTCTATGCTGATAAATATTTTGAAGACCACTCGGGAATGTTCTTTTTAGATTACGATGGTTATGGTACTGGCGACGAATGGCAGCAAAAGAAAAAGCGTAGATACCTTACTTATGGTATGAAAGACTGGTTGTTAGGCTTTGAGTATCACCGTCGTGTAGACAGTTGGTTAAATTCGGTGGTGTTAGAGTATGTCTATTCCAAATATCAGAGTGGTCCAATCTATCACGACCATACCAAATCCATTGCCGACCACATAGGTGGACAAGATAATTATTACAACCATTACATTTATACGGGCTACCAACACTGGGGGCAAACAATGGGAAATCCACTCTATCGTTCGCCCATTTACAATGAAAACGGAAAGATCGAGTTTGCGAACAATAGGTTTGTGGCTTATCATCTCGGTTTGGCAGGAAAGCCAAATGCTTTCTTTGATTGGCGATTTCTTGCTTCTTGGCAGGAAGGTTTGGGCACTTACCTTGAGCCATATATAAAGGAACGACACAATGTAAGTCTTTTGGCAGAAGCTACTTATAAGTTACATAGCGTTACATTGCCTTGGTTGAACGGGATAGATGTAAAGGCTGCGTATGGAGTGGACTTCGGTTCTATTCTCGGTGGTATTAATTATGGTTTTCAACTTACAATAACCAAAACGGGTTTATTTAATTTATAAAAAGGTATGAAGATAAGAAATATACAAATAATCCTGCTTTCTTTAGTGGCTCTGTTGTGCTTTTCAGCTTGTTCGCTCGAAGGCGATGGCACTGCTGCTGGCGATTTAGCAGGTATGTGGAAATGCGTTTATATTGAAAAAGGAGCACAAAGCGTAGAACTGAAAGATAAAAAAGTGTTTTGGTCGTTCCAAGGAAAGCTGTTGTTACTGGAGGATAAGACGGGTGCTCATAGCTGGATTTTGTACCATTTTAATAAAAAAGGTAATACTTTAGAACTGAGAGAGCCTTATCGTTACGACCGTGAAAACGGCGACGAACCACTTACAGAGCCTTCGCTTTTAGCTTTTTATGGCATCGACGATATGGCTGTAACATTCACAATTCGGCAGTCGGAAAATACAATGGCACTTGTCAGCAACAAGGTTACGCTTCATTTCAAGAAGTTTTAGCAGCACAAAGGATAGGTGCGGCTTCTTCTTTAATCTTCTTGGAAGGGTTGTTTGTTGTTGCGTTTGATAAAAGGATTCAACACCAACAAGTTGAAGAGGGTAAAAATTGCAATGTCTATTAGAATGGTAACAGTAAAGTTTAACCAATTAAACAATACTGTATTTAGGATAATAAAGGCAATGGCGAACGCTAAAATTGCAATTAATGCCTGGTGTTGCGTAAGTCCTGCCCGCATAAACTTATGGTGAATGTGGTTTTTATCTGGGTGGAATATACCATAACCGTGCAACATTCTCACGATGACTACGCGACAAACATCGAAGATGGGTATGATAAGTAAAGTTACCGAAAGGAATATTGAACCTTTGCGATAAGCCATTACGTTAGGATTATCCATACAGAACTTTACAAGTAGCACACCAAGTATATAGCCTAAAGTAAGCGAACCAGAGTCGCCCATAAATATTTTTCGGTTCTTTTCTTGCTTTCCGAAAATGTTATAGTAAAGGAAAGGCACTAAAACACCCATCAGTCCTGCGATAAGAATGGCATAAATCCACATTTTTTCAACAAAGAAACAGTAGAAAAAACCGCCTAAAGCAATAAAGGAAAGGCTGGCAGAAAGCCCGTCAATACCATCAATTAAGTTGATGGCATTCATAATAAAAACCAGTATGAACACTGTAAGTGGCACACCAACCCAGAACGGAAGCTCGTATATTCCCATAAAACCGTACAGGTTATTAATGAAAAGCCACGATATAGGAAGTAGGCACGAAACAAAAATCTGTATGATGAACTTCTTTTTAGCCTTGACACCGAAGATGTCGTCGATAAGTCCTGTGGTATAGATGACAGCCAAACCAACGGCAAAGAAGATAGTCCACGGACTGATTTGTATTTTCTTGCCATTGTATGCATACGACCAAACAAACAGTGCAACTATGGTTGCGGCAAGCATACTGGGAAGGAACGATACACCCCCCAAGCGCGGAATTGCTCGCTTATGTACCTTTCGAGAATCTGGAATGTCGTATAAGTTCCTGTTTTTGCAAAAGTTCAGAATACGGGGAATGAAGATAAAGCCGCATGTGATGCTTAAGCAGAAAGCAATAAGGCTAACAACGATGTATATGTTCATGTTTGTTCAAAGTTTCTTAACAAGTTTAATTACATAACACGTTTCCTTTGCTTTTATTGTGTATAAAGTGAAATAAGTGGTAAAACATTAAAATATTTTTTAAGTTTAAGCGTTAGTAACAATAATATAATTGGAAAACAGCAAGAATGAAAATATCAATCATAACAGCTACATACAACAGCGAGGCTACCATTGCCGATACGATAAACTCTGTATTGAACCAAGATTATTCTGACATAGAGTATTTGGTAATAGATGGCGGCTCGTCCGATGGCACTTTAGATATAGTAAAAGCTAATGCGCCAAGGTTTGATGGCAAACTTCGTTGGGTATCTGAAAGCGACCGTGGAATATATGATGCAATGAACAAAGGCATAAGAATGGCAACGGGCGATATTATTGGTATTTTAAATTCAGATGACTATTATACAAGCAACGATGTGCTTTCTACATACGCAGAGGCCTTTAAAACAAGTAAGGTAGACGCTGTATATGGCGATATTCATTTCATAAGGGAAGGGCAACCGCATAAGATTGCCCGATATTATTCCTCTAAAATATTCCGCCCAGCGTTATTAAGATTTGGTTTTATGCCCGCTCACCCTTCCTTTTATGTACGGCGTTCTGTTTACGAACAAGCAGGATTTTACAGTCTTGATTACAAGATAGGGGCAGATTTTGAAATGATGGTGCGTTTATTTAAGAAACATCGCATAAGTTATAAATACATTCAGAAAGATATGGTAACGATGCGTATGGGCGGCGCAAGTACGAGTGGGGTAGGTAGCCACAAGCTTTTGCTGAAGGAAGATGCAAGAGCTTGTCGTGAGAATGGTATCTATTCTAATACATTCTTAATCGCTTTAAAGTATTTCTATAAGATATTTGAGTTTAGAATTTAAACACTTTTCTTATAGAGAATAGCTCCTTTGGTAGAATCTTATTGGGAAGACAGAAAGCTCGTTCCTTTAGTGTAATAGAGGAAGATTTTTACTTTGATTTTGTAAGAATATTTCGATAGAAAATCAATAAAAGTTGTTTTGCGTTGCGAAAGCAGCTCTTTTGCAACGCAAAACCTACGCTTTTACCGTGCAAAAGAGCTGCTTTTGGAATGCAAAAACATAGGTTTTGCAATGTGTTGATAGATAGCGAATTATACGACATATACGCTTCTGAAAAATATTTACAATTTATTGGCAGATTCGGCTTATTATCAAAGCTGCTTGCAAGTATCGAAACGCCATTATTCACAAAAAGCTAAAACCTTTTCTTCAAATAACTCGTAGTCGGAATAGAAGTCTTTAAGAAGTTTCTTTCTGTTTTCTTCATACTCCTCTTTGTTGAAAGTGTTTAAGTACGTCGTTATTTCTTCCGCAAGATTAGCTGTGTCTGTAATTGCTAATCCCAATTTGTAGTTCTTGGTATATTCGCCTTGTATCGTGTCGGCAGTCGTTATCATTGGTTTTCGGAAGAAGACAGAATGATAGAAACGATTTGCCATAGCAGTGTCGTGTGAAAGTATCCTTGGAAAAAAAATATTAATCATTGTACTCTTATGTATAATTGAAGGCTCATCTTTTTTATCATAATATCCAGAGAATGCTACATTCTTATATCCCCGCTTTTTTGTGAACTCTTCTAATTTATGGGCATCTATACCATTTCCTGCGAAAGTTACCAGAAAATCTTCCTTGTCTCCTAATGCCTCAATGATAGCAGCATTTTGCTCGTAGTTTCTAATACCACCTATTGTGAGGACTTCTATTTGTCCTTTATCCAATTCGTATGATGGATTATGATCATTGATGGCTTGTTTCAAAGTGTTTATGTCAAAATTATGACTTAAGATAGATGAACAGGCATTAGGTAGGCATTTTATAAATCCTAGTGATGAGACAACATGTAATGCTGCAAGTGTCATCAGTTCATTATATATTCCCTTAAATTTCTGTTCGATAGAAAGGTCACGATAATCTAATATGAACTTATTCTTGTAATACTTTTTAAGAAAAGGCTTCAAGAAGATTGCTATTTGAGGACCGAAGACAATTAGCTTGTCGTATTGTTCTTTTTTGATAACTCTCCGTAAAAAAGATGAATATTCCAAATAGTACAATAGTCTGGTTATTTGATAGGCTTTGTCTCCTATCTTTCTGTTAAACCTGTGAGCGGCTTTTTCTTTAAGCCCTCTTTTATCAGCATATATGATATCATATTGAATATTATTTTCGTCTAATATATCAGTGTAGTTCCTGACATACGGACAGAAAAAAATGTTTGTTGGTAATAATAATCCTAATTTCATACCTCTTATTTATAAATTTAATAAAAATCACTATTACACTTTCGTATTCCCTTTCATCTTCCTTTCTCAACAGCTTCAGTTTAGGTCTACGAAAATGTATAGTATTTTTTCATAATATATTCTCCTTTATAGCATTTAAATAAGCATGACCGTACTTTAAGTCTGGCTCAACATAATTGCCTTCTCCCCATTCATTCCAAGATTTTAAGAACAGTATTTTATGTTCTTGTGGTTTTGATTCAATTATATTCAATGCTTGTTCGATATGTTTTTTGAAGTTCTCTGGTGTTGAGTTTATATAAATTCCTTCGCTGTTTCCTGCGCGTGGTGTTCTGTCCCAGCCTGGTATAATCATTGGATATACATTATCCCATTTATCTTCAGGAGCAAAGAAGTTACTTACGACCTTTGGATATTCTAATTTGAGCGAGGGTAAGAATGGCAGCTTCTTGTGCAGAAGTTGTTTGACGATGCGCATCGTTTTACCTTGATAGCACATTTCTCCTCGCGATTTTCCATAAGAATTGATACCATCAAACCCTAAGGCAAGTATATTGTTATACACTTCTTTGCTATCCTTTAAATTAGGTATGACACGAGTTAAAGTTCCATCGGCATTGCGTTTGATAGTTGATGTGTTAGCTATCTGTGCAATAAAGTAAACCCCAGGCAATCCATTTTCTTCTGCCAACTTTCTCCATATCTCCATAAAGATGCTTACATCTTTAAAGTGATAGGGGTCATAGATTACGAAAACAGGTTTTCCGTCAATCGTAATGTATCTCTTGTCTTTAAAAGCAGGAAGTACATAATTAAAATGTTCGGTGTAGTCTTTCTCTCCGCCGTATTTCATTGGAGCTATAACTTTGTTCTTTCCGTCTTTCTGCCAAGTTTTTGTTGTCCATTCATGGTTTGCCCAGCAAAGGCAGAAAGGAAAGTCAGGCTTTCCCGATTCCAATACTTCTTGGAAAGGACGTTGAAGCAGTAGTTTGTCTCTTCCCATCCAATAATGATAATAGCAAAAGCCTTCAATGCCATATTCTCTTGCTAATGCTGCTTGTTGCTCCCTGATTTCAGGCAGACGTAAATCGTAGAATCCAAGGTCTGCAGGTATATGGGGTTGATAATGTCCTCTGAATTGTGGTTTTGCTTTTGCAACATTTGTCCACTCAGTAAAACCTTTACCCCATGCCTCGTCGTTTTCGGGAATAGGGTGAAACTGTGGTAAATAATATGCTATAACTCTTGCTTTCATTATTTATTTTGTTTTTTAAGAGGAAACTTCTCGAGCAATGCCTCGTGATATTTTAAGTAATAATAAAGTAAAGCGAGCACAATTATATTTAAGTTTCTAGTGTCTGAGTACGAAAACAGATACATTCCGCCTTGCGCACTTATGCAAACAGTGAAATATAAAAGTAATAGTTGGTGCAATTTTATCTTATTATTATTTGTCTTGTTTTTCTGAAAAGAATAGATAACGAAGAAGTTGAAAACTATAAATATTATCACTGCGAAGAAGGGACCAAAGTCGATGGTGAAGTCGCCTACAAACGTAGAAAAGACTTCATCGTTTATTTTTAGTTTTGAATAGATTTCTCGACGTTCAACATAGTTCATTGAAGTCTTGGAATCTACTAATCTTTTAAATAGATTTAAAGTTCTGTCGCCATATCTAAGTCCGTTATCATCTAAAGCATGATTGTTGAAATATATATTTCCTTGTCCAATATACCAGTTGATAAAAGCTGCTACTCCAGCTTTTTCAGAGCCAAAGCGACTGATGGTAATTGCTGCTACGGGCAATGTGATAATGGCTATAAATACGATTCCTATTTTCTTTATAACCTTATTAAGTCTTTTTGAAAGGTATTGCTTGAATAGGAAATATCCACAGATTATGGTTAGAAAAGCTAAGGCAACTCCACTTCTCTGCCCTCGCATAACAGGCATAATTAAGTTAATAACATTTGCAAAGAGTAAGCCATAGATGATTTTATGGTTTTTCTTACTCATCGTCATAAAGTAGAATAAGAGGAATATTGCAATGTCAGAAAGAGAATTAAAAACAATTGCTGGTAAATTTCTAATTTCACCTCCAGCTTTTGATGCATTGTCTATCTGTTCCAAGTAGGCCTTTCTTCCAGCTTCAGCATCTGTAAATATAGACATTAATCCATTTTGAAAATCAGAAACAATGCCTGGTAAGGTTAATACGGCAGCAATAATAATAATGGTTGCTGTTATTCGTAAGATGTTTGACTGTGGATATTCTATGCTGTGTGTTGGGTTGGCATGGTGATAGATTGCAGGTGTTAGTGCTATCATCATCATCATGTATAAATATAAATAAGGGAAAAACGTTAATGGCTCATAGTTTGTGAATTGTGGAATGGAATCATCGTTAATCGTCATAATGGAAAAGACAGCATAGATGATATACATTACAATGATAAAGCTACCAGCATCAAAGTTCTTATTTTTGCGTTGATACCAAATCAAGGTTATTACCCATAGTACTATGAGAAATGCAGATAGTATATAATTACTTTCAATTACCGACATAAGCGTTTTGTTATAAACGAATTAACATAACTATATAGAACCTTCTTCTCTGACTTGTTAGTTCCTAACAATAATGCAAATACAATAAAGAAAGTTGGAGAATACAGGAAAATAAAAAGTATTCGTAGAATGTTGCTGTCAATGTTTTGTTGTAGCAAGTAACTACTTCCAACTCCCAATGCTAATATTATTAATCCAGGAATAATTAAAGTTGTAATATAAGAGCTTATAGAGAACCGATAATAATATTTGCGTAAACAAAATAGTCTTATAATATGTGCAAGTGCTGATACGCCTATCATTGAGATAAGAGCAAAATAAGATGGTAAATGCAGTGTAAAGAAAATCCACGAAATGGGTAAGCACAGAAGTGTCATACTCTCTACTTTTAAGTGGTATTCTTTAACTTTGCCTGTTGCTTGAATAACCGTCGTAATTGGATTATTCATTGATAGGCACACTATATAAATAATGATGAGGCGGGCAAATAAAATGAAGTTGTCATCTGTAATATTCAACCACCAATTCAAAATGTTTGGCATTTCTAAGATAATGGGTGTGCCAATTGCTAAAAGAGCATAGAGTATAAGTTTGTTGCCAACAGAAAAGAGCTTGTTAAGGTAGCTGAAGTTTTCTTCAGCATACGCTTTTATCATTGCAGGGCGCAAAGGAATGATAATACTATTGCACAATGCTCCAAAAGCATTATTAATTTGTAAAGCGACACCAAATGCAGCATTTATTGTTGCACCAAAGAATATATTCAGCAAGATAATATTTCCTTGCTGCATTCCTATATTAGCAACATTGCCAAAGAGTGTCCAACCAGAGAAAGAAAGTAACTCTTTATATAGTTTTCGGTCAGTGGTTTTGTGGTAATGACATTCTTTATAGTGTGCTTTTCCATACCACATATATATCGTGAAAATAATTATACTGCTAATTAACAGGCACATACCATAAAAAGAAAGATTATCTATCATAAACTTTCCAATAAGTATGGCTGCTCCTAATCTAAGTAAACATTCGACAGTGGATACGACAGCGTAGACGCCTATATCTTCGTGAGCAAAGATAGCCGCAGTATATGGAATTTGAAATAAAGAAAAAATAAATGTGAATATGGTAAATTGATACAACCATATAACAGCAGTCATTCTTGCGGCAGGTATTACTAATTGAGTATTAACAAACCACAAGCCGACAGTTTCAAATATAAAAATAATAATAAGAGACAGTATTGCAATAATATTAATGCACGATGAATAAATCTCTGTTTGCTTTTGAGTATCATTTTTCCCAATATAAAAAGAGAAAAATCTTTGGATAGAGAGTGAGAGCACACCTGTTAAAAAAGACGCAACTGTTACCACACCCGCTATTGTATTGAAAATGCCATAATCTTCAACACCTAATCCTTTTATAATGACACGTACAATATAAAGGTTAAGAAATGTAATAACTAACATACGAACAAACAAAAATAGTGTGTTCGATGCTATGTTTTTTGTTTTTGCTGATTCTTTTATATCGGGCATATTAAAGTTAATGCAGTATGTCCCTTATGACGTAAACTGACAATAGGATAAAAGCAGATATAAACATTTCGAGAACGAATAACATTCTCTTAGGCCCTGAGGGTTTCACAGGAACTTCTGCACCTTGGATAGTTGTAAAGACTGGAGTATGCTCTTGCAGCTTTGCATCGGCAGCTTTAAGTTGTGCCATAAGAGTAGTGTAAGTGTTGTATTTCAGCTGCATATCATTTTCCAAATCGTTTTGCTTTAGTTTTACACTTTCCAGCACAACATCTATGTCGGCATCACTTATTTGCCCATATTCCTTACGAACCTTTTCGTATTCTTTTTTTGCTTGGTTTACAAGGCTTTGATAATGATTGACATCATTCCTTAGCTTCTTCGTTCTATATTCAATAATGTATTTTTGTAGTTGTGTTCTTGTAGCATCTGCAAGCATTTTAGCGACCATTGGGTCTTGTGCTACCGTAGCAATGCTTATAATACCTGTTTTTTTATCAGTGCTTATTTTTATATTATCTCTCATTCCTTTAACAAGGTCATTATCAATCTTTGACAACTGGTAAGGGTTGAATTTTTCAGGAGCAAAGTTTGCTGTATTTTTAGGCGATAGTTTTTGTAACGCCCATATATAAGCTTTCTCCCACCATGTTATTTTTGTGTGGTGTTTTAGATAATCATAATAGTTTGTATTGATTTTTTTATCAATAGTTTGTATGTTCACTTTGAATAGTGCAGTCGCAAAGCCATTATCATTCATTAGGTCAGGATAAATCAAAGGAGAAATAGCATCGGCACTTTTTCCTGTTGGCAAATCGAAACCAAATGAAGAGGCAATATCTCCCAAAGCACCAACATCCATAGAAGGACTTGCCTCTGGTGCCATAGCAGTTTCACTTTTGTATGTTCTTGGTACACAAAGAATGATATAAGATGATAATGCAATAACGATTGGGAGCGTTATCAAGAATAGTTTTTTATGTTCTCCGATTCTTTTAAACACCAACCGTAAATCTATTTGTTTTACATTTTCTTCGTTTTCCATTAATTTGATACTTTTAATATGGTAGTATTATTAGTCTTTGAAACTAATCTATCTATTTTATCACGTGCTCTTTTGATAAGGAAACTTACACACAAGTACATCTTTAAAAGACATACTTGTATGTAGATATGATTTATTAATATCGTTTTTCCTTTTCATTATACATTTACTTTCTATTTCAAGATGTTGGCAAGTGTAGCCAGCACAGCTGCCATACTTGATGTACTTGAACCGATGGTCATGAGTTCAGCAAGGCTCATCTTAGCGCGCGACTTGCTTGGAACAATAATTTCACAACCAGGTCTAACCTTCGCATTGTGTCCAACTTTTGCAAGTGTACCATTCATATATAATATATAGGTGCGGCTTTTCTTTGCGTCAGAAGAGAAACCACCTGCTTGGTCAATGTAGTAGGCTACGTTTTTACCTTCACGGTAGCTTACAGTGTTTGGATACATTACTGCACCATTGATTTTCACAGTACCATTGTATTGTGGAATGATAATGCGGTCGCCCTCTCGAAGAATAAGGTCGGCATCGCTACCTGGTGCTGCCAAAGCTTTGTCTAATTCAATTCCAACAGGATAGCTCTCTGGAATTTCAAACTTCTTCAGCAGTGAATCTTGCGTTTGTTGTGAAGCCTGAAGAATGCCTGCTGCATTCGAGCTCTTTGCAGCAAGGTCAAGGAAACTCTTGTTTTCCTGTTCCATCTGCATCTTATAAACAGCCTCCATACGCATTTTCTCTACCTTGTTAGGTTTGCGTTCCAATCTTGCTCCTTGTATGTAAGCTAAGTCTGTTGCGCCACCTGCAGCTTTGAATATGTCTGTCAAGCGAGTGTTGCGTCCTGTAAGCGAGTAGTTTCCTTCAAATAGTACTTCACCTTCAATGCTTACATTCTGTTGTTTTGTTGTGCCAGGACTCTTGCGTACAAACACTTGGTCGAAAGGTGCAAGGATAAATCCAGGTTGTCCATCAATGACAAAACCATCTTTCAAACTGAATGTGAAACTTTGAGCAATGATAGAGTCAGATGCCGTTGCCTGTGGATTCACAAATCTTCTTGAAACATCAACTCTTACCGTAGATGCTGTTTGTTTTAATCCACCTGCCTGCAAAATGAAGTCTTCAAGTGTTTCGTTATCGGCATATTTATACTTGCCAGGATATTGCACTTCCCCATAAATGGTTAGTATCTGCTCTTCTTGTACGTCGGTTCGTGTAGGCACAAACAATACATCTTCATTCTGTAAAGGAATGTCAGCAACTTTTCCAAGTAAAATGCCTTCTACATCTACCGAAACTACTTCCAGCGTGCGGTCTGCTTTCATACGGTGCATTACAGCGTGCGGCCCGAAGGCTACTTCTGTAAGACCTTCTGCTGCTTCTACCAATGCACGTACACTGTTAATCTGTCCGCCTACTTCGTACATACCAGGACGGAATACAGCTCCTTTTATTTCGACCATATTCTCGTAGCGTGGTATAACAGAATCAACGCTGATAGAGTCTTCGTCAGAAAGTCTGAAACGGTTCATATCGAACTCGTTTACATTATATATGGAATATTGGCGACCTGTTTTTCTTCTTACACGAACAGATTTCGTGTAGGCATCGCCAGCAAAACCACCTGCATAGTTGATGAGCGCACCAAGACTTTCGTTACGCTTCATTTCATAATACATTGGGCGTTTCACCTTGCCACTAACATTTACAAGTACTTCGTAAGCATCAACGGCAATAACGTCATTGTCTGCCAATCGAACGTTGCCCGTTAGTTTCCCGCGTTTCAAGAAGTCGTAAACATCGACCGTGCTGATGAGACGTCCCTGTCTGTAAACCTTAATATTACGAAGTGTACCAAGGTCGGTGATACCTCCTGCCATGTACAACGCATTGAACACGGTTGTGAAAGCTGATAGCGTGTAAGTTCCTGGTGCTTTTACTTCGCCTACCACGTTCACCATTATGGTATGGGTTTGCCCCACCGAAAGTCTAATCTTGGAATTGCTATACCGTTTGCCTAATTTTGCCCTGATTCTTTCATTGGCTTGCTTTACGGTGAGTCCACTCACTTGGATAGGCCCGAAACCGTCCAATGTAACAATTCCATCTGGTGCGACCGTTGTTTCATACGACTTTTGCGATGCTCCATAAATATCGATAAATACAGCATCGCCTGGTCCCAAACGATAGTTTGCAGGGAGTGCCATATTCATATTAGGCTCGAACGACAAGTTCTTATTGTTGAAAATATTGCGTCCCCAAACTTGTTTCTTCTTTTTCTTCATCTGCTTCACAAGGTTCTTATACATTGTGGCAGTGTCTTGCGGCAACCAATCGTTCATTTCCTCTTGTATTAAAAGGAAATCTCCGTCTTCTTCATCGTATGTGTTTGGGTAATCAGATTCAGAATCCAATCGCTTGTTTGAATATTTGTTGGCTTCATTTTCCGAGTCTTCGTAGTCTTGCATTGTCTTTTCTGCAATCTTCTTTTTGTTCATTCCCGGACGTTGCTGCCCATTGTTTTTCCTACTTCGCTCAGTATTGCTTTCCTTACTTGATGCAGCACCTAATGAAGAGTTGCCTTTCTTCATCTTCTCGTATGTATCTCTAACTCTTCTGATTTGAGAAATGTCTACACCGTTTTGCATCAGTTTTGTAACAATCTGTGTCTGCGATGTTCCCTTGTTATGCTCTTTTACAATAAACTCCATAACCTGCGTATCGGTCATACCCGATTGTGCATAAACGCTTAGAGCACTTAGCATAACAAAGAGTAAAAGGACGTATCTTTTCATATTCATTTAAAATTTCTTTCCACTTACGATGTTTAAAAATGTTTTAATGATAATTTTGAAATCGAGCCATAGCGAACGTCTTTCAAAGTAGCTTATATCCATTTCGAGACGTCGTAGCATCTTTTCCATTGTGTCAGTATATCCGTTATAGAGCGTTGCCTCCGAAGTTAGCCCCGGTCTCATTTTATAAATGACAGGGTAGAGGTCGGTATGCTCCATAATCTTATCTATAAAGTATTTGCGTTCGGGTCGTGGACCAACTAACGACATATCGCCACGCAACACATTCCATAATTGGGGCAGTTCGTCGAGATGGTGCCCACGAAGAAATTGCTCGAGTGGCGTAGAGTTTCTGTAATTCGTTTTTGCTACTAATTGCGGCTTTTCTTCTTCCACGATACTGCTCATCGTGCGGAATTTAAGTATGACGAATGGTTCCCCCTTATATCCAATGCGTGTTTGTCGAAAGAATACGGGACCGTTTCCTTGGCACTTCATCAAGACAGAAATAATGGCAAAAATAGGCGAAAGCAAGATTAATCCAAGTGCAGCCATAGTAAAATCTGAGGCTCTTTTTACGCCTCGCTGTATGCTACCCATGGCATCGGTATGTGTTGCTTTACTCATTGTCTACTCGGTTCTTATTACTGTCTTGTTTAAAGTCTTTCTGAATGTATGACCTATGGTCTGAACATCAGAAAGTGGACGGCTATTACATAGTGCCCACTTGTATATAAACTCCATTTTCTGAAATTTGTTGCAAAGATAATATATTTTTCTTAAATACTTTTGTTTTTGCGTATCTTTGCACCAGAAAAAACTCAGTATTGCGTAAAATAATCCATATAGATATGGACGCCTTCTTTGCTTCTGTTGAACAAAGAGACACTCCAGAGTTAAAAGGTGTGCCGTTAGTGGTGTGCCACGACCACCCACGTAGTGTTGTTACTACGGCAAGTTACGAGGCTCGAAAGTATGGAGTACGTTCGGCGATGCCGTTATCTCAAGCAAAACTGCGTTGCCCACACCTCCTTGTTGTCGAACCGCATTTTCAGAAGTATAAAGAAGTCTCGCAACAGATTCACCGTATTTTCCACAGATATACGGATTTGGTAGAACCTATTTCGTTAGACGAGGCATTTCTCGATGTAACTCATAATAAGTTGGGAATAGAATTGGCGGTTGAGTTGGCTAAACGAGTGAAGGAAGATATATTCCGAGAAACGCATTTAACAGCTTCTGCAGGTGTAAGTTATAATAAATTGCTGGCAAAAATAGCCTCAGACTACCGTAAACCGAATGGCATTTTCACGGTACACCCCGACAAAGCATTGGACTTTATAGCAGAACTGCCCATAAGAAAGTTTTGGGGAATTGGCCCTAAAACGGCGGCTACTATGCACAAAATGGGAATCTATAAGGGCGAGCAGCTGCGTAAAGTCTCGCTTTCGCATTTGGTGCAAGTGTTTGGGAAAATGGGTTCTGTGCTTTTTGACTTTGCCCGTGGGATAGACAACCGCCTTGTTGAGGCTTATCGTGAACGTAAGTCGGTGGGGTGCGAGCAAACTTTTTTGGAAGACTTAAATACGGAATCGAAAGTTATAATAGCACTTTATCATATTGTTATAGAGCTGGTTGAAAGAATTAGTAAAAGTAAATTTGAAGGGCATACCTTGTCTTTAAAGATAAAGTGGAACACTAAAAGTCAGATTACACGAAGCATAACAGTAGGTAAGATATTGAAAACAAAAGACGATATTTTACCTTTAGCAAAGTATCTTTTACGCCAAACGGAATATCGGCATCGTACTATCCGTTTGCTCGGACTTTCTGTGAGTGGCGATGCTTCGCATAAATGGGAAGAAGGATTCTTGGATTTCAGAGGATAATTCTTTTACTATCTGTGTTTAACGAAGTTGTTTTGTATTTGGTAAAGTTCTCCTTGGAAGAAATGATTTTATATCATGAGATCCCTATAAACTTCGTTTTTTATAAAATATTATTGATAATAACTAGTGAATTACAACAGTTTTCCTTTGCTTTGACAAGGTTGATAGATATTTTGTTATACTAAAATGCTCACTGAAAATTCTTTTAAGGATGTATTCAGATAGCTTTCGTTTAGTATTGTATAGTCTGGAAACAAAACGAATATCTATTTATTGTATTTAACAAGCTAATGAGATAAAAGGGTACAAACATACGACTTGTCAGTGCGACAGATGAAAAATGATATGCAAATATGACCAAAATAATGATTCAAAATGCTTTTTATTAATTGTAGTATTTATTGAAAGATTGGTTACTCTTAGAAAGAGATTTCCCATTCAATATTTAGAAGATTCCTTTTTTGTATAGCAATTTTTGTATTTGACTTAAGATTAAAGAAGTCTAGGGTATTGAGTTTAAATGCTATATCTAGTGTCTTGTCCAACGATGATGATATTTTAGTATTTACTGTTATACTAGTCATAGCTGGACCCAATTCTGGGTTCCTTAAATCAAAAAGATTACGAATATCTTCGGATAGATATAGTCCACGTTTTTGAGCTATGGATTTTGCTTTTTCAAATTTTTCTATTGTAAGCTCTTCTTTTTGAAACTTTGTTATTTTAGACTCTTCTTTCAAAAAATGTTCTTCAATTTTTTTTCTTGTATTTAAACTAACATCTATCTGTTTATATTGAATATTATTATTATTATCTATCTCGCGTTTAAATTCCTTAATATTATATTTCTTGTATGATATTTTAGTTGCGCATAACCACCTTGCAACATTGATCATTCCATTCATAGAAGCGTCAAAGTATTTATCTTCTGCATCTATTGTTTGAATATATCCCTCATTATATGGATGTCGGACTAAAATATCACCTGGACTTAAATCATAAGGAAGATAAAAATTTTCTTTATTTTCACCTAATTTCTTGATTTTTTCAGAAGTTAGTACATCTATGTCACCGTTGTTGAGTATAGTGTTTCTTGAATGCCATCTACAATTTATTGCTTGTTCAGGAGATTCAGCAATATAAATAACAGGAGCAAGATACTTGTTGTTATTACACATAATATTATTTTGTTATTTTTTTTCTTTTTAAAGTTATATTTTTTGATTTCTTTAATATCCCTCGCATAAGGTGTTACTCCAAGTAATGAAGAATATTCTTGTAAAATTTTTACAACTTTAGAAGTGTCATTTTCTTCGGTAGCAAATATGTATACCAAATTTCTACCAGCAATGTCAGTTTCTTCAAAGTTTCCTTCTACAAAATATAAATAGTTTTTTCTTCTATGCTTATAGCTACATCTAAAACTTGGTGATAAGTTACTATTACCTTTATTTGAACATATCTCTTTAAATTTAGGAATATTTGCAAATAATCTTATGAAATAATCTTGTAACTCTGTTCCAGAATATTCACTTATTTCGCCATTAATTACAAACCTACTTGCATCAGTTGGTTTTTTCCACTGAACAAATAAACAACACGTCATAAGATTATCTTTTTAGTTCAAATAGAATAGTTTTCACACATTCTTTTTTACGCGTATCAATGTATACTATTCTTCTGAGCAGGCTTTGGTATGGCTTTCCTGCAAATGAACACTCTACTTTTGATTTATAGTTATTTACTGCACAATCATTATGAGTGCCGATGAGAAGTACAATTTGTGATGATTTTATATTCTTATTAATCATATCAACACGAGCGTTTGCATTGTTTCTATATTCTTCATTAAGTATGTACTCTGAAATATCAAAGAAGAAAAGTATATAGTCATGGGATTTGATATATTCGTCAAACTTATTTTTTAACCATACTTCTGCCCCGCTAAGATCTGTTATTTTGTTCCAATCTCCATTTCCTATTCTGTATGTTGTAGGAACTCCAGATTGGCCATTAGGGATTTCTTCTTTGGAAATATGACGAAGAAAGGTTGTTTTGCCAGAGGAAGGAGGTCCTGTTAATAACGTTTTTTTCTCTGAAAAGAGAGACTTAAGTGTTCTCCATATAAAGATAGCCAAACTTATTTGCCACATAACTATTATATTTTATTTAAATTTATTATTTTGAATTTATTCAATATTAGGTATGAAATGCTTATACATTATAGGTCTCCAAAACTTCTATTATAGTATTTTAAGATTGCAAATATACTTTATTTTTTTTTACCTTGCACCATTTTAACCGAAATTAACAGTCTTGTAGTTCAAATGTTCATTTTCATTTAGCATAATAGCTTCTTAGGAATTACAAGCATTAGGTTGGCTATCTAAAACATACTTCAACAAGGTTTGGTAGGCTTTTATTAAGGGAGCGATTTTTCCTTTTCTTGCTTTCGGCAAATGCTAAAAGATCTTTGGTTTTGTAAAGATTATTTCGTGGAAAAAAGATAATTTCGATTTGGCGTTGCGAAAGCGGCTCTTTTGCAACGCAAAACCTACGCTTTTACCGTGCAAAACAGCCGCTTTTGGAATGCAAAACAATAGGTTTTGTAATTTATTGATGTATAGATAGTTATGTAATTGTTGCGGTGGTGAAAAATATTTACAGTTTTATAACCGTCTTTTCACCTATATATAATAGGACGTGTGCAGGATAAATGGAGGGTAAACCTAAAAGATTAACCTAATCAGAAAGATAAAGTTATATGTTTATTCCCATTTCTGAATATCAGTAGAATCTTAAATAACCGTTCATTCCATTTGCTGAATATATTTCTCTAAATTCTCGTTGTTAAGGTTCAATCGCTTTCTGAGTCGGTAGCGAAGTTTGTAAAGACCTGCTCCAGAAATGTTAAGTACCGACATAATCTCGTGCCCATCAAGTCCAGTCTTTATGAGGCATACCAATCGTTTTTCTGCTTTGGTAATGGTTGGATATTGTTTTTCTAATCGACGACAAAAGTCATTGTCAATAAGTTGGAACTGTTCGTCGAAGAACTGCATTCTTTTCTTCTCCTTCGGGTCGCTTAGCATTGCTAATTGTAACGACATAGATATGTTTTCCTGTTGCGATTTAGCTAACTTCTCTTGCTCTGTCTGCATTTTAAGTCTTGACAGTTCTTTTTCTAATTCAGTACGCCTAAGCTTGTCTGATAGTTCCTTCGCTTCAAGTTCCACAATTCGTTTACGCTGCTTGGTTCGATAATAGAGCAGAACTGCAACGCACACTATGAATACAGCAACGACGGCAACAAGTAACAGCAGTATGCGTTGCTCTTTCATTTCTTCGCGCGCTTTAAGCTGTTCGTTTTCTATTTTGGCTTTCTCTTGTATTTGTTCTATTTTAGAAGTAGCCATTGCTCCGTTCAATGAATCCCGCATATCGTGGTATTGTGTGAAATGATTGATGAAGGAGCGGTAATCCTGACGCATTGAATCGATGTGGGTCATAGCCTGCAATGCCTCCACTTGAATGTTCAATTGTCCAAAGCGTACACTTTGTTCAAGGCACTTTTGTGCATAAGTATAAATAGAATTGGTATGCCCACGTCGTTTTGCTATGAGCAAACGACAATACATAAGCTGGGTGTGGAAGAATTCATTGGCTTGTTTATCCAATCTGTCAAGAATCGCTGAAGCTTCTTTCACCTTTCCTTGCTTGATGTATATCTCCGCCAAGTTACTTAGGTCGGTTTGGAGAAAAACCTTGTTGGCTATGTGGTGGTCGTTGGCAATGGCATATTTCATTACTCGTTCAGCTCCTGCATAGTCTTTGCTGTGTTCCAACAGGTACACAGTCTTTGCATAGTAGTACCGATATTGCACCATTGGAGGTAGTTGTGGCACTGTGGCGTGTGCTCTCTCAAGGTACTTCCACGCTTCTTTCCAAAGACCAATTCCTTCGTACAACAGAGCAAGATGAATTTGGCATGTAGCCAGACCTTCTTGATTGTGTGCTTTCTCGTAGATTATCAGTGCTTCAGAAATGCTTTTATAAGCTTTCACAAAAGAATAATTGACAATGTCCAAGTATGATTTATTCAGCAAACTGTCAGCATACTCTCTCCTCTCTTTGTCTGTAAATGAAGAGCAACCAACATTTGTAAGCGTGGCAGCCAACAATATCAGAATTGTCATTATACGTATATGATGTGCTTGAAAGGTTCTCATGGTAAGCCGTTTTTGCAACAAAGATAATGATTTTCATAGATTACGCCCTTTCTTTTAACACTTATTTGATATATTGTCTATATGATGTCTATATGCTGATTTTGCTTTTTTGCAGGAAAATACATTACTTTGCGAAATCAATGTTAATAAAATTCACATTATGAAAAAGCTAAGGTATTTAATTCTTGCAGCAGCCTTGATGATGACTCTTGGAGTTATGGGCGAGGAAGGAGTGTTATTACAACTGAAAAATGGTTCGATTGTAGGTTTCGCATTTTCAGGCAAACCCACAATGGTAATTGGTACAACATTGGAAATTCGTGCAACCGAAACAACGGTCAGTTACGATTACAATGAGGTAAAGCGAGTATATTGGGGAGAAGTTCAGCCCAATAGTATATCTTCTACTAAAGATAACATTAATAGCGATGTGGTCTTCCGCATTAACGCCAATGGTCTGAACGTATCTGGTCTTGCCAATGGAGAATGTGTAAGTGTCTATGATACTGCAGGAAAATTGGTAACAACAGCTGTATCTACTCAAGACAATGGTACGTTGAGCTTGCCATTGAAACAGTCTGGTGGCATTTATATCGCACGTACACAGTCGGGTGTTTCTTTTAAGTTTACTCGATAAGTTTAACATCATTATTCTATTATAACCTAATTATAAACCAATAAAGATACGCAATATGAAGAAGGCATTATCTATTATCTTTGCTGCAATGCTCGCTTTGGGAGCAAGCGCACAAAATACTCATGACATAGTTGTATGGCACGGAACACAGTCTCAAACAATCCAAGCTGTGGATAGCATCACGTTTGTAGAATCGAAAGTAGAGCCAACCTATGTGGATTTGGGACTCAGTGTAAAGTGGGGCACCTGCAATATCGGTGCAAAAAATCCTGAAGACTTTGGTAATTTCTACCAATGGGGAGATGTAGCAACCAAAGAAAGCTACGATTGGGATACCTACAAGTATGGCACTGACCGCACCAATTTGGAGAAATACAATGTAAAAGACGGCAAAACAGTGCTTGACCCAGAAGACGATGCGGCAATAGTGAATTTGGGTGAAGGCTGGCGTATGCCTACTCCTGCAGAAATTAAAGAGTTAGTAGACAACTGTACATGGGAATGGACAACTGTTAATAATGTAAAAGGTTACAAGGTAACAGCCAAGAATGGTAATTCCATCTTCCTTCCAGCAGCAGGCGTGATGTTTGCCAAGAACCCTTATTATGGTGGACAGTATGGTTACTATTTGTCTAATACGCTGCGCGAAGGAGAGGAATCTTATGTTAAGATGTATGCTCAGGGATTTTCTTTCCAATCAGATAAATACCAGACAGACGACCGTATTGCACGAAACTATGGTATAACAGTTCGTCCTGTACACAAGTAAAACAACCTATTATGATGAAGAAGTATGTTTTATCTTTCTTTCTCTTAGCAGCGGCATCAATGGCGTTGGCGCAGGAGAAGGTGAGTGTAAAGGTATGGAAAGGTGGAAATGCTACAACCATAGAGCAAATAGACAGCATAACCTTTCCCAATACTATGCAAGAACCAGCTTGTGTAGACTTAGGATTGAGTGTGAAATGGGCTTCTTGCAACCTCGGTGCAGAGACACCAGAAGCTTATGGCAACTACTATGCTTGGGGTGAAACCAGTACTAAGGAATATTATAATTGGGATAAGTATAAATATTGTACTCCCTTGACAATGGCAATGTCAAAGTATAATTCCACTGATAAGAAGACAAATTTAGAGGCAGAAGACGATGCTGCTACTGTTCTGTTGGGAAATAATTGGCGAATTCCAACAGCAGACGAAATGAAAGAATTAGTGGAAAAATGTACTTGGGAATGGTTGGAAGACGAAAAGAATAGAAACTATGGTTATTGGGTTACAGGACCAAATGGTAACCGTATCTTCCTGCCTGCCGCTGGTTGTATCAATGACAACGTTCCATACGCAGTTGAATTTTATGGATATTACTGGACGTCAGAAGTTGTTTCTTTTGAAAGTAAGTTGGCTGTTCATTTATTCTTTAAAGAAAAATCTACCAATGGAAGCAATGTCAGCCATAGATATTATGGTTTTTCTATAAGACCAGTCAAACCGTAAGAAAGTATTGAAAGCAAAGTTTCCATTTCTGTGCCACTGCTTGAAGCGGGGTGCTGAAATGGAAACTTTATGTTTAAATCCCTATTGTGTATCTTCTTTTTGACTTTAATATTCGATTAACCACAATTAGTTAAAAACTACAGATAATGTTCAGTAGAACCTTATTTTAGAGAATTGATTTCCTCTTTGTCGTTTAAGGAAAATACAGAAGAATATCATCATTTTGGTAAAAATAATTCCCAAGAAAAACGATAATTTCGATTTGGCATTGCGAAAGCGGCTGTTTTGCAACGCAAAACCTACGC
>OHBE01001289.1_pt1 | contig 22345 bp, 19 predicted proteins | sample 1577231 | NCBI WGS metagenome assembly OHBE01 (sample SAMEA3541506, study PRJEB24748) | human gut metagenome | biome: human gut; feature: human-associated habitat; material: faeces | place: China | collected 2012 | reverse complement strand
GCCGACACCGGAACCGACGCCGGAGCCGACGCCAGACCCGACACCAGACCCGACACCGGAACCGACACCGGACCCGACACCGGAGCCGACACCAGACCCGACGCCGGACCCGACACCGGACCCGACACCAGACCCGACGCCGGAGCCGACGCCAGACCAGACGCCGGACCCGACGCCAGACCCGGTGGATGAAGAACCGAAGACCGATGATTCGAAGGACATACTGGACGTACTTGACAAACTGGGCAAAGCGGACGAACCCGAAAAGCCCGAAAAGAGCGGTACAGGCTGGCTGATTGCATTCCTTGCGGCGGCGCTGGTGGCTGCGGCAGAGGGCGTGTACATCTGGCTGCGGCGCAGACGCAGCAAAAAAAGAAGAAGACCGCAGCCCCAAAGCGACCCGGTCAGCACGACGCTGCTGCCCCGGACAGCCAGCCTCCCGCAGACAGCCGTGCGGACCGGCCCGGTCAGCCGCGTCGCGGTTGGCAAGGTCCACGCGCAGGGTGCGCGGGAGAGCCAGCAGGACAGCTTCTCCGTTTCCTCGGATTCGCTGCAGCCCGACGGCATCCTCGCGGTCGTCGCCGACGGCATGGGCGGCCTCGCGGACGGAGACAGAGTCAGCCAGACGATCGTTTCCGCCGTCATGCACACGTTTGTTTCCAGCGGAAACGCCGCGCCGCGTCTGCCTGAGCTGCTGGCAAAGGCAAAATACGCGGTCGACCAGCTGCTTGGCCCGGACGGGCTGCGAAGAAGCGGCTCGACGATCGTCATGGGCCTCATCCGGGACGGAATGTTCGACTATCTCAGCGTCGGCGACAGCCGGATCTGCCTCTACCGGGACGGCGAGCTGCAACAGCTCAACCGGAGCCACAGCTATTCGCACGAGCTGTCGATCGAGGCGATCAACGGCGAGAAGACGTTCGAGGAGATCCGCAAGGACCGGAGAGCGGAATGCCTGACGAGCTACGTCGGCATGGGCGAGCTGAAATATGTGGACATTCCTGCCGCACCGATCAAGGTGCATCCGGGCGATGTGTTCATTCTGATGAGCGACGGCGTGTTCAACGCGCTGAAAAATCAGGAGCTTTCCGCAGCGCTGGAGCAGAACGCGGAACGGGCTGCCGAACTAATCGATCAGTGGATTCAGGAGAAGCACTATCGCAATCAGGACAATTATACAGCGGTCATCCTGCAATGCTGTGCGGACGCCGCGGAATGAAGGCCCGGAAAGGAAATGAACGATGCTGCAAGTGGAGGCGTACTCGTCGATCGGCGGAAGAAGCAAAAATGAAGACTGCGTCACCGGCACGCACATGGGCAAACGGATGTGCTTTCTGGTCGCGGACGGTCTGGGCGGCCACGGAGACGGCGACATAGCCTCCAGAGCGGCGATCGATACCGTCTGCGGGGCCTGGAACGGGACGATCTCAGCTGCGGAGTGGCAGCGGCTGCTGGAGCTTGCGCACGCGCAGATCCAGCGGCTGCAGACGCCGCAGAAGCAGATGAAAACGACGCTCGTCGGCCTGATGCTGGACACGGAGCACGCCGTCTGGGCGCATATCGGCGATTCGAGACTCTATCACTTTCTCGACGGCAGGCTTGTCTTTCAGACACAGGATCACAGCGCGTCCCAGATCGCTGTGCTGCTGGGTGAGATCGCGCCGTCGCAGATCCGCTCCAGCAAGGATCGCGCGATCCTGACCAAGGCGCTGGGGCAGCCGGGCGACGTACCGGCTGCACAGATCCATGCACAGCTGCTGGAGCCGGGCGTACACGCGTTCCTGCTGTGTACGGATGGCTTCTGGGAATACGTGCTGGAGGAAGAAATGGAGCAGGATCTCCGGCTTGCGCGCAGCGCAAAGCAATGGCTGGAGAAAATGCGCCGGCGGCTGCAGGCGAGAGCCCCGGCCGATCAGGATAATAATTCTGCAATTGTAATATGGAAATCAAATGAGAAACGAGAGGAGAACACGCAATGAAACGGAACACCTTCTGTAAAAGAGCGGCTTGCCTGCTGTTGGCAGTGATCTGCGCATTATCCCTGACGCTTCCGGCTCTGGCCGCGGGCGACAAGAACATCAGCAATGCCGCAAAGGGCGTTGTCCGCCTGCTGATCATGGACCCGGTCACCAATCAGGTATGCAGCACCGGAACGGCGTTCGGCATCGGCAAGGACGGAGAAGCGCCGCAGTATTTTGTGACGAACAAGCACGTGGTCAATTGTGAGTACCCGATTTCTGATCTGGTAACGGTCAATCTCAGTGCAATCAAGATTTATATCATGAAGAGCAGCCATGCCGTGGTATTCAACGCACTGAACGGAACCATCAGCGTCGAGTCCAGCCAGCTGATCCCCTGCGAGATCCTGTACGAAGAAACCGACCCATACCCGGATCTTGCGATTCTGAAGGCTGCAGAGCCGTTTGAGGGCCACGTTACGCTGCCGATTGCGAAAAACGTCAGCGAAAAGGATGTTGCCGCAACGGTGTATGCGCTGGGCTTCCCCGGCGTGGCGGACCTTACCGCACAGAACACATGGTCGGCGAACCTCCTTGCCGATACCTCGGACATCACCATCACGCGCGGCGTTGTTTCCAGATACGGCGCAATGAAGAGCTACAACAACTGCAGACTGATTTCCCATGACGCCGTCATCAATCACGGCAACTCCGGCGGCCCGCTTGTCAACGAAAAGGGCGAGGTCATGGGCATCAACACCCTCTATCTGCAGAAAAGCGCTGACGCCAGCGCGACCTACTATGCATACTCCAGCGAGTATATCGTCAAGGTCTGCGAGGACATGGGCATTCCCTTCAGCTATGGCAGCAAAGCGCCCGGCTGGCTTATCTACGTGCTGGCCGCAGCGCTCGCGGCTGTGATCGCGGTGATCGTTGTGCTGATCATCAAGAGAATAAAGGATGGAAAGACGGACGATAAGAAGCATGACCCGAACCCCGTACCTCCCACACCTCCCGTCCCTCCGGAGCCGCTGCGCGTGGAAGGCGTGTTCGGCTGCTTCGCGGGCAAGCGCTACAAGGTGACGGGCAGCGTGACCATCGGCTGCGGCGGCCAGAACAGCCTCGCCATGCCGGAGGGCACCGCAGGCGTCAGCCACCGGCATTGTATGCTGACTGCCGGGGCGGACGGAGAAGTCCAGCTTACCGATCTTGGCTCGAGCTACGGCACGTTCGTCGGCAGCGGCCAGCGGCTCAACGCCAACAGCCCGATGACGCTGCACCGCGGCGATACGTTCTGGCTCGGCTCCAAGGAGCAGATGTTCCGTATTACCGGAAAGGGCGGGAAGTAACATGGCGGAGTACTGCCCGTTCTGTATGCGGCCGAGTAAAGGAAAATACTGCCAGTATTGCGGCGGGGAAATTGCGTTCCGCGGAAAAGAGCTCCAGCTGCCTGTCGGAACACATCTGATGGGCTCGCAGGCACCGTATCTGCTCGGCGCGTCCATCGGACAGGGCGGCTTCGGCGTGACCTACGCGGCGCTGAACTGCGCGAGCGGCGAAAGAGTTGCGATCAAGGAATATTTTCCGATCTACTGGTCGGAGCGGAGCGACAATGGAAGGGACATTCTTCCGAAGAGCGCATATACACGGACCTATCAGTCCGGACGTGAAAAATTCCTGCATGAAGCCGAGATGATCCAGAGAGTGCGGCACCTGAAATCCATCGTGAAGGTCAAAGATTTCTTTCAGGCGAACAACACGGCCTATATCGTCATGGAGTATCTCGAGGGCAAGACGCTGAAGCAGCTGGTCAAGAGCAAGGGGCGGCTCACCGTGGAGGAGCTTTGGGCCGTGCTGCGGCCTCTGATGGAGGATATCAACGATATGCACGTGCTGGACGTGGTCCACCGGGATATCGCGCCCGACAACATCATGATGCTGCGGGACGGCAGTCTGCGGCTGATGGACTTCGGCGCTGCGCGAAGCTTTCAGAAAACGTCGACAGGCAAGACCATGTTTGTCAAGCCGGGCTTTTCCCCGGTCGAGCAGTACCGGCCGGAGAAATGTCAGCCGTTCAATGACGTATATTCCATGGCGGCGACGATCTATTACTGTCTGAGCGGGGTGATCCCCGCTCAGGCGACGGACCGCCTCACTGAGGTCGTCACCAACCATCAACCGGATCCTCTGAAACGGCTGGGGGAGCTCGGCGTAAACCTCCCGGCCTCGGTCGAAGCGGCGCTCCAGCACGCCATGGCGATTCGGAGCAGCGAACGGACGCAGACCATGCGGGAATTCTGCGACCGGTTTTACCGCGACGCGGCCGCCCGTGCCGAGCTGACCTTCCTGCCGCTCCGGCCCATTCCGGAGAAGCGGACGCTGGAGATCAGCTGGCGCGGAAAACGGCCTGCCGGCACAAGCTATCTGCTGTTCCGGCGGATCAACGATGGAAAATACCACCTGATCAGCAACGGGAACCAGACGCTTCAGCGGGACCGGCTCCCGCTCATCGCAAAAAGAGTGCAGTACAGGCTCGAACTGCAGAATGCGGCGGGAGTGACGTTCGGCAGCTGCGAAAGCCGCCCGATCGATGTATCCGGATGGGCATCACAGCAGCCGCAGCAACAGCAGACGCTGATGATCGTGCTTGCCGCGGCGGCGGTCATTCTGCTGGCAGCGCTGGCAGCGGCGCTGGCTGGAGCCTTTTAAAACGGGAGAGTAGCAAGGAATGGAGAACAGAGAAATGAGATATTGTCCCTACTGTATGCGGGAAATCGAGGGATCATGGTGCCCGGACTGTCAGAAGGATACGGCAGACGCGAGCAATGGCACGAATCTCGCAGTCGGCACGATCCTTGACACACATTATGTGATCGGCATATGTCTTGGCGCGGGCGGCTTCGGCGTGACCTATCTGGCGCGGGATCAGCACCTGGGGCACATCGTCGCGATCAAGGAGTATTTTCCATCCTGCTGGGCCTACCGAAGAAAGCACACGCAGGAGGTCTGCGCCTTTCCGGATCAGCAGCTGGCCTATGCGCGCGGGAAGCGGCAGTTTCTGACCGAGGGACGGCTGCTTGTCAAGGCGGAGGACCTTCCGCATATCGTGGACGTTTATAACTCCTTCGAGGAAAACGGCACGAGCTATCTGGTCATGCGCTATCTGGAGGGCAAGACGCTGGAGGAGCTGGTGCGGTTGTCTGAGAAGGGAAGACTCTCGCTGGACGAGCTGCTGCCGCGGCTGCTGCCGCTGATGGAGGATATCGACTGCCTGCACCGGATGACGCCGCCGATCCTGCATCGGGATATTACGCCCGGTAATATCATGTTCAGCCGCGGCAAGCTCCAGCTGATCGATTTTGGCTCTGCACGGCAGATTCTGGGCGATAAGTCCATGTCTGCCATGATCAGCATGGGCTTTGCGCCGCCGGAGCAGTTTTCCCGGAAAAACCAGGGGCCGTATACGGATGTATACGCAATGGCCGCGACGATTTTATACTGCATCACCGGCAAAAAGCCGCAGGATGCGACCAGCCGGGTATTCAACGATGAGCTGTATATTCCGGGAGAACAGCCGGATGCTGCACAGGGACAGATCAGCGAGACGCAGAGCGCCGCGCTGCGCCATGCGATGGCGCTCCAATACAGCCAGCGCACACCGACGATGGCGGAGTTCGTCAGAGAGCTGACGCAGGTGCCAAAGGAAGCGCCAGTGCGCAGACCGCATCCGTTCCTGCGCAAAAAGCCTCGTTTTCCGCAGCTGCATATCAGGGAGTTTTTGCAGAAAATCGTGTGCAGAAAGTGGATACTTCCTGCCGCGGCAGCGGCGATTCTGATCGTGGTCCTGCTTGCCAGATTCTGGCCGACAAACAGCAAAACGACCACCCCTGATAATCAGGACACTTCCGAGAACACGACTGCCACTGACAACCAGAATACTACCGGCGACACATCCACCGATGTCGTTCCGGAGCCGAAGAAGGACGAAGAGCCGGCGGAGGCTGATACACCGACACTCAAGGTCAGGATTGATGGCCTCAACATCGAGGCAGGGCAGAGCGAACAGCTGAAGCCTGTGCTGACGCCGGAGGACTATCAGAGTAAGGAAATCACATGGAAAAGCAGCAACAGCGCCATCGCCGAAGTCGATGATGACGGAATAGTCACGGCAAAGAGTCCCGGAGAGGCGAGGATCGACCTGACGGTAGACGGGGTCAAGGCTACGTGTGTCGTAAGGGTTTCGGAGGTGAAGATGACCTCCGTCACAGTGAAGACCGGCCCTGACAAGACGGAATACTTTGCCAGTATGCCCTTTGACCCGACGGGCATTACGCTTGAGGTCACGTATAGTGACAAGAAAACAGAAGAGGTCACCTCGGGCTTCGAGTGTACCGGCTTCAGCTCGTCCACAGCCGGTGTAAAGACGGTCACCGTCAGCTACGAGGATATGGAGGCCGGAACGGTATACGTGACCGTGAAGCCAAAGGTGCTGATACAGGATTCCGGAACCGCAGGCTTCGCGGGGCATAATCTGGTTGATACGGTTCAGTACAAAAACAAGATCTATTATGTAAAGGATATCAGCCAGGGCGGAAGCTGGGTCAGCGCAATTTATCGAAAGGATACGCCGTCCGCGGAACCGGTCTGCGTATACAGACTGGACAAGGAGAGTATCAGCGATTTCTTCATTTTAAAGGATCGGATCTTTTTCTCGGCAGAGTACGGCGGCCGGGGCTACATTGCGACGGTCGAGCTTGACGGCGGGAATTTCTACGCGATCACGGCGAAAAGCAAAAACTATATGGGCTGCTATTACAGCAACGGCTGGATCTATTCCCTTTCGGGTGCAGACAACTGTGTCGTCCGGTTCCGGACCGATGGCTCGCAATGCGAGCTGGTCAGCAGCGGGGAGATCGGCACCACGCAGTACAGCATCTCGAATCAGAGAATCCTCTACGCAGAGAAAAGACAAGACAAGACGACGGTCAAGTGCTTTGATCTCGATCAAAAGACGACGACGACTCTGGCGGCATACGACACCGAATCCGTCTGGCTCGTTGGCGCCTATGAAGATTATCTGTTTTATACCGTGAAGGAAGACGGGAAAAAGAAGCTGTGTATCTATGAGCTGAACAGCGGTACCGCATACACGCTCGAAAACGGCAAGACGGAAGCTGCGGTCTGGAATGATCAGATTTTCGTCTGTGACGAGAATGGAAACGCGGAGCTCAGATCGCTGAACGACCCGCTGATCGTGACAAAGGAGTTCAAGCTGCCATATACGCTGCGCTCCACCTCGGCCTATTCGCCCCGCGTGATCCCTGTCGGAAAGAATCTTGCCTTCGTCACAAGCGAGAAAACGGTCGTTCTGATCGACAAGGAACTCAAGGAGGTCGCGTCGTTCTCTACGGAGGCGTAAGAAGCGGCCTGGATCCAAATCAAAAAGCCTTCCCCTTCTCATGCCGTGTGCATGATGAAAGGGGAAGGCTTTTTTCATGATTTCAGCGGGGGAGAGGGGCGATCAGATGATCTTGCCGAGGCTGGCGGTCTTTGCGGCCTGCGCGGCGCGGCGGAGGGCCGCGACGGGTTCGCCCTCAAGGAAGTATGCGTACAGATCGAGGATCATCCCGGCCAGCTCCGAATCGGCCTCCAGCCCGGAGACGTCCTTCAGAACCTTTGCCGCTTCTTCCTTCGACTGCTCAATGCCCGCCTCGTTCAGATAGCGGTACACCGCACCGGCTGCGCCGACGGCGATATACGCGGGCTTCACGCCCTGCTCGAGGCACAGCAGGCTCGAACCGATCAGCCGGTCGGCTGCGCCGAGCTTCCGCGTCGGGTCGCCGCCGACGCGCTTGCAGGTGTCCTTCAGGGCGGCATTGCGGAAGCGGCCGAGAAGATCCGTGATGTGCAGCATCAGGCCATCCAGCTCGACGCCGTACTTTTTATGCAGCGCCAGCGCGCTTTCCAGCATGGCGTTCTGCACGATGTTCAGAATTTCAGGATCGTCGATGGACTGATAAATATATTTCCGGCCCTCATAGCCGCCCAGATATGCGCAGGTCGCGTGGCCCATGTTGTGGACGTACAGCTTGCGCTTAATATAAAAATCAAACGGCTCAAACGGAACCATGTTCGTGATCTCCGGAATTTCACCCTTGAACGCGGCCTTGTCGACCGGCAGGAAACCGTAGCGCTCGACACAGACGCGCATCGGATCACCGTCCTTCATCTCCTCGGTCTGCACGGGCACCATGCGGCCAATGGAGGCCTCGACCAGACCGACCTTTTCATCAAAGTGCTTCTTTTCCTCGTCGGTCAGCAGGTCCTTCAGCATCCCTTCCATGACCTTGTTTGCGTCCATCAGGTTTTCGCAGATGATGATGTTGAGCGGGCGGTCGTCCCGTGCCCAGCGCTTTCTGAGACCCGCGACGATGTTGCCGACGATGAACTTGAGAATTCTCGCGCCGACCGCCGTCGCCATGATATCGCAGTTTGCGATGGCCTCGGAGGCCGCTTCCTGATCGTTGCCGTTGACCGCGGTCACGTGCTCGATCACGACGTCCTCATGTCCTTCGCTGGACACATAGCGGACGGGATACTGCTCCTTTTCCTGCAGCGCCTTCACGACCGGCTCTGCCACGTCGATGAATGTGACCTTATAGCCGGACTGACTGAGCGTTGCGCCGATGAAGCCGCGGCCAATGTTGCCGCCGCCGTACATAACTGCCTGTTTCATACTCTGACCTCTTTCTTTATTTTCCGTAAAGCTCATAGAGCTTCAAAACCTCGTCCTTTGTTTTCACGCCGTCCGACGCGCTGACCTCGCTCAGGGAAGCCGCCGCGCTGCACGCGCCGAGCTTCAGCGCCTCCCGCAGCGGCATATCTGTCTCCGCTGCGTACAGAACGCCCGCGCAGAACGCGTCGCCTGCGCCGACCGTACCTTTGATATAGCCCTTGGGGAGCTTGAGACTTTCAAATTCGCAGTAATTTCCGGCCTCGTCCATGCCGCAGCCGAGTTCCGGGCAGTGGATAACGGCCCATTTTGCCACGCCCAGCTCGTGGAGCTTCTGCAGCGCAGCCTTCATGTTTTCCACGTGCAGCGTGCCGTCCTCTCCGCGCAGGAGAACGCCGGTGGTCTGCTGTGTCTCAAGCTCGTTGATGATGCAGTAGTCCGTGTATTTGAGCGCCGGGGTCACGAGCCGCTTGAAGCGCTCGCCCGCCTCGGAAACAACGTCGATGGACGTCTTCATGCCCGCCTGCTGCGCCCGGTGCAGAAGCCTCGCCATCTTTGTGCCGTATTCCGCGTCCGGCTCGTCCAGATGCGGCAGCAGCAGAATGTAGCCGATGTGGAAGATATCGACGTTCAGCCTGTCCCAGTCGATGTCGTCCTCACCGTAATAGGCGTTGCCGCCCGCGTACTGGAAAAATGTGCGCTCTTTTGTCTGGTTGTTCGACATGACGGCGGTAAACGAGGTGTCGCCGCTGCGCTTGACCATGGACAGGTCGATGTTTTTGTATTTCCCCATCTCCTGCAGCACAAAATCACCCTCCGCGTCGTGCCCGGCGAAGCCGGAAGCGACGAGCGGCAGCGCGGGATCGAGCCGCGCGAGATCGGTAATGGTGTTGCAGACCGAGCCGCCGGTGGAGCGCGTGATGCCCTCGGTGATGTGCGTCAGCTCGTTCTGCTTCGGCCATGTTTCGATGGGATAGGTGATATCTACGATCATATTGCCTGCGCAGCAAATGCCTTTTTTCATACTTCCTCCCTGTTTTCAGGCCGTGCGGCCCGGATTCCCTTGTTTTTTGTTCCGGTTACTGTTATTATGAAGGAACGGGGCAGGCTTATCACCGATGAAGATGCGCCTGACGCCCGACAAAGATGCGTTTTTGGTGAAACAAATGGAACTTTACAATGAATATGAGCTGATCTCCCATTCCAAGCTGGCCGACTGCACCATGTTTATCGTCGACATGGTGTACCGCCCCATGCACCTGCATAAGGAGCTGGAGCTGTGCGTGGTGCTGAGCGGCAGCTGCCGTGTCAGCACCGACCGGCAGAGCTTTGAGGCCGGGCCGGGCGAGATTTTGCTGTTCGACGCGGGCAGCAGCCATGAGCTGTGCGCGTCCGGCGCGCCTGCAAGGCTCCTGACGCTGCAGATCTCCAACAGCTTCTGCGCCCGCTTCTATCCGCAGATCCGCAGCATCCGCTTCGGCTGCCGGGGGCTGTCCTCCTGTCTGGGGCCGGAGCAGCTGCCGGCGCTGCGCCGGGCGATGCTGCTGGCGCTTTCCAATTATCTGCGCGACACACCGGAAGCGCCGTTCGCCTGCATGGCGCAGATCAACGCGATCTTTGCGATCCTGCTGGGCGGAACGCCATACCGCGTGCTGAGCGACACGGAAAACATGACGCAGACGCGCAATGCCGAGCGGATGCACCGCATTCTGCACTATCTGGAGACGCACTATTCTGAGCCTGTCCGCCTCAGCGAGATCGCGGAGCGGGAGGGGCTGACGCAGACGTATCTGTCGCACCTGTTCCGCGAGCAGCTGCATATCCCGTTTCAGGATTATCTGGGCAGACTCCGACTGGAGGCGGCGATGCTCCTGCTGCGGCAGTCCGACACGACGCTGACCGACGCAGCCTATGCCTGCGGCTTCTCCGACCCCAAGTATCTGAACCGGAGCTTCCAGAAAAACCTCGGAATGTCGCCGCGCCAGTGGCTGCTGGAAAACCGCCCGGACCCGAGCCAGGCCCCGTCCGCAGAGGACCCGCGTACAGCGCAGCGCATCCTGACGCCCGGCGAGTGCCGGGCGCTGCTGGATGTGCTGGGAGTCGCTTAAATTTTCAGGATCTTCAGCTCTTCGCCACTGGCATAGGCCTTTTCCATGATGCGCTGGACGTGCACGGCGTCGGACGCAGGTACGACGAGGGGCTTATTGTTGAGAATGGAGTCCGAGAAGCTCTCGATCTCGCGGGTGTACATATTGCCGAAGTCGCCGGGAATCTCGACGCCCACATCGTCGGCGTGGGTCTGCTCGGCGGAATAGGCGACGTTCTTGTCAATGAACACGGCGTTCAGCTTGCCGCCGTCGATCTGGCCGATCATCGTGTCGCCCAGCAGACGACCCTTCGTGCCGAAAAATTCAACGCGCCACTTGGAGGCTTCGTCCGGGATATTGAAGTTGGACTGCACAACGCACTGTGCGCCGTTTTCCATGCGCATGAGGATGGTGGACGTGTCCTCCACGTCATACTGCGGTTCGGGGAAGGCGATCTTTTCATTCATGGACGCGACCTCGGTCACGCGCATACCGGTGATGTACTCCATCAGGTCGATGGTATGAACAGACAGATCCATCATCGCGCCGCCGCCGGCCTTGGCCTTGCACTGCCGCCAGTTGCCGGGCTCGTACGGAAGCCAGAGCGTAAACTGTGAATAGCCGGACACGACCGTGCCGATCTTGCCCTCGGCGATGGCCTTTTTCATGCTCATGACGTGCGAACCGAAGCGCATCATGAAGCCCGCCGCGATCTTCACGCCCTTGCGTTCGCAGTAGTCGATGACCGCCTGCCCTTCGTCGGACGTCATGGCCAGCGGCTTTTCAATCAGGATATCCTTGCCGTAATCTGCGGCCAGCTTGGCCTGCTTTGCGTGCAGGACGATGGGCGTGGCGATATAAACGGCGTCGACCTCCGGGTCTGCCAGCAGGTCCTCTTCCTTCGTATAGCCGCGCTTTGCGCCGTATTTCTGACGGATTTTCTCAACCTGCTCGGCATTGATGTCCATGACGGCGATCAGCTCCGCGTTTTCGGCCAGCATCATGCCGGGGATCGTCCTGCGATCCGCAATGCCGCCGGCTCCGATCACGCCCCAACGTAATTTTTTCATATGCTTCGCTCCTTTGCAAATCCATAGACCGCCCGCAGCGGTTTATTTTATTATAGCACGTTCCCGTCATGATGAAAAGAGAATTCTGTATCAAAACAGGGAAATCCAACAAAATCCCACAGAAACGCGCACCCGAATTCGCCGAGGATTTTTGCAAGTCCCCTGCAAATGTCAAAAGCTCCTCTTGCAGTCGGCAAGAGGAGCTTTTCCTGTTTACAAGTCCTGATAAACCGCTCTGGCGCCGCCGATGTATTTCGGGCGCGTGCGGGCGCAGAGGATGTTGGCCTCGCCGATCTTTTTGATTGACAGGCGAACGGGGATCGCGACGCGGCGCAGGTGCATACCGATCAGCGTGCCGCCGATATCAAGCCCCGCGTCGGCAACAATGGTTTCGACGAGTACGGGGTCTTTGAAATTGGCCCACGCCGTCATGGCGAACGAGCCGCCCGCGTGCAGCTGCGGGATGGCATTGACGATCTCAAAGCCGTGCGCCTCGGCCACATCGCGCTCAACAACAAGCGCGCGGTTGAGGTGCTCGCAGCACTGCACGGCAAGTTCAATGCCGCGCTCCTGCAAAACGGGATAAATGCCCGCAAACGCGGCCTGTGCGGCCTCAAGGCTCGAACCCTTGCCGATGCGCGCGCCGACCATTTCACTCGACGAGCAGCCGATGACAAACAGCTTGCCGGGCTTCAGCTTCGCAATGCCCAGCAGCTCTGTGACGGCCTGCTTCGCCTGTGCGGTAAGTTCTTCATACATGATTTATTCACCCTTCCAGAATGCCTTATGAATTTCGGGAACCTTGGCCAGCGCGGTGTAGAGCACGACGGACAACACGATGCCGACGGCGGCCTGCACCAGATTGTTCGGGATCGACGCGGCGGCGGCAAGGCCCTTGCCGAGAATCAGCGCCTTATAGCCGAAATACCCGGCGACCATGATGACCTCGGACGGCAGCTCGATGAGCGCCAGACGCCAGAACGGGATCTTTTCGCCCGTCTTGAGCATCGGCCGCAGCAGCAGCGCGGCCACCAGCGCCACAAGGCCCTTGATGATAAACGTGCCGGGAACATAATGCGCGTAGCCTGCCAGCAGATCAGCAAGACCGCTGCCGATGCCTGCGGCAAAGAAGCCGTACCACGGGCCGAGCACCAGCCCGGCAAGCAGGCACATGCCCTCGCCGATGTTGGTATACCCGGCAACGGTCGGGAACTGCACCAGCATGGTCGTCACGCAGCACAGCGCGGCAAACATCGCGCTCAGAACCAGCATACGGATGGTTTCGTTTCTCTTTTTCATACCAGAGTACCTCTCTTGTTAAGATACCCTGATTATATCCAATGCTGGTACTATAAAAAGATGCAAAAACAGATATTTTTTTAGGTTCAGATTCAGAACCGCGCCATAATCACGGCGTTTCCCGCGTCGGTTACGGTGTCTGCACCCTCTCCAATGGCGCGGCGCAGGAGCGTGCGCTCGTCCAGACCGCCCTGCCCGTGCAGGACACGGTACGCGCCCGCGTCGCTGCCGCAGGCAATTTTTGCACCCTGCGCGGCGGCTTTTTTTACGGCGTTCATCTGATAGGCCAGCAGCGGCGTTAAAACCGTATCCGGAAAGCGGCCGCAGCCGATGAGATTGCCGATCGTCACGAGCGTCGGCACCCAGACAGCGCCAGACTCTGCCAGTTGACAAAGCGTCTCATCCGTGAGATACGCGCCGTGCTCGATGGAGTCCACGCCGCCCGCAAGCGCCGCGCGCACGGCCTCGTCGCCGTTGGCGTGGGCCATGACGGAAAAGCCTTCGTCATGCGCGCAGGCGATCATGTCCCGGATCAAGTCCGGCGGCAGAGGCTCGCCGGTCAGCACGCCGTATTGGCTGAAATCCATCAGCCCGGAGATCATGAGCTTGATAAAGTGTGCGCCGCGCGTTTTAGCCTCGCGAACAAGCGCACGGTATTCGGCAAGCCCGTCAAAGCCGCGTCCGATAAAGCCGCCGTAATGTCCGGTTTTATAAATCGGGAAGCCCGGCGACCGGTAGCGTATGCCGTATTCCGGGGCCAGCTTCGCGGCCAGATCGCACACGCCCCAGCGGTCGCCGCCGTCGCGCAGATAGGAAAACCCCAGCGCCTGATAGTGACCCAGCGTCTGCCGGATCAGTGCCCCCTGCGGCGCCGCTTTATGCCGGGCGATGGCGTCCTTCCAGTTTACGCCGTCCAGCACCATATGAATGTGGCAGTCGACCATTTCCGTTACGTCCTTCCCGGTACGCAGTGCCGCTCGATGGCAAGCGCCGCGCCGTCCTCGTCGCAGGAGGCAGTTATTTCGTCGGCTATCGCCAGAATTTCCGGATACGCGTTCGCCATGGCCACGCCGATCCCGGCCATTTTGATCATGCTCCTGTCGTTCAGCCCATCGCCGATCGCCATCGTTGCCGCCATCGGCAGGCCGAGGTAGGCTGTCAGACTCGCAATGGCCTCGCCCTTGTTGGCGTGCGCGTCGTTGATCTCAATGTTGCAGGGCATGGCCGTGCTGACACTCAGCGTGCCGAAGCGCTCTGTGAGGTCTTTGAGCAGCTGTCTGCGCAGCGCATCGTCCGGTGTGAACAGCTGTAATTTCTGAACGCCCCGGTTCTGCTCCCGCAGATAGGCCTTGAGCTCGTCAATCGGCGTGCGCAGCTCACGCACCATGCGCAGGGCGTGCTCGAACGGGATAAACGCGGCGGCGGTTTCCTGCATACTGCGCGTCATCCAGCCCCAGTTGTCCTGATAGCAGTCGTAGATCACGGGGAAGCCGTCGAGATACTCCAGGACCCGCAGAGCCGTTTCCAGCGGAATTTCCGCTCTGCTGACAGCCTTTTCCGCGCGGATGTCATAGACCTGCGCGCCGTTGATGGTGATGGCGTAGTGCAGAAACGGCAGCTTCTGAATGACCTCCGGCATACCGGTAAAGAAGCGGCCCGTGGTCGGCACGATCTCGACGCCTGCCTCTGCCGCGGCATAGAGCGCATCGCGGGTGCGCGGCGTCAGCTCCTTTTGGGAGTTCAGCAGTGTGCCGTCCAGATCGAGCGCCAGTAATTTCACGGAATTCATTGGAAACTCACCTCGATTCCATGCTTTTCAGCCCCATGATACCAGAAGCCCGGCAAAAATGCAAGAAGCGCGTGATTTCCGGCGAAGACTGTGATAGAATAGACGCAGAAACCCCTTGCAGGAGGAAATTTATGCTGATATCCGCAGAGCATCTTTCCATCAATTTCGGCAGCCGTCAGCTGCTGGACGATGTGGATTTTTATCTGAACGAGGGCGACAAGACCGGCGTGATCGGCATCAACGGCACCGGAAAGTCGACATTTTTGAAGGTTCTGGCCGGAAAGCTCCAGCCGGACGGCGGGACGATCGCCCGCAAGCCGAATTTGCAGGTCAGCGTGCTTGCACAGAATCCGGATATGCGAGATGAGCTGACCGTTCTGGAGCAGGTCTTTGCCAGTATGCCGCCGGAATTCCGGCAGCTGAACGAATACGAGGCCAAGCGTATGCTGACGCAGCTCGGTCTTGCGGACACCGACCGGCGGATCGGCACGCTTTCGGGCGGCGAACGCCGCCGTGCGGCCCTGTGCGCAGCGCTCATCCACCCGGCGGACGTGCTGGTGCTCGACGAGCCGACGAACCATCTGGATACCGAAATGGTGCAGTGGCTGGAGGACTGGCTGAAAAAATTCCGGGGCGGGCTGGTCATGGTCACGCACGACCGGTATTTTTTGGAGCGCGTCGTGAACCACATCACGGAGCTTTCGCGCGGGAAGCTCTACCACTACGAGGCCAATTACTCCCGTTATCTCGAGCTGCGGGAGCAGCGCGCGCAGATGGCGGAGGCGTCCGAGCGCAAGCGGCAGTCCATCCTGCGTGTCGAGCGCGAATGGATCCTGCGCGGCTGTCAGGCCCGGAGCACGAAGAGCAAGGAGCGCATTCAGCGCTATGAGGAGCTGAAGGACCAGAAGGCCCCTGAGCGCGACAGCACAGTGCAGCTCTCGGCGGCTTCGAGCCGTCTCGGCAAAAAGATCATCACACTGGAGCACATCTCCAAGGGCTATGACGGGCGGACGATCTTCCGTGATTTTTCCTACGGCCTTCTGCGCAGCGACCGCATCGGCATCGTGGGCCGAAACGGCGCGGGCAAATCGACGCTCCTGCGCGTGCTCGCGGGCGAGCTTCCGCCGGACAGCGGCACGGTCGAGCTGGGCGAGACGGTCAAGATCGGTCATTTTTCGCAGGAGGGCCGGGAGCTGGATCTGAACCAGCGCGTATACGACTTCATTTATAGTGTCGCCGCGCAGGTAAAAACGGACGAGGGCACATTCTCCGCCAAGACCATGCTGGAACGCTTCCTGTTCCCGCCTGATCTGCAGCAGACCACCATCGGTCGTCTGTCCGGCGGCGAACGGCGGAGACTCTATCTGCTGTCCATCCTCATGGCGGCACCCAACGTGCTGCTGCTTGACGAGCCGACGAACGATCTGGACATTACGACGCTTTCCATTCTGGAGGACTATCTGCAAAGCTTCCCCGGCCCCATCATCGCCGTCTCGCACGACCGCTTTTTCCTTGATAAGCTGGCGGATACCATCTTCGAGGTGCGCCCGGAGGGCCGCGTCGACGTGTTTACCGGCAACTGGTCCGACTGGGCGCGCAAGCGGACGCCGCCGGAGGAAAAGAAGCCTGAAAAGCAGGAAAAGCCCGCCCCGGAACGTCCGCGCGAGAAGAAGCTGAAATTCTCCTACAACGAGCAGCGGGAATTTGACACGATCGACAGCGTGATCGCGGAGCTGGATGCGCAGCTGTCTGCGTGCCGGCAGGAGCAGGAGTCCTGCGGCAGCGACTATGTCCGCTTGCAGGCGCTCACGGCCGAGCAGGAGCGCCTGACGGCAGAGCTGGACGCGAAAACAGAGCGCTGGGTCTACCTGAACGACCTGAAGGAGCGCATTGACGCGCAATAGAAATATTGCACAAATTTTCCCTCAGGCCGTATACGGATCCGGGACAGAGTGCTATAATATAGACAGAAGGAAACGGAAAGCTTTGCGGTTCGGATGAAGAAGAGGAGGCTTCTCTATGAATCTGAAAACGATCAAGGTTCTGCTGTTCACGCTGCTCGCGCTGACGCTGGCCAGCTTTCTTATTGGCTGCGGCGTGTCCAAGCCGGTGTATTTTCTGTTTACGGCGCTGTTCGCCATCGGTTACGCAGCCGTCTGGCTGCTGTGCTGGCGCTGCCCCTTCTGCGGCGAACGCCTCGGCCGCAGCGACGGCGAGACCTGCCCGCACTGCGGCAAAAGCCTTCTCGCACCCCGCGGGCACCAGACCTGAGTGCGGGATATGATTGAACTGCTGCGATTCTTGTAGGGGCGGACGCCTCTGTCCGCCCGCAGAATGCATCGCTTTTACGGAAATCTACGGCAAATCCGCAACATTTTCGGGCCGACAGAGTCGTCGGCCCCTACGGAGCGTTGTGCAAATTTACAGCTGCCCATCGGGCGGAGCAGAGCCCCGCCCCTACCAACTGCATACATTTTCGCACGCTGGGAGAAGCAATTGGGTACTGCATCAGCCTGAGAGTTGATTTGTTCCAAAAGGTCGACAACAGTAAACTTATATGCTACAATAAGTTTATGATAGTAAACCTTTTGGGTATCCTCTGTTTTTGTATGTTTGTACGAATTTGTTGTTGATTTTCTTGCGAATTTTTGTTACAATTTAAATAGTTCCCGTAGAGTAACATCGCCACGCTATGAAAAAGAGGTAGTTTTGTGCGAAAGTTTGTATCACTTATTCTTTGCCTGTCTATGTTATCCGCTTTACTCTGCGCCCCCGCCTCAGCAGCATCTCACACCTCTACAGACCCCACCAGTACATATGTACAACTAAGCGACGGCACTTACCTCATCGCAAATGACCTTCCTGACGGCAATGCAAAATTTTCAATTACTAATAGCCACGGTGATATCCTTGCTGAGTCTTACCTCGATCGTTCTAGCCAATCCATCTACAATACTGACTTACGAACTGGAAATAATGAGGTTGTCACTGTCCCTGCAAAAAACCAGCTACATACGTCTAACAAAGCGGTCACACCCAAAGGTTCAGATATTCCAATCGGCTTTACCTACCGTGGCAAAATAACATATAACTTTTACGGAAGTACCGACCACGTTGTGGGTACAAGAGCGCTGAACATCTACTATGATTACAACTCCTATTTAAGTTCCCGTTACAATGTCGCCGGTGTATATCAAAATATTGCTTCTTTTGCATCGTTAATCGCTTCTCTCTTGACTCTGCCTGCGGCTATTGCCTCCAGTTCTGCAGCTGTCATTCTCGAGCGTTTTGGCTTCGCAACAGGCGCAATCAGTTTCTTGATTCCAGACCATTATGTTAGGTGCAATGAAACTGAAATTACATGGATTGGACAGGTGACCGATTTTCCAGACGTATATGCTACAATATCCGGAAGCAAGTACGTTCTTACAGAAGAAGGTTATGAATCCCAAATCTATACATCTGGTGATTTTTGGCCGACCTCCTCTTACACTAATCGAAACACCAACTTTGCGGTAAAGATCTATTGGACCGTTTTAGGCCAAGACGCTTTGGAAATCGTCAGTTGGAGTTAAGTGTCATGCGTCCATATCTTTGCCTACAGCTTATTATTTCTCTGGCTTTGCTCCTATGTATTCTCTTGTCTGATTTTGGAATTCTATTTCAATCGTCAAACACAACTGCACGAATTCTCCTGCACATAAGTACTATTATTCTCATTGCTTCTACAGTGATCCAATTACACACAAGAAAATAAACACAAAATGCAAGTGTCGGTTGAACGCAGGCACTTGCATTTTGTATTCAAATGGTTCAGCACTCAATTTCTCTTAAACATTCTGCCACTTCAACTTTGCGCTTGTTCATAATGAACTATCGTCTCACGTTTGTCAGATAACTGTTGCTTGATCGTTCTCGCATGGAGAGCTTGGGCCGCGGCTAGAGAGGCATGGTCCATGTCAGACTTTCTGGATACCGCGCAGGCGCACCCGGACATTTCTTCCGTCTTTGCGCAGGACGATGGCGCATCCATGATTCAGATGCTGCTACTTTATGCGCCGGATGCCTTTATAGACTATGACGCGGCACAGGCAAGCTTCGATTCTCCAGAGTTTCTCTGCCTGCTGGAACTTGCCAAGCGCCAGACACAGCCGGAGGCGGAATCGCCGCGCGAAGCGCTGCTGACCGGTCAGACGCTGCTGGAACAGCTGATGTTCGGACGCGCGCAGGAGTTTGAAGCGGAATACGCGGATGGCCTGAACGAGCTTTCGTTCCCCGGCTTTCCGGGTGCGGGACGCGCCAGCTTTTATCTGACGCTTCCGATGGCCATCCCGGTCAACGCGCAGGAAAAGGAAGGGGCATGGGCGTTCCTGAAGCTCCTGATCACCGAGCCGCTTTACGCCGCACGAAGCCGCGGCGGCTGGCTGCCAGTACAGTCAGATTTTGAGAAAAAGACGGCGGCCATGACGGATACTGATGCACAGCGGCTTCTGCGTGAATTACAGGCGGAGGCCGTGTCCGTGTTCGAGTACGATGCCGCCGTTTCCGGCATCCTTGCCGACGAGCTGCCGTATTATTTCGCGGAGGAGCAGTCCGCCGGACAGATCGCAGACCGCATCCAGCGCCGCGTTCAGCTGTACCTTGAAGAAACCCGTCGCTGAATCACGCGGATTTCGGTGTTGTGCTGAAACGCGCAGAATGATATAATGGATCCATAAAGGGCTGCGTCAAGCTGCCATTCCGCCTGCATCTGCGGGCGCTGTGAAAGGACAAACCCGATATGACAGAACGAGAAAAACGAGTACAGTGGTTTCAGAATGCGCGTTTTGGTATGTTCCTGCATTGGGGCCTCTATGCCATCCCCGGACGCGGCGAATGGTATATGAGCAACGCCAGAATCCCCGCCGAACAGTACGAGCGTTATATGCAGGAATTTACGGCAAAGGCCTACGATCCCAGAGACTGGGCCCGCCGCGCAAAGCGGGCCGGAATGCAGTATGTCGTCCTGACGGCCAAGCATCACGACGGCTTCTGCCTGTTTGATTCCAAGCTGACGGATTATAAGAGCACGAACGCCCCCTGTGGGCGCGATCTTGTGCGGGAGTTTGTGGACGCGGTGCGCGCCGAGGGCCTCCGCGTGGGCCTGTATTACTCCCTGCTCGACTGGCACCACCCGGATTTCCCAAAATACAACGACCCGATCCATCCCATGCGCGGAAATCCGGCCTATCAGGATGAGAAAATCGACTTTGACCGTTATCTTGCCTATATGCACGGGCAGATCGAGGAGCTGGTCACGAACTATGGAAAGATCGATATCCTCTGGTTCGACTATTCCTATGGCGAACTGCGCGGCGAGGCATGGAAGGCGACGGAGCTGATGCAGATGGTGCGCCGCCATCAGCCGGACGTCATCGTCGATAACCGTCTGGAAACCAGCGGCGAGGGCTTCGGCAGCCTTGTTACGGAGCAGCCCGCGTATTACGGCGGCGATTTTGTCAGCCCCGAGCAGCTTCTGCCGCCTGAGGGCATCCGCAATGTCCGCGGCGAACGCGTCCCGTGGGAGCTTTGCGCGACCATGAACAACAATTGGGGATATACGCCCTATGATACGTGCTACAAGCCTGCGTCCATGCTCGTCCGCAAGCTGGTCGAGTGCGTCAGCAAGGGCGGCAATATGATCCTGAACGTCGGCCCGGACGCGAACGGCCGCTTCCCGGCGCAGAGCTGCGAAATTCTGGACGAGATCGGCGCGTGGATGGCAGTAAACAGCGAAAGCATTTATCACTGCGGCAGCGCCGGCGTGCCGAAGCCGGACTGGGGCTGGTACACGAAGAAGGAAGGCCGCATCTACGCGCACGTTCTGGAAGCCCCGCTTGGGCCGCTGGCGCTGACGGGTCTTGCGCCGGAGCGCATCGGCGCGGTGCGGCGGCTTGCCGACGGCAGCGAGGTCATTCGCGGCGAAAGCTGGGTCACAAATGCCTACGAGGGCCTTGCGTTCGTCACGCTCGGCACGATCCCGCAGTATACCTATCCGCTCCCGGATAAAACCGATACCGTGCTCGAGATCGAATATTCATAATGCCCATCAGACCCCGGCAGCGAGGCAGGGGAGATTGGTGAAACTGCCTACTTGCATTTTTCATAAAATCTGCTAAAATGTAGCGTGCTACCAAAAACGGTAGCACGCTACATTTTTGATTCGGGAGGTTCCGATGAAGGATTGTTCTCAGAATCTCGGCCCGCGGCTGCGGCACCTCAGCAACCGCATCACGCAGTACATGGATCAGCAGTTTCTCGCACTCGACCTGACGTCGACGCAGTCATTTATCCTGCACCATCTTGTGCTGCATGAGGGTGTGCCGAATACCAAAACAATACCTATTGTATTTGAAAAGTATAAATTAAATAGTGCCACAAGTACAGCAGACAATATACCTCCTATTAACATTGCAAAAATTCCATCAATTATAACTTCAAATATCTGCATAAAGAAAAGTTTTCTTTGATTCAAACCTATTGCAAGCATCATTGCTGAATATTTCGTTTTTTCTGTATTATAAAAATACATAACGGTTATAATGCTTATTGATAGTGCTGTAATCAAAAATATAATAACAACATATATTAAATCATAAGCAATAGATTGCTGTTTTTCTATGCTGTCATAATTAAGTCCTTTAATTTGAATAGAAATTCAATTAGGGCATATACTATTCGCATAAGATGTAAATACTGACATAATATTATTTGAAATAAATGCAATAAAGACTGCTGATGCAAGCATAGTTGTCAGAAGTAACGCACCAAGAAATACATATATTTTTTCGGATTTAAGCTCAAGCCATACGGATTTCATAAGATTAGTTAATTTTGTCATCTATCTTTTTACCGTCCTTAAAGGTGATTATTCGTTTTGTGCGTTTAGCGTCAGCCATATTATGAGTAACGATAATTATGGTTTTTCCCTTAGAATTAAGTTTTTCAAACATTGTCATTATTATATCAGAATTTGTACTATCTAGATTTCCGCACGGTTCATCGGCAAAAATTATAGGTGGATTATTTATAATAGCTCGTGCAATGGCAATACGCTATTTCTCTCCGCCAGAAAGCTTTGCCGTTTTTACCTTTATCTTATCGGTCAAACCTACCTGTTCAAGAACACTATTTACTTTTTCTTTAATTTCCTTTTTTGGTGTATTGTAAATTAAAAGCGGAACTGAAATATTGTCAAATACTGTATACTTAGGTTCAAGATGAAATGCCTGAAATACAAAACCTGTATTTTTACATCTGAAATTAGCCAATTTGTTTGCGTTTAAATCTGTAATAACTGTTCCGTTTACAGTGATTTTTCCGCTATCAGGTTTATCCGGAAAATGATATTCCGACTTTTTAGTTCGATT
>OHBE01001280.1_pt1 | contig 22482 bp, 17 predicted proteins | sample 1577231 | NCBI WGS metagenome assembly OHBE01 (sample SAMEA3541506, study PRJEB24748) | human gut metagenome | biome: human gut; feature: human-associated habitat; material: faeces | place: China | collected 2012 | reverse complement strand
AACGAGAAAGCAAGAGCGAGGGAACGTATAGTAACAATCGGTGTTCCGACAGACAACTTAACTCCTTTGTGCGAAGTCGTGGCGAGGAGGATATTCTCCTAACGGCTCTTGCGATGGACTTCTTTGATGATTGCCGTTTCCACTTGAAGAAAGAGGGCTATGCTCCTGCAACGATAAACAGTCATTTGTGTTGGTTGAGTCGGTTGATGTACCGAGCTGTCAGCCAAGGGACAATACGCTTCAATCCGTTTGAGGAGGCGAAGTATGAAGCCGTGGAGAACAAACCTCGTTTCTTAAACAAGAGAGATGTGACAAAGCTCTTGGCATTCCCGTTACAAGATGAGGGAGCGGAATTAAGTCGAAGAATGTTTCTTTTCTCTGTCTTTACGGGGTTGGCATTTGCCGGCTTGCAGAGCCTGAGAGCTTCTCAAATCGAAATGAATAGTGAGGGGAAACGATATATCCGCAAAGCACGCCAAAAAACAGAAGTCGAGAGTCTGATACCGTTGCATCCGATAGCGGAACAGATACTTGAGCTCTATATAAAGGAGAAGAGCAAAGGAGATTACAAGATATTTCCCGATACGATGAGCAAAGGAAAGCTGCTTACCCACCTTAAAGCCGTAGGCTTGGCTTGTGGTATTCGCACTCCACTGACCTACCACATGGCTCGCCACAGTTTCGGCACGCTGACCTTGGAGGCAGGTATCCCGATGGAGAGCATTGCCAAGATGATGGGGCATTCGTCCATTGCCAGCACACAAATCTACGCCCAAATCACGGATAGCAAGATTGCAAGGGATATGGACAGGTTGATGCAACAATGAGGTTGTCGATTAGTATAGAAAAGAGCTTGCTCCATTAGTGTGGAACAAGCTCTTTTCTATCGTTAGATACTGATATATCAAATTCTTCGTTTCTATTTGTTATTACATAAATGCCTTTCAGTAGCTATGTTGCTTATATACCCAAATTATGTACAGGCCATAGCTTCTCGATTATCTTATAATTATCCATAAGTAAAAATTTATCCCGACCTATACTATCTTTCAATTCTTTGGGAAACTTTGCCATGTCTTCGTACTTATCTAAGATGATGAACTCAATTTGATCATACTCAAATGGGAAGTCATGCGGGACACGCCATTCTCTTTCATGTGTATAATCACAGGTCGGGAATTCCTTTTTGGCTTTCATTGATTTTGCTCTATAGCTAGGCCAAAAAGGCGTTACAAAAGGATGAAGATGTTCATGCCACTGTTGTTTTTCATATTGGTCAGCTCTAACATAATAAACAGGACTTCCATTTCTTGAAAAAACAAACTGTTTAGAAAATCCGATGCCGTACGGAGAATATGACTTGGTATGGTCTATTAGACCAGACCAAGGACACTCTGTAAGACATACGCAATGGCAATTTATCCAAGGCATAGTTGAAGCTATTATCTTTTTGTCAGTAAGTATGCTAATTAGTCTTGTCAGTGCCAACCCTTTTGCTTTATCTCCAATCGGATTATTAGAGTCTTTTACTCCACATGGCCTATTATTCTTTGTGAAATGCACAAGGTAATTTGAGAAATCAGGTCTATTATTCATTGCCATTGATATTCGCCTTATTAAACGTATTCTGTGTGATAATCTATTTGGGTTAAACTTAAAGTCCATCGTCGTTTGAGCCACCACCCTCATTAGGTTGTGGAGTAGGCTTTGTTGAGCCTTTCTTGGGTTTGGCTATAGTCTGTTCGTAAGTCACATCGGTAAGAGTAAAATATTTGCGTGAGGGAGAGAGTCGAACGACTGGTTTTTCGATGTGTTTTTGCACGTTGAAAACCTCGCCTTGTGGCACGATCTTACTTTTGAACGATGGACTCAGTGTACCCAAATTTCCAAATTCCACGATATCGCCATTGGCTACAATATCACGTGCAATTTCCGTGGCGTAGTTCAACACGGCTTCCACTTCCTGACGATTGAACGTGGTGGACTTTGCCACACGTTCGCAAAAACTGCGGAAGTCCACACGACGTCTGCCCGTAGGGTGGGCAACTTGTACTATCTTTCCTGCCTGAGGACCGACATTCATCTTGCGTTCCATAAGAACGAATTGCAATGGTTTATTTGCCATAATTCAATAGTGTTTCCTCCTTTGTTTTCTCTTCCGAAGTCGGAGGATTTCGCTCACGGGAGAGATTTCTTGAACCAATAACGCAAATGTACTTGATTTATTGCTAAAAGATACCGAGTAATCAGCAAAAAGATACCGAGCGATGGCGAGATTGCTCGGTATCTTTTGAACGACCATTCGGCTGAGCTTGTATATACTAATCGGGAAAGTTTTCCTTGTCCATTTAGTTTCCAGAATTTTTCAGTCGAAGAAAGCTCATCAGCCGTTTATTAAACTCCAAAGCGTTATCCAAATTTGCACAATGCCCTGCATTTTGAATGATTTCAAATTGGCTTGTAGGTATATCTTGATGCCACGACTGAGCAGAAGCAACAGCAAGAGGAATATCCTTCTCTCCAGCAAGAATAAGCAAAGGGTATGGATACTCTATATTGGGACGAGAGGCAATTAATCCATCCATTCCTGTCATTACAGAGAAAGAACTACGGCTGAAATTCTTAGAGCTCTCATATATATGAGCTTGTTCATTTTTTCCAATTACACTGCGCTCTGCAATATATTTGCGAAAGGCGGTCATTGAGAAAATCATTTTGAATAGCCATTTGAATACTTCATTGCGCTGCGCTTTAGCTATTTCTTTTTGTTCTTTGTTGATATTGTAGCCTCCCAAACCAGTCAAAGACAATATCCTTTGAGGAAATTTTAATGCGAAGTCTTGTGCGATAAGCGCACCTAATGAAACACCAACCACGTGTATCGTTTCTATTTGTTCTGTGTCTAATATTTCAGCGATATAAGGAGACATCATCGTGATTTTGTCCTTTGAATTGCTCTTCTCAGTCAAACCATGTCCAAGCATATCCACTGTGATTACCCTATATTCTGACGAGAAGTAGTCTATTTGTCTGTCGAAACAACTATGATCGCTAAAAGCGGGATGAAGAAATAGAATGGTTTGCCCATCAGATTTTCCACTTACAAAATAATGCACAGTAGAATTTTCTTTCTCTAAAACCTTGTGTTCGACTAACGTCTGTATTGCAAATTCAGATTTCATATTATTGACTTCTTCGAGAAACTCTGTATTATCACAACATAATAGTATAGTTCCATTCCTCCGATTAAGAGGGAAAACAAACCGATAGTTATTATTACAACGAGAGTTTTTCTTTTCATTGAATTCCTTGTATATTACACGTATTTATAATTTCTCATACCATCATCTATACATAACTCAGTTTATAATAATTCAATATGTTTCCTCCTTTGTTCTCTCTCCCGAAGTCGGAGGATTTCGCTTACATGAGAGATTTCTTGAACTAATAACGCAAATGTACTTGATTTATTGCGAAAAATACCGAGTGATCAGCAAAAAGATACCGAGCAATGGCGAGATTGCTCGGTATCTTTTGAACGACCATTCGGCAGGTTCTTTCTGTGTGGTTGCCAAACGGCAGGAAAACGCTTCTTGCAAATGCTTTATCTCCGATAATTCTCTTGCAGTAATCGGTTGATGTCGGATAGGCGATAGAGGATTTTCCCTGCGATTTGGGTGTAGGGAATAATGCCCTTGTCCCGATAATCCTGCAAGGTGCGAGGACTGACGAAAAGGCGTTCGCATACCTCTCTCCCCGTGAGATAGATTTCTCCCCCGAAGAGCGGACGGTGCGTTTGGGCAATCTCCCGAATACGTTTGCTTACTTCTTGAATACCCGAAATGAGCTGTTTCATTTCGGGTGTTTCTTTGTTTACAATCTCGTGTTCCATAGTCATTGTATTTTTCGGTTCGACTTTTCAAGGAGTGCTTCCACATCCTCACGTTTGTAATAACATTTATGCCCGATTTGGATAAAGGGTAGCACGGAAGTATCCCGATAGTGCTGGAGCGTTCGCTTGCTGATGTTGAGTATTCGGCACACGTCCCCGTTGTGCAATAAGTCGGGCATTTCGGGACGAAGCCCGAAATGTTCTCTCATGCAAAGAGCCAGTTCTTCGATGCTCTTTTTCAGTTCCTCCCAAGCGGAGGAGTCGATGGCTGTAAATCTCATATCAATATCGTTTTAATTGTTGTTATTTCCTCTTTTTGATGCAAATGTATGCAGTCGAAATCCTTGTTCCCAGACCTGATGAAAGCAAGGGAAATAGCAGGAACTTGCAGGCAAATGTACAAGCACCAACCGCCTAATTCACCCACCTTTCTCTAAATGCGTACTTGTGGCTCTGATATGGTGTGAAATGTCCGCACGACACAACGGGAAAAAGATACCGAGTAATCTCACGGTCGCTCGGTATCTTTTCTTTGATTACTCGGCATCTTTTGGAGGTTCTCTCACCAATGATAATTCTCGTTTGCATATCCCTCGAAGAAAAATGATGCAGGCTTTGGCAATCCGATGAAGTCTGTTGCGGAGCCATTCTTCTCTCTGTTCTCTCCTTTTGAGCGTTTTTGTTCCGATTTCTCCTGTTTATATCGTCCATTCTCGGAGCATTTTGTCGTACCCTGAAGCAACAAACTCGCAAACCTTGGCGGTATAGGTTCGGCTCTCTAACTTGGTTTCAGCATCTGTTTTCGGATGAAAGTTCAAAACCAGGCAAACAGAAGAAGTACGAACAATGAAAAGAAACAAGCGAACGAAAAATGCCATAGATACTTTCTTCTTTCACTGTGAAAGGATATATACAGTGAAAGGGGAAAAGCGAGGAATGGCTTTTTGCTTTGCGTGCGACAAGGTGCGTCCTCCGTGAGCCGACAGCCTTTCCCTTTCACCGTTTATAACTCAAATCCCATTTATTCAATAACCATCGAATTCACTTATGAAATCAAGATATTACGATTTACAACACATCAAAGCGATACTGATAGCGGACTACCTGCACGCTTGCGGTATCGAGCCAGCCAAGCGTTACAACGGCTATGCCCTCTATCACGCACCCTACCGAGAAGATCCCAATGCCAGCCTGAAAGTGGACTTTCAGCAAAACCTGTGGCACGACTATGGCACGAGCCAAGGTGGAAGCATCATCGACCTTGTAATGCGTATGCGTGGGTACAGTGTCTACGAAGCAATGGCACATCTTGCCGAAGGCAAAGCACAAATCCTCACACCCTCTTCCCTTCATCGTGAAGCTCACATAGAGCAGAAAAGGAAAGAACAGCGACCAAATAATACAAGGCGTATTCTCTCCATTAGTGAAGAATTGCCTCTGCATCTGCAAAACTATCTCCGAGAAGTACGCAAGATAGACCTTGCCGTGGCAAGCCCTTATCTCCGCCACGTTCGCTACGAGGTAGGAGGACGAGAGTACTCCGCCATCGGTTTTGCCAATCGTGCAGGAGGGTATGAGCTTCGGGACGACAAAACATTCAAGGGAACGATTGCCCCGAAGGATATATCTGTGATTGCAGGAAAAGCGAACAACGCCTCTCATTGTCTCTTCGAGGGCTTTATCGACTTCCTTTCTCTTCTCACAATGAAAGGGAAAGAAACCGCCCCTTGCCTTGTACTGAACTCAGTCAGTAATCTTTCACGAGCCATTGCCTATCTTCACGAGAACGACATTGACTCCGTTCGGGCTTTCTTTGACAACGACCCAGCAGGACGACAAACCCTCCAATCTTTACAATCAGCAGGTATCAACGTGGAAGATATGAGCCGACACTATTCCCGATATAAAGACCTCAACGACTATCACGTCGCCCAAAGAACAGAACTAAAGCAGGTGATACCACCTCGCAAACGAGGACTTAGACGATAAGGCAAAAGAAAGCAAATAACATTATTCTATCATCAGGCATTCAAAGATGCAGGAAATAAAATGTATGCGAATAAACGGCTTTGTTTCGATAGCTACGGCAGTTCCTCAGAACAGTAAGTTTGCAGAGCCAAACTTAGAAACAAAGCGTGCAGGCATTCACAGGATGCAACGTAACAAGCAAGAAGGACGAGCAGGGCGGAGCGGACATTTCGAGAAATGCCATAGCTCATTAGGGTATTTTCTTCACGCTGCACTTCGTTATCGCTAAAAATACCCTCCTGAGCCAAGGGACTCTGCCCCTTTGGATACCCCTAAATCAATTTTCAAACAATGGGCTACGCCGTATTACATATAGACAAGGCGAGAAGCAACGACTCGGGAAATACCGCTCATATAGCGCGGACATATACCCCGAGTAACGTCGATCCTTCTCGCACTCACCTGAACAGGGAATTGGTGCAATTCCCTGCAAATGTGACCAACCGTAGCGAAGCGATAGAACATCGTATCGCCACGGCCGGTATCTACCGAAAGGTTGCAAAGAACCAAGTCAAAGCCCTGCGCTTTATCCTGTCAAGTTCCCCTGAGGATATGGCTCGCATAGAGCAGGAAGGACGCCTGTACGAGTGGTGTGATGAATCGATGGATTGGCTTCGCTCCACTTTCGGGGCGGACAACGTGGTCGCAACGACACTCCACGCCGACGAGGAGACTCCGCATATTCACGCCACAGTCGTCCCCATTGTCACGGGAGAAAGACGGAAAGCCAAGGAGGAAGCCGAAAATGGCAAGCGGAAGTATAAGACGAAGAAGAACAAAGTACGGCTTTGTGCCGATGATGTGCTTACGCCCAAGAAGCTGGAGCAGTATCAGACGGACTATGCCAAGCGGATGCAACGATTCGGATTGGAACGGGGCGTACACGGCTCGGAAGCCAAGCACCGCACCACGATGGAGTATTACAAGGAAATACTCAAATCCATGAAAGAGAAGGAAGCTCAAAAGGCGGAACTCACAGCCAAAATAAAGGAGCTGGAGAAGCAGGCAGGCAAGCTCCGAATGAAAGGCACGCTGTACTCCCTCTTTGGCAACTCCGAACTCGACAAGGCAGAGATGCGTATTGCAGACTTGGAGCAGGAAGCCGAACGGCAACGGTATCTTTCGGAAAAGGAGAAGGCTGAAATCCGAAAGGAAGTCGTTCTCTTGCAGGACACGGTCAAGGGAAGGGACAGAGCCATTGCCGAATTGAAAGAAACCGTACAGGTTTATGAGGAAGAGCGGAATTGGATAAAACGCTTCTTCAGTGGCTTCTACCAACTCTTGAATATCCGTCTGATGCTCCGAAAGATGGGCTTCTCTGACGACAGAATAGCGGAGATGTATCGCACGGAGACTCCCCAGCGAGGAACGGCTAAAGCCTATTCGGGATTATACAAGAGGGAGTTTACGGAAGAGGACAGCGAAATCAGTATCATCAAGGATGAGAAGAAACGACCGCTCCTCACTATCAATGGGCTTCCCATTACCGATTGGTGCGAACAGAAATGGAAACAACTTATCAATCGCAATCACTCACAACGGCTGTAAAACCGAAAATCCCCTTTCTCTTTCATCGTTGTAATTCAGTCTCGACAAAACTTTTCAGGAAGAAAATCACGCAAGAACGCTCACTTTCCCTCGCAAATATGTACCTTTGCAAGTGAAATAGTGAGCGTTCTTTGGCTATTCAAAACAATGTACTTCAATGCACTCCGCTCATTTCTAAATCGTTACCTATCCATCCACCCAAAAGTGGTAACACTCTATTATCCAACGAGATAGTTCAGAAGCGAAAAATTATGTAGGTACTTTCCAATTCTTTACTTCTGACGTTTGAAAAACAAGCAATAAATGAATGGTGGAGTCGGGTCTAAATTCTTCAGTTCAAAGCAGACTATATATAAGGTAAAAGTTGTACCTTTGTACTTCAAAAAAGAAATCCGACGGTTTGTCGGAACGCAATGATTGCGATGAATATACAAGACATACAGAAACTATATGGAGTGTTGCCACAGGGCGATGCTTTGATGAAAACAATGGAGGAAAAGTCGGTTCGCACGGTTTTTCTTCAAGGCTTATTGGCTTCTGCCACACCAATGTTCTTTGCTTCGATGGTGAAACGATGGCAAAAAACAATGCTTTTCGTGCTGAACGACAACGACGAAGCGGGCTATTTCTACAACGATTTAAAAACAATTGCCATGCCCGAAAATGGGCAGGAGCAGACTGCTGAGGTGTTGTTTTTCCCCTCTTCGTATCGCAGGGCGGTGAAATATGGTCAGCGCGATGCAGGAAACGAGATACTGCGTACGGAGGTTCTGTCGCGTTTGTCGGTCATCAACGAGGCAAAAGTTACAGCTTCGTTGCCTCTTTGCATTGTTACCGAGCCTTCGGCGTTGGCAGAATTGGTGGTTGCCAAGCATAAGTTGGACGAGCATACCTTGTCTGTGAGTGTCGGACAGACGATGGATTTAACTGAAACAGAGAAGACTTTGCGTTCGTATGCTTTCCAACAAGTAGACTATGTGTACGAGCCGGGGCAGTTTGCCGTGCGTGGCAGCATTCTCGATGTCTATTCCTTTTCGAGCGAACTGCCTTATCGTATCGACTTTTTCGGCAACGATGTAGACACGATTCGTACTTTTGAGGTGGAAACGCAGCTATCGAAAGACAAGAAAGAAAAGGTGGAGATTGTGCCGGAATTGGCTACATTGAGCGAAGAGAAAACACCTTTCTTGCAGTTTCTGCCGAAAGATTCAGTCCTCGTAATGAAGGATTTGCTGTATATTCACGATACCATCGAACGCATTTACAACGATGGTTTCACCGCACAAGCACTGACCGAGCAACTCGAAGGCAAAACGGAAACAGAGCAAAACGAGTTGAGAAAGCAGTTACAGGCTAATCTTCAACTCATAACGGCGCAACAGTTTACCGACGATGCCTTGAACTTCAAGCGCATAGAGTTTGGCGCAAACCGTGCAAAGAACGAGGAAAGCAAGGCGATTATACGTTTTAATATCTCGCCACAACCACTCTTTCACAAGAACTTTGAATTGCTTACCCAGTCATTGAAAGACTATCTGCTGCAAGGATACAAGCTTTATATTCTTGCCGACAGCGAAAAACAAACAATGCGTTTGCGCGATATATTCGACAGTAAGGGGGCTGACAGCAAAACCGAAACGACCTCTGTGGCAGACAATATCCCCTTTATGCCCGTGAACAGAACCATTCACGAGGGCTTCATCGACAACGATTTGAAAGTTTGTTTCTTCACCGACCACCAGATTTTCGACCGCTTCCACAAGTACAGCCTAAAGTCCGACAAGGCTCGACAGGGCAAGATGGCACTTACAATGAAAGAGTTGCAAGAGATGGAACCAGGCGATTTCCTTGTCCACGTAGACTTTGGCATTGGTAAGTTTGCAGGTTTGGTGCGTGTTCCGGCAGGCGAATCCTATCAGGAAATGATACGCTTGGTGTATCAGCACAACGATATTGTGGACGTTTCTATACATTCGCTCTACAAAATCAGCAAGTATCGCCGTGCCGATAGTGGTGATGCAGCCCCGCGTCTTTCTGTTCTTGGCTCGGGAGCGTGGGACAGACTCAAGGAAAAGGCGAAAAAACGCATCAAGGATATTGCTCGCGACTTGATAAAGCTCTATGCCAAACGACGCCACGAAAAGGGCTTTTCTTTCTCGCCTGACTCGTTTATGCAGCACGAATTGGAGGCTTCGTTCCTCTACGAGGATACGCCCGACCAGCTGAAAGCGACGCAAGACCTGAAGCACGATATGGAAAGCAGTCGTCCAATGGACAGGTTGGTGTGCGGCGACGTTGGCTTTGGCAAGACCGAAGTAGCGGTGCGGGCAGCTTTCAAGGCAGCTACCGATGGAAAACAGGTGGCTGTGCTCGTGCCAACCACGGTGCTTGCATTCCAGCATTACCAAACTTTCAGTAAGCGACTGAAGGATATGCCCGTTACGGTAGACTACCTTTCGCGAGCAAGAACAGCCAAACAAACCAAGCAAGTATTGGCAGACTTGGCCGAAGGAAAGATTGATATTCTCGTGGGAACGCATAAACTGATAGGCAAGAGCGTAAAATGGAAGGATATTGGCTTGCTGATTATCGACGAAGAACAGAAGTTCGGCGTATCGACAAAGGAGAAACTGCGCCAACTGAAGAACAATATCGACACGCTAACGATGTCGGCAACGCCCATTCCCCGCACTTTGCAGTTCTCGTTGATGGGCGCAAGGGATATGAGCATTATGCGAACGCCACCGCCCAACCGCTATCCAATTCAGACGGAAATAGCTTCTTTCTCGTCAGAAGTAATCGCCGACGCGATAAACTTTGAGATGAGCCGAAACGGACAAGTGTTTTTTGTGAACGACCGTATAGCAAACTTGCCCGAATTGGCAAGTCTTATCAAGAAATACGTACCCGATTGCCGTGTAGCGATTGGACACGGACAAATGAAACCCGAAGAGTTGGAAGAAACCATCATTGGTTTTATGAACCACGACTACGATGTGCTGCTTTCAACAACCATTGTTGAAAACGGTATAGACATTTCCAACGCCAACACCATCATAATAAACGATGCGCATAAGTTCGGACTTTCCGACCTTCACCAAATGCGTGGGCGTGTGGGACGTTCCAACAAGAAAGCTTTCTGCTACTTGCTTGCACCGCCATTGGCAGCCCTGAACCCCGATGCACGCCGTCGTTTGGAGGCTTTGGAAACATTCTCCGACCTCGGCAGTGGCTTCAGTTTGGCAATGCAAGACCTCGATATTCGTGGCGCAGGCAATCTTCTTGGGGCTGAACAAAGTGGGTTTATGGAAGATTTAGGCTACGAAACGTATCAGAAGATATTGAACCAAGCAGTTACCGAGCTCAAGAACGACGAGTTCCAAGACCTTTATACGGAGGAAATGGCAGAGGGAAAAGAACTTACGGGCGATGATTTCATTGACGATTGTGCCGTGGAAAGCGACCTCGAAATGTATTTCCCCGACACGTATGTGCCCGGAAGTTCGGAGCGAATGTTGCTCTATCGTGAACTCGACAACATTGAAAACGATGCCGACCTCGATGCTTACCGCAAGCGATTGGAAGACCGTTTCGGTCCTGTACCACGTCAGGGAATCGAGCTGATGCAGGTTGTTGCACTCCGCCGAGTGGGCAAACGCCTTGGCTGCGAGAAGTTGATACTGAAGCAAAGCACCCTCCAAATGCAGTTCATATCAAATCCCGACAGTGCCTATTATAAGAGTCGGGCGTTCGGAAAGTGCATCGACTACATCGGTAACAATCCCCGCCGTTGCAACATCAAGGAGCGAAACGGCAAGCGTTCAATGGTAGTTACAGGCGTAAAGTCGGTTGGCGACGCCGTTTTCGTACTGCGTGAGATAGACAAAGGACTATAAAATCCGATTCGTCTATATAGTAAAGAGCAATTATAATTGTTTCAACAGCGATTATAATTGCTCTTTTTTGTTCAGTAGATTATTCGTTTTTACTTATTCTTCCCTTGCTCCCAACTCTTCAAAAAGCCTCTTGAAATAAGTCTGAATAAGCGTTTTCCCAGTACCGTCCTATAACGTGAGTTCGATATAAGAATTAAATGAAAATATTCCGTTTCTTATTGATTATAAGTATATTAGGTTGTTATTAATTCTTTTTAAAATGGACTTGATTAGATAAAATAGCTCACTATAACCCTTTTAAGTGGTAATAAATACTCGAATTACAAGATTATTTCTTTATTTTGGAGTTTATTAAATCTCTAAGTGCCTTATAGATAGTATATTGGAGGAAATTCTTATATCGAACTCACGTTATAATATTTGAGTCTTGCCAGTTGAAACAGGCAACCCTATGCACTTGCCGTTTCGCTGATGTACTGAAACAAGTGATTATAAGATAAGCAGAAAAATGCGTTAAATACTTTTAATACAAGGTAGAAAAGTGAGAAAATACCTGCTGAAATGAATTATAATTAGTAAATTTGCACGCAATAAATTTTCTAATATACACTATGTCTTCATTTGTTGCAGATAAAATCGTAATGGACGGATTGACTTACGATGACGTCCTTTTAATACCAGCTTATTCAGAGATACTACCCAAAGGGGTGGAGTTGAAAACCAAGTTCTCACGTAACATAGAACTGAACATTCCTTTCGTTACAGCGGCGATGGACACCGTAACGGAAAGTTCGATGGCTATTGCCATAGCACGTGAGGGTGGAATCGGTGTGATACACAAGAATATGACCATCGAGGAGCAAGCACGACAGGTTGCTATCGTGAAGCGTGCCGAGAATGGTATGATTTACGACCCTGTTACCATTCGTAGAGGAAAAACCGTAAGAGAGGCTTTGGCAATGATGGCAGAATACCATATCGGTGGTATTCCTGTTGTTGATGAAGACAACCACTTGGTAGGTATTGTTACAAACCGTGACTTGCGCTTCGAACGCCGCTTCGACAAGACCATCGACGAGGTGATGACAAGCGAAAACCTTGTAACAACACATCAGCAAACCGACCTTACGGCAGCTGCACAAATATTGCAAGAGAACAAAATAGAGAAACTGCCAGTTGTCGATAAAGACAACCATTTGGTGGGTTTGATTACATACAAGGATATTACAAAGGCGAAAGACAAGCCTATGGCGTGCAAGGACGAGAAAGGACGCTTGCGCGTTGCAGCTGGTGTGGGCGTTACAGCCGATACGATGGAGCGTGCTTCGGCATTGGTGGAAGCAGGCGTTGATGCTATTGTTATCGACACGGCACACGGACATTCTGAAGGTGTGATTGGCAAATTACGCGATGTGAAGACGGCTTTCCCTAACCTTGATGTTGTAGTAGGCAACATTGCAACGGGTGAAGCTGCAAAGTTCCTTGTTGAAAACGGTGCTGACGCAGTGAAAGTGGGCATCGGTCCTGGCTCAATCTGTACCACACGTGTGGTTGCCGGTGTAGGTGTACCACAGCTGAGTGCTATCTACGATGTCTATTCAGCATTGAAAAATACCGATATTCCACTGATTGCCGACGGTGGTTTACGCTATTCAGGCGATGTGGTAAAGGCTTTGGCAGCAGGTGGCAGCAGCGTAATGATAGGCTCGTTGGTAGCAGGAACAGAAGAATCGCCAGGCGATACCATCATCTTCAACGGACGTAAGTTCAAGAGTTATCGTGGTATGGGCTCGTTGGAAGCTATGGAACAGAAGAATGGTTCGCGCGACCGCTACTTCCAAGGCGACATCAGCGACAACAAGAAACTTGTTCCGGAAGGTATTGCAGGTCGTGTACCATACAAAGGAACCGTACAAGAAGTTATTTATCAGCTTATAGGCGGTTTGCGTTCAGGTATGGGCTACTGTGGCGCAGCTTCGATTGAGAAACTTCACAATGCACGTTTCACACGTATTACCAACGCTGGTGTGATGGAAAGCCACCCACACGACATTGCCATAACGAGCGAAGCACCAAACTATTCGCGTCCCGAATAATAAAACAAACTTTGCTCTCGTTATAATGAGAAAAGAATATCGTTTCACTATAAATAATAAGTTTAAAACAAGCCTCAATACAAGCGAGGCATAGAATGAATATCGTTTGAAATGAGAATAATAGCATTTTTTGCTGCCGCACTGCTTAGCAGCACGATGGTTTTTGCACAACAAAACGACCCTGTCATCATGACTGTAAATGGTCAGCCCATTAATCGTTCTGAATTTGAGTATTCTTACAACAAGAATAATACAGAAGGAGTAATTGACAAGAAGTCGGTAGAAGAATATGTAGACTTGTTTATCAATTACAAATTGAAAGTACAAGCGGCATTAGATGCGAAACTCGATACGCTTACTTCTTTTAAACAGGAGTTTATGACTTATCGCGACCAGCAGGTACGCCCATCAATGATTACCGATGCAGACGTAGAAGCAGAGGCACGGAAGATTTATAAGGAAACAAGAGACAGAATAGAAAATAGTGGCGGCTTGGTTCGCTGTGCGCATATCTTGCTTGCACTCAAGCAAAAAGCTACCGACAGCGAGCAAGCGGCAATTGCCAACAGAGCCGACTCTATATATAATGTGCTGAAAAAAGGTGGTAACTTTGCCGAATTGGCAAAGAAATATTCTGCCGACCCTGGTTCTGCAGCACGTGGCGGAGAGTTGCCTTTGATTACGAAAGGACAGACCGTACAGAGCTTTGAAACTGCTTTATTCTCTATGAAGCCAGGCGAAATAAGTCACCCCGTGCTGTCGCCATTTGGCTATCACATCATTAAGTATATTGAGAAAGAGGAGTTTCAGCCATACGATTCTTTAAAAGCAGACATTTATCACTTCATTGAGGCACGCAACTTACGCGAACAAATCATTGACCAGAAGCTGAAGGATATGGCGGTAGAGGCTGGTAATGGTGTTACCCCACAGCAGTTGGTGGAAAAGAGACTTGCAGAAATGGAAGCCAAAGACGCTAATTTAAAGCATCTTATCAGAGAATATCACGACGGACTTCTTCTCATTGAAATGAGCACTCGCACCATTTGGGACAAAGCTGCGGCTGACGAAGAAGGATTACAGTCGTTCTTTAAGAAGAATAAAAAGAACTATGCGTGGAAAGAACCACGCTTCAAAGGCATTGCTTACCACGTGCAAAATCAAGGCGATGTAAATGCTGTGAAGAACTGTGTTGCAAAAGTTCCATTTAAAGAATGGGGAAAAACACTACGCACTACATTCAACAACGATAGCACAATCCGCGTTCGTGTAGAGAAAGGACTGTTCAAAGCTGGCGACAACGCATTGGTAGATAGAGAGATTTTCAAGCAAAAAGCAGAAGTTAAACCTGTAAAGGACTATCCTATCGATGCTGTTTATGGAAAGAAACTCAAAGCTCCAGAAGAATTGGACGATGTGCGCAGCCAAGTAGTATCTGACTACCAAGAGGTGTTGGAAAAAGAATGGGTGAAAGATTTGCGCAAGAAATATGCGGTAACAGTCAATCGCGAAGTATTGGCTACCGTAAACAAGCATTAATGTTGAAAAGAATTTTATGAATATAAGAAAATATTGTGTAGCATCTATTCTTGCTGGCACTGCCATTACAATGATGGGCTTGCCAGCTGGATTGCTATCTACTGCTCAGTTTGTACCGAAGAACGACTCAACAGAAGTCGAGGCTGCCAACCCTGAAAGTGTTGTCGATGAGGTGCTATGGGTAGTGGGCGATGAGCCTATTCTCAAGTCTGACGTCGAAATTATGCGTTTGCAAAGCGAAGCTGAAGGCGTAAAATGGAAGAAAAATCCTAATTGTGAGATTCTCGAACAGATTGCTGTACAAAAGCTTTTCTTGACTCAGGCAGCATTAGACAGTATTGTTGTAACCGAATCGGAAATAGCACAAGGCGTAGAACAGCAAATCAACGCTTGGATTGCAATTCCTCAGATAGGTTCAAAAGAAAAGTTGGAAGAGTATCAACACAAGAGTATTGCACAGATACGACAGGATTTGCACGACGATTTCAAGAACCGTCAGTTGGTACAGAAGATGCAAGAGAAGCTCGTAGGCGAAGTAAAGGTATCGCCAGCAGAGGTGCGCGAATACTTTAAAAAGCTTCCTACGGACAGCATTCCGATGATTCCGACCAATGTTGAAGTACAGATTCTAACGCAAACTCCAAGGATAGAGGCAGAAGAAGTAAGTAGAATAAAAGACCAACTCCGCAATTATACGGAACGCGTAACGAATGGAGAAACTTCTTTTGAAACATTGGCACGTCTTTATTCTGAAGACCCAGGCTCTGCACGTAGAGGTGGCGAATTGGGATATATGGGGCGTGGTATGCTCGACCCAGCATTTGCAGCTGCAGCATTCAACTTAACCGACCCCAAAAAGATTTCAAAGGTAGTGGAAAGCGACTTCGGTTACCACATCATACAATTGATAGACCGTCGTGGCGATAAAATAAATTGCCGTCACATCTTGTTGAAACCAAGAGTATCAGATGCCGCATTGGAGGCTGCAACCAATCGTTTGGATTCTATTTCCAATGATATTAAAGCTGGAAAGTTCACTTTCGATGAAGCTACTGCTTTCATTTCAGACGACAAAGAAACAAGAAACAATCACGGACTTATGATAAATGCTACAGGAATGGCACGTACTTCTCACTTTGCAATGAAAGATCTGCCTTCCGAAATAGCCCGTGTTGTAGAAACAATGAAGGTTGGCGACATATCAGCACCTTTCAAAATGATAGATGCAAGAGGAAAAGAAGTCTGTGCTATCATTAAATTGAAGAGCAGAGTAGACGAGCATCGTGCCACAATTACTGAAGACTTACAACCTATGAAGGATATTGTTATTGCGAAAAAACGTCAGGACATTATCCATAAATGGATTGAGAAGAAGGTAAAAGAAACTTATGTTAAGCTGGCACCAGAGTATCGAGATTGTGATTTCGAGTATGAAGGTTGGATTAGATGAGTCAAAATAACAAAGGAATAACGAACTTATACGGGCATAGAATCTTCAATTACTTGATTCTATGCCTGTTTGGACTAAGCGTGTCGCTCTCTGTTTCTGCACAAAAAGATAAGCAGAAGCAGGGAGCCAAGGTGTATATTGACCACGCAGACATCTTGCGCTACAACCAAATGGAGATGCCTAACGTGCAAATAGCGAAGGGAAACGTTAAATTCCGATATAAAGATATGACCTTGTTGTGCGATAGTGCTTATCTTAACGAACAGCAAAGCACGTTTCAAGCACTTGGGAATGTAGACTTAAAACGCAAAGACGGCACACGTATCACCTGCCAGCGAGCTTATTACGATGGTTATTTGCAAACCTTAAGAGCACGCGAAAGGGTTGTTGTGCGCCAACCACTTAAGTCGCTGAAGTGCGATAGTTTGGATTATAATATGGTTTCAAATGTAGCCAATTACTTCGATGGACGTGGCACATTGACCTATGGCAACAACGTGGTAGTGGCTGACCAAGGCGATTACAACACCGAAACACACGATGCAAACTTCTATGGCAATGTTGTAATACACTCGCCGAAGTATGATATCAATACTCCTACGGCGCGCGGAAATACTGATACGGGCTTGATGAACGTATTGGGAAAATCGGTTATTCGTACTAAACGAGGCGAGGTTGTGCATACGAACGACGGAACATACAACAGCAAAACCGACTATATGCAGCTGAATGGCTACTCTACGATTAAATCGCCACAGCGTGATATTGAAGGAAACAACATTATCTACAACAGTACTACGGGCGATGCAGAAGGACATGGCAACGTAAAGATAAACGATAAGGTTAACAAACGCACCATGATGGGCGAAGATGTTACTTATAATAGCAAGACTGGACATACCGAAGGACACGGCAAAGTTAAGATAATCGACCACAAGGAGCAACGCACCATAACCGGAGAAGACGTTATTTACAATGCAAATACTGGACACAGCGAGGGACATGGCAACGTAAAGATTGTGGACGACCTAAAGAAACGCACCATAACGGGCGACCACCTATTATATAATAGTAAGACGCACGTTGGCGAAGGCAAAGGTAATGTAGACTATATAGATTATAAAAGCAAGCACGCATTTAAGGGTGACTATGTTCATTATACCGATACGGCAGCCATTGCATACGGTGGCAACCCTGGTCCTGTTGCCAAAGACTTCTCGGAAAGTAACGATACGTTATTTATTCACGCAGATACCATTAGCATGAAAACCTTTAACATTGATACGCCACAAGCGTATCGTAAGATTTTTGGTGTAGATAATGTGCGTGCCTATCGTACCGATATACAAGCCGTATGTGGCTTTTTCATTGCCAACACGAAAGATTCTTGCTTGGTAATGTACCAAGAGCCTATCGCTTGGAGTGATAAAAGACAATTGTTGGGCGACTCTATTAAAGTTTTTATGAACGATTCCACTATTCGTGAGGCACATATTTTAGGCAATGCGCTATCAATAGAAGAACTTAGCGACAAGGAACATTACAACCAAATAGCATCGAAAACAATGCATGCACAGTTTGTTGAAGGCAAAATAAGGACAGCACAAGCCATCAGCAACGTGGTAACGATATACTATCCAATAGAAGAAAGAGATAGTTCGCTTATAGGTTTGAATTATTTAGAAACCGATACGATGCGTATCTATATGTCTCCCCAACGACAGTTAGAGAAGATTTGGACAAACAAGTTCACATCTACCTTGTACCCTATCACTCAAATTCCACCCGATAAAACATTGCTTCCAAACTTCCATTGGTACGAAACCGTAAGACCCAAAGACAAGTACGACATATTTAGAAAGGTGGCACGAAAAGACGATACAGATATTCGCCCAAGCGAAGTGGCTGCACCGCCACGCCAACAGATTGCTAATTAATAATAGTTTTTCGCTTTTATGATATTCTTTAATTTACCAAAGCCACGACGATTTCATCACGAATACATCTACGTTGATGAACGAAAAGAACGTCTGAACAAACTAAAAGAGCAGGTAAAGTTAGAGGGTGAAGGCGAAAAGGCAATGAAAACAAACAATAGAAAAATCAGTTTCGATTTCCACAGTGAGCGGAATACTCGTCAAAAGGCAAACAACCGCTTTATGACAATAGTGGGAATTGCAGCAGTTTTAACTATTCTGGCAGTTCTATTGATAATTTATTTTATGTAAGAAAGAGAGAAAAATGAGCGATATAATACAACTTTTACCAGACAGTGTAGCAAACCAAATTGCTGCAGGAGAGGTTATACAGCGTCCAGCTTCTGTTGTAAAAGAGTTGGTAGAGAATGCTGTTGATGCTGGTGCAAAGACAATAAACGTTTTGATAGTCGATGCTGGGCGTACATCAATACAAGTTATTGATGATGGGAAAGGTATGTCGGAAACCGATGCGCGTCTTTCTTTCGAACGCCACGCTACATCTAAAATACGGAAAGCCGACGACCTTTTTGCTTTAACTACAATGGGATTTCGTGGCGAAGCCTTAGCTTCTATTGCGGCGGTAGCCCAAATAGAACTGAAAACACGCCAAGAAAAAGACGATATAGGTACTTCGCTCTCTATTTCTGGCAGCAAGTTCATTGGGCAAGAACCTTGCGCTTGTCCCGTAGGTAGCAACTTCAAAGTAGAAAACCTCTTCTTTAATGTGCCTGCACGACGTAAGTTCCTGAAGTCGAACACAACAGAACTGAACAATATTATCTCTGCTTTCGAACGCATCGTGTTGGTGTATCCCAATATTACGTTTACGCTACACTCCAACGGAGTTGAAATATTTTCGCTGAAAGCTTGTAGCTTACGCCAACGAGTAGTTGAAGTTTTTGGCAAGCGACTCAATCAAAATCTGCTTCCAGTAGAAGTAGAAACTACGCTTTGTCGCATTTATGGTTTTGTTGGCAAGCCCGAATCAGCAAAGAAAAAAGGTGCATTGCAATATTTCTTTGTGAACGACCGCTATATGAAACACCCCTACTTCAACAAAGCAGTAGCCAATGCTTTCGAGCGTTTGGTGCCTTTTGGCGAACAGGTACCTTACTTCCTGTATTTTGAAGTGCCCGCAGAGAATATAGATGTAAATATCCATCCCACTAAAACAGAGATAAAATTCGAGAACGAACAAGCTATTTGGCAAATTCTTATGGCTGCGGTAAAAGAAGCATTGGGCAGATTCAACGATATACCAGCTATTGATTTTGATACAGAAGGTAAGCCTGACATTCCTGTTTTCAATCCTTCAGCAAACGTAAGTGCACCTACCGTAAACTTCAATCCAAGTTACAACCCATTCAAAGAAACCAAGAACAGCAAGTCTTCTGCTGCATCGCAAACACAATGGGAAGAACTTTATAAGGGGTTAAATAAAGACTTTTCAACAGATACAGAGAATGTATTATCTGCTCCGAACCAATCTGACGAACAGTCAATCTTCACTTCCAACGAAGTTGGTAAAGCGAGTGTTGCCGAAGAGCGTTCGCCCGCTCATTATCAATATAAAGGTTGCTACATTATGACTGCTGTAAAGTCGGGATTAATGATAATCGACCAACATCGCGCGCACGTACGTATATTATACGAACAGTATCTGAAACAACTGAAAGAACATACTGCCCACACGCAGAAGATGCTTTTTCCAGAAATGGTAAACCTGCCTAAAAGTAACGAAGCTGCATTACAAAAGGTACTTTCAGAAATGCAAACAATGGGGTTTGAACTGAGCAATATGGGAGGGGGAAGCTATGCTGTGAATGGCATTCCTGCTGGCATTGAGGGCTTAAACATATCAGCCCTTGTTGGCGATATGGTAGCATCAACGCTTGAAGATGGCAGTTCTGTGAACGAAGAAATAGACAAAGCGTTAGCTTTAAGCCTTGCACAAAATGCTGCCATACCGCATGGACAGGTCTTAGGAAACGAGGAAATGGAGAATTTAGTAAACGAGCTGTTTGCTTGCAATAATGTAAACTATACCCCAACTGGCAAGACGATATTGACAATATTAAAGCAACTTGACATTGAAAAGATGCTGGAATAAGGAGAATTTTTCCCCTTCTATTAAAAATATTTCCTAAAAAAAGCACTTTTTTTGTTAGAAATGATGCTTATATAAAAAATTATGCTTACTTTTGCCACATAATTCGATAAGTTCTAACTTACTAATTACAAGATAAACGATAATTTGATTGTATAATAAAATAAAAGTTATGAAAAAATTTTTAATGGTATTAGCATTTGCTGGCGTATCAATGGCTGGCTTTGCTCAAGAAGAAGTGCCTACAAAAAAGCATAGTGTTGCCACCAATTCATTTTGGAGCAATTGGTTTGTTCAGGTAGGTGCAGATTGGAATGCATGGTATTCTGGTCAGGAACATGGTGCTCACTTGGACAGAAGTCCTATCAAGGATTTCCGCAGCAACCCTGGTGCGGCAGTAGCTATTGGTAAATGGTTCACTCCAGGTCTTGGACTTCGTGTCAAGGCACAAGGTATTTGGGGTAAGCGCGTAGGAGCTAATGATTCGCCAACTTCACAAGTAGACAATGACAACAAGTATTGGATTGCACAAGGTCAGGCTATGTTCAACCTTAGCAATATGCTCTGCGGTTACAACGAAAAGCGCGTTTGGAATGTTATTCCTTTTGTTGGTGCTGGCGTTGGTCGCTCTATGAGTACTAATCTCTACGCTACAGGTCTTAGTGCAGGTATTCAGTCTTCTTGGCGTGTAAGCAAAGTTGTACGCATCTATGCTGAAGCTGGTTGGAACCGCTACGAAGGCGACCTTGATGGATTTGACCAATACTACGGCAACCGTGGTTGGGACTCACACGACAATAACCTCTATGCAGGATTGGGTCTTCAATTCAACCTCGGCAAAACAGGTTGGGAAAAGACTCCAGACCTTGATGCTATCAACGCACAACATCAAGCTGCTCTCGATGCTTTGAACTCACGTCTCCGCGATGCTGAAGCAGAAAACGCTCGTCTCCGCGAAGCACTTGCAAACCAGAAGCCAGTTGAGACTATAAGCGAATCTGTTAAGGAATTGATTTCTACTCCTATCTCTGTATTCTTCAACATCGACAAGACAAACATCGCTTCTCAGAAGGATCTCGTAAACGTACGTGCTCTTGCTAAGTACGCTGTTGAAAATAACAACAACCTCCTCGTTACAGGTTATGCTGATAGCGCAACAGGTACTCCAAAGCGCAACCAGTGGTTGTCTGAAGAACGTGCTAAGACTTTGGCAGGCGAACTTGTTAAGATGGGTGTTCAATCTAACAAGATTACTCAAGTTGGTAAGGGTGGTGTAGAAACATTGACACCAATCTCTTTCAACCGTCGTGCAACTGTTCAGGTTACAGACTAATAAAGAGTTTTATAAGACTTAAAATACAAAGAGGTCGTGTCTATTTGGCACAACCTCTTTTTTGTTTAAGACAAATAAAAATACCTTCGTAGGTTTTTTGTCTTTTAATCAAGCAGGATTCTTCTTGAAGAAATATAGCTCTTTATTCCCATTCAAGTATCATCAAAGATCTGAAACCGATAAGGAGATAAAACAAAAAACATAACTAATTCGAAGAATACGAAAGAGAAACTATCCAATGGCTGCATCAGTGTTGCTATCACTGCAATTCCTTTCGCGATGCTGGAGCCATCAGTATGTTCAAGAGGAACGAATATATCAAGGGTAGCATCTGTGCGCTTGGAGCTTTACTGCGAACAACGCACACCCATTATAGGGGGCATCATTTATCACGTTCCTTACACCCACGAACACCTATTAGCCTTGGCTTTTTCCTCGCACATATGCCTTGCGGTAGCGTGAGCCGACATCGCGGAGCTTGCCTTCCTGTTCCAAATGGGCAGCAATACGATAGGCATTGGCAGAGGAAAGGTTGAGGTAATCGCGCAGGTCGGCAACCGTGATGAAAGGTTTAGCGGAGAATAAATCGTCGAGAGCCTTGTCTGTGAGTTCTG
>OHBE01001277.1_pt1 | contig 22506 bp, 19 predicted proteins | sample 1577231 | NCBI WGS metagenome assembly OHBE01 (sample SAMEA3541506, study PRJEB24748) | human gut metagenome | biome: human gut; feature: human-associated habitat; material: faeces | place: China | collected 2012 | reverse complement strand
GTCAGCTCCCCGAAAATGGCGTCGGCCAGCTCCGCCTGCTTCGGCGCGCGGACAAGCTCCACCGTCGCGCGGTGCAGACCCTTGCCCGTCGCCTTGCCGTGCGCGCAGAGATAGGTGCGTACAAGCAGCTCGTATACTGCGTCGCCGAGGTGTGCCAGCCCGATGCTGCTGATGGCGCGGATGGCGTCGGCATCGAGCGTATAGGAAAAATAATCGGTCATAGCCTTCTCCTGTTTCAATATTGCCGCTATTATACTGCCCTTTTGCGCAAAACGCAACGGGTATTGCCGTAGTTTCGCGCGCTAATGCGCTGTTGTGATACTTTATAAGCAAATAAGGGGTTGACATTTTCTTTGTAAACTTGTACAATACATTATTATTGATTTTGGCAGATTCGCACACAACGATTTTCACGGAGGAAGATAGATATGGAAAGAATCAAGCCCCGGACCCTCTCAGGCTTCATGGAGCTGCTTCCCGCGCAGCAGCAGCAGATGGAGCGCGTGATGGACATTCTACGCACGACCTATAGCCGCTACGGCTTCACCCCGCTCGATACCCCCATCATCGAGGCCAGCGAGATCCTGCTCGCCAAGGGCGGCGGCGAAACGGAAAAGCAGATCTACCGCTTCTCCAAGGGCGACAGCGACCTCTCCCTGCGCTTTGACCTGACCGTGCCGCTGGCGAAGTACGTCGCCCTGCACTACAACGAGCTCGCCTTCCCCTTCCGCCGCTTCCAGATCGGCAAGGTCTACCGCGGCGAGCGCGCGCAGCGCGGCCGCTTCCGCGAGTTCTATCAGGCGGATATCGACGTCATCGGCGACGGCGAGCTGGACATCATGAACGACGCCGAGATCCCCGCCATCATCTACGACGTCTTTTCGGCGATGGGCCTCAAGCGCTTCCAGATCCGCATCAACAACCGCCGCGTGCTCAACGGCTTCTACTCCATGCTCGGCCTGACCGAGCAGAGCGGCGAGATCATGCGCACGGTGGATAAGATCGAAAAGATCGGTCCCGACATGGTGCGCGCCATTCTCGTCGACGACGTTAAGCTCACGGACGAGCAGGCCGACGAGATCCTCAAGTTCATCGCCATCACCGGCACGAACGAAGAGGTGCTCGCCGCCCTCAAGGGCTACTGCGGCCGTGACGAGCTGTTCGACCGCGGCTATGAGGAGCTTTCCACCGTCATCAAATACCTCGGCGGCTTCGGTGTCGCGCAGGAGAATTTCAAGGTCGACCTGACCATCGCCCGCGGCCTCGACTACTATACCGGCACGGTCTACGAGACCGCTCTGCTCGACTATCCGCAGATCGGCTCGGTCTGCTCCGGCGGCCGTTTCGACAACCTCGCCGAGTATTATACCGACCGCAAGCTGCCGGGCGTGGGCATCTCCATCGGCGTGACGCGCCTGTTCTATGTCCTCGGCGAGCAGGGCCTTCTCAACGACGCGCTCAACACCGCGCCCGCGGACGTGCTGCTTCTGCCGATGACGGAGGATCTGAGCTTTGCCGTCTCCCTCGCCACCCGACTGCGCGAGCGCGGCCTGCGCGCTCAGCTCTACACCGAGAACAAGAAGTTCAAGGCCAAGATGAACTACGCCGACAAGACGAAGATCCCCTATGTTCTCTTCCTCGGCGAGGACGAGGTCGCCTCCGGCGTCGTCACCTGCAAGGACATGGTCACCGGTGAGCAGACCAAGGGCGCGCCGGACGAGATCATCGCCCGCATTTACGCCGCCATCCGCGAGAAGAACGCCCAGAAGGTCATCGTGGAAAAGTAACGTCCCGCGCGGCATCCCCTGCTGTTTGGGCAAAGTGCGCAATAGGTCCGATTTTCTCTCGTTTTTGGGAGTCAGGCACAGCCTGACTCCCTTTTATTCACAGATTTTTCACGTTTTCCATATTTCATTTTTGCATTGTCTGTGCTATATAATAGGTGTTGATTTTTCCGCCTCGGCGCACGGTGCGCCGGGCATATCACGATACAGGAGGTCCGTCTATGGCAAAGCCAACGGAACAAAGCGGCGAGAGCTTTATGCTCAAGCTCGCCCGCTTCATCGTCGATAAACGCAACCTTGTCTTTCTTGTCGTCATCATCGGGCTGATCTTCTCCGTCTTCTCCCGCAGCTGGGTGCAGGTGGAAAACGACCTGACCGCCTATCTCCCCGCCGATTCCGAGACCCGCCAGGCGCTCGACGTCATGGACGAGCAATTCACCACCTTCGGCACAGCGAGCGTGATGGTCGCCAACCTCCCGCTCGCCGACGCCTTCGATCTGCAGGAGAAGCTGGAGGATGTCGAGGGCGTGCAGGGCGTGGCGTTCGACGAGACCGACGAGCACTACAACAACGTCAGCGCGCTCTTCTCCGTCACCTTTGACTACGACGAGGACGACGAGCGCTGTCTCGACGCGCTCGAGCGCGTCAAGAACTCGCTCGCCGGCTACGATCTCTATGTCTCCACCGACCTCGGCAACACGCAGGAGGAGACCATCGACCACGAGATCAGCGTCATTATGGTCTATGTCGCCATCGTCATTGTCACCGTGCTGCTCTTCACCTCCGAGACCTACGGCGAGGTGCCGGTCCTGATTTTGACCTTTGTGGTCGCGCTCGTGCTCAATCAGGGCACGAACTTCATGATGGGCAAGATCTCGTTCATCTCCAATTCCGTGACGAGCATCTTGCAGCTGGCGCTCTCCATCGACTACGCCATCATCTTTTGCAACCGCTTCAAGGAGGAGCACCGCTCCCTGCCCCTGCGCGAGGCGGTCATTGTGGCGCTGAGCAAGTCCATCCCCGAGATCGGCGCCAGCTCGCTCACGACCATCGGCGGTCTGGTCGCCATGCTCTTCATGCAGTTCAAGCTCGGCCCCGATATGGCGCTGTGCCTCATCAAATCCATTCTCTTCGCGCTGCTCTCGGCGTTCGTTGTCATGCCGGGCCTGCTGATGCTCTTCGGCCCGCTTATCGACAAGACCGGCCACCGCAGCTTTGTCCCCAAGATCTCCTTTGTCGGCAAGTTTGCCTACGCCACGCGCCATGTCGTTCCCATTCTCTTTGTCGCGCTGGCTGTGATCGGCTGCCGCCTCTCGTCCGACTGTCCCTATGCCTACGGCTACGGGCTGATCTCCGCGCCCAAGCTCAACGAAACGCAGATCGCCGAGAATATGATCGACGACAACTTCAGCACCAAAAACCTCATGGCGCTCGTGGTCCCCGCGGGCGACTATGACAAGGAGCGCGCCATTCTCGACGAGCTTGAGCAGTACGACGAGGTCGACTCCACGCTTGGGCTTTCCAATGTCGAAGCCATGGGCGGCTATATGCTCACCGACAGGCTCACGCCCCGTCAGTTCTCCGAGCTGACCGACCTCGATTATGAGGTCGCCGAGTTCCTCTATGGCGTCTATGCCGCAAACCATGAAAATTACGGCAAGATCGTCGGCGGCCTGTCCACCTACTCCGTCCCGCTCATTGATATGTTCCTCTTTCTCTACGACGAGGTGCAGCAGGGCTATGTCACGCTGGACGACGAGCTGCAAAGCACGCTGGACGACGCCTACACGCAGATGACGAACGCCAAGCTCCAGCTTCAAAGCGAGCAGTACAGCCGTATGCTCATCTACTCCACGCTGCCGGTCAGCGGCGATGAGACCTACGCCTTCACCGACACCGTCACCGCGATCGCGCAGAAGTATTACCCCGGCGAAAAGGTCTATCTGGCGGGCGACTCCACCAACGAGTACGAATTTGAAAAGTCCTTCGCCGTGGATAATAAGGTCGTGAGCATCGTTTCGATCCTGATCGTCATGGCGGTGCTGCTTTTCACCTTCAACTCCGCCGGTATGCCGGTGCTGCTGATCCTGGTCATTCAGGGCTGCATCTGGATCAACTTCTCGTTCCCCACCATCACGGGCAAATACCTCTTCTTCCTGGGCTACCTGATCGTCAGCTCGATCCAGATGGGCGCGAACATCGACTACGCCATCGTCATCGCCAGCCGCTTTCAGGAGACCAAGGCCAAGATGCACCACCGCGATGCCATCATTGAAACGCTCAACTTCGCGTTCCCGACCATCATCACCTCCGGCTCGATCCTGTCGATCAGCGGCTTTCTGATCGGCCGCATGACCTCCGAGCCGGTCATTGCCGGCATCGGCGAAAGCCTCGGCCGCGGCACGGTCATCTCCATCATCATGGTCATGTTCGCCCTGCCGCAGATCTTGCTCATCGGCTCCAAGGTCATCGACCGGACCTCATTCGCCGTGCCGAACGTCATTCACCGCCACGCGGCAGACGGACGCATCCGGCTCGACGGCGTGGTGCACGGTGAGATCCACGGCACGGTCAGCGGCGTGGTCCGCGCGATCGTGGACGGCGATGTGGACGTGACCGTCATTTCCGGCAGCATGGTCGAGGAAGGAGGTGCAGACGATGAAACCGAATAAGCTCTCTTCCCGCCTGCTCGCGCTCGCCCTGTCGCTCGTGCTGAGCCTTTCCCTGTCCCTGCCCGCGCTTGCCGCCGGGGAGGACGGCATCATCTACATCCACACGGCGAAGGACCTGTGCGCCCTTTCGGACAGCTGCGCCTATGACGCCTGGTCGCGCGGCAAGACGGTCCTTCTGACCGCCGACATCTCCCTGCGCGGCGTGGACTTCGAGCCCATCGCCAGCTTCAGCGGCACCTTCAACGGCGGCGGGCACACCATCAGCGGTCTGACGCTGACGGACTCGCTCTCCCCCGCCGGTCTTTTCCTCACGCTTGAGCGCGGCGCCTTTGTCCACGCGCTCAAGGTCGAGGGGCAGGTCACGCCCGGCGGCACGAAGGAAGCCGTCGGCGGCATCGTCGGCCGCAACTACGGCACCTTGGAGGAGTGCTCCTTCTTCGGCGTCGTCAAGGGCGACAGCGCCGTGGGCGGCATCGCGGGCCGCAACGAGGAGGGCGGTCTCATCGCCAACTGCACGGTGAGCGGCAGCGTCTCCGCCAATCGCTACACCGGCGGCATCGCCGGCTATAACCTCGGCACGCTGCGCGCGTGCATCAACTCCGCCAGCGTGAATACGGCAAATGTCGATCCCACGCTCAGCCTTGACGATCTGAGCATCGACCCAGCCTCCTCCCTCACCGACCTTGTTTCCGTCGGCGCAGTGGAAAGCCGGAACGCCACCTCGGATACCGGCGGCATTGCCGGCTACTCCTCCGGCAGCCTGCTCTCCTGCATCAACCGCGGCGCGGTCGGCTACCCGCACTTCGGCTACAACGTTGGCGGCGGCGCGGGCCGCAGCGACGGCTTTATGGATTTCTGCTCAAACTACGGTATGATCTACGGCCGCAAGGATGTGGGCGGCATCGTCGGTCAGATGGAGCCCTATCTCCATCTCTCGCTGCGTGACGACCTGATCGCCAGGCTGCGCGCGGAGCTGGATAAGCTCAACGCCCTCGTTTTCTCCACGCTGGACGATGTGGACAGCACGAACGATCACATCTCCTCCCGACTCGATTCGGTCTCCGCCTATACCAATGCCGCAGTGGACGACGCCGATTCGCTCGCCGGTCAGACGACCGACTTCATCGACAAAAACATCGGCAGCGTCAATGAGCTGACCGACCGCGCCAAGGCCGTGACGGACGCGCTGCCCGACATTCTCAAGGCGCTCGAGACAGCGGAGAAGCATGCGGGCGACGCTGTCGACGCGCTCGAGCAGTGCAACAAGGACCTGACGCTGAGCGCTGCCGACCGCGCTGAGCTCAGCGCGGCCAGCGGACGCATCCAGACAAACAGCGCCAAGCTCAAGGCTGCGGCGGACAGCTTGAATACCGCTGTCAACGATTTGAAGGAATACCTTGACGGCAGCAAGACATGGAATACCGACGCGGTGCGCCGGCTCCTCTCCGACGCTCTTGCCGCGCTCTCTGACGCCGTGAGCGCTCTGGCGGAGATCTCGACGGACATGGCAAAAATCGCCGCCATCCTCTCCGACTTTCTCAAGGACACCGCGCCCAAGGCGCACGACGACATCCAGCGCGCGCTCGACGCGCTGAGCGATGCCGCCGCCAGCCTTGACACGGCGACGGGCAAAACGCGCCGTCTCATTGAGGACCTCAACGCACGGGACGATCTCACCTTCTATCCCCTCGGCGACGGCTATCAGGACACGCTGGACAGCCTTTTCACCAATCTGCGCAGCACGATGGATGAGCTGGATGCGCTCAGCGACGGGCTCTCTGCTGACGGCTCGACGCTCACCGCCGACCTGCGCGCGGTGAACGATCAGATGAACGCAGTCGTCAATCTGTGCCTTGACATCTTTGTGGATATGACCGATGCCGACGCCTCGGATATTTTTGAGGATACCTCCGACGAGAACATCGATGCTGTGACCTTCGGCAAGGTCCGCGGCTGCACGAACTACGGCGCCGTGGACGCCGACCTGAATGTCGGCGGCATCGCCGGCGCCATGGCCATTGAATACGAGCTGGACCCCGAGGGCGATCAAAAGGAATCCTCCTCCGTGTTTGACCGCGTATACGAGACGAAGGCGGTCGTGCAGCACTGCGTCAACCGCGGCAGCATCAGCGGCAAAAAAGACTGCATCGGCGGCATCGTCGGCGAGATGGACCTCGGCATCGTGCTCTCCTGCGAAGCCTACGGCAGCGCAAGAAGCGAGACCGGCAGCTATGTCGGCGGCATCGCGGGACTGTCCTCCGCCGGCATCCGCTCCAGCTGGGCAAAGCTCACGCTTTCCGGCAAGAGCAGCGTGGGCGGCATCGTCGGCTCCGGCAGCGAGGACACCTCCTCGTCAGCCGGCTCCGGCTGCACGGTGACAGATTGCCGCAGCCTCGTTGTCGTTGAGGACTGTGATCAGTTTTCCGGTGCGATCTCCGGGCGTGACCTCGGCGTCTTCCGCGGCAATTATTTCGTCTCCGACGTGCTGCGCGGCATCGACCGCCGCAGCTTATCCGGTCAGGCCGAGCCGATGGACTACGCCGCCTTCTGTGCGCTCGGCAGCGTGCCCGAGGACTTTCTCAGCTTTACGCTGCGCTTTGTCTGCGACGGCAGAACGCTCAAAACGCTGCGCTTTGACTACGGCGACTCCTTCGATTTCTCCGTCTTCCCCAGTCTGACGGAGCAAAGCGGGAGCTATCCGGTCTGGGATCGCACCGACCTGACCGACCTGCGCTTTGATACCGTCGTCACCGCCGAATACACCGCCTACCGCGCCTCCCTCCAGAGCGACGCGCAGCGCGCGGATGGCCGCAGCGTCTTCTTTGTCGAGGGCGAATTTAACGAAACGGACACGCTCACCGCCGCCGCGCAGACGCCCGATCCCGGCGCGTTCCCGCAGCTTGCGGATAACCGCCGCACCGCGCTTAAAAATTATTTCTCCTTCCTCTCCGAGCGGACGCTGCCTGCCATGACCGTCTACCGCTCCGTTGCCGAGCAGTGGGAGCTTTCCTTCCCGCGCGACGCGCTGGCCGAGCACACGATCCGCTATCTCCCGCCCGAGGAGGTGAGCATGGATCACTGCGCCGTCTTTGTCCGCCAGTCCGACGGAAGCTGGCAGCCGGTCGAGACGACCTCAATGGGCAGCTACCTGCTCTTCACCGCGGAGGGTGAGAACGTGCAGCTCGCCGTGCTGACCACGGCGGCCGTCTGGTGGCTCTGGGCGATCTTCCTCGCGCTGATCGCCGCGGTGATTCTCCTGCTCGTCCGCTTCGCCCGCCGCAAGCGCGGAAAAAAGGCTGTGAAGCCAAGCAAAAAAGAAAACGGAGCAGCCGGCTGAGGCTGCTGAAAATTGTCAATACCCAATCGAACATTTTTTTGAAAAAATTAGAGCAGGGAATTGACGTGAGCGTCGAATAGCTCCTGCGCGGTATGGTAGTCAAGGATTTTACGGTGCATGGCGTTCATGCGCTCGGCGACGGCATCACATTGGGCTTGCGTGACATGGTAGAGAGATTTACCCTTGCGGAAGTAGCGGCGTATGATTTTATTCGCGTTTTCGTTCGAGCCGCGCTCCGAGGAACAGAACGGATGGCAGTAGTAGACGGGGAGCGGCAGCTGGTAGGCGGATGCAAATTCAGAGCCGTTATCCACGGTGATAGAGCGAAACGTGCCTTGCGGGTATTTTGAAAGTGTAGATTCAACAATACGGTTGACGTTGGCTGCGGTTTTCTGCGAGAGCTTGAAAATGAGTTCATAGCGCGTGAGCCGTTCGGTGAGGACGAGCAGGGCCTGACGCTTGCCCTTGGCTTTACCGATGACGCAATCCATCTCCCAATGGCCGAACGAGGCGCGAGCGCTGACCTCATAGGGGCGAAGCTCGATAGAGACACCGACAGGAGCGCGCTTGGCTTTGCGCACCTTGTGATAGCGGCGCTTGCAGCGCGGGCACGGCAAATCCGCATTGGTGACGTTCGGGATATAGCCCCTGTCAATATAGCGATAAAGCGTGGATGTAGAAACCGTCCACGCTTTTTCTTTTCGCAGGCTGCCGCAAATGGCATCGGGAGACTCCCCGTTTTGGATGCGCTCAGAGATGGACCTTGCATAGGCGTGATTGCTGCCGATAGCAAGCGGGCGACCGTGGGCGCTATGATTATACTCTGCGTCCTCATGGGCGATCTGAGCGGAATAGTGCTTCTGCATGAGCCATGTGCTGCCGTCAAGATGGTCATACAAGCCACGCTTTATTTCACGATGAATGGACGATACAGAGCGATGCAGATAGGACGCGATGGAGCGATAGGACGCACCGGAGTTGAATAGCTTCTCGATGGTAAGGCGTTCGGTATAGGTCATGCGACGATATGTTTTCATGTTCTTTCCCCTCTCCGTCTCTCTTTGAAAGTGCATAGTCAAAAGCCCTATAGATGGAGCAAGCACCGGACTACGGTTGGTAGTTCGGTGCTTTTCTGTTTCTATGAGGTATCGCTGCGCGATGATTAGATTTGTAACACAGTCAGAAAAAAGCGTCAAGGGTTTTCCTGCATGAACTTTTTATAAACTCCTGCGGACTTTACAAAAACTTCATACAGTTTGCCCCTCTGACGGTTTTTTCCGTCTGTGCTTCACTTGTGGACAAGTGAAGCGAGCGAGCGGCGTCGCCGCTTGTCGCTTCACTCATTATGAGAGCGCCGCCCAAGGCGCGGGAACACCGAGGACGGCAGCAGAAAGGGGGTGAGAAGATGTACACGGACTATGGGTACGAGATGAACGGCATCGAGTACGCCACGATAGACGAAGCCTACGAGCACTCCGAGTAACCGGCACTCCCCTGTTGGCGGTCAGGGTTATCAAAACCGCCAGCACCTACAGGATACAGGAGAGAACGACGAAAGTCAAGAGAGGATATAGAGACATGAAAGAGACAACGAAAATGAGCCGCGCGGTCGGTCAATTGGAGAAGATGTACAACACGATCAACCTCGACTTGTGGGGCGGGCAGCTGCCGACGCCTATTATCACAGTGCAAAGCAAGCCGGGGACATACGGTCATTGCAGCGTGGGAAAGGTATGGAAGCGCAAGGACGGAGACACCTACGAGATGAACATAGCCGCCGAAGCGCTGGACGTGGAGATCGAGGAGGTGCTGGACACGCTCATACATGAGATGGTGCATCTCTACTGCCGTGAAAACGGGATTCAGGAGGTCAGCCGTGGGGGCAAGTACCACAACGGGAAGTTCAAGGAGATTGCCGAGGAGCATTTGCTGATGTGCTACAAGGCAGGCATTTACGGTTGGAACACACAGGGCAAGGACAACGACAGGTTGACGGCGTATGCACTGGAAAAGGGCTGGAACGAGATACGGATAGCACGGAGCAGCTTCACAGGCTTCCGAGGGATCGCAGGGAGCGGAGCGGCAAGCAGCACACCGACAGCGCAAAGCGGGGAACGCAGACCGAGCAGCACCCGAAAGCTGATTTGCCCGAAGTGCGGGAACAGCGTCCGAGCGACAAAGGAAGTGCGCATCATGTGTATGGACTGCACGGAGCAGATGCGGGAGGCGTGAGCATGACGGAGATACTTTTAGCGGCATCTGTCAGCTGGTGCTTATGCGGCATCATCTTTGCAATGGATAAGACGGATTGAAAGTGTAGATTCAAAAGCTGACCTAACGGCTGGACGGGGAGAAAGGACACGAAATATGAACAAGTACAAAACTGCTATCACAGTACAAAGAAAGAACTGCACGCTTACAATTACCCCGTATGTGAGAGCGCAATGCGGAGATACAGAAAACATTGGTTTTGTCGTTACCAAATCGGACGGCGGGATACGCTGCCACGGAAGAACCTGTGATGAAATGTGCGAGGTCCTGCGGCTGGTTGAAAAAATGATTGACGAAAGCCTAATGGAGGACTAACGAATGAAGCGGGTAAATGACAAGGGGCAAGCTGTGTATGTAAACTATGTGGTGAAGCACAACAGGCTGTGCGTGGTGATACTGGCGGCGAGCGGGCAGATGCTCAAAAGCCGAGACAAGGCTGACGTGAGAAGCAGGACGTTCGTAAAGGACTACCAAGCCGAAGCATGGTTGAGACGCAACGGGTACACGACGAACGCATAAGGCAAAAGCCCCGTCCGAAAGGGCGGGGCTTAAACATATCGGAATGGGACGAGGGAGAAGCAGTTTTTTCCGTGGGAAAAAGGAGCGCATGGAACGAGAACGGCAGGATGGGGAGCGGTCAGGATTGCACGACCACAGGAGCGGGCTGAAAGCCGCTCTTGCTAAGACTTTCAATGACGCGCCATGTATCATACGAGGAACGAAGCTTTTCATCATGGACGAAGTAATAAAAGCCACGGTGCTTCCACTTCTCCACGTTGCCCTCGCTGTCCAGCTCAGGCACGACACGGTGGACGATGGTCAGGCAGCCGAAAAGCGTAGTGCAGCGGCGTACCTCGGTAGCCTGTTCACGGATGGGCTTGGAAAGCCGGTTAAAGGTCTGCGCCGTACCCATGATAACACGGCGATTCTTGCGATTCTGTGTAATGACTTCCAGCATTTCAGGCGGGAAGTTTTTGGACTGGTTAGAGCTGAACCAATTCTGCATTTCGTCGATACACGCGATCACGCCTTGGATGCCGTTTTTGTAATCAAGGAGCAAGCGCCAGTCATTCAGCTCTCGGCTCTGACCTTGCAAGGCGAAATTGGTGATACACTTTGCTTTGGGGTATTCCTCGCGCCACGCAAGAGCTTGCTGCGCCATGGCGATGGTCTTGCCGTTGCCCTGACGGCCCGTGAAGATAATACAGCCCTGATGCGTGAAAAACTCGGGATTTCGGGCGTACATATCGAGCATGAACTGATGCGGGAGCAGATAGAAGAAGCTACGCAGGAACGAGGGCTTTTTCAGAGCATGATGCTCACCGTGCTGAAAGCGATAACCGCGACGGTACAGAATGATACCATAGACAAGGCAGAGAAAGCCGAACACAACGCAGAACACGAGAAAAAGGAAGAGCGGGATTTTTGCAAATTCCCACACCATTTGCAAGAGAGATTTAATCATTGTCAATCACTCCTTTCCGGTATTCACGGATAGCGCGGAAGAGTAGGGCTTGACAAGCAGCAGCGTCCGAGGGAAATGAAAAGTTGTTCTTATAGACCATGAGCCAATAGGTAAGGTCGGCGGGAAGAGAAACGGTAATACGATAATTTTTCGTCGGCATGAAATACTCCTTTTTTGAAAGTGTAGATTCAAAATGCGGGACAAGGTGTGCGTGCCAATCGGTATGCAAAATGCGTCCCCCGAGCCCCTCGCTGCGGGGGACGCATTTTGCATCAGACGATGGGCAAGCGCAGAAATACAGGCTTGCACAGGGGGCGGGCCCTATGCTACAATCACAGGCGGGAGGGATGAAGAAATGCCAGATGATTATTTCAATCGACAGCAGAATCAGCACAAGCCGAGGTATGCGGCAGGCTCGGACATGGACAGCATTTACACAGGAAGAGAAGTACCGGATGGCGGCTTCGGAAAGAAAAAAGACAGGTCAACCCTTATTGCTGCCATTGTAGGCGCAGTAATCCTTTTGTGGGCATTGCCGCAAATATTATCAGCAATAAAGCAGGATGCACAGCCCACAGGAAATCAACAGTCACCGCAAGTCCAAGCGGACGCACAAGGCGTTTTGCATGAAGCTACGACCGGCGAGGTCAGCGGAGAAATGACGAACTTCTTCTATGCGAGCGACGCATCTAAGGCAACAATAGAAGCGCACATCCATAATGGCACAAACAAAACGATTAGCAATATCGCAGTGACCTTTACCATTGTTGACGAAGCAGAGAATGTACTTGCAGAAAAGGTCATTGAAATACCAAACGACCTATCATCAGGCGAAACCGCAGACTGCACGACCGTCCTTGAAACTCCATCAAGACCGACCGGCTACACACAAGCGAAGATGAAAGCCCAATATATAATACAGACATTCTGACCAACCATCCCCACGCAAGAGCGCGGGGATGGTTTTCCCGTTAGACGATAGGCAAGGAAGCCCACAGGGAATGAAGAAATGCAATAACCATGCGAAGTACCCACAGAGCCAAGGAAAGGGCACAAATGGTAATGACGGTATTCATCGGGAGAAAGTAAAGTGCGGCACGCAGCCATTGATAGATGGACGAGGACGAGATACCAGCATAGTCAATACCAATTTCGGGAACACGATCAAGAATAGGATGGACGAGATTCCAAACAGCCGTAATCGCAGCATTTACTATCACTTGCGTCTTCCCCCTTTACTCCTGAATGTAAAGCCCTCACCGTAATGTATCGAGGGGTCACCAGCACCAAGGCGAGGAGCACTTGAAACGTCACCGACGAGCAGCGGCGGGCGCAAATCTTCGTCCATCTGCATACCGTTGAGAATAGAGGGAGCACGTTTGAAGAGCAGCCATAGATAGCCGAGCCACAGGAAGCCGGAGAGCAGACCATCGACAGAAGCCTTATATTTTTGATACCATGTCATATCAAAAATCTTTTGCTTATCTCCGTAATTGTAACCAAACTTACTTTCCGCATTTTCCAAATGCACCCATATCACGGGCGGCTCGGTGTCCGGCGTCATGCCGAAGAGGTCACTGCCGAACTGCTTCAAGGTAGAGAAGAAGCCGAATTTACCCTTGAAAGTGTCGGTTATCTCTGAAAGCAATGCTTCATCCGGCTTGAAAAGAGCACCTATCTTTTCGGCAATGGCAGCGGGCAGGGCCGTGATTGCATCAATGATGTTTTGAAGCCAGCCCCAAAGCGTGGTGAAGAAAGCGCCTATCTTCTCCGCGATGGCGGCAGGGATGCCCTTGATGCTCTCCCAAATATTGGCGAGCGTTCCGGGCAACTCTTTAATTTTCTCGAAGATTTGCGGGATATAGGGCAGATAAGGCTTTGCGTCCTCATCCGTGCCGGTATTGCCGCCTGGCTGCGTGCCGGCAAGGTCGAGCGTAGGGGCAAGAGTATTGGCCTGAAGCTGGGCGAGAATCTGCTGCAAAAGATCCTCAATGGTAGCAGCACCAGCACCAACACCGGAGACGGTGACAGGCGTTTCTTCTTCACCGGCTAAATCCGGCGTTTGAACACCAGCAGGATTAGAGACAGAAAAAGAATTAGAAGAGGAACGAGCAGCAGAGCCAGACCACTGGAAAGTCTGCGAAGAAACGGCCACATTACTGTAAGCAACAATCCCCAAATAGAAATAGCAATCAGCAGGAATAAATATGGTACACGAACCCGAAAACGATTCTTTTTTGCCTGACTCAACAAAACGATAACGGTTTAAAGTCTGATCAGAAGCATTTTTTACATATAACACAACTTCGCCAAAACCAACAGACGGTGAAGAAGTAGCCGCAGCTTTATAAGAATGGGTCTCTACGCCCGAGAAATTAAAAGTATAATCGCTGGCAGCCGATACAAAATATTTGTCTGAAAATACCCAACCCCAAAGGCTGGAATCATTAGCCTTGGAAACAGCCGAAGTTAAACTAAGAGAAGACGAACTCAAAGAATATCCGAAATTAGGGACAAGATTACGCAAAAACAAGCTATCAAGTGTCCATGTTAAATTTGAAAAAATAATTGAATCAGTCAGCAGAGCACTATCACCACCGGCAGAAATCCCGAGATTATCCTTTAGCCAATTCGTAAACTCTGCAAATTTCCGAGCGATGGCGCGAGGAATCGCCAGCTTGCCCCCTGAAAAGGACAGAGCACCCAAAAGAGCGCTTGTATCCTCGAAGCCGAGCCAAGCAGCGAAAGAGGAAGCGCCGCTTTCAGCAGCTTCGTTGAACTCGTTCCATTTGTCGGTCAGACCCTGCGCCAATTCACCGCTTGTCATACCATTATTGGAGAAGATAAGGCCGCAGCCACCAGCAAAGGCCGAGAGCAAAGCGCCAATGACGACGGCATCATCTACACCGGCGATAGCCTTAGCTTCGCTCGGACGGTACGCGAACGCGCCGAGGGTGAGGGTGAAGCAGAGGGCAAGGGGCAGCAATCTATGCGTAAACTTTTTCAAAGGAAAATCACCTCACAAGATAGAAATAGGGCGGGGAGCGTAAAGCCCCTCGCCCTTTGCGTTAGGCCGCGCGGAGCATACCCATGACAAAGGAAAGACCCTTGCGCAGAGCGATGAAGCCAATCATCACGGGAATGACAACGGGAAGCAGACCAACGATCTCGTCAAGAACACCGGACAGCATGGAGCTGGTCACGATGCCGGACAGAGTGGTGGCGGCAGCAACGACGTCCTGAAAGCAGCACTCCTTTCGTAAAAGATTTGTACACGAGTGGGAAAAATCCCATGGTTGCGGGCGACAGAATCGAACTGCCATCTCAAGATTCAGAGCCTTGCGTGCGACCTCTACACCAGCCCGCGATATAAGAATCAGAAGAAAATACGGAAGAATTTGTAGACGAAAAGGCAGAGAACGACAACGACGAAAAAGATAAAAATACCCTCAACATCAGCAGCGACAGAAATAATCTCATGCAGACCGGATTCAATTTCAGAAAGCTGTTCAGAAATTGCCGAGAACTCCGACGAATAATCAGAACCGGCATAAACGACGAAAGGCTCAGTTGCTTCCATAAAATACCTCGTTTTGAAAGTGTAGATTCAAGGAGAGACGCCCCCGCCCGTCCGATGAACGAACGGGGACAAAAGAAAGGTTAGACAAACATAGACGGTGAAGCGTGTATCATGCTGTCAGCCCACTTGTAGCGGTCAAGATAGGCTTGCACACCGTCGTACTCAGATGTACCGCCATCGGTTTTGTACTCCACGACCTTGTGGATTCGACGGAAGAAAGCGTTGCGGCTCTCTGCGTCCACGTTAGAATACTGCGCGTCAGGTGGAATATTGGTGATAATGAATACCTTGGTGAAGCAGGCTTGACGGTTGAAGTAGCGGCATGGAAGCAACAGCGGATAGCCGTCCAGATAGTTGAGCATATCGCCATGCTTGAGAGAGCCGCGAAATTCCTCAAAAATAAGCACGTCCTGTCCGTCGTAGGTATCGAACGGATGCTTATAATCGGTGACGCGATAGCAGTTTTCATAGCCGTATACGTCCATTACGCCGCGTGTTTTGCCGCTGCCGGTCTTACCGAAAATATAGGTCACCTCGAGATCGCGCCACGAGTTTTTGAACATCGCGTCACGGTACATGGAGCGAACACGCTCCACCTTTTCGAGGTCACGATAGGCTGAAGCGACGGTGTTGACGATTTCCTCGTTGGTCGCGCCCTCCTTTATCATGCCGACGATAATATCGGCATCGCGGCTCTTGCCCTGTCTTTCGACTGGCATTTCGCCGCCCTCTTCAAAGGTGTCAGAGAAATTCACGCCCTCGTGTAAATGACCGCCCGTGTCCTTGTAGGAGTATGAGCCGTCCGGCTGCTTATTGAATTTCGGGCCGTCCTTGAGGACATAGGCGCGATTTTCCAAGGACTTGCCACGGGCTATGTCACGATGGAAAGACGGAAAACGGGCATCGACCTGCGTATGCGTCAGACCGTTTTCGCAGACGAAATAGACATGGGTATGCAGCGTCTCGCACTCGTCGCCTTTTTCGTCGCACATACACCAGTATAGGAGAGCGGGCAGGTCATTGACTGCCGCTTTGATGCGAGCATGGTCGAAGCCATGCTCAAGGGGGTTGTTTATGGTAATCAACCACTTGCGGGATTGAGCCATAATAGCACCTACTCACGATTGACAAAAAATGTCAAAGATTTACAATTTACAAAAGTGCAGGGGGTAATACTGCTCCCCTGCACTTTCCTCAACGCTGGAGCGTTGAAGCCGGGGGATTTTCGCGCATGAGATAGCACCACGGTCTATGCGGACAGCAAATCACGCAATACTCCGACGCATAATCGGGGCACGGATGCTCACAGTCGAAAAACGACCGTTTTTCCCGCTTACTTGCAGGGCGCGAACGAGACGACACGACCATCCTTGTTGTACTCAAGGTCGAACGAATTGCCGACCGTGATAGCGTCGGGGGCGCACATTTCAGCCTGAATGATGGCAGTCTCACAGGTGCTGCCCTCAACATCGGGATTGCTACCGAGGAAATGCACCTCGGTGAAGTGGTACGGATTGCCCGTCTTCTTGCTGTTGCCCTTCATCACGCGCTTGCCACAGATACGAATTTTCATTGATTTCACACTCACTTTCAGATGTAGATTTTATGTGTTCACCTCGGGCCGAGGTGTTCTATTAGCAGTGTAAATCAACCGCCGGCTGAGGCTGCTCTTTTTCTGCTTGTCATCGGGCGAAAACTGTGCTACACTATCGAAAGAGTATGAGTAAGGTGGGATTTAGGATGGAAAACAATACCTTTAAGGGTTCCCTGTTCGGCGGCTTCAACCGTGAGGACGTCATTGACTATATCAAAAAGACCTCGGCGGAGAGCACCGCCCGCATCGAGTCGCTCGAGGGCGACATCGACAAGCTCTGCGCGCAGGAGCAGGAGCTGCGCACGCAGGTCAGCACCCTGCGCGGCGAAAACGACCGCCTCACCCAAGAGCACAGCGACGCCGCGGCGGAGCGCGACACCCTGCGTGCCGCGCTGGATACGGCCAATGATGAGCTGACCGCGCTGCGTGCTGAGGCCGAAGCGCTGCGCGCGGAGAACGCTTCCCTGCGCGCGGAGAATGATAAGCTCCGCCCCATGGCCGAGCAGTATTCCACCATCAAGGAGCACCTTGCCGGCATTGAGCTCGATGCGCACCAGCGCGCCGAGGAGTATGAGCGCGGCGTCCACGATCGGCTTGCCGCCATGATCGGCGACTGCCGCGCCCATTGCGACAGCGTTCTCTCAACGCTCGGCAACACCTGCATCAATGTGACCGGCGAGCTTCGGCGCGCTGAAAACAGCATCTCCTCCCTGCCCGCTGCCTTCAACGCGCTGCGCGCGGGTCTGGAAAAGCTGGAAGATGACAAGTAACATTATTGCGTAAAAGGGAGCTTTGCGCCGCAGCGCAAAGCTCCCTTTTTCATTTTCTGTTTTTACTTCATGCCCTTGAGCTTCACCAGCTCTTCGAGCAGCGCGACCGTCCCCTCGATGCCGAGAAGCGACGAGTCGATGCACAGGTCATAGCTCTTGGCTTCGCCCCAGTCCTTCGAGGAATAGTAATTATAGTACGATGCGCGGGATTTGTCCGTCTTCTTGATGCGCTCCTTCGCCTCCGCCTCGGAGATGTTGTTGCGCGCGGCCACACGCTTGATGCGGCTTTCGAGCGGCGCGGAAACGAAGATGTTGATCACATCGTCACGGTCCTTGAGCGCGTAGTCCGCGCAGCGGCCGATGAGAACGCAGGGCCCCTTGTCCGCGAGCTTCTTGATGGTATCATAGGTCGCAAGATACACCTGCTGCTCGATGCTGCCCTTGGGCGTCACATGGTGCATGGTGAAGGAATACGGGTCCATCGCAATGGAATAAAGAAAGCTCTTGGGGCGCTCGTCGAAGCTATGGAACAGCTCCTCACAAAGGCCGCTTTCCTCCGCCGCCTTCTTGAGCAGCAGATCGTCATAGTAGACGATGCCGAGCTTGTTCGCCAGCGCCGTGCCGATCTCGCGGCCGCCGCTTCCGTACTGTCTTCCAACGGTAATGACCATAAGGACTCCTCCTTTATCGCAAAACAAAATGGTGCTATAGAAAGTATAGCACCATTTTGTTTTCGGTTCAATCCTTTTTTACGATGCGAGTCGTTCAGATCCTGCCAAGCTCGTGCAGCAGCTTCTCCGGCGTCATCGGCCAGGAGCGCATCCACACACCGCAGGCGTCGTGAATGGCGATGCCGATGGCGGGCGCCGCGCCGTTGCAGGCGATCTCGGAGATGGACTTCGCGCCGAAGGGACCGAAGTCATCGTTGACGTCGATCAGCACGGTCTTGAAATCCTCGGGCGCTTCGCCGATCATCGGCGCGCCGTAGTCCGTGAGGTTCGCGTTGATGCACTTGCCGTTCTCGTCCAGCTTCATATCCTCATAGAGGGTGTGACCGATGGACTTCATCGCGGCGCCATACATCTGGCACAGCGCGATCTCGGGATTGATGGGCGTGCCCGCGTCCTGCAGGGCGTAGAACTTCTGCACCTTGATCTCGCCGGTCCTGACGTTGACCGCCACCTGCGCGAAGTGCGCGCCGTAGGGCACGGAGGATGCGGTGGTGACGTAGCTGCCGTGCGCGACCATCTGCCCGCGGCCGTTGCCCGCGATCGCCGCGTGGGACAGCTCGCCGTAGGTGAGCGCCTTGCCGCTCGTCTTGGAATAGACCTCGCCGGGTGCGCGAACGTCCAGATCCTCGACCTTTTCGTTCATCTGCAAAGCGGCCTCTGCCAAGATCTTCTCCTTGAGCTTTTTCGCCGCCAGCAGTGAAGCGTTGCCGCTGAAGAACGTGCCGGAGGAGGCGTAAGCGCCGGTATCGAACACGCAGGAGTCGGTATCGCCGGACACGACCGTGATCTTCTCCATCGGGAGCTTGAGGACCTCCTTCACCGCCTTGGCGGAGATGGTGTCAAGACCCGTTCCAAGGTCCGCGCCGCCGCTGTTGAGAATGACTGTTCCGTCCGTCTCCAGCTTGGCGATGGCCTCGGCATGGTCCAAGCCGGGCAGACCGCTGCCCTGCATGATCATGGCAAAGCCCTTGCCGATCTTCCAGTCGGGATCGTCGGAGACTTCCTTTTTGCCCCACTCGATCATGTCGCAGCCCTTGGCAATGGCCTCGTCCAGACCGCAGGAGCCGACGGGGACGACGTTGCCCTCGCGGCCCTCGCCGAGACCCTTGAGGATCTCAAGCATATAGCCCTCGCTGACATGGTTCTTTTCCACCATCGTGCGGTAGTCCACGCCCAGCTTGTCCGCCAGCTCCGCCATCGCCATCATGATGCCGTAGGTGCCCTTCGGCGTACCGTAGCCCTGATACGCGCCTGCGGGCGGCGTGTTGGTGTAAAAGACCTTCAGATCATACGCCATGTTGTCCACGGCAAAGAGCGGCAGCGTCTTGGAGCAGCTGTTCATCGGAACGGTCAGGCAGTGGTTGCCGAACGGGCCAGTGTTGGCGCAGACCTCCATAAAGAGCGCGGTGATCGTGCCGTCCTTCTTGCCACCCATCTTCACCTTCACGCGCATGGGGTGACGGGTGGAGTTGGCGTAGAACTCCTCGGCGCGGGTATTGCGGTAGTAGACGGGCTTGCCGGTGACCCATGCGGCGTAGCCGGTCAGATCCTCCACCAGAATGTCCTGCTTGCTGCCGTAGCCGCCGCCGACGCGCTCCTTGATGACGTGGATCTTATTTTCCGGAATGCCGCACACCCAGCTGACGATGCGGCGCACATGGTACGGCACCTGCGTGGCGCAGTTGAGCACCAGACGCCCGCCCTCGATGTGCGCATAGCAGACGTGCGGTTCGAGCGGCGTGTGCTGGATCTGGCTGGTCTGGTAGGTGCGCTCCACGATGGCGTCCGCCTCGGCGAAGCCCTTTTCCATATCGCCGATGCCGCCCTTGTTGGAGGCCGCGATGTTCTTATGGATGTCCGCGCCCAGTGGGAACTGGTAGACGACCTTGCCCTCGCGCTCGTCGCCCGCGAGCTTATTGTACTCCGCGAGGTCCGCGGGCGCGCCCGCGTTGTAGATGACCTCGCCGTTGTGGACGAGCGGCGCGCCCTCCGCCATGGCCTCCTCGACCGTGTAGACCGCGCCCTGCGGCTCATACTCGACCTTAATAAGCGCGGCGGCCTGATCGGCGATCTCCGGCGTGCGGGCGATGATGCCCGCGACGCGGTCGCCGACATGGCGCACCTTCAGATTGAAGAGGCGGCGGTCGTGCGGAGACGGCTCGGGATTGCCCTGACCGGCCTGCATATAGTGCGTCTCCGGCGTATTGTACGCGGTAAGGATGGCAGCGACGCCGGGCAGCTTCTCCGCCTCGCTCGTGTCGATGGACTTGATGTAGGCGCTGGCAAAGGGGCTGCGCAGGACGTGCAGGCACCAGGCGTTCTCGGGCACCTTGTCCTCGACAAACACCGGCTCGCCGGAGACCAGCGCCGCGCCGTCGATCTTGCCGCAGGGCTTGCCGACGACCTCAAGGTTGGGTCGGAAGGACGGGGCGATCTCGCTGCGGAATTCGCCGAAGTCGCGCAGCTCGGTCGCGAGCTTGACGGCGAGATAATAATGCTCATAACCCGCGTCGCGGATAAAGATGCTCGTCAGCACATCCTTGATCTCTTCGCGGGTGGGGTTCGGCTTCTGCTCGAGCAGCCAGGTCAGAATGAGCGCGGCAGCGGGCGCGTTGTACGCGCTCTGCACGATACCCGCGGCGACCATGGCCTTCTGCACGTTGTTGAGCTCGCGCCTGTTCAGCAGACCCTCGGCGGTGCGGATCTCCGCGCCCTCAGCCTGATAGAACAGGATGAAGTTCGCATACTTGAGCTTGCCGTTGAAGACGATGGTATCGCTGCCGGCAAAGCCCTCGGCGTCGTCGCTGTCGCGAACGCTGCGGTAACCGGCACGGTACAAAACATCACGCAGTCTTGCGGTGGGTTCGGCGCGGAGGGTCACCTCTTCGCCGTTGATCTTGCATTTCAGTTCCATCGCCCTTACCTCCCGAGTGTGAAAACAATGCCCGCCAGATACTTCTTATAGGCGGCGCTGCCGGTCAGGTCGTCGACATAGGTGGCCTGCTCGGCAATGTCCGGCGTCGTGCCGTAGACAAGGCCGCTGCCCTGCACGCTCAGCGCGTAGATGCCGCCGCTCTCGGCGGCGATGAGCGTCGCGTGGCTCGACGAGGTGTTGCCGAAGCGCTTGACGGAGCCGGTACGGTCTTTATCGACCACGACATACTCGATCAGACGCTTGCAGTCGCTTTGCAGGTATTCGCCGACGGGCTTGTCCTGCTCGCCGTGCGGCGTGATGGATTTGAGCACCGCGTCTGCCGCAGTCAGCGTGGCGGCAAGATAGCTGTCAGAGCGGCGCAGACCGAGGTTGCCGCCGACCGTCGCACTGCTGCGCTTGGCAAAGGAGGCGCAGAAGCCGGCGGCCTCCCTAATAAATGCCGGGACAAGCTCGCTCTCGATCACGTCCTGCAAGGTGCAAAGCGCACCGATATAGACCTTGCCGTCCTTCTCGGTGATGGTGTTGAAGTCGAAGCCGGTGATGTCGATGAGGTCCTTGCCCTCGGCAGCGCCGCCGAGGCGGAGGTCATCGGTGCCGCCGGCAAGATAGACCGCCGTGTCGGCGTGCTCCTTGCGGAGGTTCACGGCCTCCTGCGGGGTCCGGGGATGGTAGATCATGGCATTGCCTCCCTTTTATTCCTGAATATCCACGCGGCCGGGCGCATGGCCGGCTTCGAGCGCGTCGATGAAGAACGCGAGCATTCTGCGCGTGGTGTTTCTGCGGTATTCGGGCATGGCGTGCGGGCTGATGACCGTATTCCATGCGTCAAGGAATTCTTCCTTACAGGTGTGAAGCTCGCTGACCTTTTTCCCGATCAGCAGCTCCTCCGCCTTGCGGGAGCGGGCGACCTTGGGGCCCGCCGCGCCGGAGGAGGCGCGGAAATCGACCAACACGCCGTCACGGACGGTGGCGGCGGCGGAAAGCGTCAGCTTGGAGATGGCGTTCGCGCGGCGCATACCGATCTTGCGGAAGAAAGTGTGGGTGAAGTCCTGCTTGGGGATGATGACCTTCGTGATGATCTCGTCCTCGCGCAGCGCGGTCTTTTTGGTGGCGATGATGTAGTCGTCCACGAGCATACGGCGCTCGCCATCCACGCTCGTGAGCACCACCTCCGCGTCCATCAGAATAAGCGGCTGGGGCATATCGCCCTTGGGGGACGCGTTGCCGATGTTGCCGCCGATGGTCGCGCTGTTGCGCAGGGCGATCGCGCCCATGCGGGACGCGGCATCCTTCAAAAGCTCGGGCGCGATGGGCGAGCGGGCGATCTCCGCCGAGGTCGTGCACGCGCCGATCTCCACGCTGCCGTC
>OHBE01001273.1_pt1 | contig 22537 bp, 18 predicted proteins | sample 1577231 | NCBI WGS metagenome assembly OHBE01 (sample SAMEA3541506, study PRJEB24748) | human gut metagenome | biome: human gut; feature: human-associated habitat; material: faeces | place: China | collected 2012 | reverse complement strand
TTTTTTTTTTTTTTTTTTTAATTTTTTTTCCTTTTTTTGCTTTCGGCTAGTCGGATGTTTTCTGGTAACAAGAATAGGTATACGATTTACCCCTGTATTCTTGTGGAGTCATGCCTACATTTCGACGGAAGAACTTATTAAAGAACGATAGATTATTAAAGCCGAGGTCCATCGCTATGTTTTTGATTTCTTGGTTAGTCCCTTTTAACTGTGTCTTAGCGTCTATGATTATTGTTTGCGTGAGGATCTCTTGGGGAGTCTCGCCGATCGCTTTTTTGATGGATGTCGAGAAATAGGAGAACGTGAGGCCCAACTTCTCGGCATAAAACGATACGTTATGCTCTTTTGTATAGTATCTTAATACCATATTTAGGAACTCTTGATAGATTTGTAACGGACGTGTAAGTTCCTGTTTCTCTAATGGGTAATTTTTACTGTATATTTCTGCGATACCTTGACTACACATCATGAAAATGGCCTTTATCATCTCTTTATTGTTCAAGATATCGGGATATACGGCATATTGATAGAGAAGCTCGTAGAAGTTCGTGATCAGGTTGGCCCTGTTTTGGGATATTTTTATAATCGGATACCTGTAAATCATAAGTAGATAACCCATCGTGCTCTTGATAAAATTTGCGTAACACATAAAATCGAAAGAGAACGCTATGAAATAGATCAAGATGTCGGGGGATATCTCATGTATTTGTATGCGACTATTGGGCAATAGCGTTACAACATTGAGTTTCGAGGTGGTCAATTCTGACATATTGATAGTTGAGCGTATTTGCCCTTCCATGCAAAGGATAAAGACCCCGGCTTTTATCTTACAAGGAATATTTATAAACTCCTTGAGTTCATCGGCGGATATGTATTTACCAACCATAAAGTCTGTAGGTGAATCAAGGCAGAGGAACTGTTTATCCATATTGTAAGATTTTTGACGTCAAATATAAATATTAATTGAAACTCAAATGTTGTAAAAGGAAATATGGAACATATTATCCCAAAAAATAGTTAGCCAAGACTAAATAAGATCCTTTACACCCATAAACTTGAATGGTTGCGCCGGCTTAAAGTCTTTTGAAGTGTTGCCATGATAGGTCTCACCGTTGGCGATGGATAGTTTAAGTACCGGCGCACCCTCCGATAAGTCCATGTCTCTCAGTCGTACCCAGAAAGTGTTCGGGGTCAGGCTCGACTCAAAGAAATAAATCAGGTTCTTGCTTTCGGATACCGTTCTCCATTGCGTGGTGGATATCTCCGGACTCTCGGGAGTCGATATGCCATAAGGGACAGAGGCGTTACGGATCACGCTGAATACACAGGCGATAGCTATCTTCTCATCGTCCGTCTTAAGTACGGCATCTATATAAAAACTAGCTCTGGCAAAACGGTCGGATGCACGGTTGGTACCCGGAAGGAAACTCAGCCCTCCGATCGATTTCCAATATTCACAAAGAGCCAACTGTTTATTATAAGTAGGGGAGTTAGTCATCACCTTGTATTCCTTACTGTGATAAACGGTCAGTTTACCTCCTATGTATTCGAAGATAGCGCAATCACCGGTTGCGTCGGAAATCGATAAATGTAAGGTCGCCAAGCGGGAACCGTCCGGCATCTTATCCGATACTACTTGAAACGTATCTTCGTTGATAAAAGAGACCGCTTCTTCCACCGTAGCGAAATTATCCAACATATATTGTACCCATATCGTTATGGCAAGGCCCGGCTTATTCTTATCTCTGGCCGGATATTGGGCTTCGGGTAACCAGAGCAAATTAGCTACCAAACCTTTCTCGTTCATTCCGTCCGTACTGGCTATCTCGAAAGCGGAGGTGATGATGCTGCCGTATTTGGATTTCCACTTTAAAGAATCCTTTCCTGTCTCCCCGTTTCTCTCCATCCCCCTAGGAAACACCCATAGGTTACTATGCATATCGGTCTTCCAGTCCATCGTGCGACCAGTCGCTACCATCCCGTTTGTTCCCGAATAAACTACTCTTGTACACATGATTTTCAACTTTTAATAGGTTATCTTCAAATATTTGATTGATATATCAACAGTTAGAACCTCTTAATGTTCAGTTTACGTTTTCGCATCAAAGAGTACGGCGGCCTCGAAACCTTTTTCCTGCAATTCCCTTAGGTGAGATTTAGCACAAAGGATACCATTCATACTACTTTTCTGAAGGTGTTTTCCAGATTATCTTGTTCCTCTTTGTTGGGTTTGATAATTGGCGATAAGACTAAATAACATTCCTGATAAGACAAGGTAAGACTTCGTAAGTGAGTGGTAACATAGTTTCTTTTAAGAATACGTTTCTTTTGTATGAACGAAAAATGATAAAAACAAACCGATATGAAACGTACTATTTACTACATGATTTTATGCTTGCTGATGAGTCTCGGTGAGATTATGGCACAAGGTATTTCCGGAAAAGTGATGGATGGCAAGGAACAACCGATAGATGGAGTGGCGGTGATTTTACAGACCCTTGACTCTGTATATGTGGATGCCGTGGTTACCGATACGCTTGGGGATTTTCGATTGAATCATCCGCTAGACCAGTCGTATCGACTTATTTTCCAGCACATCTTATATAATACGATAGGGAAAAAGATAACTACCGCCAACGTAGGTACGGTGGTGCTGGAGGAGAAAGATTATCAGTTAGCCGAGATTACCGTAAAGGGAGAACGCCCGCAAGTGAAACTGGAGGGAGGCAAGCTGACCTATGATATCCCTCAACTGATGAAGGATAAGACTGCCACGAACGCTTTTGAGATCATCAAGGACTTACCGGGGCTTATCGAGCGGAATGATAATCTGGAACTGGTAGGGGCCAGTCGTTTGAATATAATCTTGAATGGGCAGTTGACGACAATGTCGGCAGATCAATTAATCCAGTTACTGAAAACTATGCCAGCCTCAAGGGTCGAAAAGGCTGAGGTGATGTATAACGCTCCAGCTAAATATAATGTCAAGGGGGCGTTACTCAATGTCGTATTAAGTAAGAATGAGTCCGAGACTCCTTCTTGGCAAGGTGAAACGGGTGTGGATTACACCCAATATCGCCATGCGGGGGGAGATGCGCATGTGAATTTACTTTATACGAATAAGGGCTTTAGCTTAGATTTCCTGTTGAATGGTAATAAGAGACGGGATGTGATGGGGGAGGATATGTTGGCCCGCCATACATTAAATAGTGGTATGACGGAAATAAGCCAACATAATCGGGCCCTTGTCCATGTAAATAGAGGAACGGTTCGTCTGGGAATGGATTATACGTTCGCGAATGAGGATAAACTCTCTTTGGCATATTATCTGAAGGGAGATAAAGTCTTATCGGACCGTGATGCCTTTACCTCATATCTGGATCTGTCGAAGCCGGAAAATAAAAGTGAGAGTACGAGCTTGGTCCGTGACGACGGGCACTCCGCTATCCATAATATACGTTTACAGTATGACGGACATGCCGGGATATCGGCAGGAGCGGATTTTACTCGTTATCATTCGCCCTCGGTACTTGATTACCATGATACGAATACGAATGGTTCCCGGACTGATATGATAAATAATACGAGACAGGATGTATCCCGCTGGTCCGTATTCCTAAATAAGACACATAGTTTCGCTTCCGGGTGGGGATTGAATTACGGCGTGCATGGAGGTTACGCCTCGTCGAAAAACTATTCGGAGTATTTATATGAGCAAGGTGCTGGCTATGAGATGGACGAGGAAGCGTTGGAGGATAATACACAAAAGGAATACATCGCTGATATTTTCGCAGAGGTATCGAAAAGCTTCGGAGAGCGTTTCTCTGCTACGGTTGGGCTGAAAGGGGAGTATTTTAAGTCTGACTACACCTCTAGCCGGGAAAATATGAACCTATGGAATGAGGGGGCGTTGTTTCCTACCGTATCCCTGAGCTATACGTTTTCTCCCCGCCATATTTTACAGTTCGATATAAGTAGCGATAAGACCTACCCCGGTTATTGGCAAGTCTCCCCGCAAGTAACGCCTCTAAACTCTTACTCGGAGGTGGCGGGAAATCCCTTGTTGAAACCTTATCGCACGTATGAGGGGCAGATGGTCTATATCTTCCGCCAAAAGTATATGCTGGTAGCGTTCTGTGAATACACGCCGGATTATTTCGCCCAACTTCCTTATCAAAGCGATACGGAACTGAAGACCGTTTTTCGTTTCGAGAATATGGATTATAGTCTGGAAACGGGATTGGCGGTGATCATTCCTTTTAATGTGGGTCGTTTTTGGAATAGCCGCATCACACTGCGAGGTTGGAGGATGCAAGAAAAGAATGATAACTTCCACGGCATCTCATATAACCGTGAGGCTTATCTAGGATTAGCGCATATGAGTAACACATTTAACCTATGTGATAAACCGAATTTAAAAATGACGATAGACGGCCAATACGTGACTCCCGGTGCCATCCAAGGTATATACGACTTGGGTTCCATGTATGAGATATCCGCTGGATTAAAATGGACTTTCTTGAATGACCGTGCCAGCTTGACACTTAAAGGAGACGATATTTTCGCCAGCAGCATTCCACGTACCATCAAGATAAACCAAGGCAATCAATGGAGCCGGATGAGGAAATTGAATGATGAGAGATGTCTGAAATTATCTTTTGTCTGGAAGTTTGGTGGTTACAAGGAGAGGGAACATGATTCGATAGACACATCCCGTTTCGGAAAATAATAGATGCCTTGTAGTTTCATCCTAATGAACTCTTTGTTTCAATAGGATGAAACTGGATGCTCTTCTAAAGGAAATCCTATATTGCTTTCGTACTCGCTTCTATCTGTTCCATTAGCAGGGTGATATTGCTCATGAATAGCTTGACGGAGATCGCCAGCAGGATGATACCGAAGAATTTACGGATCAGGTATATGCCGCCTTTCCCCAAGACTTTCTCTACCTTGCGTGTCATGCGGACAACAAAGTAGACCCATAGCATATTCAGTACCAAGGCTACGATAATATTCACGCTGGCATATTCCGCACGGAGCGACAACAAAGTGGTGAATGATCCTGCTCCGGCTAGCAACGGGAATACCAGCGGCACCAACGTAGCCTCCTTGATTGGCCCTTGATTCTTGAAAATCTCTATGTCGAGAATCATCTCTAAAGATAGGAGGAAGATCACAAAAGCGCCGGCCACGGCAAACGACTCGATGTCCACATGGAAAAGCCTGAGTAATATATCCCCGGCGTAGAAGAACCCTAATAACAATAGAAAGGAGATTAGGGTTGCCTTCAACGCATTGACATCCTTGCCTTTATCCTTTAGGTCTATGATGATGGGAATAGCTCCGATTATATCGATAACAGCGAATAATACGATGAATGCGCTAAGTATTTGTTGGAAATTGAAATTTGTGAACATGACGTTATCCTCCTCTATTTTTTAATCCTCGTAAAGATACATATTTTTCCTTGAATTGGTCAATATGACGAAATTATTGGTGTGTGTAACTAATTTTAGCAGGCCTGAACTATCAACGTGTCAGAATTGTTCTTATATTAGAAGCAATAATCATTAAATCGAAAGGCCATGGGAGCAAAGAAGAATTTTGTGTTGGACACGAATGTCATATTACATGACTATAAGTGCATCGAGAACTTTCAGGAAAATGATATCTATCTACCCATTGTGGTATTAGAAGAGTTGGACAAGTTCAAGAAGGGGAGTGAGCAGATCAATTATAATGCCCGTGAGTTTGTTCGGGAGCTAGACTTATTGACCAGTAATGACCTGTTCTTGAAAGGCGCCTCACTAGGACCGGGAAAAGGTACACTCTATATCGTGACCGGTGATAAGTACCAGGAGAAAATAGCGCATTCTTTTCCGGATAAAACGCCAGATCACCGTATTTTGTCTTGTGCGTTGACGATCGCCGAGAAGAATCCGAAGATCAAGACAACCTTGGTCAGCAAGGATGTGAACCTTCGTATGAAGGCTCGTTCTTTGGGTATTCCCGTTGAGGATTATATCACGGATAAGGTCGTGAATGTAGATATTTTCGAGCGTGCGCAAGAGACCTATGAGAATATAGACCCCGATTTGATCGACAAGATCTACAGCTCTCCGGAAGGCGTGGACGCAGATTCGTTGGATATCAAGTCTAAGCTCGACCCGAACGAATGCTTTATCTTGAAAAGCGTACGTAATAGTGTATTGGCTCGCTACAATCCGTTTACGGATAAGATCAAGAAGGTGGATAAAGGCACGAACTTTGGTATCCAGCCCCGTAATGCCGAGCAGAGTTTCGCTTTCGAGGTGTTGAACGATCCGAATATCAAGCTGGTGGGGCTGACCGGAAAGGCCGGTACCGGAAAGACGTTGTTGGCGTTGGCCTCTGCCTTGAAACAAGCCGGCACGTATAAACAGATACTTTTGGCCCGTCCGATCGTCGCTTTGGCGAATAAGGATCTCGGTTTCCTTCCGGGTGACGAGAAGCAAAAGGTCGCTCCTTATATGCAACCTCTATTCGATAACCTGAACGTGATCAAGACTCAGTTTGCCCCGGGTAATCCCGATGTCCGTAAGATCGACGATATGCAGAAGAACAACCAGTTGGTGATCGAGGCGTTGGCCTTTATCCGGGGTCGTAGCTTGTCCGAGACTTATTGTATCATCGATGAGGCCCAGAACCTCACGCCGCATGAGATCAAGACGATTATCACCCGTGCGGGAGAGGGAACGAAGATGGTCTTCACGGGAGATATCCAACAGATTGACTCCCCATATCTAGACGCCCAAAGTAATGGCTTGGCCTATATGATCGACAAGATGAAAGGACTGGACTTGTTCGCCCATATCAACTTGATAAAAGGCGAGCGAAGCGAGTTATCTGAGTTAGCGTCAGATCTTTTGTAATTAAATATAGGGAATTGAAGATTGAAAATAAACGCTTATGTGAAGCTTGATTTTTAATCTTCAATTCTTAATGATTAGTCATTTACACTCGGGCAGACATAAATCTTCCGGAAACTACCTTTATAGGAAGGGTCTCCCATATCTTTGATCTCATTCAGATGTTGTTTAAGATGGGCGGTTTCGCCGTGCTTTTGTAATTCCCCGTCGTTTTTCCAAGTCTCGGCGATAAAGAATTCGGTGCTATCGGTGAGGGACTGGTACATGCCGTAGTCGATACATCCCGGTTCTAGCAACGTGCTTTCCTTGCATTTCAAGAATGATTCCTTTAAGGCGGAGACACATTCGGGTTTTACTTTCCGTTTGATATTCAGTACGACTTCCATGGATTCTTTATTGCTTCCTCCATTCGTGCAACCGGATAGAGCGATTAATACGCAGGCCATTGAGATAAACACTTTCTTCATGATAGATTGTTTTTAAGTATTTGATACGACAAAAGTAGTGAATTTTTGATCTAAACACAGGAATCGAACATCTGATATTAAATTATTGTTGTTAGTGGAAGTTGGAATGGATATATTTGTGATAATATTAATAGCTATTTATGTTAAATTTAAAACAAGAGTCATGAGAAAGAGTTTGTTGTATGTATTTGCCGTGATTTGCACGATGGGTTTTTTTACGGCATGTGGTGATGATGACGATTCAAGTTCTTCCGGTAACTGGCAAGATCTGTCGAAAACGTACGAGGGTAAGAGCGTTTATCTGGTAATGGGTGAAGTGACAATCCCTGTTGACGGTAAATCGGTCGTGATTGCCGCTTCCTCTGCGGAGAAGGCATCCGTAACCTTGAACAATATCATCCCCGAAAATAAGTCGGTCACTATCGATGCCGCATTGAAGGAAGCGGACGGCACTTATACGTTTACCGGCGAGAGTACGGTTGGCGATTGCATGGTATCGGTAAATGGTACGGTGAAAGGGGGCGTAGCTTCTGTTGTTTATACTCGTAAATTAACTTCTTCTATCGTAGGTAATTGGAGCTTGAAAGCGGGCGTGGAAGCTATCTATGCGAATATCGTTACCGGAAATTCTACGATCGATGATCTTGTGCGTATGATAAAGCCAGCTATCAGTAATTTGATTTGGGGCAAAGTAAGCGCTGTAAATGTTAACTTACCGGAAGATGGAATCTTCGATGTTTCTTGGAGACCTATAGGGGCTTCTGAGGATAAAGGAATCGGCGAGATCACAAAAATGGCAAGTATCCAATATTGTGTGGTAGACGGGAAATTTATGGTGGCTGTGGATAAAAATTATGTGACAGTCTTGACTACTTTATTACAACAGGCTGCTGGTGACAAATTGGAGGCCGCTGGTATCTCTATTGACGAGATCATGAAGCTTTTGGTTGATTTAGGAGGTTATTATGGTCTACCTCTTAACATGAAGGTGGATGGAAGTGAGGCTACTTTTTATGCGGATAAGGATTTAATCGTACCGGTTTTGACCATGATAGCTCCTATCTTGAAACCGATGGTTCCGGAGAATTATCAGCAAATGGTAGATATGGTATTGCAACTACTTCCGAACGCAAAAACGTTAGAGTTTGGACTTAATTTCACGAAATAATTGAAAATCCTAGGTTGTAGAGACGGAGTACACCCGTCTCTACAACTGGATGAAATTAGGCAGAGTTATACCAATATAGGAGTTAATCAATTACCTTGGTGCTTTCTGATATAAGAATATCGCTATAAATGTATAAACTATATTCGGTATCCAAGCTGCTACGGCAGGACTCACATAACCATTAATAGCGAAGGTGGAAGTAACCGTCATAAACAGGATGTAAGAAAAACTCAACGCCAATCCGATACCAATATTCATACCCATACCTCCCTTTATTTTCCGGGAAGACAACGACGCTCCGATAGAAGTCAAGATAAACGCCGCCATGATCGTGGCGAAGCGCTTATGATACTCGATCTGGAAGGTCTGTATATTCCCGATACCTCTTTTTTTCTGCCGGTTGATATACGTATTCAGCTCGGGCGTTGTCATCATCTCGCAATCATTCACGGAAATCAGGAAGTCCGAGGGCACGATGGTCAAGGTCGTATCCTTACGGGAGCCTTGGGAAATATGTTCCCGCATGCCATCGAAATCACGGATCATATAATCGATAACGGTCCATTGATAAAGCGAGTCGTATTTGATCGACTTGGCGGTCAGACGGGAGATCAATTTCTTATCCTCGAAATGCTCCAGAGAGAAACGGTATCCCATGTTCGAGCGAGCGTCATAGCTATCGAAATAAGCGATAATACCCGGCTCGATCTCCAATTGGGCGTTCTTTACGTAGTCCACCTTCTTGTTACGGATATACTTGTTCTGGAAATCGATACGAGTCTCATTCGCCGGGGGAATGATGTAAGCGTTCAGGATAAACGTCACGATAGCGATAATCGTAGCCGAGACCGCGTAAGGAAGCATTAACCTACGGAAACTCATACCGCTGGCAAGCATCGCTATGATCTCCGAACGATCCGCTAGCTTCGACGTGAAAAAGATCACGGCGATAAATGTGAACAACGGACTGAACAAATTGGCGAAGTAGGGGATAAAGTTCAAGTAATAATCCACGATGATCGCTTTTAAGGGGACATCCGGATTCAAGAACTTATCGATCTTCTCGTTTATATCGAAAACGACGGAGATAGAGATAATCAAGGCGATAGCGAACACGTACGTGCCCAGAAACTGCTTGATGATATACCAATCGATCCGTTTTAGTTTAAATTTCATCTGTCTCGTTTTTTATAACCGGTTCGCTAATTGACGGACCATACCACTTTTCCATGTAGTAAAATCGCCAGCGATGATATGTGCCCTCGCTTCTTTCACCAACCATAGGTAGAAAGCGAGGTTATGGATAGAAGCGATCTGTAAGCCAAGCATTTCTTTCGCCTTGATCAAGTGGTGCAGATAAGCCTTGCTATATAAGGTATCCACGTAGGAATGTCCGTCCGGATCGACCGGCGAGAAATCGTTCTCCCATTTCTTGTTACGCATATTGATAGTACCGAAGCGGGTGAACAGTTGGCCGTTGCGTCCGTTACGGGTCGGCATGATACAGTCGAACATATCGATGCCTCGTTCGATCCCTTCCAGCAGATTGATCGGGGTTCCTACGCCCATCAAGTAACGAGGCTTATCTTTCGGCAAGATCTCGTTCACGACCTCGATCATCTCGTACATCTTATCGGTAGGCTCGCCAACGGCCAATCCCCCGATAGCGTTTCCATCGGCACCTTTTCGGGCCACGTTCTCCGCCGCCTTCTGCCGCAAGTCCGTATAGACGCATCCCTGTACGATCGGGAAGAGACTTTGCCGGTAGCCGTATTTCGGCTCCGTGCTGTTGAAGCGGGCGAAACAACGATCCAGCCAACGCTCGGTCAGGCCCAGTGATTGCTTGGCGTAATTGTAGTCGGCATCTCCCGGGCAACACTCATCGAAGGCCATGATGATATCCGCGCCGATAGAGCGTTCGATATCCATCACCTTCTCCGGCGTGAACATATGCTTGGAGCCGTCGAGATGCGAGCGGAACTCGGCTCCCTCTTCATGCAGTTTACGATTGTCGGAAAGGGAGAATACCTGAAACCCCCCGCTATCGGTTAATATCGGCCGATCCCACGTATTAAACTTATGCAAGCCTCCGGCCTGCTCCAAGATCTGGATACCGGGACGAAGATACAGATGGTACGTATTCCCCAAGATGATTTGTGCCTTGGTATCTTCCTTTAGCTCGGTCATATGTACACCCTTTACCGTACCTTGCGTACCCACGGGCATAAAAATAGGCGTCTCGATTACCCCGTGATCGGTGGTAATCAAGCCCGCCCTAGCGTTCGATTTCGTATCGTTATACTGTAATTCAAATGTCATGTATCAAAAATTTGTGACAAAGGTAGCATTTTTCTCTTAGAATCCGAAGTCATCTATTTCTACCTTTTTCACCTCTTCCTCTTTGGGCTTCTCCACGAACTTGTGAACCTCGTTCGCCTTAATGATGATCGCTCTCATCGGGCGTACGGGACAGATCGATTCGCAGCCGCCACAACCGATGCAAAGATCCGGGTTTACTTGCGGGATGGTAAGCGTGCCCTCGTAAGGAACCATATGCACGGCTTGGGTAGGGCAGTGCTCCGAGCAGGCCCCGCAGTCCGTCCCCTCCGTCTTTACGATACAGCGGTTGATGAAGAAGGTGGCGATGCCCACTTGCGTAGTAGCTTTCTCTTCCTTAGTAAGCGGTTTTATAGCGTGCGTGGGGCAAACCTCCGAGCAGACCGTGCATTCGTAGTTGCAATAACTGTCGATGTAAGCGATACGGGGTTTCAACATATAATCAAAGCCGTACTCCAGTCCCGTGGGACGTAGTACATGACTCGGGCATTGAGTCACGCAAATCTGGCATCCGGTACATACATCCTTGAAACGCTCTAAGCTGATCGCTCCCGGCGGTACGATAGGGGGCCATTTCTTGCCGTGCTTACCTTGCCCGTGCTGCCCTTTGCCATGCCCTTTTTCCATTCCTTGGGCAATGGTGGATACGATCGGGAGGGAGGCCGCGGCGGTAGCCCCTGCCGAGAGAAATGTACGGCGGCTGTTCGGAGCGGTAGCCTGTTGGATCACGTCCGTTTGTATGCGAGCTGTTTCGGCTTCTTTCTTGAAGGAAGGCTTGAAACGATATTGCAATCCTCCTTTAGCGCACGAGGACACGCAGTTGAAGCAATCTACGCAACGGGAGGTATCTACGGTGAGGTTCTTGCTGTCGATCGCCTCCGCCTTACAAGTATGCTCGCAATTACCACAATGCGTACAGGCTTCTTTGTCAAAGGAGATCCGGAAAAACGAATACCGGGAGATCAGGCTCAACAGCGTTCCTACTGGGCAAAGCGTATTGCAGAACAACCTTCCCCGGAATACGACCATAAGGATGAATACGAGCAACGCGACCAAAGCGGATACCACGCCGAATACCGTCACGTTGCTAATCGTGACGTGATAAAGCGTATAGTTATCCATCCGTGCCAATCCGTCGGCCAGCAGGTTATTGACCCACATGACGACCGGACGGGACAGGTTGTTCGCTATACGGCCGAAGTTACTGTACGGATCTAGCAACGTACATAATTCGATCATCCCGAAAACAGCCAGTACGAATGTAAGCCCGAGAATAGAGTACCGTAAGATATTCATGGGCTTATGATAGCTGAACCTGCGTACTCCTTTCTTTTTCTTCTTTCCGATACAGAAAACCCGGTTGATAATATCTTGCAATACGCCCGCCGGGCAAATAACCGAGCAATAGATCCGGCCGAGCAATAAAGCCAATACGAATTGGAAGACTACCAACCCCGCCATTCCCCCTAAAATAGCGGGCATGATCTGGAGATGCAACAACGTGTGCAGGTTGTCCGGCAATACATCGGCGAAATCAACGAAGAATAAAAGTATGGGTACGAAAATGAGGATCGCGAGTACGACCCGCAATCCTTTTAAGTAATTAGGCTTCTTCATCCTCGATTATATCTTAATACGTTTGATCGTCACATTATCCAGATTTGTCGTACCCAGCTTTAAAGCCTCGCCTTTACCGATATGACCTACGGCAGCCATATCCAGCTTCTTCACTTGGTTGAACAGGCGAAGGGCGGCCGTGTCGATAGCGACGATATTGGTGGAGGCGATCAAGGATTTCAAGGTAGCCACATCGGCCGCGCTCTTTCCTTGTGGGCCGTTTTGGTGCATGATACGATAAGCGTCCACGATGTTCAATACCGGTTTCTTTTGCCAAGTGCAAATATCGGCGATGCATTGTTGCAAATCATTTTGATGGAAGAAACGGCGATCCCATACGATTCCCATATAGTTCTTCATGGCGCAAGTCATCTTCGCCCCACCATGGTTCTTCAATACGGGGACGTTGATCCATGCGTCCGCCTCGATCAGGGCCTCATGGATCTTGGCGCTTTTCAGGTTCACGCCACCCGGGATGGATACTTCCTTGAAATATTTCTCGTCGTTGGCGGGTATGATGATACCTCCGGCCTCTTTTACGGCCTCGGCGATCCCGCTCGTCTCGTAGCATTTCTGCCAGTTATCGCAGGTGTGGTCGAATACGGTCACTTTAGAGGCGCCGGCCTCCAAGCATTTCTTGACCAAGGCTTTCACTAATTTGGGGTTCGTATTACCGGCCAATTCAGGAGAGCGGTCCCAACCGATATTCGGCTTGATCACGATCTTTTGTCCTTTCTTTACGAAGTTTCCGATACCGCCAAGGGCTTCCAAGGCTTTATCTAGCATCACCTCCGGCTCTCCACCCATAACGGCTACCATATCGGGAGCCTTTTCTACGGCTACGGTGTTCGTGGAAAGGGCCGCTTGTAGACCTTCAAAATTTAAGGATAGAGCCGCGCTAGCGATGACACTGGTCTTTAAAAAATCACGACGTTTCATAATTGTATACTATATTGGTTTATACTTGATTTACGGTACGGTCTTTTTTTACTCGCTTGTTATTCCGAACAAAGATAATGATTATTTTGATATGCGAGTCAACTCTTTTTACAAAGTAGAACTGCTTTTTACTGCAACCCGGGTTGCAGTGATCTTGCGTAATAAGATAAATTCTTGTCGGAAGGCATATCGGTTCTGATAATATTTTTCTACCTTGCGAGGCAAAAAACAGATTGTATGGTTTTATATTGTAGAGTATCATTGAACGCTTTTGTCGAAAGCTTTCGGACTACCTCGGGGCCTGATTCCTTTTTCACGCTTCCGGCGAAGGGGTTGATGCATATCGTGCCGCAAGAGGAGATTGAGTATGGGCTTTCCTTGCTTAGGGAGTCTATCGGCTTGTATGAGGAACGCAAAGGGATACCTGTGGAAAAGAGCAAGAAAGCGATGCCCTTTTTCAGACAGGACAGCCGGATGCTGGTGGGGCCGGAGATAGGCATGTACGTGATCCCTTTGTATGAGAAACCCGGTGAGCCGGCCCGCTATGCCGAGCCTTCTCTGCTCCTTGAGCTGGACTATCAGTCGTTGGGCGAGCTTTGCCTGTTCGAGAATTATTCCCTGTTGTCCTGCAAGTATGAGAAGGAGCCTATCTTGAACCATTTTACGGCACAATTGGAAAAGGAATACGATACCTTCTTTTTTGATGAGGAGCACACGGGCTTTACGCCTGATTCCCGCTTTTTCTCGATGCTGTGTAACGCCTGTCTGGAGGTGAAGCAGCCTTCCTCGGTGGGGGATAAGGAATGGCGGTTGGCCTCGCTGCAAGCTACGGATGAGGTGCTCTATCGTTATGAGCATGGAAACTTGATCCCATACGTTCCGATATCGATGCCGGTAGACTGCCTGAAACGGGTTTATCTGGAAGATTTCCGGCGACAGCCCTTATTATTCGGGACTTTGAACGGTTTCTTGAAAAGCAAGGGACTTCCCGCCGAACAATTACTAAACTTATCATAAGGAATGAAGACAGTATCAAATCAAGAACTAACGATCCGTGTCTCCGAACATGGAGCGGAGTTGAGTAGTATCGTAGCGAACGCTACGGGAAAGGAGTATCTCTGGCAAGCGGACCCCGCTTTCTGGAAACGTCATTCCCCGGTATTGTTCCCGATCGTCGGGAGCGTATGGAAGGCCGAGTATCGGAACGAGGGAACCGTGTATCCGCTGTCGCAGCACGGCTTTGCACGGGATATGGATTTTACGTTGATCGATGAGGCGGAGAACGAGTTGCGTTTCGCGCTGGAAAGTACCCCGGACACGCTGAGAGCCTATCCGTTCCCTTTCCTTCTGGAGATCGGGTATCGTTTGGAGGGCAATAAGGTGGAGGTGCTTTGGCGTGTGAAGAATACGGGAGATAAGACGATGCATTTCCAGATCGGCGCTCATCCGGCTTTCCTGTACCCGAATTATGAGGTGGATCAACCGGATCGAGGGTATTTCGCTTTCGATGTGAAAAAAGATCTCGTATACCGTGCGCTGGTGGAGAAAGGGTGCGTAGGGGACGTGGTTCGTCCGGTACCTTTGGATGCGGACGGCTTGCTGCCGTTGAATATCCATACGTTCGATATCGATACGTTTATCTTGGAGGACAGCCAGATTAAGCGGGTGGACTTATTGGATGTGGAGAAACGTCCGTACCTTTCGCTCACCTTTACGGCTCCGGTGGTAGGCTTATGGTCTCCGCCTACGAAAAACGCTCCGTTTGTCTGTATCGAACCTTGGTATGGGCGTTGCGACCGGGTGGATTATACGGGTGAGTATAAAGACCGGGATTGGGCATGGCATTTGGAACCGGGAGAGGTCTTCGATGCCTCCTATACGATAGAGATAGCGGGGGCTTGATCGCTTCGTTGATATTAGCCGTAGGCAGACGACGCTGATTATATCGTGATCGTCTGCCTATGTTTTGTTTTAGATGTTGGCTATTTTATTTAATAGCTCCATCTTCCCGAATAAGATCAGTAGATCATCAGCCTCGATCACCAATTCCTCGCTGATGCGGCTGATAACCTTGTATTCTGTTTGTGTGAGTCCGATCAGGTTCTTTTTCTCGTAAGGACGTTCGATCGCTACCAGATGGATGCCGAAATTCTCCTCGAAATCAATATTTTTGATCGTTTGCCCGACAAGAGTGGCCGGTGTCTTGATCTTATAGAGATGTTCCGTATCGGTTACTTTATACCAATGCCTGAACAGGCCGCCTAAAGACGCTTGGGAGGTATACATCGTAGAGAAATCCTCTTCCGGTGTGATAATCTCGCTTACCCCGATCGCACGGATCACAGTCTCATGGATCGATGAGATCGCCCGCACGATCAGTTTGCCCGCATCCAGACTCTTCAATAAAGCGACGGTCTGAACGGAAGTCCCGAAATCCTTACCGAATGTTACGATAATGGCATCCATCTCGCTCAATGGCAGGGTGCTCAATGCCTCTTTGTCCGTGGAGTCCAAGGCGATCGCCCCCGCTATGTCGTTCTTTAGCATATCGACACGATGCAGATCCATGTCTACGCCGATCACCTCATTGCCGACACGTGTCAAGTCCTTCGCTATCGCACGTCCTAAATTCCCTAATCCGATTACTAAATATTTCATGCTATCTTATTTTTACATTAATATATTTTCTTGTGGATATGTATAGTCCTTTTTCGTGTATTCCTTGCAGAAACTTACGAGGAAGGCCAATACCCCGATACGTCCGACCAGCATCGTGCTGATAATGATGATTTTCCCGATAGGGGTGAGGTGAGGGGTATAATCGATACTCAAGCCTACGGTACTCAAGGCGGAAACAACCTCGAACAATAGGGAGAACAGCGGCGCCCCTTTTTCCGTATAGGATAATACCCACGTAGCGATCGCCACCCACATGAAGTACATCATGATGATAGCGAATGCCCGGCGGATAGCGAATGGGGCGATCTCCCGTTTTCTCACTTCCACTTTATCTTTCTCACGTGCGGCGTTCAAGGTCGTAACCAGAGCTACGAAAACGGTGGTCACTTTCAAGCCGCCGCCGGTGGACATAGGGGCGGCTCCGATTACCATAAGGATCAACGTCAGCATTAAGGTCGGAGGGGCCAATGTAGCCATATCCGCTACGTTGAATCCTGCCGTTCTAGGCGTGACGGCGCCTAAGAACGCATTTGCCAGTTTCCCCCGCAGGGGAAGGTCGCCCAAGGTATTGTCATACTCGAAAAAGAGGTAGAAAGCCGTTCCGGTAATTAACAGGATCAAGGTAGATATAACAACAATGTACGTATGTACATTAATAATACGGGGCGTATGGATATAATGCTTTTGCTTACCGATCAATATCTTGATACCATTCATCAGCAAGTGATGCAAGAGTTTCAGGTAATTGAAGACGATCGGGAAGCCCAAGCCTCCGAATATAATCAGCATGGCTATCCAGAAATGGAGGTTGTACTTATCCGCCACTAACGGATCGTACATATTGCCGCTCAAGGTAGAGATCCCTGCGTTACAAAAAGCGGACACGGCATGAAACATTGCGTAGAATAATTCCTGCTGCGTACCTCCCGGCAGGCTTCCCCGTACGTCCATATAAATAAAATAGGCGCCGATCCCCTCGATAAACAAGGTCACGAAAAGAATGTTTAAGATGACCCGGAACAACCCTCCCGTCCGATCCTCGTTCAACATATCTTTCAGCATCATCTTGCTCGTAAAAGAGGATTTCCCCATGAAGGAGAGGGCGAAGAAAGAGGTAAATGTCATGACCCCGATACCGCCGATCTGTATTAAAATCATGATGATAATATGCCCGATATGCGTGAAACTAGTGGCTACGTCGACGGTGGTTAGTCCGGTTACGCATACCGAGGTCGTGGAGATAAACAAAGCGTCGATAAACGGAATCCGGTGCGTAGTGGCGTTCGGCAACGATAGCAACCCGGCCCCGACCAATATCACGAACACGAAACTGAGCAAGAAAAGCAACGAGGGCTTGATCCGTGTCTGCATCAGCGTGAACGTCTGCCGGGATAAGTGAATCGTGCTAAGCAGCAATAATAAGACATATACGAAGAGAGGTTTCGTAAGGAAAGACAAATAAGGCAAAGAGTGCGCTATGGCATCCTTGAAAAATATCTTGCTGGATAATACGGCGAATAAAAGGAAATAGATGCTGATATCGAGATACAACATTTTCTCCTGTATGATTTCTTGGAACCTCACCACGTACCGGAGTGTTATGCCCGTGAAAAAAGCTAGCAGGATGAATGGGCGGGAGCGCTCTAGGATATGGACGGAATCGGGTGTCTGTACAAAGCCGAATTGGTAGATCAATACGAAGAAAGAGGCTAAGGAGGCGAGTAGGATAATCGCTTCCGCTATCCCGTTCAATAATCCCTTCATTTTACCCCAATAAATCAGCCAAGAGAAGTATATGTTTTTTAGATTCATGTCCGATGTTTTATAAATATAACAAATGTAGGAAATAAAAGTTAGAGGTACGTGAAAGCGCCTTCATTATTTGTTCTCATACTAATTGTTTTACTTACATTATGTGTTGTATAGCATATTGTATGATGTACGATACTGAAATATCAGAAAAATAATCAATTAGGAGGTGCAAAAAAGACCTTTTGTAATTGCTTTGTTTAGAAAAATACTTATATTTGCGCAAATCTAATTACTGATATCATGGATACACAAAACGAGAATAGAGAGATGCTTTCCCCCTATGTTTCCGTAGACTGCGTTCTTCTCGGCATCAATGATGACAAGCTCACCGTGCTGTTGGCGGAGCGGAAAAGTGAGGAAGGCGAGTTGATCGGCTATAAATTACCCGGCAGCCTGATCTATGAGAACGAGGATTTAGATGACGCCGCCTATCGGATACTGAATGATTCGACCGGCTTGAAGCGTGTCCAATTGAAACAATTCCGTTGTTTCGGTTCTCCCGCCCGTACCTCGAACCGGTTGGACGTGATGTGGCTGGAGGCGACTTCCAAGGTGAAGATCGGACGGTTGATCACGGTCGCTTATCTCGCCTTGTGCAAGAATAGCAGGAAGACGTGTCCGGCCGATAAATCCGACTCGATCCGTTGGTGCCCTATCGACGATCTTCCTCGCTTGCCATTCGATCATAAAGAGATTATCGAGGCTGCCATACAGGAGATCCGTAATTGGGTAGAGAAGGAACCCGCCATCATTTTCGACTATATGCCGATGAAGTTCACGGCGTTCCAGCTCAGGCGCACGTACGAGGTGATCTATAACCGTGAGATGGACGTGCGTAATTTTCATAAGAAGATGAATTCCTTGGATTACGTGGTACCCACGGAGGATATGCAAGATGGGGTCGCCCATCGTGCCGCCCGGTATTATCGGTTTGATAAGGTGAAATATAATCAACAACGTTCGAAGTTTAATAAGATATAAAACCATACGATTATGTGTTTGTTAGGATGTGATATTGGAAGTTCTTCCATCAAGGTCTCTATCGTCGATGAGGAGACCGGGTTAACAATAGGTGCGGATTTTTATCCCAAAGAAGAGGCCCCGATCAAGGCGTTGCGTCCGGGGTGGGCGGAGCAAAATCCGGAGGATTGGTGGTCGTACGTGAAGATCGCTATGAAAGGTGCCATGAGCAAGGCGAAGGTGAAAGGCGAGGATATCAAGGCGATCGGTATCTCGTACCAGATGCATGGCTTGGTGGTGGTGGACAAGAAGATGGAGGTGCTTCGTCCATCTATTATCTGGTGCGATAGCCGTGCTGTTCCTTATGGCGAGCGTGCGTTTAAGAATATAGGCGAGAAGCGATGCCTTTCCCACCTATTGAACTCGCCGGGTAATTTTACCGCTTCTAAGCTGGCTTGGATCAAGGAGTACGAGCCGGATATCTACGACCGTATCCATAAGATCATGTTGCCGGGAGATTTCATCGCTATGCGCCTGACGGGGGATATCGTGACTACGGTTTCCGGTTTGTCGGAGGGGATTTTCTGGGACTTCAAGAATAATGCCTTATCGGAGGATTTGATGAATTATTATGGATTCAGTAAGGATCTGATTGCCGATATCCGTCCGACGTTCGGTTTGCAGGGCGAGGTTACCGCCTCGGTCGCGGCCGAGTTGGGACTGAAGAAAGGTACGCCGGTTACCTATCGTGCGGGCGACCAACCGAATAACGCATTATCATTGAATGTATTGAATCCGGGCGAGATAGCGGCTACCGGCGGGACTTCCGGAGTGGTGTATGGTGTGAACGGCAAGGTGAATTACGATACGCTTTCCCGTGTGAATACGTTCGCCCACGTGAACCATACGACGGAGCAGACCCGCTTGGGTGTCTTGTTGTGCATCAACGGGGTCGGTATCCTTAATTCTTGGATCAAACGGAATATAGCGCCGGAAGGTATCAACTATAATGAGTTGAATGATTTGGCGGCTACGGTTCCTATCGGCTGCGACGGCCTTTCGATCTTGCCGTTCGGAAACGGGGCGGAGCGTATGTTGCAGAATAAGCAGATCGATTGCTCGGTTCATGGATTGAACTTCAACATACATACCAAGGCCCATATGGCTAGGGCGGCGCAAGAAGGTATCGTGTTCGCCTTTAAATACGGTATGGATATCATGAATGAGATGGGGATCGATATTCAGGTAATCCGTGCGGGGAACGCGAACTTGTTCTTAAGCCCGATCTTCCGGGATGCCTTGGCGGGCGTGACGGGTACGGTGATCGAACTGTATGATACGAATGGTGCCGTCGATCTGGCGGCGCTCCATCAAAAAGGAGAGCGGTTCGCACCCGGCGTCCAGCGCCGTGCCGATGACCTTGGGGCTTTCGGCGATAAAGACGCCCTGCTCCGCACACTCCCAATTCGCCAGCTGACTGTCCCGCAGCCGCGCAAAAATATCCAGCTCCGGCGCGGAAAAATCAGTGATCTCAATGATGTTGGGCATGGAAAAAGGCTCCTTTGTGTTTTTTCTTATTTTAGCACAAGATGCGCCGCAATGCAAAAAGCGGGCGGCTGCCCGACCGGGGAACCGTCCGCTTGTGTTTTGTCTGCCGGGAATCACTCCGAGCGCAGGGCCTTGACGGGGTCGCACTTGGAGGCGCTCTTGGCGGGGATCAGGCCGCCCAGAATGGTGAGCAGCGTGGCCAGTGCGATCAGCACCAGTGCAGCCTGCAGCGGCAGGGCTGCCGTGACCGAGGCACTGTCGGCAATGGAGTGGATGAGCATGTTGCCGGGGATCAGCAGCAGCAGGCACAGGCCCACGCCGATCACGCCGGAGCACATTCCGATAATGAAGGTCTCGGCATTGAACACCTCGGAGACATTGTGCTTGGATGCACCGATGGCACGCAGAATACCGATCTCCTTGCGGCGTTCCAGCACGCTGATATAGGTGATGACACCGATCATGATGGAAGAAACCGCCAGCGAGATGGCAACAAAGGCCACCAGCACATTGCTGACCATATCCACGATCTTGGTTACGGCGCTCATCAGGGTGCCGACCGTATCCGAGAATACGATCACCTTGTCCTCTTCGCCCTGCGCACGCATGGCGGCGTTGTAGGCGTTCAGGCTGTCCACGATGCGGTTCTTGGCCTCAAAGCTCTTGGGGTAGATCCAGATGCTGCCGGGCTTTGCATAATCCGAATAGCCCAGTGCACCAAGAACACTGCTGTAGGAGGTGGTGCTGGACTGCAGGTTCATCTTGACCAGATCCACAAGGTCGTCGGTGCTCATGTTCACCTGCACGGCACTCTGGAACACGGTGGGGTCGATCTTCAGGGCATCTTCCACCTGACTGCTGAGCTGAGCGATGTTGTTCTGGATGGCGGACTGGATCTGCTGGCTGAACTGAGTGGTCAGCTGGGTCATCAGCTGCTGCATCACGGTGCTCATCTGGGTCTGAATGGCAGCGGTGAGTTTGGTCTGCAGAGCTTCGCCCAGCTTCTGGCTCAGCTGTTCCGAGTAGCTTTGCAGATAGCTCGTCATGATGCCCTGCAGGTTCTGCTGCAGCGAAGCGGTGAACTGCTCCTGCAGGCCGGTGGTGTCCAGCAGGTCGCCCATGGATTCGGACAGAAGCTGTTTGAACTGGTCGCTCTCCATATAGGAAGAGAAACCGATCTTATCCAGATTCAAGATGCCGTTGCCGATGATATAGCGCTTATAGCCATTCATGATCTTCTTCATCAGGCTCTGCAGCGCATCCTCCGAGACGGACAGGTCCATATCGGCAAACAACTGGCTCAGATCCAGCGCGTCCATGTCCGGCAGCTCCACATCACTCATGTCGATGTCGCTCAGGTCCAGATCGCTCAGATCCAGCTGGAATGCGGACGGATCAAGGATGGAGGAAAAGTCAAAGCTGCCATCCTGCAGATCAAATGCACCGCTCAGGTCGAACTGCAGCTTGCTTGCATCGAACTGGAAGGCATCCTTCAGCATATCGGTATCCACCGAGAACAGGGAAGAAATGTCAAGATCGGTTTCGCGCTGGTCGGCATCAAAGCGCTCGCCGGTCAGCACGTTCACTTCCGGGTCGGCAAGCTGCTGCTTTACCACTTCACTTTCGGCTGCATGGTCGATGGCGTAGTAGGTGAGTGCATGGGTATAGGCAACGCCTATGGGCAGAATGGTGGAGCTGGCATCTGCGCGGGGCTGCACCACGCCCACGATGGTCAGATCCGGACTGTTTTCCACAAGCTGCTCCACATACGCTTCATCGTCGGAGCGGTTGCGCCAGATCTGGCGTTCTTCGTCATAAACGTAATAGTCCGAGCTGGTAACGATCTTATATTTCAGGCCCACAAAGGTATCGTAGGGGTAGGTGCCGTAGCCGGTGGGAGCCTGTGTGTTCTTGTTTTTTGCGTACTCCTGCAGAAAACGCATCATCACGCTGTCGTCCTCAATGCCCAGAATATAAAGAGCGTAATCGCTGATGCTGCCATCCGAATTCAGCACAAGAACGGCCTCGTTGTAGCTTTCCGGCCAGCGGCCTGCCTTGACATCGTACTGATCTTCGTACAGCGAAGGCTCTTCGGCCATCTC
>OHBE01001260.1_pt1 | contig 22836 bp, 39 predicted proteins | sample 1577231 | NCBI WGS metagenome assembly OHBE01 (sample SAMEA3541506, study PRJEB24748) | human gut metagenome | biome: human gut; feature: human-associated habitat; material: faeces | place: China | collected 2012 | reverse complement strand
TGTGGGCTTAGATGTTGTGGCACAGTACAACATCAACAAGCTCAAAGAGCGTTACCCTGATGGGTTCGACAGCGAAAAGAGTATTCACAGAAAGGAGTACGAAAATGCCTGACTGCTTCTCCAAGTCCGAAGTGACCGATTTTCTGAACTTCATGAAGCTGCCTGACGGAACCTCTATTGTTTCTGATGGCATGATGAAGTACCTGACGGCTTACGGCTTCTTCACCGCTCCTGCTTCTACCAAGTATCACGGCAACTATGAAGGTGGATTGCTGGAACACTCCTACATGGTCACGAAGTTCCTCCTGACACTCACTCAGGACAATCACCTGATCTGGCGCAAGGCTCGTTCTCCCTTCATCGTGGGTATGTTCCATGACCTATGTAAGATCGACCAGTACCGCCACCCGGTAATAGGCCACATTGAAGAATTTAATGGTGGGCGCACACCAATCTATGACGAACAGGCGTGGGAGTACAACCCCGCCACCCTTCTGAAAGGTCACGGCGATAAGTCCGTCATGCTTCTCTCTCAGTTCTACACGCTGACTGATGAAGAAATCATGTGTATCCGCTATCACATGGGCGCTTTCACCGACAAGTCCGAGTGGAACGATTACACCCGTGCTGTGCGTAATTACCCGAATGTGCTGTGGACACACCAAGCCGATATGCTGGCAAGTCATGTTGCGGGAGTCTGAGTATGAGCGGTGAGATTGCTCTACGCCCTTCGTATTGGGCGAGTGTTTCTGGCGGCAAGGACAGCCTGTATATGCTGAACTACATTCTTCACAATCTCGACCGCTACCCGCTGGACGGAGTGGTTCACTTTGAACTCGAAATTGATTACCCGTTTATCCACGATGTAATTGATTATATGGAGTCCGAGTGCAAGAGGTTCGGTATCCGCTTTGTACGGATTAAACCTCGAAAGACATGGGAGGAATGGTTCTACAACATAAGCCCGAAAACGGGACGCTACTACGGTTTCCCGACACGGACTGCGAGGTGGTGCAACAGCGCCTACAAGTTGGACGCAAAGCGGCAGCTCTCAGAGTGGTTGAACTCCATCGGGTTCTATGTTGTGCATTACATCGGCTACTGTGCGGACGAAGAACGCCGTTTTAACAAGCGCCTTACCGCTCAGAAGTTGGAAAGATACCCTCTCGCTGAAAACGGTATCACCGAGGACGGGATTTGGGAATGGGCGAAGACACAGCCGATTTTCAACCACTTCTATGAAACCAATAAGCGTTGCGGTTGTATGTACTGCCCCATTTCCTCATATCTCAACTACGCTTATCTCTGCAAGTATTATCCCGACCATTTCCAGTACATGATTGGAAAAATGCGGGAAACCGAGAAGTGGAGAGAGAGTGAGCTTGGTAGACCGTTCTCTGTCACCTCGTCCAACCCGAAGTACAACGCCGACTACTTGGAGAACATCATCAAAACCAAGTGGCTCAAAAAGCTCGAAGAAAAGGAGCAAGAGTATGAAAATCATTGAACCTTCTGTGGAGCTTATCAACGCTCCCGATTATAAGACCCTTCTGACCACCATCGAAGCCGCAGGGCGCACCTGTTATAAGTCTGAGGACAAAATCACAGACGGCAGCGCAGAGAAGTTCGTCCGTGGCATTATCAAACGGGGTCACGAAGCTGTTATTGAGCATGGCTCTCTCACTGTCCGCTTCATCTGCGACCGGGGCGTGAGCCATGAGATCGTCCGTCACCGTCTGGCGGCGTTCTGTCAGGAGTCCACTCGGTACTGTAACTATGGTAAGGAGGGCTTCGGCGGCGAGATCACTGTCATTCGTCCGTCCACCTTCGCCAAGACCGACTCAACCTATCATATCTGGGAGCGGTCATGCGAGAACGCCGAAGTTGCCTACTTCGATTTGCTGAACGAGGGTTGCACCCCGCAGGAAGCCCGATCTGTTCTTCCAAACAGCTTGAAGACCGAGGTGGTCATGACCGCTGACCTCAGAGAATGGCGGCACTTCTGCCGTATGCGCTGTCCCGTAGCGGCTCACCCCGATATGCGGGTCGTTGCCAATATGCTTCTGACCCTGTTGAAACAGACCTATCCCGTCTTTTTCGAGGATATTATGGAACCGTGAAAGGAGAGAACCTAATGAAGCTGAAAAGCATTAACGGCAAAGTGCCGTATATCATGGCTGCTGGAAAAGACTTCGTGAGTGATGAAATGTCGCTGGCGGCGGCAGAGCAGATTTGCTCCCGTGGAACGCAGACCGCCAGCAAGCTCTTTCCCGATTTCCCCATCTGCGTAGATGACAAGTTCTATTTTGCTGGAACCTCGACAAAGCCTAAGTCCAGCAAATCTAAGACCCCTTGCGAGGGCTGAGATTTTCGATCTTCCTGTGGTTCGTCACCGTTGTCGCTGTCCTCTGTCTGAAATTACCCACGGTTGAGGTTGAAGAACCTTCTCCTATTGTCGAGGTGGTAGAGGTAGTCACCCCGGAGCCAGGGCCGGAGGTGACACCTCAACCGTGGACAGACGAGGAAGTGATTGTACTGGCGAAAATGCTATGGGGAGAAGCCAGAGGGGTCAGCTCTGACGCTGAGAAAGCGGCTTGTGTGTGGTGTGCGCTCAACCGTGTAGATCATGGCTACGGCGATATTATAACGGTCGTGACTACACCCAAACAATTCGTAGGGTACAACAAGGAAAACCCGGTCGATGACGATTTGATTACTCTCTGTATAGATGTACTGACTCGCTGGTATGCAGAGAGAGAAGGTCAGGTTGAGGTCGGTCGTGTCCTCCCTGCGGATTACCTGTGGTTCTCTGGCGATGGCAAGAGGAACCACTTCCGCAACGCCTACCGTGGCGGTGATAGATGGGACTGGTCTTTACCGAGTCCGTATGAAAGCTGAGGTAAGCCTATGAGCTATTTGAATATACCCGCTGAACTTCGAGAAGAAAAGGCATGGGTCAATGTGTGGGACGGCTCAAAGGTTCCCATGCAGGCTACCGTGAGAAAGGCGGCTTCTTCCTCTAATCCTGATACATGGTCAAATTACATTGACGCTGAACACAATGTCCAGCATGGCTACTATGACGGTCTTGGCTATGTATTTCACGATACAGGGGTTGTAGGTATCGATATTGACGATGGCTTTACCGATGGGCTTCTAAACCCGCTGGCGGCAGACATTATCGGTCATTGTCAGTCCTACACGGAAAAGTCCAGAAGCGGGAGAGGGGTTCATATTCTCGTTCGTGGAGAGTTGCCCTTCAAAGGCAAGAACAACCGTGCCGCCGTGGAAATTTACAAGAGCAATCGGTACTTCATCATGACCGGCGAGGTTTTGATCTTCTCCGAGATCGTTGAAAACCAGTCAGCGATTGACTATGTGATCGAGAAGTATTTTCCCGACACACCGAAGGAAAGTAGCTCAGGTACGGTCGCCCCTCAGCGTATCTATTCCCCCATCTATCGCCGTCCTGAAAACGGCAAGCTGCATTTGAAACCTGAATACCCGCCTATCGCACCGGGAAGCCGGAACCTCAGCCTGACTTCTTTGGCGGGTCAGCTTCACAACCAAGGATACACCAAAGCAGAAATTTACAAAGAGCTGTTGTACGCCAACTCCCAAGCCTGCAAACCCCCGCTTCCGCAGTCAGAAGTTGAGTTGATTGTCAACAGCGTGACCAGATACAGGAGGTAATTATGAAACCTTATCAGCGTGGAGATGTTGTCATCATTGATGTTCCCATGCCTACCAATAGCCATATTCAGGGCGGCAAGCGCCCGTGGGTGGTTGTGCAAAACAATGTCGGCAATCAGTTTTCTTCTACCAGCATTGTCGTTCCCTTGACTACTAAAATCAAGCGGCTGGAATTGCCGACCCATGTGGCTATCACTTGGGGTTCTTTACAGCCGAGCATGGTGGAGTGTGAACAGGTGCGTGTCGTAGATGTGTCCGATGATTGGGAATACATCTGCACTCTGCCGCCTGAGATCATGCGTCATGTGGACACCGCTTTGAAAAACGCTTTCTTCTATAGGGGGGGGAGGGGATGTAGATAATGACAAAACTTGAATATGACAGTTTGCAGATGGCGCTATCTGCCCTACTTGATAAAGAGCGGCTATATCGCAAGCGTATAAGCGGTAGTGAACAAGACGGTTATAAGATGGGTGTCCGAGCTTGTAAGAGCGCACTTTCCAACTTTAACCCAAACGGAAAAGACAAGAGAGGTGAAATCCATGAGTGATGAAGTTATGACAGCGCCCGAAGAACAGGCTCTCTTTCAGCTCTCCAACGGTCGTTACATCATGGACGAAGCTCAGTCCAGAGTGATGTTTCAGATTAAGGAAGCACAGCCTGAGCATAGTCACCCGATCAGCGGTACGGGGTATTCGTGGGACGAGTCCGGCATGGCGGAGCTGTTCTCCGAGTGCTACAAGAATGATACCCGCTACTGCCCCGAAGCAAAAAGTTGGTTCACCTATTCAGAGGGTGCATGGAGAAAAGATACAGGCTCTCTGCTGGTAGCGGAGAAGATTAAGGAGTTCTGCCGCCTGATGGCTCTCTACTGCGGTGAGATTGCCAACGAAGAACGGCGTTCCGAGTACATGAAATTCATCGTGAAGATGGGCGACCGGCGCTTCCGTGATCGATTGATGAAGGATGCTGCCAGCGTTCTCCCTATCGCTTCAGCGGAGTTTGACGCAAATCCCTACCTTATCAACTGCAAGAACGGCACTTTCGACCTCGAAAAGATGGAGTTCCGGGAGCATGACTGGCGTGACTTCCTGACCATGCAGACCAACTTCAACTACACCTTGCAGGACGCACGGTGCCGCCGCTGGGAGAAGTTCGTTGCGGAGGTCACTTGTAATGATGAAGACAAGGCTGACTATCTGCAAAAGGCGCTGGGGTACTCCATGTTGGGTATGGCAAACGAGGAATGTATGTTCATTCTCCACGGAAAAACCACCCGCAACGGCAAGTCTACCATGCTCTCGGCAATTCACCACCTTCTCGGTGACTATGCTTCCGTGTCCCCCGTGTCGATCATCTGCAAGGCAGAACGCTCGAAGAACGCCGAAGCAGCGAACCCCATGCTGGCTTCCCTGAAAGGCAAGCGATTTGTCACGATGGCTGAGAGTAACCAGTATGGCAAGCTGGACGAGGAAACGATCAAGCAGCTCACAGGCGGCGAAGAAATCAAAGCCCGGAACCTCTATGAGACTGCCACGACCTTCCTGCCGCAGTTCACCCTTTGGCTCTCCTGCAACGATCTTCCCACCGTCAGCGATAAGTCCCTGTTCGCTTCCGACCGTGTGCGAGTGATCGAGTTCAACCGTCACTTCACCGAAGCGGAGCAGGACAAGAACCTGAAAAATGAGTTTCAGACGCAGGAAGCTATGCAGGGCATTTTTGCTTGGCTGGTCGCCGGATACTTCAAGTACAAGCGGTTCGGTCTGAAAATGTCCCCCGCCATGCGGAAGGTGGTCAACCAGTACGAGCGTGACAACGATCTGTGCTTGCAGTTCCTCGAAGAACGCTGTGAACAGGCTGAGGGGGTCAACACCCGCTCGAAGTCTCTGTTTGACGCTTACAAGATTTGGTGCAAGTCCAACGGGTACTTCGCCTGTTCCGCCAAGCGGTTCAACGCCGACATGGAAACTCACCCTGAGTGGCACGGCGGCAAGGTTGTGTATCAGGGCTACCCCGTCTACAAAAACCTCAGACTGAAAGGAGCGTCTTAATGAACCGTTCATACAATTCTATCCTCTGCCGTTTCGGTATCCACACAGCAGACCCGTATGTTCACATTCAGGTTAGGTGTCGGAATGGTTCTCACCGTTGGCAGAGCAATTATGAAGTCTGTAAGCGGTGTGGCAAGCGTCTGAGAAAAATTCGTATTATGAAGGAGCGTCCGTGATGAAAATTACTCTTAATATTCCCGATGGCATTATTGCAGGGTTCTTCAATGGTGTAGAGGTCACGGCTCACGGTATGCAGTTGGTGTCCTATCAACTTAGCACTGACGATCTGAAAGATGGTAACACCGTAAAACTCCCTCGTGAACAGGAGGTGACAGTATGATTGCCACCAATGAAGAACTCGCCCTGCTGAAAAAGTGGAAGCGAAAACTCTGCTTGCAGGAGTGGCGAATAAAGCTGTTGACACACCTTCACCCGGAAGAAATGATGGTGCGTAATACCGCAGGCTGTACCGAGTGGTCAGAAGCAATTAAGACCGCTCGTATTGAGATCATTAACCCTGCCTGCTATGGCGACCGCATTGTGCCGTTCGATTTTGAACAGACGCTGGTACATGAGCTGCTACACCTGAAATTCTCCTTCTGGTGCCAGAACGAAGATGATGTTGGCGATAGAGCCATGCACCAGATGATTGACGATCTCGCAAGAGCTTTGACGGAAGGTGACAGCGATGATGAAGCCTGAATACTGCCCCGATTATGTGGGTGTTGCCTGCGTTGATGGCACTTGCCCTGTTGCCAACTGTGAAGAATACGCTGAGCGATGTATGCCTGTCATTTCATGTTGCCGGGACTGCTTCTATTATAAGGGCTGTGAAGACTGTGCAATCTCTGACGATTGTGACCGAATGGAGGATAAACATGAGTAAAAAGTGTGTATGTGGCAATGAAATGACTCGTGAAAACTGGAAGCACGAGTGGGTCTGTCATCGTTGTGGACGAAAGCGTCCTATCCCACTACCCCCGATGTTCACCGTCTTCATGTGCCGTAAATGCGAACACCTTCTGTATGTCGAGGAAGACGAGGACTTTCCTCAGAAGCTCGGAAAAATCGCCGCAAAATCCTGTCCCTGCTGTGGTGAACAGGACGAGGGACTGTGGAGACTTCTCGGTCGAGCGGAAGGGTTCGAGGGAACCGTATTCACGGAGGAACAGGACGATGAATAATGACGCTGTGAGAGAGTTGCTGAACGCCGTTGGTGCTTTGGCTGAAATGTCTCTGAATTTTTACAGGGCTTTACTCAATGCTGGTGCGACCAAAGAAGAAGCCTTTGTGCTGTTGCAGTCATTCATCTCTGCCACCATTCACGGCAACAAGGAGGAAAGCAATGAAGCCTGAGAAAAAGAACCTCCGCCGTATTTCCATCGTAGTCACGGCACAGACCAAGGGCAACCTCGAACGGCTGGCGGCGGTCTGCGGCTACTCGGAGATCGGTCGGGTGGTTGACAAGCTCACCCGTGAAAAGATGATTGCCCTCCACGACTTTGAAAGAAAGGAGAAGTACCATGAATGATGTAATGGAGCAAATCAAAACGCTTTCTGCCACCTTGGACGAGGAAACCACCCGCTTTCACCCTACCGGCAGACTGCTGTTGCTGGGTTCCTACGAGAGCGTGTTTCTGAAAGCGGTCAAGCGCAAGGCCGATCTGTTAGGCATTGACTGTGACCTCACTCAATACCCCTGCCCTCCGTATAAGGCCGTGGTAGTGGACAGAGAAACCGTCCCGTCTGACATTAAGCTCACCGCCGAGGTTGACATTGACCACTCCTACTCACAGGGAATGTCATCGGTGTCTCAGGCGACTTTAGCGCTCCTACTGGCATTGGACTTGGTTTACGCTAAGGACATTACCATTGTAGGCCGGGGTCATGCCGTTCAGAACTTGGCAAAATACCTCACCCTCGGTAACGCAACTGTAACGGTGGCACACTCTAAAACCAAGAGTCTCTTGCAAGTCACGATGAACCGTGATGTGGTGATCTACGCCACGCCGACTATCACGAAGGAAATTTCCTACAACACCCGTGATCTGGTCATCGACCTCGGCAACAGTGTTCCTCACCCTGACCGTTTCAACTGCCCCTATGTGAACAGGATTGGTCAGCTCACCGTGAGTGTGTTGCTCAACCGCTTTGCGAGAAAGGAGCATAGGGAATGAGTGACATTCTGACAACTATCGCCGCCGTTGAATGGATTGTTGTAGGCTGTCTATTCCTCTGGCGACTGCGCCACTGGAACCGCCGCTTTTCGGAACTCTATGACGAGCTGCGAAAGGAGATCGACCATGAATAAGGAAGACGCTCACATTGTCATAGCGATGGCAAACCACAACATGAATGTCACCGATGTTGCTCATGCTATTTTCGCACACAGAAATACCGTTCTCTATCATTTGGACAAGGTGAAGCGGCAGACCGGGTTAGACCCTCGGCGGTTCTATGATTTAGTCGAGCTGGTGAAGATGGCTCAGGAGGTGTTAGAAAATGGGTCTTGATATTACGATCTCAGAGCGTAAGGAGTATCGCTGCCCCAACTGTGGTATCTCTGTTGGGTATACGGATATAGCCAGCACTGACAGCGGCGGTCGTGCGTGGTATGAGTTTTTGGAGAATGTCGGGTACTGTGTTCCTTACGACAAGCGTACCGAAGAAAAAGATTGGAACTGCTTGGACATGGTTCTTGACAACGAGCAGGCAAAGCAGCTTGCCGACTACGCTGTGAAGAAAGAGGTCTACAACTGGGACGGTGTGGAGAGAGTTGTGGCAACAGCACTTATGCACGAGAACAAGGTGGTCATCAACGCCAACTGGTAGTTAGGTGACAAAGGTGATAAAGGTGAGTGTTTTTGCAAAGACTTTTTTTCAAATTGGCGTGTTTTGAAAAATTGTTTTTCGTATTTTAGGTGAGTTAGGTGAGTAATCGGGCATAAATGCCTATAACTCTCTCTTATACGCGCGTATATAGAAATAGTTATAGGGAAATGCACCCGATTACTCACCTTTATCACCTTGGCAACTTTGAAAGGAGAAAACGACTATGGCAGATGAAATTGTGAAAAAGCGAACTCGCCCTGATCGTAAGGAAGCCATGAGCGTCCATACAGAGCCGGGTGACAATAGAAAATATCTGGAACATTCGATGGTCATGATGGACTGGCCTGATGTGAATGTGAGAGAACCTGAACAGGTCAAAGAGCGTATGGGAATGTACTTTGCTCTGTGCGCTCAAGACGATATGAAACCCTCGGTTGCTGGTATGGCATTGGCTTTTGGCGTTGATAGGAAGACGATATGGGCATGGGCAAATGGTGTGGATAGTAAGACGCTACCCGCCGAGAGCCGTAACTTAATTAAAAAGGCGTATCAACTTTTGAACGCTCAGATGGAAAGTTATATGCAGAACGGGAAGATCAATCCGGTCGCCGGTATCTTCCTGATGAAGAACAACATGGGCTATGCGGACAAGCAGGAGGTCGTGTTGACACCCAACCAGCAGCTCGGAGATCAGGTTCCCGCCGAGGACTTGGAGAAGAAGTACCTCGAAGATGTGGTGGGTGCGTCCAGCGACTATGACCCGGAGGACTGAGCGACTTTCACGACTTTTGCGACTATGGCTTACGACTATGCCGAGCGACTTTGCGACTTTCGCCCGAACGACTTTGCGACTTTCCGGCGAGGGTCTGCGACTTTGACAGAGCTGCCGATCTCCCCCACGAGGTCGGCGGCTTTTCCTTTCCCCCGCTGATCGGCGGTGGGTTCTATCGGGGTGGCGTGGGCGCTGCCGGGGTTCCGGCCTGATCTGAAAGCGGAAACATTTTTTCAGCCATTTATATTGTATAGCTGCCGTATTTGCGAAAAATCTTGATTTTCTTTTATATTTACGCTTGACAAGTAAATGCAAATATGCTATCTTGTATTTACAGAAAGGCAGTAAATGCAAATGCACCTTGAAAATTAAATCCCCGTACATTTCCCCATGTAGGCCGGTGAAATAGGCTTTCAGCGTATCAAGGCCGAAAATAGGAAAACGGAACGGAATATATATTATGAAAGGTTGATTGTTATATGAAAAAGATTTTTGATTTACCCGTTTGCGGTTCTGACCGGGCAAAAAGTTTTTACGGAAAGGCAAAAATCATTGAAACGGACAACGGCGAAAAAGTTTTACAGTCCTACAATACTTTTGTTTGCCGCATCACGGCGGCGGGGCGGTTCGTTCGTATGTGGGGCGGTTATTCTGCTACCACAATGCGCCATGTAAATAGTTTTCTTTCGTTCTATGATATGAACGGCGGCGGGAAATCGTGGTGGGATATGCAGCCGGTAGAAACGGAAAAGCCGAAAGCGGCGGATATGACCCCCGCCGAAAGTTTGAAAGCTATATATAACCGCCGTGCAGCTAACAACATGAATTATTGAAAGGGGTGTAATAAATGAAATTCAAGACAACACAAAAGGAAATCCGGGCAAATTACAATAAAATTATTTGCGTTCCCTATTGTGAATTGCAAAATCTTTTGAATTATGAAAGCCCGGTTGCGTACACAGTACGCCGTGAGGGGTGGGCGGCTGATATTTACGATATGGGCGGCGGGGTTGCCATTGTAACAGGTTATGCCCCATTCGGAAATGTTCGCCCGTCTTATGAATTGCGTGAACGGTATGAAACGCAAGCCGAAAAAATTCGCTATGATTATAGCCTTTCCTATGAACAACAGCGGGAAAGCCTGAAAAGCCTTGCAAGGGATTTTATAAAGGGGGTTTGCAATCATGAATAAGCGTGAATATTGCGAAAGTCGGGAAAGTATCGCCTATTATAGCGGCTTGAATGGCCTTGAGATCAAGGGTATTGAACATAATATAGAAGATTATGTTTATTGTGTTTCCGGGGTGTGGGGCGGCGGTAAAACGTTCCACCGGTGCAAGGTTTATTATACCGGGAAAACACCTTATTTCCGGGTACATGGGTACAAAATTCCGCTTGATGAATGTATTAGAATGGGGGTTTAATTATGAATTATATTTTCAAAACAACGGCCACAATGAAAGAATACAATCATAAAAAATGGTATATTGACGCTAATATCGTTTCCGATATGCGTATAAATGCGGATAGCGTGGAAAATGCGCTTGAAATCTACCGGGAACGGGTGGAAGAAAAACACTATGTTAACATCTCCCGAAATGCCATTAAAAACAAGTCGGAAATGTTCGTTGATACAGACAACGGCGCAAAACAAGTCGGGTATGTTATTACGGGCAAAACAGAGTTTGACAAGGGCGATTATACCGGATACAGCACACAATATATTGATCTGTGGGTAACAATTCTAACCGTTGTAGATACGGTATTTTAACGGGGGCGAAAGTGTGTATTTAATTCTTTTATTGCTTTTGCTGCCGGTGCAAATCCTGATTGAAATATTGAAATTGAATAAGTGAACGCCGCCCCGGTGCTATTCCGGGGCGGTTGTTTTTTTGCGTTTTCCGGCCTAATCGGGGCGGCGTGGGCGCTGCCGGGGGCGGGGGATATGCCAGCGGCAGCGAGGGCGGGGTGAGCTGAAAAATACCCGCAAAAAATAAAAAGGCTTATTTACACTTACCTATTGACAATTACATTTACCTATGCTATATTATATGCAAGAGGTGATTTTATGATGACATTCAAAAACGCAATCGGCTATATCCGAGTCTCCACCGAGCGACAGGCCGATGATGACAAATACGGTATCGAGGTTCAGAAGCAGGCCATTCTTCTCTACGCTAACGATAACGGTTACAATATCGTAGACTGGAAGGTCGATGAAATCAGCGGTGCGAAAGATGACCGCCCCGGCCTGAACGAAATCCTTTATGGGGACGATGTAAGCAACCCTCCTTATGAAGCGGTGATCGTATTCAAGAATGACCGTGTGGCTCGTGATACCAAGCTGTACTTCTACTACCTGTATGTGCTGGAAAAGAAGAACATCGAACTTCTGAGTACGCAGGAGAGCTTCACAGAGGGTAGTGAGTTTGCCAACATCTACCGTGCGCTGCTTCAATTCGTGGCAGAGCAGGAGAGAAAGAACATCGCTCTGCGAACCGGCAAGGGTCGTTCCATCAAGGCTTCCTGCGGGGGGTACAGTGGAGGTCGCCGTCCTTACGGCTACAAGGTGGTCGATGGTGTTCTCACCATTGACGAGCAGGAAGCTCCTATCGTGAAGTTCATCTTCGAGAAGCACGAGAACGGCGTTTCCATGCTGGGTATCACGGAACTGCTGGAAAAGGCGGGATACCAGACCCGTTCCGGCAAGCGGTTTCAGGTGTCCACCATCAAGAGTATTCTTGGCAACCGCCCTCTGTACGAGGGTATGTATAAATACGGCGACATGAATTGGGTTAAAGGTGTTCATGAGCCGATTTTGAAGACGGAGTGTTAAATAAATATGAAAGATCTTTATGGACTTCGCAGTGAAGACATAGATATGCTCAAACAGGCAGGTTACGGTGATGACATATTCTATGTTGGAAATTATGGAATATCCGATGTAACCGGAGAGCAACTTTTCTTTATTTCGTTCTATACTTCCGAGCAAAAGAATAAAGCCTATAAATATCTTTATGAAAGTAAATGAGGGGTAAGAAAGGTTGGGTGAAATGAAAAAGATGGTGTGGCTGATAGGGCTGGCGGTCATCGTGGTCTTCTTTCTGGTCGGGTGTTCTAAGAAGGACTCGGCTGAACCTATTGCTTGGGACTCGGCTCTTTCCGAAGCCGGGTTCACCGATGACGAGATCGCAAGCTATCGGGAAGTGTTTGACACCGTAGGGGTGACTGATTTCCACGATATTTCTATCGTAGATAATGACCCGATGACCGTGATTTGTGGTAAAATCTATGACAGCGAGGATTTACAGCTCAATGTGACGCTGGAAAATCGCCAGATCATTTATGTAGAGTTGGCTGGTATACCTGATACTAAGACCCAAGCCTATTTCAACTGGCGTGGCAAAGTGAAATGGAAGACAGTGAACACGAAAAAAGCAGTTGAGCTATATTCTGACACCGAGGGCGGCTATTTAGGGGTTCTGGATTGGGACAATAAGACGATTTCGGAGTATGAGGGCTGACACCATGAGGTTTTTTCTCAATGTAATCGGATATTTTCTGATAATCAGTTCTATTTTGCTGGTTCTGGCGTTTGTGATACCGAAAATTTTATAATCGGCTTCTGTAAGGGCAGAAGTGACAGCCATAACGGGCTATCTGTGTAGAAATACACGGGTAGCTCGTTTTTTTTGTTGGAAAGGAAATGCACATGAATTATGAAAAACTCTCCGGCTCTATCCGAGCCGTGATCGACCGGCGACCGGGAGATAACGGAGCGTACAGCGACCTTTTTTCTCTATGCCGGGAGTGGGAAACCAAAGATTTCTCGGCGGCACATAAGGCGAACAAGGAGCTGCTGGCACTCTCCGCCGATCAGGTAGTCCGTGGCGGCGGGGCGAAGTTCTATGAACAGTGGCGGCGGTGTCTTCTCTTTGAAGCGCCCCATGATTTTGATTCCTTCATGACCTACATTGAACTCGACCGCAAGCCGGAAAAACGGTTCTATGCTCCCCGTAAGCACTATCTCAGACCGATGGTGCAGGGGTTTCAAGATGTTCTGGACGGGAAGCTGCGCCTTTTGACGATCTCCATGCCGAAACGAGCGGGAAAGTCTCAAACGGGTATCAATTTTGTGAATATGCTCTCCGGCAAGTTCCCTGACCGCTCGACCCTGATGGAAGGGACAGGTGATGACCTTGTAAAGAGCTTCTACAACGGTTGTCTGGAATACCTGACAGTCCCTAACGAGTATCTGTTCTACGATGTATTCCCGGACGCACGGCTGGTACAGACCAACGCCGACACGAAGACGGTGAACCTGAAAAGCAAGTCCCGTTTCCCCACCATCATGTGTCGTTCCATTGACGCTCGACAGGTGGGTTTGTCCGAAGCCACCAATGTCCTCTACCTTGATGACTGCGTAGAGGGTCGTGAGGAAGCGAAGAACCGCCAGCGGCTTGATGACAAGTGGGAAGTGATCTCCGGCGATATTATGGGTCGTGCCATTGAAGGTACGCCCATGGTGTTCACGGGAACCCGTTATTCCCTGTATGACCCCATCGGTCGTGTGCAGGAACACGCACAGCGGGAGGGCTGGGCTTGGAGAGCGATTGAGATACCCGCCCTCAATCTCGTGACGGACGAGAGCAATTATGAGTATGAACGGGAGGGCAAGAAGGTTTTCACCACCGCCTACTTCCGGGAGCAGCGGGAGCTTCTGAGTGCAGAGCAGTTTGAGAGCGAGTTCCAGCAACAGCCCTTTGAAGCGAAGGGTCTGCTGTTCAGCAAGGACGAGCTGAACTACTTCTTCGAGCTGCCGAAAGACCGTGACCCGGATACCATCATCGCCGTTGGTGATACGGCAGAAAGCGGCTCGGACTCGACTTCCATGCCGGTGGCGATGATATACGGCAGCGATGTGTATATCGTTGATGTGGTCTTTGATGATTCTCCCGCTGAGGTGACGAAGCCGGAATGTGCCAAGTGTCTGATTGAGAATAAAGTCGCTTCTGCTGTTTTTGAGTCCAACAATGCCGGTCAATATTATGCCAGAGATGTTGACCAGATCATTCGTGAGCGTGGGTACTCTGTTGGTATCCGCACGAAGCGCACGATTTCCAACAAGCAGACCCGTATTGAGTTCGCTTCCGACAACATCAAGAAGAACTTCTACTTCAAGCACCCCTCCACCTACAAGCGGGGCAGTCAGTATTGGAACTTCATGAAGGAAGTGACCACCTACACCCGTTCCGGCAAGGTTCCGCACGATGACGCTCCCGACTCCCTCTCCTTATTGGAGAACGAAATTCGTATGCTGTCCGGGGGCAAGGTGGAGGTCTTCAAGCGTCCCTATTGAAAGGTTGGTTTTGACAAATACTGTGGCGAATGGTATGATTAAAGATTAACTATTGACAACCATTGGACACAACGGTATACTTATAGTTAGAAACCAACAAAACGGTATACGAATGAACAGATAACGATAGGGTGGAAAGGAGGTGCTGTAAGTGGGTGCGAGAGCGTTGTTTGGTCGCCGTGTGATCTATACCGATGTTGCCGAAATCAATGCCGGGAACATCATTGATGTTCTGCAAAAGGCTCTATTCGTCCATCTGCAAAACAGCGCCGACATTGACTATCTCTATCGGTACTATCGTGGAGATCAGCCCGTGCTTTACCGGGAGAAGGAAGTACGGCCTGAAATCTGCAACAAGGTCGTTGAAAACCGAGCCAATGAGATCGTGTCCTTCAAGGTCGGCTATCTGATGGGGGAACCCGTTCAGTATGTGAGCCGTAGTGATGACGAGAGCATTTCCGCTGAGGTCAGCCGCTTGAACGATTATGTTCTCAGCGAGGATAAGCCTGCCAAGGACAAGGAACTGGCGGACTGGTCGCACATCGGCGGCACTTCCTACCGCATGGTACTTCCTGATGGGGAAGCCGATGTGGAGGAAGATGAAGCCCCCTTCGAGATTTTCACCCTTGACCCCCGCTTCGCATTTGTGGTCTACTCCACCGCTCTCGGCAATCCTGCCATGATGGGTGTGAAGTATGTGAAGGACGAGAACGGCAACCTGATTTTCAGTTGCTACACCCGTGACCACTACTACGAGGTGGAGAACACTTGGGCGATCATTCGGAGCGAACCTCAGATTTTGGGTATTCCTATCATCGAGTACCCGGCAAATAAGGCTCGGCTGGGTGCTTTTGAGATCGTCCTCCCCCTGCTGGACGCTATCAATACCGTGGAAAGCAACCGCCTTGACGGTGTGGAGCAGTTCGTACAGGCGCTCATGCTGTTCCACAATGTTGACATTAACACCGAGGATTTTCGCCAGCTTCGTGACGAGGGTGCAATCAAGTACAAAGACATTGACCCGCAGTTCAAGGCTGAGATCGAGTATCTGACCTCGGAAATGAACCAGACGCAGACGCAGACCCTCGTGGACAGTATGTATAACACCGTCCTGACGATCTGTGGTATGCCGAACCGCAACGGTGGTTCTTCCACCAGTGATACCGGCTCTGCGGTCATCATGCGTGATGGCTGGTCTGCCGCCGAAGCGAGGGCGAAGGACTCCGAGCTGATGTTCAAGCAGTCCGAGAAGGATTTCTTGAAGCTGGTTCTGCGTATCTGCCGTGACCTGAGCGACCTGACACTGAAACTCAGCGGTCTGGAAATCCGCTTTACCCGCAGAAATTACGAGAATATCACGGAAAAAGCAAATGTGCTGACTGCTATGCTTGCCAATCCGAAGATCGCCCCGGTTCTGGCCTTTACCCATTGTGGTTTGTTCTCTGACCCGCAACTTGCGTACCGTATGAGTATGGATTACGCTGAGGAACAGGAGAAAAAGGCCGCTGAACTCGCAACTAAACAGAAGGAGGTTAATCCTGATGGAAAAGGAAATCCGCCTGACCCCGGAAGCGGTCAGACAGATTGAGGAAATCTTGACTACGGGAAAGACCGTTGAGATCGCAGAACGACACGAGAAGGTGATCGTGTGGGCGGTCGGCAGCAAAAAGAAATATGAACAGCCTATCGCATAGGTGATAGGAACAGCCATTACGGGCTACTGATACCGAAAAGGTATTGGTAGCCCTTTTATTTTTCCTTCCAATGCCCTCGGAGTTTTCGGACAGTCCGTGAAAGCTCAGTCTTTTCGGAGATATGAGAAAGGCGAAGACAATGATTTGACCGCCGCAAGGCGTTGAATGGTCAGGGAAGACCTTAATCGCAAACGGGAGACAACCCGTAAAAACGGAAAATAGTGCTGAGTGAACAGCCTTGTTAAACGCAGGAGGTAATCATTATGGCAAAGATCGACACCAGCAAAATCACGGGCTATGCGGAAATGTCTGCGGAAGACAAGCTGAAAGCTCTGGAAGCGTTCGAGTACGAGGACAACGTTGCCGAGCTGGAAAAGCAGAAAGCCGCTGTTTCCAAGGCCAACTCCGAAGCCGCTGAGTGGAAGCGCAAGCACAACGCTCTGTTGGGTGAGGACGAGAAGAAGAAGCAGGAGCAGGAGGAAAAGTTCGCCAACATGGAGAAGGAGCTTTCCGAGCTGCGGGAAGCCAAGCGTGTTTCCGAGTTTAAGGCCAAGTTCATCGCTCAGGGCTATGACGAGGCTCTTGCTGAGGATACCGCAAAGGCGATGGCTGATGGTGACTCTGCCAAGGTGTTTGCCAACCAGCAGAAGTTCCTTGACGAGTATGCAAAACAGGTCAAGGCTGACGCTCTGAAAAAGACCCCCAAGCCTACTCCCGGTGCCGGTGGCGGTACTGGCGAGATGGATTACGCCAAGAAAATCGAGGAAGCACGGACAAACGGTGATTTTGCCGCCGTTGCTTACTACACCCGCCTGCAAGCCGGAGGTAAGCGACGAAGCGAAAGCGCAGGCGAAAAAAGAGTAAAGGAGAGTTTTTACTATGGCAGATCAGTTTGCTATGAGTTTCGGGGTACTCAATTACTCCGGTATGCTCTTTAACAAGGGCAACACCCGCACCCCTCTGAGTTCTATCATCGGCGGTCGTGCCAAGACCACGAACCATGTTGAGTTCGTGACCGGTCAGGAGTTCACCTCTGGCGGCGGCGCTCAGCCTGCTATCAGCGAGAGTGCTTCTCTGACCGCCCCTGATGCTACCGTTGTAACCCGTGCGCAGAAGACCAATGTGACTCAGATCTTTCAGGAGTCTGTGGGCATTTCCTACGGGAAGATGTCTAACATGGGTACTCTGAGCGGTATCAATGTGGCGGGTCAGCAGGCCAACCCCATGAACGAGCTGGACTTTCAGGTTGCCGCCAAGATGATGAAGGTCAATGCCGACATTGAGTACACCTTCATTAACGGCGTTTACAGCAAGGCTACTGATGACACCAAGGTCAACAAGACCCGTGGCATGATTCCCGCAATCACCACCAACACTACGGCGATGGCAAAGAAGCCCCTCGGTCTGTGGGATATTGCCGACATGGTGAAGAAGATTTACGGCGCAAACGCTCCCACCGATGGCCTGTGCCTGTGGTGTGACGCTGTGACCCTGTTCCAGATTAACGCTGACGCTGTTCAGAACGGTCTGACTGTGGTTCCCGCTGCCCGTAACATCAACGGTATCTCTCTGTCCAGCGTGGTCACGCCCATCGGCGTTGTCTACCTGTACCTTGGCGAGTACCTGCCTGCCGGTACTGCCCTGCTGCTGAACCTGAGCGTTCTGGCTCCCGTTTATCAGCCTGTCCCCGGCAAGGGCAACTTCTTCCTTGAGCCGCTGGCGAAGACCGGCGCTGGTGAGAAGTATCAGCTCTTTGGTCAGATCGGCCTTGACCACGGCCCTGAGTGGTTCCACGGTAAGTTTACCGGTATCTCTACCGAGTTTACCGCTCCCACTTACAGCCGCAGCGTCTTCATCGCCAATGACGCAAACAACCCGGTGAACACTAAGGCCGTTGCTGGTGCCTAAGAACGGCGCAGGGGCAAAACAAACATTTTAGAAAGGAAAGGTGGAAAGCATGACGGACGCTGAGAAGTTGAAAATGGTGAAAGCCATGACCGGCGAGACAGACGAGGACACGCTTTCCACCTACCTTTCTATCGCCGGAAACAAGGTGTGCCGCAAGGCATACCCCTTCGACCCCACCGTGACCGCTGTTCCTGACCAGTACGCTCACATTCAGGTGGAGATCGCCGTGTATCTGCTGAATAAGCGGGGAGCCGAAGGGCAGACCGCTCACAGCGAGAACGGTATCTCCCGCTCCTATGAAGACGGCGATGTACCGCCTACGCTGCTGAGGGACATTGTTCCCTTTGCCGCTGTGATGGGAGGTTAAGTGCATGAGGACGCTGAACCGCAACAAATCGCCCTTCTGGTATCTGCTGTATGACCACAAGGGGCCTGCAAAGGACGAGTACGGCAACGAAACCGGTGAGGAACTGGTGGTTTACAAGCCTGCCGTAGCGATGAACGCTAATATCTCTGCGGCGACCGGCTCCGCTCAGGTGGAGCAGTTCGGCAATTTCGCAGGGTACGACAAGGTGATCGTCACCGATGACCTGAGCTGCCCCATTGACGAGAATACCGTGCTGTTCATCGACAAGGAGCCTCAGTATGACGAGGACGGGAAACCGCTCTACGATTACATGGTCAAGCGGGTCGCCAAGTCCCTCAATTCCATTTCCTATGCGGTCAGTAAGGTGACGGTATCGTGAGTCAGACGATCAATGCCCCGCTCTCCGGGAGAGGGATTGAGCGGCTGATACGGGAAACCGAGAACCGAAAGAATTGGCTTCAAGAGCGGACTGCGGTCTTTCTCGACCGGGTGGCGCAGGAGGGCATGGAGAGAGCTTCTGTCAAGTTCTCGCAGGCCGTTTATGACGGCACGAACGATGTGTCCGTGACGGTGGAACCCCGTGGGAACAATGTTCGAGCGGTGGTGGCGACAGGCGGGGCTACCCTGTTTATCGAGTTTGGTACAGGCGTGACCTACCCGGACAATCACCCGGAAGCGGGAGAACTCGGTATGAAGCGTGGCGAATACGGTCAGGGTCACGGCAAGCAGCACTCTTGGGGTTATTACGGCGACCCCGGCACGAACGGAGTGCTGAAAGAAAAGAAGAACGGCGGGTTCGTGGTCATCACCCACGGCAACCCCGCCAATATGCCGATGTATGAAACGGTGAAGGAGCTGCAAGACCGGCTCACGGAGATTGCGAAGGAGGTGTTTTCATGATTGATGTGGAGAGTCAAATCTACACGCCGATTGCGGAAGCTCTGAGAGCGCAGTTTCCCGGTATCTTGGTCAGCGGTGAGTATGTCAATGCCCCTACCCGTTTTCCCTATGTGAGTTTGGTGGAGCAGGATAACTACACCACGGAAGCCCACATGGACAGCGGCGATACGGAGAGGTTCGCTACGCTGATGTACGAGGTGAATGTCTATTCCGATAAGGCAGGCGGTAAGAAATCCGTTTGCCGAAAGATCATGAGATTTGTGGACGATCTCATGTACGCCAAGAATTTCAGGCGTATTTCTCTGTCCCCCGTTCCCAATTTGGAGAACGCAACCATCTACCGTCTGGTTGCCCGATACAAGGCTGAAACGGACGGAACCACTCTTTATAGGAGGTAAATGAAATGGCTATTTCCACCTACAAGGTTTTTCTGATGAAGAAAGCCGACACTGGCGAACAGTGGAGCAAGCTGATCGACATTAAGGAGTTTCCTGACCTCGGCGGCGAACCCGAAATGCTGGAAACCACCACCCTGAGCGACAATATGCAGACCTACATCGCCGGTATCCAGTCCCTCGATGGTCTGTCCTTCACCGCCAACTACACGCTGGCTGATTTCCAGACCCTCAAGGCTTTGGAAGGCAAGAAGACCAGCTATGCGGTCTGGTTTGGCGGTACGGAGAACGCCGGTGTGGTTACTCCCGATGGCTCTAACGGTAAGTTCTCCTTTGACGGTGAGCTGTCCGTGTATCCCGTGGGCGGCGGCGTGAACGAAGTGGTGAACATGAACATCACCATCGCTCCTTCCACTCCCATCACTTTCTCCGCAACCTAAAACACCAACAATCGCCGTATTGATAAGGAGGATTTATCATGGCAAAGCAGTTGACGATCAATGACCCTACTACCGGCGTGACCTACACGCTGGAATACACCCGCAAGACCGTTGAAGCGATGGAGAAGAACGGCTTTGTTGCCGCCGATGTGGAGCGCAAGCCTATGACCCTGCTTCCGGCTCTGTTTGCCGGTGCGTTCCTCGCCCATCATCGGTTCGTGAAGCGTGATGTGATCGACAGCATTTACGCTCGTATGAACCACAAGGACGAGCTGATTGCCGCTCTGGTAGAGATGTATAACGACCCCCTGCTGAGTCTGCTGGACGAGCCTGAGCAGGAGGGCAACGAGGGAAACCTGAGCTGGAAGACCGGCTGGTAAGCGACCGATCTTCCAGAAGTGAGGGGGGCGGCGGCGACCATCGCCCCGCTCCCCTTCTCGCTTACACACCGAAGTTTTATGAGGTTTTTCCGTACTATCTTTCCATTGGCATGACCTATGAGCAGTTTTGGGAACAGGACTGCGAATTGGTGAAGTATTACCGAAAGGCGGCACAGATCAGGCAAGATCTGAGAAATCAAGACGCTTGGCTCCAAGGAGCTTATTTTTACGAAGCTCTTATTGATGCCGCCCCGGTTCTTCGTGCTTTCGCCAAGAAGGGAACCAAGCCCACGCCGTATCGGGAAAGCCCCTATGAGCTGTTCAGTCGGCAGGACAAGAAACAGCAGAAGCAGCTTCAAGAAAAACACGATGACCAAGCAAAGGCATACATGGAAGCCTTTATGGTATCGGTCAATAAGAAATTTCAAGAGAAAGGTGGTGGCGTAAGTGGCTGACAATGTGGAAATTCAGGGGTTGGAGTTTCAGATCGTCAATGACAGTACGCAGGCGGTCGCAGGGCTTCAAAACCTGATTAACACGCTCAATCGTTTGAAAACCGCTACCAACGGCGGCGCAACGGGTCTGAGCAAGACCGCTCAGGGTATTCGGGAGCTTTCCAATTCTCTGAAAGGCTTGAACAGCGGTGACGCTTCGCAGAAGATCACCCGGCTTACCAATGCGCTGACCGCTCTGAGTCAGGTTGGAAATGTGAAGATTTCTTCCTCCATCGCCAACCAGCTCACGGCAATCAACACCGCTCTCGCTGGCCTGAAATGGACGGACGGCGACAAGCTGACTTCCCTTGCCAACGGTTTACGCCCTCTCTCCGAGTTGGGTAAGGCTAATATGACCACCTTTATCAATCAGCTCTCCAAGCTGCCGAAGGTGATCGAGGATTTGGAAGCGGCGGACATTGACAAGTTCACACAGCAGATGACCGCTCTTGCCGCCGCCATGAAGCCTTTTGCCGATGAAATGCAGAAGGTGTCCAACGGTTTCTCGGCGTTCCCGTCCAAAATTCAAAAGCTGATTACCAGCACGGAGAAATACAACGCTTCTGCCCGTAACGCAACCTTCACTACCGGGAAGTTCACGAGCGGATTGAAAGCGTTGAATGTCGCCGCTGTTGCAATCACTTTCCGCAAAATCGGTCATTTCATCGCACAGGCGGTCACGGAGTCTAATAAGTACCAAGAAGACCTGAACCTGTTCACGGTCGCCTTGGGGCAGTATGCCGCCGAAGCTCAAAACTACGCTGAAAAGGTATCCGATGTTATGGGTATTGACCCGGCACAGTGGCTCCGTAATCAGGGTGTGTTCAACACTCTGCTGACCGGCTTCGGTGATACGGCAGAACGAGCGCAGCTCATGAGCCAAAACCTGACACAGCTCGGCTACGATATTTCTTCCTTCTTCAATATTTCCATTGAAGACGCAATGCAGAAGTTACAGTCCGGTATTTCCGGCGAGTTGGAACCTCTGCGGCGCTTGGGCTATGATTTGTCGCAGGCACGGTTGGAGCAGACCGCTTTGAACCTTGGTATCAAGGAAAGCGTTGCAAACATGACGCAGGCAGAAAAGGCCGAGCTGAGATACTACGCCATTATGACTCAGGTAACGACCGCTCAGGGCGATATGGCGAGAACACTGGAAGCTCCCGCAAACCAGCTTCGTATCTTGCAGGCACAGCTTAAACAGGCCGCACGAGCTATCGGTAACATCTTCATTCCCGCACTGAACGCAATTCTTCCCTATGCAATCGCTGTTGTTCAGGTCATTCGAGAAATCGCCAATGCCCTTGCCAACCTTGCGGGGTTCAAGCTAACCGATGTGGACTATTCGGGAGTGAATAGTGCTGCTGTCGGAGCTGGGTCTTTGGCTGATAATCTCGATGACGCTGCCGGTGCTGCTAAGAAGCTGAAACAGTACACCGCAGGCTTTGACGAGCTGAATGTCTTTGCTCCTAACACGGGAAGCGGTTCCGGGGCGGGTGCTGGCGGCGCAGGCGGATTTGATTTCGATTTGCCTACCTACGATTTCCTTGG
>OHBE01001257.1_pt1 | contig 22872 bp, 19 predicted proteins | sample 1577231 | NCBI WGS metagenome assembly OHBE01 (sample SAMEA3541506, study PRJEB24748) | human gut metagenome | biome: human gut; feature: human-associated habitat; material: faeces | place: China | collected 2012 | reverse complement strand
CGCCACCTTGCCAAGGTGGAGGTAGCGAGTTCGAGCCTCGTAACCCGCTCCAAAAAGGATCAGTCCAAGAGGGTTGGTCTTTTTTAACATATTGGACTTTGTCGAATTTTTGCGGGTTTAGCTCATCCGGTAGAGCGCCATCTTCCCAAGGTGGATGTGGCGAGTTCGAGTCTCGTAACCCGCTCCACCAGGCTGAGCCTGGACGCAGTATCGCGCACCTGCTAAAGAGTAGATGCGTTTCTTTTTTTGCCCGCGAATAAGGTTTTAAGAATAAAAAAGTTTACCTATAGGCTGAGCCTGGATGCAGTATCATACATCTGCCAAAGAGTAGATATATTTCTTTTTTGTTCGTGAATAGATTTTAAGAAGGAAATAGCTTTGCATGTAACTGAATATAAACGTATGATCACGCACCTGCCAAAGAACAGGTGCGTTTCTTTTTTATCTGAGGATTTATATATAGATTAAACCAGATATCATATCTCCTTCATGTTGTACAGATATAGTTTTGTATGAAAAGGACAGGCAACTATATAAGAAGAAATAGAACCGATTTTTCGTACAAATTGTTTAAATAAAAGGTAAAATTTCCCTCTTTGATTGTAATAGAGGTTGCTTTTTGCTATAATTAAGTGCGGAAACCATGTATGGAATCCGAGATAATACAGATGATAATGATGTATAATCAGATTGAAAGCATAGAATTTTATTTACATAGGGGGAAAATACAATGAATATGAATTACGAACAAAGACGTCAAAAACTGTTGGAAGACAAAAGTGGCCCTTGTATGGTACTGATTTTTTCCGGCAGAGCACCGATGCGTTCTGCAGATGAAAGTTATTCTTTCTCGGTAGACCGCAATTTTTACTATTTAACCGGAATTGAACGAGAAAATATGATTCTTGTGATGACAAAAGACATGGCTGGCAACTGTGCTGAGATGCTTTACATTGAGCCGTTTGATGAAGTAAAAGCAAAATGGGTCGGTGCAAGAATGAGAGCGCATGAAGCTACCGAGATCAGCGGAATCAAAGATATTCGCTATCTGGAAGATTTTGATAGTGCAGTCAATTCCTTTGTGGAAAGAACCCGTGGAGAAGGTAAAATGACCTTCTATCTTGATCTGTGGAAATATACTTCTACACAGGCTCCAACACCAGCACATGAATTTGCACATAAAGTACAGAAAGATTATCCTGCTGCTGCAATCGAAGAAATCTTTGGAGAGATTGCAAAGATGCGTGCTATCAAGTCCGATGCAGAGATCGAAAAAATGAGAGTGGCTCAGGAAACCACCCGTCAAGCAATTGAGGCTATGATGAAGTATGCTTATCCAGGCGTAAACGAATGCGCTCTGGAAGGTGCATTCGACTTTGAGTTGAGCAAACATGGTGTAAGGGAACATGCCTTCCCAAGCATTGTTGCAGGTGGAAAGCGTGCAACAACCTTGCATTACAATACCAATAATCAGGATGTTCAGGACGGCGAACTGGTTCTGATCGACCTTGGAAGCGCAAACGAACATTACTGTGCCGATATTTCCAGAACATTCCCGGTCAACGGTAAATTTACCGAGCGTCAGAAAGAAGTATACAACATCGTTCTGGGTGCACAGCAGCTGGTAATTGACAATGCTCGTCCGGGTATGACCTATCTGGATTTAAACAATATGGTCATCAAATACTACGAGGAAGAGCTTCCTAAGATTGGTTTACTCAAAGATGGAAAGACAGTTCGTGATTATTATTATCACAGCGTCAGCCACAGCCTGGGATTGGATTGCCATGATGTTACTACACCAAGCCTCAAGACCCTTCGTCCAGGCATGGTTATCACAGTAGAGCCGGGACTGTATATCGAAGAAGAAGGAATTGGAGTCCGCATTGAAGATGATATCATTATCACCGAGGAAAAGGCAATCAATCTTTCTTCCAATATCCTCAAGATAGTAGAGGATATCGAAGCTCTGATGAAAAAATAAGTCAATTTTGGGAGGAACGATAAAATGGAAAAAACAGCGTGTTTAATCGTGGACGTACAGCAGTCGGTAGTTGCTGCTTTGCCGGATGGCGGGGAAGAACTGACCGAAAAATTGTCCAGATTGATCACATGGTGTCGTCAGCAGATGGTGCCGCTGGTTTATGTCCGCCACGATGATGGAGAAGATCGCATTTCGGAGATTGATTCTCGTATCAAACCGAAAGAATCAGAAATTGTAATAGACAAATCCTATCCAAGTGCTTTTCTGGAAACAGATCTGGAAAGCTGGTGCAGTGAACAGGGAATTACCCAGCTGATTGTGGCAGGAATGATGACCGAGTTCTGCATTGATGCGACGATTAAATCTGCTTTTGAGCGGGGATATCAGGTACTGGTACCGCAGGGATGCTGTGCTACGGTTGATAATGAATATCTCACTGCGCAGCAGACAGAGGAGTTTTTCGAAAAGAGAATCTGGCAGGGAAGATATGCACAGATTTTTTCTTTGGAAAGTCTGCTCAGCCAACCGGTGAAAAAATAAGAAAACGAAAAAAGAGCGTGTGGAATTTTCCACACGCTCTTTTTATGATAACAGTGCAAGATGAGGAGAATCAAAAACTTCTTGTCCATCAGAGTAGCTGATTCTCTGGGAATCGGCAGTTAGATAAGCTCTGGATGTGTCGTTTAGATTCCTGTTTTCACCTCCATCATAGGTAATAAATTTATGGACAACCGCAATGGTTTTACCATTCTCCTGATCAACAAGCGAACGGGCAATATCAGCACGAATGAAGTAATGATGTTGTTGCAAAGAGGAAATCCAGCACCAGGGAGCGGAATTTGGGCTTTTGCAATTGAATTTTGCGTTTTCAAAACGAAAGGACATTGATTCGTAGAGATTAAAAGCTTTTCCGTCATGAGAGATGGTATCTATCAGACGGTCAGAATATTCTTTTCCAAAGAGCTCTTCCATCTGTTCTTTTAGATCTGCTCGCGTAGAGCCGCTGCAGACAACACTGCCCGGAGGAGCAAATGAGGAAAAGATCAGGAGAATGATCAGGAAAAGGAACGAAAGAAAAAAGAAAATTTTGGTTTTGTTGAAAACAGATATGTTGATCACCCTTGTTATTTTTTAGGATAGGATAACACGGGGAAAAATAAGTTGTCAAGCTATGGCAAATCGAGATACTAAGAGAGATGTATCACAGGGGAAAAATTGGAAGGAAGCAGGGTATAGTCGATGCTGGTGCGCATTTTTCCTGTTTGATCCTGCCAGCAGTCCCGATTGATTGCAGTCTGGACAAAGCCCAGTTTTTCATAAACGTGCTGTGCTCTTTTGTTTTCCAACATGGTGTCCAGTATGATTTTGGTAAATCCATAATCTTCGAACAGACTTTTGCAGAACAGGGAAAGGATCTCAGATCCCAGACCATGATTTTGGAAGGAAAGCTCACATATTTTGATTCCGATTTGTGCCGTATGATTTCCCATATCTCGGTAGCACATTTCACCGATAGGTGTCTGATGAAATTCTATGATTAGGCGGTATTTGGGCCCGGTTTCCTGCAAGATCTGGGCGGTGACTTGTTCGATTGTTGTGTGAATCCCCTGTGGAAAACCAGCGTGTTCCATCACAACACCATCGTTCCACCATTGACACAACAAAGCAGCATCTGAGACTAAAGCATCCCGAATGATCAAATGCTTGTGGCAAAGATACATCGGATATCCTCCTTTTTGTTTTCATTAAAAAGTAAAATAAAAATGCCTCCTGTTTTCAGGAGGCATTTTTTATCTGCACGGGAATTATTCGTTTACTTCAGCGGTTTCTTCGGAAGCTTCTGCAGCTTCTTCCTGAGCGTTGTCTTCCAGCAGAGCTTTCATGGACAGGCTGACACGTTTCTTTTCGAAGTCGATGTCAGTGATCTGAACCTGAACTTCCTGACCGATGGTCAGAACGTCCTGAGGTTTGTTGATTCTCTCGTTGGAAATCTGAGAAATGTGGATCAGACCGTCAACGCCTGGGATGATCTGAGCGAATGCACCGAAAGCAGTCATGGAAACAACTTTAGCGGTAACTACGCTGCCAACTTCGTAATCTCTCTTGAGAACTTCCCAAGGATTGTCCTCGGTTTTCTTGTAGCCCAGGGAGATCTTTTTGTTTTCAACGTCGATGTCTTTTACGTATACATCCAGAACGTCGCCAACTTTAACAACATCGGAAGGATGTTTGATTCTCAGCCAGGACAGTTCAGAGATGTGAACCATGCCGTCTACGCCGCCCAGATCAACGAATGCGCCGTAGCTGGTGATGGATTTAACAACACCCTGATAACGTTTGCCAACTTCAACTTCGCTCCAGAATTTGTCTTCCAGAACTTTCTTCTGCTCTTTGAGAACGTCTTTGATGGAGCCAACAGCTCTGTGACGTTTTTCGTTTACTTCGCGGATTACGAAATCAACTTTCTGTTTGAGCAGCTGTTCGAGTGGTTCGTTCTTGGAAACACCGGACAGGGAAGCTGGGATGAATACTTTAACGCCTTCAGTAACAGCCAGGATGCCGCCTTTTACAACGTCAGTAACAGTACCGGAGAGAACTTCGCCGGTGCCAGCAGCAGCCATAACCTTTTCAAAGCCAGCCTGAGCATCCAGACGTTTTTTGGACAGCATAACTGTACCTTCAACGTCGTTTACGCGCAGAACAACCAGTTCGATTTCATCGCCTTTTTTCACGATGTCTTCGGTGGAAAGGCTTGGATCGTTTGTCAGCTCGGAAAGTGGAACATAACCTGTGTGTTTGGTACCGATGTCAACGGTAATCTCGTTTGGAGCAATACCGGTAACGATACCTTTCACCTTCTCCCCTGTATATGTACTCTTGAAGGACTGATTCAGCATCTCTTCAAAGGACATTTCCTCTTCTTTTAAAATCTCACTCATGGTTTTTTGTACCTCCTTAATTATACGAACCGGTGTTGAAGCACCGGCAGTAACACCGACTCGACTGCCTGCATCAATCTGGCAGACAACATCTGCTTGACCGCTCAAAAGTTCCCGTGCTGTCTCGACCCAAATGGTCTTTGTAAACCGACTGCAAATATCCGACAATTTTTGGGTGTTGGAGCTATGCCTGCCGCCGATTACAATCATGATATCCGAAACTTCTGCCAATTGTGCAGCTTCTGTTTGTCGCATCAGTGTAGCCTTACATATTGTATCAAATATTTTTAGATTTGTATACAGGTTTTTCGCAGTTTCTACGCATTTTTGCCACTCCGACGTGTTAAAAGTGGTTTGAGCGACCATTACGCTGTTCATTTTGGACAGATTTGCATGATTTTCGGTGAATTCAGCAAGCTCTTTTGCAGATGTAAATGTAACGCAAGTTACATTGCAATGACCAATGATTCCCTGAATTTCAGGATGGACAGCATCACCGGCGATCAGGACCAAGGTTCCTTCCGGCTGCTCTTCCACAATTTTCTGGATTCGTTTTACATTAGGACAGGTGGCATCGATGTAGGGAATAGATCGGCTGTCCAGCGCTTCATATACCTTTTTGGGCACACCATGTGAACGGATGATGACCGGAATATAGGGACGATTCTGCTGAGAAAGCTGCTCTTCCAGTTCCAGAAGTTTTTCCAGAGAATCGACAGCAACTGCCCCCAGAGAATCCAGTTCTTCGACAACCTGCGCGTTATGGATGATCTCTCCCAAGGTAAACAGTTTTGGCGAAGAGGTGGAAGGAATGCGTTCCAGCTGCTCATAGACAGTATCGACTGCGCGGCGCACTCCAAAGCAGAAGCCGGCAGTTTTGGCAACGGTAAGCGGCATAAAATAGTTCCTTTCTTGTGTGCTTTATATGATTTACAGGTTTTGCTGTTTCAGTTCTTCCATCACAGAATGAATTTTGCGGGTAGCTTCCTTTAATTCTCTTGCATGGGAAAGGTCTGCCGCAGCGCCATTGCTTTCGGATGGATGGATGCCCAGTTCTTCGCAGGTCATCAGTTTTCCGTAATTTACTACGACACGGGAACGGAATTTTTTCTTAGGATCACAGTAGGTGATGGTGACCGGAAGAACAGGAGCACCGGTTTGCTGTGCAATCAAGGCAAGACCGGATTTAAAGCGGAGCAGGTTTCCGTCTTTGGAGCGCGTACCTTCCGGGAAGATACCGAGGATTTCTTTGTCCTGAATTACCTGAATAGAGGTGTTGATCGGGGTTAGATCTCCGCTTCCACGGGAAACTGGGAAAGCATTGAGCCAACGGATAACATGCTTGAGTACAGGAATATCAAATAACTCCGCTTTTGCCATGAAGTGAATCTCAGAGTGTCGGATACCTTGGCAGACGATCATTGGGTCGATTGCGGAACAATGGTTGCTGGCAAGGATATATCCGCCCTCTTTTGGTTCATTTTCGCGGCCATGAAGCTCCAGATGGAACCAGAAATGCCACAGGAGTCCTACGGCACGAATCGCAATTTGGTAAAACAATACGGTTCTTCCTTTCAAAGTAAATTTAGATGGAAAGTGAAAGCTCTGCGGCTTTTTTGAGGATCATTTCCTTGATGATCGAAACGGTATCCTCAAAGTTAATCTCTGTGGTATCTAGCTTGACAGCATCCGGAGCCTGACACAGAGGAGCTGCCGCACGGGTGGAATCCTGATGGTCACGCAGAATAACATCGCGCAGAATATCGTCGTATACTGGCTGTTGTCCCTTCTGAACATATTCCAGATAGCGGCGTCTTGCACGGGATTCCGGAGAAGCGGTCAGGAAGATTTTGAGCTCAGCGTCCGGGATAACCACTGTGCCGATATCTCTGCCATCCATGACAAGGCTTTGTTTCTTTGCCATATCCCGCTGAAGATCAAGTAGAAATGCGCGGACCTGTGGGATGGCAGATACATTGGATGCTGCCATCGAAGCGTCTGGTGTACGGATTGCTTCGGAGACATCCTCTCCGTTTAAGAAGATGCGCTGACCATTTTGTACATCATAGCTGGTTTCCAGATGGATCTGTTCCAGACAGGAGGAAACCTGCTGGCTATCTTTGGTGTCCAGCCCCTGGCGCAGGGCATAAAGACCAATACAGCGGTACATAGCACCGGTGTCTACATAGATAATCGAAAGATCTTTTGCAATTCTTTTGGCTACGGTGCTTTTTCCGGCACCGGAAGGTCCGTCAATGGCAACACGAATCATGGAAAAATCCTCCTGTATGTAATTTGTTTTACTTTTTAACGCTAGCGTTCAGAGCTAGGAATGTAAGCGTAGTTGTGGTCGATGGTGATAACACAGAAATAGTTTCCGAGTTTTTTTGCTTTTTCCGAAATATTCTGGATAATCTGGCTGTCGGTCAGCTCGAATGCCGGCGGAACGACAACGTCAAACACCAGGTTAGTGTGGGTAGGACCAAACACGGCGCGAAAATCGTGCATGCTCAGATCGGTATCAATGCCTTTGACAATCTGATCAATCTCAGCTTTCAGGCGATTGATTTCCTCATTGTCGGTAACGACAGGATCCATGTGGATGACGAGATTGATTCCCATCTCTGCACCGACCTCACGTTCGATATTATCAATGATATCATGGCTGACCAGAATGTCAACATTGGCAGGAACTTCTGCATGAACCGATGCAAAGGTGCGTCCAGGGCCATAGCTGTGAACCTGGAGGTCATGCATTCCGATAACGCCATCGTAGGAGGTAATACGCTGACCGATTTCACGAATGAGCTGAGGGTCCGGAGCCTGACCGAGCAGAGGATCACCTGTTTCGATGACAAGTTTGATGCCCGAAATAGTGATGAAGATAGCAACAGCCATACCCATCCATCCATCAATTGGAATGGAGGTGAAGTGATAAACAATTGCGCTGATTAAGACAGCAGAAGTAGCAAAAACGTCGTTAAGGCTGTCGGCCGCAGTTGCCTGAAGAGCATCCGAATCGATGCGTTTGCCGACGGTTCGGTTAAAGATGCCCTGCCAGAGCTTAGTAAGGATAGAGATGATCAGAACCGCATAAGTCAGATAGGAAACGGTGACAGTTTCCGGATGCAGGATTTTTTCAAACGAGCTGCCAATCAGCTGCAATCCAAGCAGAATAATGATAAAGGAAACCGCCATGCCGGAAATATATTCCATGCGGGCATGACCGTATGGGTGTTCCGGGTCAGCAGGTTTGCCGGCAATCTTAAAAGCCAGCAGAGTGATGACCGAAGAACCGGCATCCGAAAGGTTGTTTACAGCGTCAGCGGTGATGGCAATACTGTTAAAGATCAGACCAGTCAGGATTTTAATGATAAAAAGAAAAATGTTGGATAAAATTCCCACCGAAGCGGCGAGAATACCGTATCTCTCCCGGACAGTGGAGTTTTGCGTGTTTTGCCAGTTGGGAACAAAGCGCTCGATAAGAAACTGAATCATAAAATCATGCCTTCCTGTAAAGAGTTTTTTGATGTAAAAAATAAGAGAACCTCAAACTTACTTATTGTAACGTAATTTGGGGATAATTTCAATCAAAACCGGTATTTTTTTCTCAAAAACAAAGATTGTGAAACCGGGGAAAATATGATAAACTGAAAGAAATTTATCACGAAAACAGGGGGCGAGAGGGTGAACGAAAGCAGAAAGGTGCTGGAACTGACAACCCGAATCGGTGAAGTGCTGCTGAAAAACGGAGGAGAGATCTTCCGTGTACAGGAAACGATGCAGCGAATTGCAAAAGCATACGGCGTGGAAGGGTTCCATGTTTATGTGTTGGCAAACGGTATTTTTGCCTCGATAGAAGAGGACGGACGGCAGATCTGCCAGCAGCTTCAGGTGGGAAATGGAGAAAAAGATTCTGATGATCTGGTTGTTGCAAGCCAGATTCGCTATATTCCGCTTTCCTCCATTCATCTTGGACGAGTAGCGGCAGTAAACAATCTTTCCCGCGAAATCGTGGCAAAAAAATATACGATGGAAGAAGCAAGAAAGAAAATAGAGGAAATTGATAAAATCCCATTCACCAATAATCTCCTTCAGATATTTGTTTCTGGATTGGGCTCTGGTGCTTTCTGTTATCTGCTGGGAGGCAGCCTGATTGACAGTTTGGCTTCTTTTTTATCGGGAATTTTGTTGTGGTGCTTTGTACTTTATTTGAGCAAAAAAGGTGCCAACAAGATTATGCTCAACATCCTCAGCAGTGCGCTGGTAACGCTGACAGGTATTTTAATGTTCCGCTATGTCTTTGGTGAAAACATGGATAAAATCATTATCGGTTCGATTATCCCGCTGCTTCCGGGCGTACCCCTTACCAACTCAATCCGCGATTTTCTAAATGGAGATTATCTTTCGGGAACGATTCGCATGATTGATGCGGTGCTGGTTGCCTGCTGTATTGCACTGGGTGTTGGTGTGGTGCTGCGCGTTTTCCAGATTGTGACAGGCATGCCGGTATAAGGAGGGGATGAGAAGATGCTGACAATGATCATTCAGATTGCAGTCGCTTTTGTGGCGACCGTATCGTTTGCAGTATTGTTCCAGGTACCGAAAGAACAGTATGTCTATTCGGGAATCTGTGGAGCTGCCGGTTGGTGGTGCTACCTTCTGGTTATGGCAAATTACCCTTCCCCAACAGTTTCCTCTTTTGCCGCAGTTGTAGTGTTGACTATCATGGCGAGAGTTTTTGCGGTTTATCGGAAAACACCGGTTACAGTATTTTTGATCTGTGGATTGTTTCCGCTGGTTCCCGGCGCAGGAATTTACTACACAGCCTATAACTTTATCATGGGATACAATGATTTGGCAGTTGCCAAGGGAATCGAAACAATTAAGATTGCAGTGGCAATAGCACTGGCAATTGTTTTTGCTTTCTCGATGCCAAAACTTCTGTTTACCTTTGCAAGCAAGCGAGATCGCAGATAATAGAAAAGAAACAGCGGTTAGAAAACACGCTTCTTACCGCTGTTTATGCGAAAAAAGAAACCTCACCGAGGTTTCTTTTTTCGCATAAGGGGATATCAAAAGCCTTTGGTATTGTAAAATATTCCACCTTATTATGGTAAATATTATGATAAACAACAGAAAAAATCGGTAGTTTGTATAAGATTTTTTTATAAAAAGATTTAAAAAAAGGACAAAAGATAGAAAGGCATCATCTTTTGTACAAAAAACATTGCACCGGATAGGGTGAAATGATAAAATAAGATAGATATTGTTGCCCTGCGGTTTGTAGCTTTTTGAAAAAAGGACAGTCAAACCGCCGTTTTGTGTTGTCCAAAAGTTTGATGCTGAATCAGGATGGCAAAGATAAAAGTATGTGAGTGAGAAAAGGAAGCTTTTGGGCAAACTAAATTTAAAGCGGAATGGAGAACTGAATCGTGAAAGAGAATAAGGGATTGAGCAGATATCGAAAACAGATTGTGTTTTTGATGGATCTGATCATCGCAAACATCGTTTACTTTGCAATGATTTATTGGGTTCCGATTCGAAACGGCACAGAGCTGCATCAGATTTTTGCCTGGATGCCAAACTTTGGACTGATGGTATTGTGTCTGTGCGGATTTTTGTGGGCATCCAAATCCTATGACAGTCTTTGGAGATATGCAGAAACGGACGAATATATCTCGATGATTTTCATGGGAGCTTTGGCGTATGTGGTCTACTTTGTGATCCAGAAGATTTTGCCGATCCCAAAGATTCCAAGCGTTCTTTCAATGTGTATTTACTCGATGTCGCTGCTGTTGATGATGACAGCGCGATTTATCTATCGAAAATACCGCATGAAGGTGACAACGCGCAATCAGGAAAAGAAGGTTCGCTGTGCCATCATCGGAGCAGGCAACGCCGGTGTTGGTTTGTTAAATGAAATTAAAAATAATTCCAAAAACCATTATCAGCCAGTATGCTTTTTTGATGATGATCCGGAAAAGATCGGAAAATTTATCCATGGCATCGAGGTAAAGGGTAAGATCGACATGATGCCGCTGCTCCTGCGAAATACCATGGTAACCGAGATCATTTTTGCAATTCCTTCGGCTGATCCGATTCGACGCAAGGAAATCCTGGAAATGTGCTCGGGACTGCACTGCCATGTCAAGGTTTTACCGGACACCTTTGCGGCAGTTCAGAGCGGAAGCTTGAGCCAGAATGTAAGAAACGTTAAGATCGATGACCTTCTGGGCAGAGAAAGAATTGTTTTTAACAATCAGGAAGTATTCGATTTCCTTCGTGACAAGGTGGTTATGGTTACCGGCGGCGGCGGTTCGATCGGTTCGGAATTGTGCCGTCAGATCGCAAAACGTTCCCCAAAGGAATTGATTGTGGTCGATATCTATGAAAACAACGCCTATGACCTGCAGCAGGAGCTGAGAATGGAATACGGCGATAAACTGAACTTAAAAGTAGAAATTGCCTCTGTCCGTGACAGGGAGAAGGTACGCAAGCTGGTAGGCGGCTATCGTCCGCAGATCATCTTCCATGCAGCAGCGCACAAACATGTTCCTCTGATGGAAGAATGTCCGGAGGAAGCAGTTAAAAACAATGTATTTGGTACCTACAATGTGGTTCACGCAGCGGATGAATTTGGCGTGGACAAGTTTGTTCTGATTTCTACGGATAAAGCAGTTAACCCAACCAATGTTATGGGTGCAACCAAACGTTTCTGTGAAATGATCCTGCAGAGCATGAAGGGAATCAGCCATACAGAATATGTAGCGGTACGATTTGGAAACGTTCTGGGTTCCAACGGATCGGTTATTCCGCTGTTCCGTCGCCAGATTGAGGCAGGCGGCCCGGTAACCGTTACCGATAAACGCATTATTCGTTATTTCATGACCATTCCGGAAGCCGCTCAGCTGGTTCTGGAAGCGGGAGCAATGGCAGCAAGTTCGGAGGTCTTTGTACTGGATATGGGCCAGCCAGTTAAGATTCTGGATCTGGCAGAAAACCTGATTAAATTGTCCGGTTATATCCCGTATGTGGATATTGATATTGTGGAAACCGGTCTGCGTCCAGGCGAAAAACTGTATGAAGAGCTTTTGATGAAGAGCGATGGTTTGATGAAGACAACCAGCAGCAAGATCTTTATTGAGCGTCAGACAGAGATTTCTCAGACCGAGATGAATCATAAGCTTGAGATTCTTCACGAAGCTTTGGAACAGGGCGGACGGGAAGCAGTACGTCTTGCAATGAAGCAGGTTGTGCCAACCTTCCGTGATCCGGATGAGGTCAACCGGGAAGTAACTGCCCTCGAAAACAGTGAGAGCGAGAAGAAGTAGAAAGGAGACCACAGGATGCACCAGGGAATTCAGGGAAAAGAAGTAACCTTTAAGGATGTATTGATCCTTTTTTTCAAACGATTTGAACGAATCTTTATTGTCGCACTGGCGTTTGCAGTTGTGTTTGCAGCCTATGGAGCAATGCGCGGTTATCGTGCCATCAGCAGTGAAAACCGCCAGAAACAGCTGGACGATTATCAGATCAAGCTGGATGAATATAATGACTCCACTCAGAAACTGCGTGACACCATCGATGACAGCCAGAAACAGCTGGACGATTTGGTACAATATACCGAAGACAGCATCTACTATAATCTGGATCCTTATAATGAAGCAGTCAGCGAACTGGTGTTTTATGTAGATACCGGTTATCAGATTGTGCCAAGTCAGTATTATCAGAACCCAAACAAGACCGGCGAAATTGTAAGCGCATATTGTGATGCCTATCGTAGTGCTGGATTGTATGAAGAAGTCAGCAGCCTGCTTGGAGAAGATGTGGATGTCAAATACATCGACGAGCTGTTGACCATTGAGCGTGCGGGTGACACCCAGATTAAGGACAGTGTCGGCAATGTAACAGTAAAACACAGCGATGGCAATGCTGGTGTTGTAGTAATCCGTGCACGTGCACAGGATGAACAAACAGCTTCGAACATCACAAGCTATGTTTTTAACTACTTAAAGGAAAATCTGGGCAATGTGATTGCAGAACACACCACCACCGTCCTTTCTGATTCCACCATGGTTGTTGTGGATGAGGAGCTGGAAAATCTGCACAAAGAAACCAGAGAAGAAATGGCTGAGCTGGAAGAAACCATCAAAACAAATCAGGCAGAGCTTGCAACCCTCGAACGCGATATGCCGGTTGAGCCAACCTTCTCGATGATGAGTGTGGTGAAAAAAGCAATTCTGTTTGGAATTATCGGCGGTATTCTGGGCGGTATCGTTATCTGCCTGTGGGTTCTGCTTGCTTACCTTGCAGACAATCGTCTGGAAGGAGCTTATCAGACAGCAAAACTGTACAATCTGGAACTGTTTGCTGTTGTGAACGGTACCAAGAAAAAACGCCGTCCACTCTTTTATAAGCTGATTGACAATCTGGAAGGAAACGCACTGCGTCAGAATTTTGAAAGTGCTGACAAAGCAGCTGAATATACTGCAGTTTCGGTTAAAGCACTTGCAGAAGGCCAGAAGGTTCCGATGACGGTTGCAGTTGTCAGCACCAGAAAAGACGAAGAAATCACTGCTCTTTGCAGCAGAATGGAACAGTGCTCGGATGCGGATGTAAGCTATCAGGCGTGTCCGGCAATGCTGGAAGAGACAGAGTCGATGAAGAAAGTGCTGGATGCAGATGCTGTAATTCTGGTAGAGCATAGCGGTGTTTCCTTAATCAGCGAAATTAACCGCCAGATTATCCGTCTGGAAAAATCGGGCAAAAAGATTCTTGGAATTTTACTTGCAGAATAATGAAAGGAAATCTTTCCTTAAAGTAAATAGAAATGATCGGACAATAACGAAAGGAATGAATCGGTTATGAAGATTCCGTTTTCTCCACCAGACATCGGGGAAGCTGAGATTGAAGAGGTTGTTGCTGCATTAAAATCCGGTTGGATTACCACCGGACCAAAGACCAAAGAACTGGAGCGTCAGGTGGCACAGTTCTGCCACACTTCCAAAGCGGTTTGCTTAAATTCCGCAACCGCAGCGTTGGAACTGACCCTGCATCAACTAGGAATAGGTCCTGGGGATGAGGTTATCACCTGTGCGTACACCTATACCGCATCTGCAAGCGTTGTCTGCCATGTTGGAGCAAAACTGGTACTGGTCGATTGTCAGAAAGACGGCTATCAGATGGATTACGATGCACTGGAAGCAGCAATCACCGAAAAGACAAAGGCAGTGATTCCGGTTGATATTGCCGGTGTTATTTGTGATTATGACCGAATTTTCGAGATTGTCGAAAAGAAAAAAGCGCTCTTCACTCCATCCGACAATAAAATCCAGCAGGCTCTGGGAAGAGTTGCAGTTGTAGCGGATGCAGCACATGCATTTGGTGCAAGACGTCACGGAAAAATGTGCGGCGAAATCGCTGACTTTACTGCATTTTCCTTCCATGCTGTTAAGAACTTTACCACAGCAGAAGGCGGAGCAGTTGTCTGGAGAGACATCGACGGAATTGATAACGAGGAAATCTATAAATATTACATGCTCCTTTCCCTGCATGGACAGTCCAAGGATGCTTTGGCGAAAACACAGCTGGGTGCATGGGAATATGATATCGTAATGCCGGGATATAAATGCAATATGACCGATATTATGGCAGGAATCGGCCTTGCACAGATGCGTCGTTATCCAAAGCTTCTGATGCGCCGCTGCAATATCATCGGACAGTATGATGCAGTGATGGAAAATCTGCCGGTTCAGGTGCTTCAGCATTACGGTGAAGATTTTGCTTCCAGCGGCCATCTGTATCTGGTACGTCTGAAAGGGAAAGACGAAGCATACCGAAACGAATTTATCCGCAAAATGGCAGAGCTGGAAGTAGCAACCAATGTTCACTTCAAACCGCTGCCAATGCACACCGCATACAAGAAGCTTGGTTTTGATATCAAGGATTATCCAAATGCATACCAGATGTATCACAATGAGATTACACTGCCGCTTCATACCTGCCTGAGTGATGAAGAGGTTGAGTATGTACTGGATTGCTTTGCAAAAGTATTGAGAGGGTAGGTGAACACCTTGCTGAAACCGTGGGGACAGCTTCCCAGAGAATTTCGGACCGAGGCGGTTCGCCCATACTATGAAGCGCTGTGCAGAAAAAAAGCGCAGTTGATTATAAAACGGATATTTGACCTGATTTTATCCTGTGTGCTCATCGTCCTGCTTTCGCCGGTAATGTTGATTCTGGCAGTTGCGATTAAGCTCGATTCTCCCGGAACAGTAATGTTTCGTCAGGTACGCGTTACCCAGTACGGAAAAGAGTTTCGCATCTTCAAATTCCGGACGATGGTACAAAATGCCCAGCAGCTGGGAACCCAGGTTACAGTAAAGGGAGATAACCGCATTACCCGAATGGGTCATCTTCTGCGCAAATGTCGTCTGGATGAGCTGCCGCAGCTGTTTAATATCCTGCTGGGAGAAATGAGCTTTGTGGGCACCCGTCCCGAAGTTCCAAAGTATGTTTCCCGGTACACGCCGGAAATGATGGCGACCCTGCTCTTGCCGGCTGGGGTTACCTCACAGGCATCCATCCAGTACAAGGATGAGGATCGTTTGTTGGAAAACGCACAGGATGCCGACAAAACCTACGTGGAGCAGGTGCTTCCGGGTAAGATGGAATATAACCTGAAAAGTATTCTGGAGTTTTCGCTCTGGAAGGATTTTAAGACAATGATCGATACCGTTGTTGCGGTAGTTCGATAACTTTTGATAAAAACAAGTAAAAGAGGTCAGAGAGATTTATGCGGGTTTGGATTATCAACCACTATGCGATTCCACCGTCCATGGGAGGACTCGTGCGCCATTATTATTTCTCCAAGTTTCTCAGACAGATGGGTCATCAGGTGAGAATCTTTACCGCAAGTGAGATTCACAACACCAACATCAATATGATTCGGGATGGTTCGCTGTACAAGGAAGAAGAGATGGACGGTGTGCCATATACCTTCCTGAAAACAAGAGATTACAGTGGAAATGGTCTTTCCAGAATCTATAACATGCTGGAGTTCCCTGTCAGAATTCAACAAGCAGTAAAATATTTTGCGAAAAACGGAGAGAAACCGGATGTAATCTACACCTCTGCACCGACAATTTTTGCAGCAGGTTCTGCTTTGATTGCAGCAAAAAGATTGAAGGTTTCATGTGTGGTGGAAATTCGCGACATCTGGCCGGAATCCATTGTCGAATATAAAGGGATGTCCCGGAAAAATCCGATTATTCTGGCTTTGTATCAGCTGGAAAAATGGCTGTACAAAAATGCTGACCGCCTGATCTTTACAATGGAAGGCGGAAAGGATTACATTCGGGAAAAAGGCTGGGAGAAAAAGATCAGCCTTGATAAGATTGATAATCTCAATAATGGCGTGGATTTGGAAGAATTTGACCGAAATCGTGAAACTTTCCGATTAGATGATCCGGATTTGCTGGATGATGAAACCTTTAAGGTAGTCTATACCGGTTCCATCCGCCTGGTAAATAACCTTGGCAAGATTGTCGAGATGGCGGAATACATGAAGGAACATGGTGAAGATAAAATTAAATTCCTGCTTTATGGAGACGGAACCGAGCGAGAAGAACTGATCAAGCTTTGTCAGGAAAAGGGACTTGATAATATCAAATTCCCAGGCAAGGTGGAGAAAAAATATATTCCGTTTATTTTGTCTCGTTCTGACCTCAACATCAACCATGTTAAACAGACCGGTATCATGCGGTTTGGATGCAGTTTGAACAAGCAGTTTGACTATTTTGCAAGTGGTCGGCCAGTATTGTCTGACCTGACAGTCAGCTACGACCTGATTGAACGCTATCAGGCAGGAATTACTCTGCCAACACAGGATACCGAAACGCTGTGCAAAGAGGTTCTTCGTTTTGCCAACATGCCAAAAGAAGAATATGAACAGATTTGCAAAAATGCAAGAACTGCAGCAGAACATTATGATTACAGGGAATTGACCAATCACCTCCTTGCGATTCTTGAGAACGCGGTTGGTCAAAACCAGACAAAATAAGATACAATAGGTATAATAATTACTTGATATTACAAAATGGAAGGGACAAGGTATGACCAAAGTTTGCCATTTTTCCAGCGCACATGCGCCAAACGATACCCGTATCTTTCACAAGCAATGTGCGTCACTTGCAAGAGAAGGATACGATGTCACCTTTGTAGTCAAAGCAAAGGATTCCTCTTCGGTAGGAACTACAACCGAAAAGGGTGTGCAGATTATTCAGGTACCGGTGGACAGCTCGTCGAGACTCAAACGAATGCTTTTTGGAGCGAAGGCAGTTTATCAAAAAGCTCTGGAAGTGGATGCAGATATTTATGAGTTTCATGATCCGGAGCTGCTTCCATATGGAGTAAAACTTGCGCGTAAAGGGAAAAAGGTAATCTTTGACAGCCACGAAGACTATCCGACCCAGATTATGGAAAAGGAATGGATTCCGGTCTTCCTCCGCAAGATTATCTCCGGCGTATATAAGGCGTATGAGACCCATGCGGTTAAGAAGTTTGATGCGGTATTGTTCCCGTGCACCAAGAATGGCGTGGATATCTTTGCGGGCAGAGCAAAGGAAACGGTCATCATCTCCAATGCAGTTATGGTGTCCGAGATGCTTTCTCCAGAGGAGTGCGGACAGGAACAGAAGGATGGAAAGACCATCTGCTGTACTGGAAGCCTTACCTACCAGAGAGGAATTACCCATCTGATCAAAGCGGCGCACAAAGCAGGGGTGAAACTGATTCTGGCAGGCAAATATTCCTCCGATGCTTATCAGAAGGAACTGGAGCAGATGCCGGAGTATTCCTGTGTAGAATATCTGGGATATCTGGGAAGACAGGAGCTTGCAAAGGTATATGCACGTTCGAGCATCGGAATGTCCACCATTTTGAATATAGGGCAATATTCCAGTCTGGATAATTTCCCAACAAAGGTTTATGAATATATGGCAGCAGGACTGCCAGTTATCGTTTCCGATTATCCGTTTATGAGAAAATCGGTACAGCAGGATGGTTTTGGTGTAGCGGTGGATCCGGCGGATGTGGATGCAATCGCTAAAACCATTCAGGATGTATTATCTGACCAGCAGACTACCCTTAAAATGGGAGAAAACGGCAGAGCTGCAGTACTGAACAAATATAACTGGGGTATCGAGGAAGAAAAGCTTTTTGCGCTCTATAAAAAGCTTCAGAAAGGGTTATCTTAAAAGAGGTTTTCTATGTTAACGTTTCTATTATCCCGAGGGGTTCCGACACAGAAGTATTCCACCTATGGTGTATTCGAATTTGACCAGGCACGTGCGCTGACTCAGGCAGGATGCAAGGTCGTGTTTTTGGCGCTGGATCTGCGCTCGGTGCGCAGAGTGCGCAAATGGGGATTTTCCTCCTTTGAGCGTGACGGTGTACAGGTGCGGGTTTTAAGCATTCCTCTGGGCAACATTCCAAAGAAGATTTTTTATCCGATCGGTGAATGGGGATTAAAGATGCTGTATCGTCGGGCTGTCCGGGAATTTGGCCGTCCGGATGTGCTGCATGCCCATTTTACCGATTATGCATACCTTGCAGCGGAGCTGAAAAAACAGGAACACGTTCCGCTTGTTGTAACCGAGCATTCTTCGCTTGTCAATCAGGATACTCTGCCGTCTGACATTAAGCAGGCAGCGAAAACCGCTTTTCAGCAGGCAGATTGCCTGATCGCGGTAAGTCCTGCCCTTGCACAGAAGATGGAAGAACACAGCCATCGAAAGGTTCTGTGGGTGCCGGATATGGTGGACACCGAACTGTTTGCTTACAGCGATGAACACGAGCGCCAGAAAGCGCTGCGAGAAGAAGTGGAGATGGAGGAAGAAGGCGGCGAGTTTTCTTTCCTCAGCTGCGGAAACCTTCGCAAGATCAAGAGAATGGATGTCCTGATCAAAGCATTTGCAAAAGCATTTCGGGATTGTCCCAAAGTTACCCTTACCATCTGCGGACAGGGAGAGGAAGAAGCCTCTTTACATAAACTGATTACCGATTTGAACATGGATGGACGCATCGAGATGCTGGGACTTCGTCCAAGGGAAGAAATTGCCCATCGTCTGCAGCAGTGTGACTGCTTTGTTATGGCATCGGTATCCGAAACATTTGGTGTTGCGTACCTGGAAGCGCTGTCCTGCGGAATCCCTGTCATTGCGACCCGCTGCGGCGGACCGGAGTGCTTTGTGAATGAGCATAACGGAATCATGGTAGATCCGGACGATGTAGATGCACTTGCAAAAGCGCTGCTTTCGATGTACTGTAATAATGGTTATTATAATCGTGCGGCAATTGCACAGGAGATACGGGAAAACTATTCCTCTCAGGCAGTTGCAGCAACTTTGATGAAACAGTATGAAAAGGTTGCAGAACAAAAAGATGAGGTTTTGCAAGGAGTTTTTGCTTAAATTTAAAAATAATTCCATAAATAGGTGTTACAATATAAAATGGGTAGAAGTGTAGAGGGGAGGTTAGAACAGGACATGCCAAAGTCAAGCTATATTCGGGAAAATAAAGGATACAGCTTTTTGCATCTTCCGCGTGAGCTGTGCGCAGCTTTTGTATTGCTGTGGGGAATCAACCCGGAATCTTTTTTATATAACTGGGCGCTCTATGCGGGAGTGGTTGTACTTTGGGCCTGTTTTGCAATGGCCTCTGACTGGATACACTTCTGGAAAACGGTGCTGCATCCAGGAATGTTATTAAGTTTTGGATGGCCGGTACTGCTTGCGGTTTATGCCGTTTTGGGGCATGTGGAGTTTCCATTCCATCATCTTCTGATGCCGATTTTCTATCTTCTGTTTTGGTATTACGGGTCATTACAGGATCGCTTCGCCTTAAAACTTCTCAGCTTTGTGACGACGGGATATTATCTGCTGATTAATGTTGGAACTGTGTTTGCGCTACGCCAGAATCCGGATGTATCGCGACTGCTTGCAAACGGAAACCCGGAACTGACCGGACCGCTGGCAAGTCCCTTTACCGGAGGATATCAGCACATTTACTCGCTGACCATGTTTACGGTAGCGATTATGGGAATCATCTGGTACTATCGTCCCAAACTGTTTGAGACGATCGGGTGGGGGCTGACCGTACTGCTGGGACTGTTGGTCATCGTGATGTCCAACTATTCCTTTGCGATTTTGTTTGTATTCAGTTTTTGTCTTCTGGTTCTTTGTCGACTGCCAAAAAGCGGAGGTGTGACTACGGCAATCCTGTTGGCATGTTGCCTTGCAGCGCTGGTAGTTGTGCCAAACCTTTACCGGATTTTCTATTTTATTGCGGAGAATACCGATAGTCTGAAGATGCAGCTTCGTTTTATGGAAGTCGGTAATCTGTTAAGCGGCAGTGGAATCACCGAAGGAAGTGACGCAGGAACAAGAATCGACCTGTACATGACCTCGATAAAAACATTTTTAACTGCTCCATTATTTGGAATTGGAGATCTTGTTTTAAAGACAGTGGAGAACCCGCGGGAAATTGTTGGCGGGCACTCGATTGTGTGTGACTATCTGGCTTACTATGGACTGGTGGGAAGTATCCTGTTCCACAGCATCCTGATTGTCAATTTTGCAAGAATTGAAAAACTGCTTGACCGCAGGGGAAGATTTTTATACTTTGCGGTATTTGTTCTTTATTATGCACAGATTACGGTAAATGCCGGATATAATGAGCCATTGATTGAAATCTTGTTCTTCTTGGTACCTTCTTTGCTGGTTCTGGTTGGAGAACATACCAAGAGAGAAGAGAAAGAGCCGATTTTACCGGCATTTTCTTCGCAGTATATCCGTTAAATCGGTCTGTGACAACCCGTGAAAGGAAGATCATGTGGGAATGAAAAAACAGCAGATCATGGGGCTTTGGGACAAGCTCTGGGATGGAATCGTTACCTTGCACAAAAAAGGTTTTTTCCACATTATTGCCGGTTCCACACTGGCAAAGATTGCAGGATTTGTCTCGGTATTTTTCCTGCCGCGATTTTTGTCCAAAGCTGACTATGGATTGCTTACCTATGTAAACAACATCCAAAGTTATGTCATGCTCTTTAATGGAATCGGTATCACCCAGGCAACTCTGCGTTTCTGTGCACAGAAGAGTGATGACGAGGTCAAAAAAGGATACTTTGTGACCTCACTAAAGGTAGGAATTATTGCAGATATCCTGTTAGTTGTGTTTACTACGGTAGCATATCTGGTGATTCCATTTCCGTATGAAGGTGCAAAGTTCCAATTAGTTATTTCATCGTGTCTTCCAATCCTTTACTTTTTGTTTACTGACATTCAGCTTTTGCTGCGTGCAACTTTTCAGAATCAGCGCTACTCGGTCTATAACTTCACCTACTCCTTTTTGCTGATGATCTTCCAGATTGTCTTTGCAGTGCTGTGGGGCGTTACTGGCGTTATGATTGGAAAATATATTTCCATGGGACTGTGCGTAATAATGGGGTATCTGTTGATCCGAGATCTGCCGATGATGAAGGTTAAGGCGGTGAAACTTAGCTGGCAAGAAACGAAGACAGCAATTCGATTCAGCGTAGTAATGCTTACTGCGTCTGCGACTTCAACGGTTATGAGCTACAATGAAACCTTCATTGTAGGACAGCTGTTAAAGGACAAGGAGCTGCTGGCAGAATATCGAGTAGCAGCAAATATCCTGTCCATTTCGCTGTTCTTATTGGAAGCGCTTCTGGTATTTATCCTGCCGTACTTTATCCAGCATATTGGTGATAGACGCTGGATCTGGGACAGCTATAAAAAGCTGTTTCTGATAAACGGTGTTGTTATGACAATCTTCCATTTAGGATTGTTTATCTTTGCAAAACTTTACCTGTTCATCTTTGCGGGACCCGAATATATGGGTGCAGTTAGTCTGGTGCGGATGTTCCTGGTGGCATCGTGGATCCAGGCGGTATTCCGCGGGCTCTCGGGCAATATTCTTGCCGTAACAGGAGAAGAAAAGTTTAACCTAAAAATCAACATTGTTTTCGTGGTTCTCCATGCAGTGATCGACATTGCAGCGGTCAAGATGCTGGGAATCTATGGTGCAGCAATCGCACTGATTGTTGTTTACTTCTTATCAGGGCTTATAATGAACATTCATTTAAGAAATATATGCAAATCACAGATAGGAGAGATTAACCATGATGAAAAATGAATTGCTCCGCAAGATAGAAAATAAGGAAATCGTTGTCGGAGTTGTTGGACTGGGCTATGTTGGTCTGCCTCTGGCTGTTGAGAAGGCAAAAGCTGGCTTCAAAACAATCGGCTTTGATGTACAGCCGCAGAAGGTAGATATGGTCAACGCAGGTCATAACTACATCGGTGACGTTGTAGACAGCGACCTTGCTGAAATTGTAAAGAGCGGTATGCTTTCTGCTACCACCGATTTCAGCTTTGTAAAAGATGTTGACTTTATCGCAATCTGCGTTCCAACTCCACTGGATTCTCATCAGCAGCCAGATATCAGCTATGTTCGTGATTCTGCAACCGCTGTTTCTAAATACCTGAAAAAAGGTACTATGGTTGTTCTGGAATCCACAACCTACCCAGGTACTACCGAAGAGCTGATCAAACCAATTCTGGAAAATGGTTCCGGTCTCAAATGTGGTGAGGATTTCTACCTCGGCTTCTCCCCAGAACGTGTCGATCCAGGAAACCTCATCTACAAAACCAAAAATACTCCAAAGGTAGTAGGTGCAATCGGCAAAGATGCTACCGAAGTAATCGCTGCAATGTATCGTGCTGTTCTGGAAGGTGAAGTTTACGAAGTATCCTGCCCAGCAGTTGCAGAGATGGAAAAAATCCTGGAAAATACTTACCGCAACATCAACATCGGTCTGGTAAACGAGCTGACCATGCTCTGCAACGAGATGGGCATCAGCAT